>Ga0209200_1001286_pt1 | contig 25629 bp, 22 predicted proteins | sample AD_UKC033_MetaG_FD_184406 | JGI IMG/M metagenome (GOLD analysis project Ga0209200, IMG submission 184406) | Active sludge microbial communities of municipal wastewater-treating anaerobic digesters from USA - AD_UKC033_MetaG (SPAdes) (version 2) | ecosystem: Engineered > Bioreactor > Anaerobic >... | reverse complement strand
CCTCGTTCAACGTCGCCGAAAAAGTCAAAGCCTACATGATGCTCTTCCTCTTTTTAGAGACCGGCATGTTGGGCGTCTTCATGTCGCTGGACTTGCTCGTCTTCTTCGTCTTCTGGGAAGTGGGACTCATCCCCATGTACTTCCTCATCAACCAGTGGGGGAGCGCCAACCGCAATTACGCCTCGATGAAATTCTTGATCTACACCATGGGCGGATCGCTCGGACTCCTGCTTGCGATTCAACTCCTCGGCGTTCTTTTCGGGACGTATGATTTGGTCGCCCTCACTCAACATTGGACTTCCCTTCAACCCGATTCGACCCTGCTCGGCATGAGCGTGTCGCAAGTAAAAGCGATCGCCTTCTGGGCGTTTGCGATCGCCTTCGCCATCAAAGTCCCGATCTGGCCCTTCCACACCTGGCTACCGGACGCGCACACCGAAGCGCCGACGGCAGGCTCGATGATTCTGGCGGGCGTCCTGCTCAAACTCGGCGCGTACGGATTTTTGCGGCTCATCCTTCCGCTCTATCCCGTCGAGGCGAGATATTTCGCCGGCGCGTTGGCTCTCCTCGCCACCGCCGCGATCGTCTTCGGCGCGTTATCCTCCTTCGCCCAAACCGATTTCAAGCGGCTGGTCGCGTACTCGTCCGTGAATCACATGGGGTTTGTCGTCCTCGGAATCGCCGCGGCAGGCTTGGCGTCCGGAACGCCCGATGCGACCATCGCGTTGAACGGCGCGATCTTGCAAATGTTCAATCACGGATTGTCCGCCGCCGGCATGTTCTTCCTCGTCGGCGTCATCTACGAACGGACTCACACGCGCAACCTCGAAGAATACGGCGGATTGTTCACGCTCGTCCCGGTCTACGGCGGCATCTTGATCTTCACCAGCATGTCGTCGCTCGGCCTGCCCGGACTCAACGGCTTCATTTCCGAATTTCTCGTCGTGCGCGGATCGTGGCCCCTCCTCACAGCGTACACGGTCGTCTCGATGCTGGGATTATTCTTCACGGGCGCGTACATTCTGAAAGCGCTCAAAAAAGTTTTGCACGGACCTTTGAACGAACGCTGGGCGCATGGCGAGCATAAACTAACCGAGATCAACGCGCGCGAGATTTTAGTCATGGCTCCGCTCATGCTTTTGATGTTATGGATCGGCGTCTACCCCGCGTGGATTCTAGACGTGATCAATAAAGCCGTCATGATGCTTTTCTAAAGAGGCGCTTCCAATTCTCTATTTCTCTACTCCTCTACTTTCTACTCTCTGCTTTTCTGAGGCTATATGACCTTTCCCGTCCTAAGTATCATCACCTTCACCCCTCTTGTTGCGGCGCTGATCATCCTGTTGATTCCCGCCAACCGCAAGAACGAAACGCGCGCGCTGGCATTGGCTTCGGCGGCGTTCACGCTTGTCCTTTCCCTGTGGGTCTATTTCAGCTACGATCAAACGACCGCAGGGTATCAGTTCGTCGAAAAATATGACTGGCTTCCCGCCCTGGGCGTCAGCCTGCACTTCGGCGTGGACGGGATCAGCGCGCCGCTGGTCTTGTTGACCGGCGTGGTCATGTTCACCGGCGTGTTGATCTCGTGGGGCGACGATCATCCGCACGTGATGGCTGGCATTCAAGACCGCCCGCGCGAGTTCTTCGCCTTTCTGTTCATCCTCGCCTGGGGAGTGCTAGGCGTGTTCGTCTCGCTCGACCTTTTCATGCTGATCTTCTTTTACGAGATCGCCGTCTTCCCGATGTACCTGCTCATCGTTATCTGGGGCTGGAACGTCACGCGCGAATATGCCGCCATGAAATTGACGTTGTATTTATTGATCGGCTCGGTGATTGCGCTCGTCGGCGCGCTCGCAATGTACATGGCGCAATATCAAAACACCGGCGCGCTGAGCTTCGATATGTTGACCATGGAAAGCGCGGGTTTCTCGCAATCTTTCCAGATCATTTGGTTCCTCCCGGTTTTCCTCGGCTTCGCGGTGTTGGGCGGCATCTGGCCCTTCCACAACTGGTCGCCGGATGGTCATGTCGCCGCGCCGACCGCCGTTTCGATGTTCCATGCCGGCGTGTTGATGAAACTTGGCGCGTTCGCCGCGTTGCGCGTGGGAATTATGCTCCTACCCGAAGGCGCAAAGTACTGGCAATGGCTCATCATGGCATTTGCCGCAATCGCCGTCGTCTATGGAGCGTACGTTGCCTTCGTGCAAATGGATTTCAAATACATGGTCGGCTTTTCCTCCGTTTCGCACATGGGACTCGTGATGCTCGGATTCTCCACGTTCAACGCCGACGGTCTGCTTGGTTCGGGCTTGCAGATGTTCTCGCACGGGGCAATGACCGCGCTCTTCTTCGCCGTCGTCGGCATGATCTACGACCGGGCGCACACGCGCCAGATCCCTGAATTGGGAGGCATGAGCAAAGTGATGCCATTCGCCACAGTCGGGTTCATCATCGGCGGTTTGGTTTCGATGGGTATGCCGTTGTTCTCAGGCTTCATCGCTGAATTTCCAATATTCATGGGCGTATGGCAAGTGCATTGGTTCGTGGCGGTGGTTTGCAGTATCTCCATCGTCATCACTGCCGCCTACATCATGCGCAATATCCGTCAAGTCTTCTTCGGGAACATGCCGGAAAAATTCGAAGGTCACATCACCGACATCACGGTCTTGGATAAGGTCGCTATTGCAACGCTGTGCATTTTCATGATCGTGATCGGCTTATATCCCAAATTCATGGCTCCGATGGTGCAGACCGGCGTTGAGTATGTCTTGCGCCTGCTGGGAGGTTCGTAATGTTCACGTCAACTATGTTCGCATCCATCCTCCCTGAAATTTTGATCCTCGTGTTGGGAATGCTTGTCCTCATCGTCGAGCCGTTTTGGAAAGAAGAGAAACGCCGCAACGTGGGCTGGCTCACCGCCGGCGGATTGTTCGCCGCGATGCTGATTAGTTTCCTCGCGGGTCAACCCGGCGAACCGACCTCGGCGCTTGGCGGCATGATCCGCTTCGACTGGCTTGGCTTCTTCTTCAAGATGCTCTTCATGTTCGCGGGCGCGGCAACCGCGCTCTTGATGATGGATCACGAACGCCTCGGCAAACGCGGCGAGGCATATCTTTTGCTCCTCGCCTCGCTCATTGGGATGAACCTGATGGCGGTCTCTTCGGACCTCATCATGCTCTTTCTTTCGATCGAGACCGCCTCGATTCCTCTCTACGTGCTGGCTGGATTCATGTTGGGAGACGACAGGTCCACGGAAGCCGGGTTCAAGTACCTGCTCTTCGGCGTCCTCACAACGACGATCATGCTCTACGGTTTCAGCCTCGTCTTCGGCTTCTCCGGCACAACGGATATGTACCAATTGGCAGGGATGTTCCGCGCCGGCGCGATCGCTCCGCTTGCGGCGTTTGGCATCCTGACGTTGATCCTTGTGGGCATCGGCTTCAAGGTTGCATTCGTGCCTTTCCATTTTTGGGCGCCGGACGTGTACGAGGGTGCGCCCACCCCGGTGGCTGGATTTTTGTCCACCGCCTCGAAAGCCGCGGGCTATGCCGTTCTACTGCGTCTGTTCTTCGTCGCTTTCCCTGAACCCAGCCTCTCCGCCTCGTGGACTACGACTCTGGCGATCGTCGCCGCCATTTCCATGATCGTCGGAAACTTGCTCGCGTTGCCACAAACCAACATCAAGCGCCTGCTGGCGTATTCCTCCATTGCCCACACGGGCTACACGTTGATCGGCGTTGTCGCGCTCACGCGATTGGGCGCGGCGAGCGTGGTGTTTTATCTTGCCGCGTATATCCTCACGAACCTGCTCGCCTTCGGAATTGCGATGGCATTCAGCAAAGCGACCGGCTTGGAGAATATTCAAGACTATGCCGGCTTGAGTCGCCGCTCCCCTTGGCTGGGACTTATGATGTTGACCGCGTTTCTTTCATTAACGGGCATGCCTCCGTTCGGCGGGTTTGTTGCCAAAGTGGTCGTTTTTGCGGCAGGTATTCAAGCCGGATATATTTGGCTTGTCGTTGTTGGTGTGATCACCTCGGTCATTGGCGCATACTATTATTTGAATGCGCTCAAATTTGTGTACCTCTACCGAATGCCGAATCAAGACGAAGAGAATCATCCCATCCCGCTTTCGCGCCCATACGCCATCGCGCTTGTGGTTTTGACCCTCGGCGTCATCCTCATCGGGACGATCTTCGCCCCGTGGTTCAATTGGTCGGACGCGGGCGCGGTGAATCTATTTTGAACCCATATCGCAAAGTTCAGTTTGCGCCTGTAATTGCGTAACTCCTAATAGATTCGATAGGAAATCTTTCACCCCTTCGGGGTTTGATTGAATGACAACGTTTAATTCTAGAATCGTTTCATCCCTTCGGGATTTTCAAATGGTTGCATCCATACCCAGTACTTCACGAAAACGGTTCTTGACGCAGTTGCGCTGCCTCAAGGTAGGCGCCTGAACTTTCGTGAACTACTGATAATGGTATGCTAACTCCGAAGGAGTGAAATTTTTCTAGACCGACGTATGAATGTACGGAACCCCGAAGGGGTGAAATTGAACTTCTGCCATTCCTTCGGGATTTTCCATATAATCAGGAGGCGACTAGAATCGTCTACCCCCTTCGGGGTTGAGCTAGGTCGAGGCAGGGGAGCAGGCTGAAATTGGGAGAGAAGCGCGTTGCCGAATCGATTGACAATTAGCCGAACGTCCCGTTATAATTGTGCATAATAGCACAATCAATGCCCGAATTGTCAAGTTGATGTTTCAGCCTTGATGATGAAGGTTTTATCCTTTACAATTGCGAACCGATGTACGTATCTTAGCGAGGTGAAAACCGATGAACGAAAAGAATATCCGACAGGTTCTCGAAATCGAAAAACAAGCCGCGGAATTGCAGGAGAAGGCGAAGCGCGACGCGCAGGAAATCCCTGTGAGGGCGGAGCAGGAAGCCCAAGCCATGCTTGCCCGCGCCCGCGCCGAAGCGCAAGCCGAGGCTCGCCGCATTGTGGCGGAAGCGCAATCGGAAGACAAGTCTAAGGATGTGCTGGCTTCTGTGGACGCAAAGAACAGCGAGTTCGAGGCGCAGTCGAAAAAGAACTTCGATAAAGCCGTTGCCTACGTGTTGGATCGCGTGCTCGGTAAGGCGTAATCATGGCGAGCGGCGTTACCGGTTACGCGGCGATCAGCACGAAAGTGCGGGCGATGTATTCCAATTTACTGACCCCGCAGGACATTTCTCGTTTAAGCGATTCTCCCGATTTTCCCACTTTAATCAGTTCCCTAAAGAATACCCAATACGGTCCCTACCTTGCCTCGTTGAAAGATAACGAGTTAACGCCGCGCCGCGCCATTCAGCAATTGAGGCGGCGGCTGGCGGATTCGTACTCCAGCGTTGCGCAGATGTCTCCTGAGCAGACCCGTTCGCTCATCAAACAGTTATTCCGTTATTTTGAGTTGGGCAACTTGAAGGCTGTTTTGCGGAGCATCCAAACTGTTTCCGCATGGAACCCCGATGTTGCGCCATGGGATCGCGTGAGCGAAGTGTTGTTCCCATTCGGTTCGTTTTCATCCATCCCCGCGCAAGCGATGGTAGAGGCGGGGAACGTTCCCGCCGCAGTGGAATTGTTGAAAGGCACGCCGTATGAATCGACGATGTCTTTTGCCATGAAGCGTTTTTCTGCCGAGCAGAATCTGTTCCCGCTCGAAGTGGCGCTCGATCTCGATTATTGGCGTCGCTTGTGGGCGGAAGCGAAAAAGTTGAGCGGGCAAGATCGCGAATCGGCGACCAAGATCGTCGGCGCATTGCTCGATATGAACAACCTGATGTGGGCGATTCGTTACCGGGTGTATCATAAACTTTCAGAGGAAGAGATCATCAACTACACGCTGCCGTTCGGTTTCCGCGTGCGCGACGAGGATGTCCGCGCGATCGCGGCGGGCGGGGATATTTCCGCGATCGTTTCGCGCACCTTTCCCTCGATCACGGATGTGAACGCGCTTCTGGAGAGGCCTGAAACGGGTCTGCCTAAACTCGAAGTGCAACTCAAGCGACAGGTGATCCGCCAATGCACGAATGCATTCATCGGCAACCCGTTCCATATCGGGCTTCCGCTAGCGTTCCTTATTTTGAGCGATCTTGAAATTCAAGATTTGGTCGTGCTGATCGAAGCGAAATCTTCCGATGCGTTGCTCGAGGATTTTCGTTCTGTCTTGCTCAAAACCAGTTTGCTGAATTAATGCGATTGAATTTTTGTACATGGAGATGACATGTTTTTTCCAAGAGAAATGACCGAAGTTGAGTTGATCATCCCCTCCAAAGACCTCGTGACGGTGACGAAGGTGTTGAGCGGGCGGGGCGTGTTCCATCAAGTGGATAGCGCCTATCTGGGTTTGGAAAGCCTCGGACCCAGCACATGGCAGGATAAAGCCGCCAATTATTCCACGCTTGAACGCCGCATCCAATCCATTATGCAGACGTTGGGGCTTGCGGAGGAGCAGAAGGGTTCCACGGAGTTCGATATCGTGGAGATCGAATCTGTTCGCCCGGCGGTGGATCGCGTCGAGGGCGAAGTCAAAGGGGTGGGCGAGCAGTTGGGAGTCGAGAAGAAGCGGCTTGAGTCGCTCGAAGCGCAATTGAAACAGCTCGAACCGATCGCGCATTTGAATTTCGAGGTGGGCTCTCTGCGCAAATCGGGTCATGTTCATTCCATCCTCGGCGTGATGAAAGCCGATACGAAAGTGATCGAGCGTCTCGACAGCATCCGCGTGCCTCATGTGTTATTCGAGTTGAAGCGCGACGCGAAAGACGCGGTTGTGTGGTTGCTCGGCTCAAAAAATAATTCCGATGAGCTGGAACGCGCCGCAAAGAGCGCCTTCCTGAATCCGCTTACCCTGCCCGAGGAGTTCAGCGGCACGCCTCAGCAAGTGGTGGAGAAAACCCGCAAAGCCATTGACGAATCGAAGCAGAAGATATTTGAACTCGAATCTCAATTGGGCAAACTTGGCGGGGTTCACAAAGTTGAGTTGCAAAAATTATGGTGGGATACGCACGTCAGCCGTTTGATGGCAGACGCGATCGTGCGCTTCGGTCAATTGCGGCATACGTACGTTGTGGTGGGCTGGGTTCCCGCCGCCGATATGCCCCTGCTCACCGAGAAACTGAAGCAGGCGTCGAAGGAAATTTTGATCGAAGCCGTTCCAACCGAGCGTTCGGGTCATCACGACAACGTGCCGGTTGCCTTGTTGAATAACAAGTGGCTCAAACCGATTCAGGAATTGGTTACTACATACGGTCGCCCGTCCTACGGCGAACTCGACCCGACCATTCTGGTCGCGTTGACCTTCCCGATTTTGTATGGCGCGATGTTCGGCGACCTGGGGCAGGGTCTTATTTTGATGCTGGTCGGCTATCTCTCACACAAGAAGATTTTTATGAAAGGATTGTCTAGTCTTGGTCTACTCCTTGTGTATTGTGGTTTCTTCGCCACGATCTTTGGCGCCCTATATGGAAGTATCTTCGGCTTTGAAGGTCACCTGATCGAAGAATATCTTCACTTCCACTTTGAGCCTCTTTGGATCAGCCCTCTGGAAAACATCCTCACCATCCTTGGTTTTGCCATCGATGCGGGTATCATTATTCTGCTGTTTAGTTACCTGTTGAGTTTGTTCAACATGGCTCGCGCGCGCGATTGGGCGCATTTCTGGTTCGGTCATACCGGCGTTGTGGCGATCGTTTTTTACTTCTGTTTTCTTACGATCCTGAACGGGCTTTTGGGAACCACGCCGATTGCTCCAAAAATCGCGGCGGCGATCAGTACGTTACCGCTTCCGTTCAATATCCTGACGCCCATTTTTGCCGTTGGCGTGATGTTCAATAGTTTGTTCCGCAACATTGCGGAAGGGCATCGTCCGCTCATCGAGGGCGGTATTGTGATGTACTTCGTGACGGCATTCATGGATTTGTTCGAGTCTGTGATCAGCATGTTGAGCAATACGTTGTCGTTCGTTCGCGTGGGCGCGTTCGCGGTGGCGCATGGCGGCTTGAGTCTTGCGTTCTTCTCGCTGGCGGGCGAGGAGCCGACCATCGGCTTCTGGATCACCCTGTTGATCGGCAACATCTTCATTATCGGCTTCGAAGGTCTGATCGTCTACATCCAGACCATGCGTTTGCACTACTACGAAATTTTGGGCAAGTTCTTCCACGGCGGAGGCATGCGCTTCGAGCCGTTGCGGCTGAACTCCTCACAAGAGGAGGCGTAAGCCCGAAGAAAGAAGCAATCGAAAATACATTCTTGAGCGTGTACGACAAAAAATTGAATTGAAAAATATTTCTACACAATAAGGAGATAAACAATGTTCTTAGCTTTTGCTGTTCTGGTTGGTTTGATCCCGGTCATCCCGGCAGTGATCTATGTGATCCAAAACGGAAAGACCAGCCCCTCGCAGGCGGTTTCGCGCATGATCACCGGATTCAACGCTTTCAATTTCATCGTCGGCTTGATGGCGGGCGGACTCGCGCTCGTCTGGCTGGCTTCCCCCTCGTCGGCGTTTGCGGCTGGCGCGGCGCAGGAAGCCGTGGTTGACCAATACGCGACCCTCGCGGCGGCTCTTTCCACCGGGCTGGCTTGCATCGGCGCGGGTATCGCGGTGGGCGGTTCCGGCGCGGCGGCGGTTGGCGCCACAGCCGAGAAGCCCGAATCCTTCGGTCGCGCGCTCATCTTCGTGGGTCTCTCTGAAGGTATCGCGATCTACGGGTTGATCATTTCGTTCCTCGTTCTCCCGTAAGGCGCGGAACGTTCATGAAGGTTCTGGTTATCGGTCATCCTGACGCGGTGCTTGGATTCTCGCTTGCCGGCGTGGGAGGCAGGGTTGCCTCCACAGCGGATGAGGTGAATCAAGCGCTGGACGATGTCGCATCCGCAAAGGATGTGGGCATTGTCCTCGTCACGCAGGATGTGGCTGAGATGATCCCCGCCCGCATGGAACACCTCAAATTGCGGAGCACGATTCCGCTGGTGGTGGAAATTCCCTCGCGCGGCGGCGTTCCAGAGGGACAGGCTTCGCTTGGCGATATTGTCCTTCGGGCGATCGGTATCAAGTTATAACCCTTTCCTGACTCAGGAAAATGAATTGGAAGTGTATCTATGAATTCTGAAGCAGAAAACATTGTGGAACTCGAACGGGCGATCCTGATCGAAGCCCGCGAAGAGGCGGAACAGATGCAGGTGGAAGCCAAAGAGAAGGCGGACGCCATCCACAAGCGCGCGCAGGAACAGGCTGAGTCTGAACGGAAAGCCGTCCTTGATCGCGCCCGGGAAGATGCGGAGCGTCTGCGCAGTCAGGCAACCGCCACCGCGCAGTTGAAAGCGCGTTCCTCCCAATTGGAGCATCGCGAGAAAGTTCTCGATAACGTGTTTGCGGAAGTGAAGAAACAACTGGACGCCGTGAAAAAGCGCCCGGATTACGACGCCGTCGCCGCGCTGTTGTTGCGCGAGGCGTTGACCCAGTTACGCGTGAGCAAGGCAGACATTCGAGCGGATGAATCGACACAGAAAGCGCTGCAAAAAGGCGCCCTGAACGAGATCGCAAAAGAACTCAAAGGCGAATTCACAATCGGCGGCGGGTTAGATGAAGGCACCGGCGTGGTCGTGGATGCCTCCGGCGGAAAGATCCATTACGATAACACGTTGGAAACCCGCCTGAGCCGCCTGCAAAATACGCTGCGCGCCTCGGTCTACAAAGTGTTGATGGGAGAATAGCATGGCAAATGAAGTAGGAACAATTACCTGGATCAGCGGACCCGTTGTCCGCGCCCGAGGCTCCCGCCACGTCGGCATGTTGGAACTGGTCGAAGTGGGGCAGGACCGCCTCGTGGGCGAAGTGATCGGTCTCAAAGGCGATCAGATGACCGTGCAGGTGTACGAAGAGACCGCAGGCATGCAACCCGGCGCGCCGATCTACGGCACCGGCTTGCCTCTCTCGGTGGAGCTCGGGCCCGGCTTGATTCAATCTATTTACGACGGCGTGCAGCGTCCGCTTCCGCTCATCGAACAGGCGATGGGTTCGTTTATCAACCGCGGCGCGCGTTTCGACTCGATCAGTCGCGAGAAAAAATGGAAATACACGCCGAAAGCAAACGTCGGCGACGAAGTGAAGGGCGGCACGATCCTCGGCGTTGCCATGGAAACCGACACCTTCGAACATCGCGTCATGGTTCATCCTGATGATAAAGGCACGCTCACCTGGGTTGCCTCCGCGGGCGAATACACGGTGAACGACACGATTGCGAAGATCAAGGTCGGCAAGGAAGAAAAATCCGTCACGATGTTACAGCGCTGGCCCGTTCGCAGACCTCGTCCGTTCGTGCAACGACGCGGCGCGAACATCCCACTCATCACCGGTCAACGCATCCTCGATACGTTCTTCCCGGTGGCGAAGGGCGGCGCGGCTGGCATCCCCGGTCCGTTCGGCTCGGGCAAAACCGTCACGCAACACAGCATCGCCAAATGGGCGGACGCGGAAGTGATCGTCTACATCGGATGCGGCGAACGCGGCAACGAGATGACCGAAGTGTTGCAGGAATTCCCGCATCTTGTGGACCCTCGATCTGGTCGCCCGTTGATGGAGCGCACCGTCCTCATCGCCAACACCTCGAACATGCCTGTGGCGGCGCGCGAAGCCAGCATTTACACCGGCATCACCATCGCGGAATACTACCGCGACATGGGCTACCACGTCGCGCTCATGGCAGATTCAACCTCCCGTTGGGCTGAGGCGCTGCGCGAAGTTTCCGGGCGTCTTGAAGAAATGCCCGCCGAGGAAGGGTATCCCGCTTATCTCGCCGGTCGTCTCGCGGAATTTTACGAACGCGCCGGGTATGTCGATAATTTGAACGGCTCGCAAGGGTCGGTCTCCATCGTCGGCGCGGTCTCGCCTCCGGGCGGCGACTTCTCGGAGCCGGTCACCCAGCACACCAAGCGCTTCATCCGCTGTTTCTGGGCGCTGGATAAATCGCTGGCGTCGGCTCGTCACTTCCCAGCCATCAACTGGCTGGACTCGTACAGCGAATACATCGAAGATGTGGGCAACTGGTGGCGCGAGAAGACTGGCAAAGACTGGCTCGCCATGCGCACGAAAGCAATGGAATTGCTGAGCGAAGAAGCGCGTCTCTCGCAGATCGTCAAACTCGTCGGTCCCGATGCGTTGCCGTATGCGGAGCGCATGGTGCTGGAAACAAGTCGCCTCATCCGCGAAGGCATCCTGCAGCAGAATGCCACAGACACCGTGGACGCGTACTCGTCCGTGGAAAAACAGATTCGCCTGCTCGAATTGGTGTTGTACTTCCACGAGCGCGGCATGGCAATCGTTAAGCGGGGCGCGCCGATCAACCTCATCCACGATCTGCCCGTTGTGGATACCATCATCCGCGCCAAATCCTCTGTCACCAACGAAGAGATCAACAAGTTGGACGATATCCAAAAGATGATTGACCAGCAAATGGGTCAATTAGATGCGGAGTATAGATAATGAGCGAAGCAACAGTGTTAGGTGGTCAGGAAGTCGTCGGCGTTGGTCGCATCGAAGGACCGATCATGGTCGTCGAAGGCGCGTCGAACGTCAGTTACGACGAAGTCGTTGAGATTCAAGATGTCCGTGGGGATACCCGCCGCGGGCGCGTGCTCGAAGTGGGCGAAGGTTTTGCCGTTGTGCAGGTGTTCGCCGGTTCCACCGGTCTTTCGATTGATGGCACCCGCGTGCGCTTCCTCGGCAATACGCTTCACATGCCCGTTGCAGAGGAAATGCTTGGGCGCATCTTCGATGGTCTTGGCACCCCGATCGACGGCGGTCCCGAGCCGCTTACCGATGTGTATCGCGACGTGAACGGACAGCCGATCAACCCGACCGCGCGCATTTACCCGCGCGACTACATCCAGACCGGCATCTCGACGATAGACGGCGTGAACACCCTCTTGCGCGGGCAGAAACTCCCATTGTTCTCCGGCGCGGGTATGCCGCACGACCAACTCGCGGCGCAGATTGTGCGCCAGGCGACATTGGGTCGCGTGGCGGGCGCCCCGCAGACCGAAGGCGAAGAGTTCGCCATCGTGTTCGCGGCGATGGGCGTCAAGAACGACGTGGCAGATTACTTCCGTAAATCGTTCACCGAAAGCGGAGCGTTGACCCGCGTGGCGATGTTCCTCAACCTAGCGGACGATCCCCCGGTCGAGCGTATCGTCACCCCTCGCGCGGCGTTGACGTTGGCTGAGTATCTCGCGTATGACCTCGGCAAGCATGTGCTTGTGGTGCTGACCGACATGACCAACTACGGCGAAGCCCTGCGTCAGATCTCGAATGTGCGCGGCGAGGTGCCAAGCCGAAAGGGTTACCCAGGCTACCTATATAGCGACCTGGCGTCCCTGTACGAAAGAACCGGGCGCATCCGCACCAGCGAGGGTTCGATCACGCAGATCCCGATCCTTACCATGCCGAACGACGATATGACCCACCCGATGCCTGACTTGACCGGCTACATCACCGAAGGGCAGATCGTGTTGGGACGCGAGTTGTATTACGCGGGCGTGTATCCGCCTGTGACGGTTCTGCCGAGTCTCTCGCGTTTGATGAAAGACGGTATCGGCAAGGGACGCACGCGCGACGATCATCCGCGTTGGGGCGCGCAGTTGTACGCGGGCTACGCCAAAACGCAAGACATCCGCGCGCTGGCATCCGTTATCGGCGAGGAAGAACTCTCCGAGGTGGACCAGAAGTACCTGAAGTTCGGACGCGCGTTCGAGCGCGAGTTTGTCAATCAGGCGTTCACCGAAAATCGAACCATCGAGCGCACGCTGGAGATCGGTTGGAAATTGCTCTCCATGCTTCCGAAGGGCGAGCTCACCCGCGTCACGCTCGACGAGATCAAACAATATTACAAAGGCGACGATGCCACAAGTTAATATCGCGCCGACCCGCACGAACCTGATCCGCCTCAAGAAGGAACTCCGCTTTGCGAAAGAGGGGTACGAGATCCTCGACCGCAAACGCGAGGCTCTCACCGGCGAACTCGTGCGCGTGGCGAAGGAAGCGGATACGCTTCAAAAGGAAGTGTGGTCGATGCTCGCCACGGCGTACGACGCGATGGAAAAGGCTCGTCTCGTAATGGGCTCCGACCATGTGGAATGGGCGGCGCTTGCCGTCAACAAAACCGTGGACGTGCACCTGCGTTTGCGCGGCATCATGGGCGTGGCGATCCCGCAGATCGAAGCGCGGGGCGAACCGCCGAAATTGCTTTACAGCCCAGGCGACACCGCCGCCGCGCTCGATGAAGCCAGCAACGCTTTTCGAGAAGTCCTTGTGCGCATCCCGCAGCTTTCGATGCTCACCGCCGCGGTGTGGCGTCTTGCTAACGAGCTGAAGAAAACGCAACGCCGCGTGAATGCCTTGCAACACATCTTCATTCCGAACTACCAGCATCAGATCGAGTTCATCGTCAGTTCGCTGGAAGAACGTGAGCGCGAAGAGACCTTCCGCCTCAAGTGGTTGAAGACCAAGATGACCAAGCAGGCGCAGGCGGCATAGAACAGCATGTCATTCTGAGGGAGCGCAGCGACCGAAGAATCTCCTTTACGCAAGAGGAGACCCTGATGGACGCGAGGCGTCCCTCAGGGCGACATAATATTTGTCTGAAAATGGGTTTTGACGATATACTCGTCAGAACCCATTTCGTTTTTATGAACATAAATTCATCGCTTCGAAAAATTTTTACAGAAATTCCCCTGCCGTTTTTCCCTCACCCCTTCCCCTCCCCCATTGGGAGAGGGGTGAGGGGTGAGGGATTGCCCGATGTGCAAATCACTGGCATTTCGATTGACAGCCGCGCCGTGAAGCCTGGTCATTTGTTCGTTGCGATGCAAGGCGGAACTGTTGATGGACACGACTACATCCAAAGGGCGATTGATAACGGCGCGGTTGCGGTGGTGGGGGAGAGGGACGTTGGGCAAATTGCCAATTTGCCCTACATACGACTCGCAAACACGCGTCAGGCGCTGACGTGGCTGGCTGGCTCGTTTTACCTGTGGCCCGCGCGCCGCCTGACGATGATCGGCGTGACCGGCACCGACGGCAAGACGACGACGACCAACATCATCTACAACATCCTCAAAGCGGCGGGACTCAAGGCAGGGATGATTTCTACGGTCAACGCGGTGATCGGGAATGAGGTATTGGACACCGGCTTTCACGTCACCACGCCCGACGCGCATGATGTGCAATTCTATCTGGCGAAGATGGTCGAGGCAGGTTTGACGCATGTCGTGCTGGAAACCACGTCTCACGCGTGGGAACAACATCGCGTGGACGCGTGCGAGTTCGATATTGGCGTGGTGACTAACATTACGCACGAGCATCTCGATCAACACGGTTCGTATGAAAACTATCGCGCCGCGAAAGCGAGACTCTTCGAATCGCTGGAAAAAACTGTTGAGAAACCGCAAGGCAATCCGCGGCTGGCTGTGCTGAACCGCGACGTTTCCTCGTTTGAGTTTCTCGCAAAGATTTCACGAACAAACAAAATGGATTACGGTCTAAACGCGGATGCGAGAGTCCGCGCGATGGATGTGAAGCATTTACCGTCGGGAATCCATTTCACGGCAAAGAGCAAAGAGTTTGAGATTCCCGTCTCTTGTAAATTGGTCGGTGGGTATAACGTGTCTAATTGCCTCGCCGCGTTGACCGCGACGGTCTATGGCTTGGGAATTAAACCAGAAATTGCCGCGCAGGGAGTCGCCGCGCTGGAGGGAATCCCCGGTCGCATGGAACGGATCGACACGGGGCAGAACTTCACTACCATTATTGATTTTGCTCACACGCCGAATGCGTTGAAATCCGCGCTTGAGGCGGCGAGAGAGATGCTTTCTGGGATGAAAGAGGAAAGAGGAAAGAATGGGCGAGTCATCGTTGTATTCGGTTCTGCGGGGTTGCGTGACAAGGCGAAGCGGAGGATGATGGCGGAGATCGGCGCGGAACTTGCGGATGTGTGCATCCTCACAGCGGAGGATCCGCGCACCGAATCGCTGGATGGAATCCTTGACGAGATGGCGGCAGGCGCCACGTCCGCGGGAGGAAGCGAAGGGGAATCCTTTTGGCGAATCGCGGACCGAGGCGAGGCGATCCGCTTTGCTGTGAATCACGCGCGGGAGGGCGATGTCGTTTTGGTTTGCGGCAAAGGACATGAACAGTCGCTGTGTTTCGGCGCGAAAGAATTTTTATGGGACGACCGCATTGCCGTCCGCGCGGCGTTGAGCGAACTGCTCGGCATCGAAGGACCGCAGATGCCTTATTTACCAACTCAAACTATGGAGGAACAAGAATGGCTGGCTTTGAAATAAAACCCGTTACGTTGACCGGCACGCATGTACGGCTCGAACCGATGACGCTTGAGCATGTTGAAGGTTTAGCGGAGATCGGCGTGGGTCACGATTTTTGGGATTTTATGGTGTACGGCAAAATGGAAAACGCGGAGGATATGCGCGGCTGGGTGGCGGATATTCTTGCGCGCGCGGCGAAGGGAACCGATTTGCCGTTCGTTGCCGTCCATCTCGCTTCGGGACGTGTGGCGGGCGCGACGCGCTATCTCAACATCATGCCCAACGACCGTGGACTCGAAGTGGGCGGCACGTGGTATGGACTCGATTTCCAGCGGACGGCGGTGAACACCGAGTGCAAGTACCTGCTGTTCCGTCACGCCTTTGAAACGCTGGGTGCCATCCGCTTGCAGTTGAAAACGGACTCGCGCAACGAACGCTCGCAACGCGCCATCGAACGCATCGGTGCGGTGAAGGAAGGCGTGCTCCGCAATCACATGATCTTGCCCGATGGGGTGATCCGTCATTCGGTGTATTATTCGATCTTGGATACAGAGTGGGAGGGGGTGAAAAAGAGGTTGGAGGAGAGGCTGGCAAGATAAACGCCTTCTGTGCCTCAAGCATCTGTGAAAATGAATTTGTCTGGCAAACTGAAATGCGCTATGCGAAGTTGATTGACTTAACGATTTAGGCATTGGACGTGATCTAACGCGCATTGCGCTTGACTTGAAACATCCCCGCCGATTGGCAAGTGAAGCCGAGGTTCTGGCAATCCATCCAGAACTCAACCACCTCGAGTAACAGTCCCTTTCTTGCGTTCGGCCCTCGCGCTCCAGTGCGAAATGCAGGCGGAGCTCTGGAAGGCTGCCAATAGACAGAACGTTCGATGGATTAGCCGTTCAAAACCCTCCATAAAAAGGAAAAGCCTAGCCTCTTTTGTAAGAGACAGGGCTTTTTTGATCGAGTTTTTCCTCAACCCTTGACACTGCTGTTCATCGGTAGGCGCACTCACGGAACGCAAGACTCGATGGTGGATAAAAGACAACACCGTTAACATGCTGAAATTTTACACCTGACTCAAAAACCACGCGCCTTCAATAATTCGCTGATTTTTTGCCCAAACAATCTTGAACTCTTGGGGGCATTGCCTGTAACAATATTGCCATCCACAGTAACCCCAGGTTCGGTATATTTTGCGCCCTTGCTTTCTATTGTCTTGGCTTCAGTGCCTGCGACAGTGGCGTTTTTTCCTTTGAGAACTCCAGCATTTGCCAAAATTACTGGAGCGAGACATATAGCCGCAACCACTGTTTTTTTCTCGTGCATTTCTTTTGCAATACGCAAGGCTTCTTCGTTAGTGTAATATATTCTGGAGCCGCCGCCCCCAACAAATACTACAGCGTCATAATCACTCGCTTTAACTTCATTCAGCGTCAGAATTGCGGTTGCGAAGCCGCCGCGAGAGCCAGGGCAAATTCCCTTGACGCTACTTGCAATAACTGTCTCATGCCCAGCCTTTTCAAGTTCTTCTTTTGTAACGAACAATTCTTCGTCTCTGAATCTTTCAGGAGCAATAATCATCACTATTTTTGCCATACGTTCTCTCGCTATCGCTCATTGTCCTTTGGGTTTGTGCGCCGAACGGTTTGCGTTAGTGGATGGCGGGCGGGTTAGGATAATGCTCCAAGAGCAGTATAAACCCGAAGCCAGAAAAATGCTTGTAAGTCGCACAGACTCCCGCCAATCCACTGCACGCTTTGTTAGGCGTTTTTATGTTGCGCAAGACTCGCTCGCCTCCTAAAAAATGACGCCACCAACCTGACAGGATGTTACACTCAATATTTTATACTTAAAGTTATTTTATTATTCAGGTGGTGGTGTCCGAAAGACAAAATCCCCAAACCCTAAAGAAAGCAAGAAATATATTATTATTATCGACCACACTAATGAATTTCCTGTGCTATCCATGATGTGAAAAATTGACACAACAAACCCAATAATTGTTGTAATAAACAATCCTTTTATTATTGCGTGAAGTGCAATACCAGATTTTGCCAATCGTCCATACCAGCATATTATCGCAATGCCTAATAGATTTGCGCCAAAATAACGAGGAATCCATTGATTGGATGGTTCAAGAACAATATTGTATATTGCCAAAATCTTTTCTGGAAATAACAGATATGCCAGCCCAAAGAGAAGAGAGCCTATTGCAGTAACGGTCATTGTAAGAAATAATCTCATTGGAATTCTCCTTTTCATAAACAACGTATTCAATCTTGAAAGCACGATTAAACATTTGTTGAAAAATCACTTTTGCAAGGCAAACGCCTAACGGTTTGCGTTACTTGCGGGTGGGTGGGCGTGGACAAAACTCCAAGAGCAGGATTCTGCTTGGGTGTAGAAAAAAGCCCGAAAATGCCGCAGAATCCCACCCGTCAAGTGCACGCTTTGTTGGGCAGATTTTTAATTTAACAAATAGCCAATCCAAAGAAAGATTGGCTATTTGCGCTTAATTTTATGGGGGAGAAGGTGGACTGGGAGGCGGCACTTGGTCATTCCATTCACCTGCCCAAGGTGGGTCATCGTCGAATTTTTTATCTATAAAACCATCATCATTTTTCAACAACAATGGTTCTGTTTCTGAAATTAGTTTTTTGATTTCAATCGCTAATTCAGAAACTGTTTCAAGGGTGGGGGGTTGTCATACTGTCTCCTTTTCTGAAAATTGATTTGTCGCATTTACGTTATCAAGAATTGTTTGAGTCGGTGAAATTCTTGATGCATAACAATATTGCGTTTCCGTTGTTTTAATTGATCCGTTTTCAAAAAACTTGTTGCTTGCCTGACCACCGTGACAAAAAGCAAAATATCCGCAAGACTTGGCACACATTTCAGTTCCTTGAATAAAATCTTCAATGTACCAAGCAGAAGAGCCTTCGGCTACTATTGATTCCAAGTCCTTTTGAAGTACATTGCCAACAATAAATTTTTCACGCTCTTTTTTGCTTACCGAAATAAATTCAGGTGATAATAGTACTACATTGCCTTCTGTGTCAATAGTTGGATATAGATTTCTTCTCACGTCACGAGGTACATATGACTCATTAATTAATCGATTCATTGTTCTAAGCGAATCTCTAAACTGGCGAATTGATACGGCTGGATGTTTTCGCCATTCTTTAAAGAGTCTATTCCAGAAATTGTCAATTTGGTCTCTTGAAAATACTGCCCTTCCCACGTTTGCGCCCTCATTTTCTTCAAAATTTAAGCTGATACTATTTGGTTTTAATGACACTAAAAAGTTATACATCGTTTCTGGTTCATTTACATTGAATCGGTTTATCACCGCAATAATTCCAAATGGAATATTTCGTTCTCTTAATTTTTGTATTCCCAATACGGTCTCATCGAAAATATCTTGGCTGTTCCAGTTTTTTCTTGAACCGTTATGAGTTGCGTTGCCATCTAAACTTACTCCGACTCTGATGTTGTAATCCATTATTAAATCACACCATTTCTCGTCAAGTAAGGATCCATTTGTTTGAATGCTGTGTTGGTAATATTGTGCTGGGCAGAATTCACTAAATATGTTCAGGTATCTTTTGAATCTTTCGTGTCCAGTCATTAGCGGCTCGCCACCATGCCAAAGTACCATAGTTTTTTGTTTGCACCGTGAAATCGCAGAAGCGGTATTCTTGACAATCCCCTCTTTGATATATCTTTTTTCTAATCTGTCAGGTAGGTAGCAATAAGTGCAATCCAAATTGCAAAGCGATGTGGGCTGTAAAACAACCGTATTCCAATGCTGAGTAAAGAGCGTTGTCTCAATCATGGTTATTCCTTATATTTGATTAGTACCCAATTTTTAATAATCGAAGTATTGTGTTTGCAGTTTGCACTGGGGTTTCGTTTCTATTGAAAACTGTAAACTTTGCTAATAAATAGTTCGACTTGTTTCTTATAAACTTCTCGTTTAATTCTAAGTTAATCATTTTCAAATTATTGTTTGTCCATTTCGACTTGCTAATCCTGTCTTTGAGGATGAAATTTGACTCATCTTTGTTTGGTGATGGTAAAAGTAAAACGATGTTCTGGTAGGGGAGTAGTAATGTTTTTATTTTCTCAAACGATAATTCATCTTCATATACTGAATGTCCAGCACCAAAGTCAATCACAGAGTTTTCAGAGCAATTTTGCAAAAGCATTATTATAGAAGGCAGATAAAATCGCCTCATATATTTTCTCGCCTCAAAATGACCATTAGTGCGGTAGATTTTGTCGTAGGTTGCTATGTTAAAACCATTGATTCTCAAGTATTCTGCCATGCGGCAATCTAGAGAGCATTGACAAAAACCAAGTTTTTCAGCGAGTATTTTTCCAACAGTGCTTTTGCCTGCCTTTATTGGACCAATAATAATAATATCATTCTGAGCAAAGTTTCTCATTTGTCCAATGTCTCATGAAATGCAATGTCGGTCTTCAATCTGCCCAACGGCTCGCGTTAGCGGATTTTGGGCGGGCTGAGATTCAGTTTGAGATGTGGAAAAAACTCGCAGCGAGAAAAATGCTACTCGAAGCCGCAGACTCCCAAAAATCCGCTGCACGCTTTGTTGGGCAGTTTTGGCTTTTGCAGATTTTATGATGTTGAAGAGACTTGCTATTTCATTTTCCAAATATGGAGGTCGCCATCGCTTCCTGTTAGCACAATCACATCACCTTCTGAGTTCCACTGACCAAACTGATAATAAACATTTATATTGACTTGTTGAAGTATAGCCCCTTCATTAGACACAACCACAAGCTTGTAGTCTTTTTTGCTGTCAAATTTAAACCCAATTAGCAATTCACCTGTCGGATTCGGAAACAAACTAATTTTGTCTAACTGAAACTGCTTTGTTTGTTCACCAGTATTAGAATCTACGATAAAGTAGGTGTCATCATCATGTCTAACAGCAATCAGATTGTCTTTGTCGTACCAACCGATTACTCTAGCATTTTCTTTTTTCAGATCAATATCTCTAATCAAGACAAGGGTGTTATCATACACTGCTACTAAACCATTTCTATCTAGCACAGCCTTAGTCCCATCATAATTCCAGAAAAACGCACTAGCCTTGCCTTGCTGAACGTCAAACGGAACAGTCTTGAGTATCTCTTCGCTAAATGGATCGTAGACAGCAATAACACCACCAAAGAAGACAGCGTAATTATTTTCTGTGTTTGGCATCCACCCAGCCTTCATCACGTTTGGCAAAACCTCCACGGATGCCTGTTTCATATGAAATAATCTTACCTCGCCAGTATTAACATCTATTATCTTTGCATCCCTAAAAAAATAAATTGTCACATAACGACCGTCAGAGCTGACACTAATTCCATCTTCTTTAAGGACAGGGTCGCTAACATGTAGTGGATCTTCAAAAGAAACTATTTCATTGATTGTTTTATCCTGTATGTTGAAAGAAAACAAGGCTTCGGTTTTGCTTCTTCTCCCATTTTCATCCAAATATTCTACCCATATATATAATGTTTTACCTGATGGGTCAAAGGCTACCAATCGATGATTGATTGCTTTGTCTCCGAGGCTAGCATCAGGAATATCCATCCATAATTCAAACAACTCCGTAGTTGCCTCAGTTGGGTTAGCGTTGCTTATTGCGCTATCAGTTATTTCAAAGCACCAGACTGATAAAGATACTGATGAGAGTGCTGGATTACCTTGAATTAGACAATATATATTAAGTTCCAGTTGAGCCACTGGCATTAATTCATACAAATCTTCGCCAAGGGGCTTGACATCATAATCTATACTAGTGTACTGCGTGTCCAGTACACTCAAAGTTAAGTTAGCAAGATCAATATTAGGATTCCAAATTATTATGGTCGGCTCTTTATTTTCAATCGCCATAAATCCACTGTCCCCAAAATATGGGACACCTTCGCTTTGAGGGATTTCAATATAATCGCCACCATCTTGAAAGAATACACCATAATAAGGAGGAGTTTTTGGAGAAACGGATGAACTGCTTAATAAATTACAGGCAAATTGAAAGATTATGAAGACTATTAGGAGTAGTCTTGCGCTCTTTTTTTTCAAGGAAACCATAACTACCTCCTTAATTAGGACACCCTTCTCTACCCTTGCGTTTGTTCGACAGACAAGATTTTACCATCTGTAATCTCTTTGCTACTCTTTAAATTTTTTAAACTGCCCAACGGTTTGCGTTAGTGGTGGTGGGGCGGGACTTGGACTCGGCTTGAGAGCAGTATAAACCCAAAGCCACGATAAAGCCTGTAAAACGGGCCGAGTCCCACTTGTCGGCTGCACGCTGTGTTGGGCAGAAAGACTTGGCTTTTGACACCGTTTCATTGTGAAGATGATGACTTAAATAGCCATTTTGAGGCACTCCACCCTACCAGAAGGCTATACAAAATCATTTCTACTTGCATAAGAAAAAAGCCTGCTTTGACAAATTCGGGCTTCATATAGACTAAACCTTCGATGTTGGCTGGGGAGGGTGCGGCTGATGCAATGTGGGTAAATACAAAAAATAAAGACGAAAGAAAAAGAAAGCGTTTAGTGAAATTCCACTCCTGTAAAGTCTTGAATAATGGCAACAATGCCAAACCTAAAAGAAGAGCACGGAGGATTTGAGCGGGAATTTGCCACACCATCGCAAACTTCCACAATTCAGCATTTCCAGGGGTTCTTAGATAGGCTGCGAGCAGGGGATTTTCTCCTTCCCAAAATGGTTTTGTAATCAGTTGATAGGAAAATCCGCCAGCTAGGAGATACGAGAATGTGTGAGCCATGATAATGACTAAAACGAAGCGAATCTGTTTTTTTGTATTCATGGTCTCTCCATAATTCTCAAACTGAACTTGGTTTCTGCCCAACGGCTTGCGTTAGCGGTTGGCGAGTTGCGAACCTGTCCAAAAAAGCCGAACCGTACCCGCCAATCCGCTGCACGCTTTGTTGGGCTGTGGGGTTATCGCGAAACAAATGGTGGAAAGAAATCCACATTTATTGCTCCGAAACAAAAGTGCGCCATCGAATGAAATTCAACAGCCTTTCTTAATCCTTGTATACCGATATATTCACTTTGTTTTAGTTTTAATTCGGGATACCCAATTGTAGATAAATATTCATAAAAATTGATTGAAGAAAGACTCTCTACACCTTCATTAGTAAGAAGTGTTAATGTTTCGAGCATTTCAGGTTTGCGCCGCAAAAAATAAATAGCCTTGTCTTTGGGCGTCCACGAATCTGGAAAAACTACTCTCTCGAAAAATGTGTTTTTGATAATATCTCTTGCTTTATCAGTAACATTATCGATTCTTAGTAAATAAGGGCGATTGTGCCTCTCGCCAGATAGACTGGGCTCGTTCAAAGCCCAGAAACTAACAATTGGGTCGCGGAAATATAATTGAACAGTCTCGTAATCTTCGTGTGTCGCATTGATAATAGGCAAGGATATTATCGCTTTTGAATTCATTGCAAAACGATTTGAGTTTTTGCGCTGAAACAACTCATTGAACTTTTCGGAAAATTGAGTAGATTCATTTATTACTTGAAAAAAAATTATTGCCCGTTCATATATCTTCTCAAACCTTTTAGCCAGAAAGTCTACAATATTTTCTTTTTTAATATCAAACGATAAAGCAAGTTCTTTTGGATAAGGCTTTATTTCTCTTACCAACAATGGGTCAATTGAAGCAGTTTCAAAGACATACTTGATCCATTCCTTTGGATTGATTGACGAATCACCTTTAATGTAAAGAAAATCCACTGCTGACGCGAAGCCAATGTTTATTTTTTCGTCTTTCTTTTTATCAAGCAATAATTTTATGTTAATGTTCAAAGATTGAAGTAGCGCGGCGGCTTGCATAACTGGAAAGTGAACAGGTAAATCGCTATTAATTTTCTGAAGAGAATTAGGAAGGTCTTTCCATGCTTCAATCAGATGTTCGGTGACGATTGATTTATCAATACCTTTTGAGCTAATATAATTCGATATTTGTTCAGTTGGAAAATTTAGAGATAATAAAAGTACGGCTAAGTTATGGATTTCTTTTACACTAGGATATTTTGATTCTTTTTCGGGATTAAATTCTTCAGTGCTAGACGCAAGCGTATCAAGATATTTCCACTGGGCTTGTGCTTTTCTTACATGTTCCCCAAATTTTGATAAATCAAATTCCATATGAATTATCCTCTTGTGTTTATAGCATACGGACAAACAGCCCAACGGTTTGCGTTACCTGCGCTGGGGCAGGGACGGCGAAGCCGTCCAGCCAGAAAAATGCTAAGGCGTAGAAAAATGCCTGAGATTGCCGCAGAATCCCCAGCGTCAGGTGCACGCTTTGTTGGGCAGGCATGACTTGTGCAAGACTCGCTGACTGAAAAAAGACCACACTGCCAACTTAACTAAATTTTACCTGCAACTTAATTCTTGACAATTACCAAAAACAAAAGACCTAACTTGGCTTATGAAAACCTTGATATTCAAAAACTATTTTATCAATCGAAAAATCAGACCAAAGAAATTGCTCTTAAACTTGGAAAATCAAAACCCTTTTACCAGAAGCCATTGCCTAATTTTTTCAATGCCTTGACTACTTGTGGGCGGAGTGTCCATTCCCATTCATTATCTGGATGAGCAAAATCAACCAGCACGGCTAGTTTTACGTTTTCTGAAATATTGATTTGGAAAAAATCTAGCAACCTTTGCGCCAATAGACCATATCTTAAATTAGCCGCATTGAAGTTTGCAAAACCAACTTTGTTTGCAAGTTCTGTTGCTGTAACAAGATAATTTGGTGACTCAAAATGCGCCTTCAGCATTCTGAAATCAGAATCAGCCATTTGCTCACGAATTGCCATCAATGCCGCTTGATAATCATCTGAGGTCAATTTATCTAACGTCGCTAATGCCTTTTCATCGCTCATTCGATTCTCCTTATTATGGTTTGTGTTTTTCTGCAAGTGCCTGCCCAACGGTTTGCGTTAGTGGTGGTGGGGCGGGCTGGGAAAATGCCTGAGGGCAAGAAAAACCCGAAGCGAGGAAAATGCTTCTCGAAGCCGCAGAATCCCCACCATCCACTGCACGCTTTGTTAGGCGCAGTTTAATTGTGCAACACGTGATAATCAGGGATGCCGATTAATAATCAGCATGGAATATGGGTAATATAGCGGCTTCCGTTTCACACAAAATGCGCTCCGCTTGAATATAAAGTTCTTGGCGTTGTGCTGGGTCGGTGATTTTAGACGCACGGTCAATCAGTTTGTCGAACTCAGAATTTGAGAATCCGCCATAGTTATACTCTGCGCCATCATTGAAAATCGGCAGGAAATCATTGGGATCCCTAACATCAGAGAGAATTATCAAGCGGAATATTTCTGATGGGTCGGAAGCAATACGATCAAAGAAAGTTCCTCTATCGAGTGTTTCAATTGAAACCTGAACGCCCAAATTTTGCTCCCACATATCAACCATCGCTTCAGTAATTTTGACATGAAAGCCTGGCATATCTGAACCGCCCGCACTGCTTAATAATGTAACAGGCGGAAATTTGCTTGGGTCTGTGTAACCCGCTTGTTGCAATAATTCTTTGGCATGTGCAGAGTCGAAAGGTATACCAACTTCGTTATATAAATCTCTGCCCAATGCTACTGATGGCGTGAACGTCGTTGCAGGTGTTGGATTTCTTGCGCCGTACTTTATGGCAATATCTACAAGGGCTTCCCTGTCAGTTGCGGCGGCAAAGGCTTGACGCACTAATACGCTATTGAATGGCGGCTTTTCCAAGTTGAAGTAGAAATAGTAAACGCCAGGTCTGGCGGAATTATCAGATGGCAACCAGGGAATACTTTTATCAAATGAATCCAATGGTATTACAACTGACCCAGGCAAAGGCGTTGGCGACGGAATCAGCGTGGCGGTTGCAGTTGGTTCAGGTGTAAATGTGGGCGGAATAGGTGATGGCGTAAATGTTGATGGAACAGACGTTGGAGCAGGTGTTGAAGCAGGAGCGCACCCACTCAACAAAACCGTTAGTACAACAAACGCAAAGAGTACTGACCCAATAGATTTTTTCATGACCTTATCTCCTTTTGATTTGATTGCGCCAGATAGCGCCTAACGGCTTGCGTTACCTGCGCTGGGGCGGGGACGGCGAAGCCGTCCAGCCAGAAAAATGACAAGGCGTAGAAAACTGCTTGAGATTGTCGCAGAATCCCCAGCGTCAGGTGCACGCTTTGTTGGG
>Ga0209200_1001285_pt1 | contig 25636 bp, 19 predicted proteins | sample AD_UKC033_MetaG_FD_184406 | JGI IMG/M metagenome (GOLD analysis project Ga0209200, IMG submission 184406) | Active sludge microbial communities of municipal wastewater-treating anaerobic digesters from USA - AD_UKC033_MetaG (SPAdes) (version 2) | ecosystem: Engineered > Bioreactor > Anaerobic >... | reverse complement strand
ATCGAAGCGCTGGCAGCGGGACAGCACCGTGTCGGGGATCTTGTGCGGCTCTGTGGTGGCCAGGACGAAGATGACGTGCGGCGGCGGCTCCTCCAACGTTTTGAGCAGCGCGTTGAAGGCCTCGGGGGTCAGCATGTGCACTTCGTCGATGACGTAGACCTTGAATCGAGCCTGGCTGGGTGAAAAGTGCACCTTATCGCGCAGGTCACGAATCTCGTCGATTCCTCGATTCGAGGCTGCGTCGATCTCGATCAGGTCCAACAGCGCACCGCTGGTGATGGCCAGACAGATAGGGCAACTGTTGTCGGGGCGCAGGCTGACGTCGGGGTTGTCGCAGTTGACGGCCTTGGCCAGCAGGCGGGCTGTGCTGGTCTTGCCGGTGCCTCTGGGGCCGGCGAAGAGATACGCGTGCGTCATGCGGCCGTCGCGCAGCGCGTTGCGCAGCGTCTGCGTGACATGCTCCTGCCCCACCACCTCATCGAATGTCTGCGAGCGCCAGCGGCGATAAAGAGCCTGAGCGGCCATAGTTGATTGACTCCGACCTGAGCAACTGCTGGGAGAGCGTCGTGAAGGCTTGAGACTGCGCCGCGGCCGTCGGCCGGGGAGAGACGTCGTTTGACATCGCAAACGGCGCGTCAGCCCTCTGGCCGCGATTGGCGACGACTGGCGCCGTCTCGACTGCCCGGCGACGCCTGCGATCTGGATGAGACGAACGCTGGTTAGTGTAACATTTCTGGCACTATCGCGCAAACTGCCTCTCCCCCGCAGCCATTCTGTGCCAGTTTAGCGCGCCGGACAAGATCGGGTATAATCGCGCCATGAGCGACCAATCCCCCAAGATCATCACCACCTTCCAGAACCGGCTGGAGATGGACGCGGCCGTGCGCAGCCTGGGCGAGACCAGCGGCGACTGGGAGCTGCGCCAGGCCGCGCTGGAGATCGCCCAACGCTACGGCGACAAGGTGCTGCCCGCACTGCTGGCCACGTTGGACACCACCAACCCCCAACTGCGCGGCGGGCTGGGCCATCTGGCCAAGCGCCTGGACAAGGACGCAGCCGTCGCCGCCTTGCGCGCGGCTGCGCTCAACCGCGGCTTGTCCGACCAGGCCAGGCTGACAGCCATCACCATCCTGGAGCGCTTCCTCGAGGTAGCGCCCGACGACGCCATGTACGCCGGCATGGCTGCGCCGGAACAACTGGCGCTGCACTCGCTGCGCGAGGTGTTGGCCGATGCGCAGTCCGATCCCATGGTGCTGGTTGAGTATTTTCGCCAGCTTGAGGCGGAGCCGCCTGACGTGCAGTTGACCATGGCCCGAGCCGCGCGGCTGCTGGAGGGCGCCCAGGGGGTGGAGTTGCTGAGCATGTTCGCCCAGGGCGCGGTGCAGTCGGCGGCCTTGGAGGCGCTGCAAACGCTGGGGATGATCGCCGATCCGGCCGCGGCCGCTGCGCTGCAGGGGATCACGCCCAGTCTGCCGCCGGAGCTGCGTCGCCAGGCCGAGCGCGCGTTGCAGAAGCTGCGGCTGCGCGGCGTGGCCGTGCCTGCGCAGGACGCACCGCCGGAGGAAGCCCGCTGCCTGGCCAGCGCGATCAACGGCGAAGGTCAGCAGATGCTCTGGTTTTTCCTGCCCCAGGCCGACGGGGCTGACGGCGACGTGCTGGAAACGCTGATCAGCCAGCAGCAGGGGATCGTGGCTGCCGCGGGCCGGCGCGCGGTCGAGGCTGATGCGTTGCCTGAGCGCCAGGCCCCAGGCGCCTTGCTGCAAGGCGGGGGCGACCAGCCGTTGCTGCTGGAGGCGGGCATCGACTATGGTCGGCGTCGTCTGCTGGTGGCCCTGGCGCGCACTTGGGCGGCCGAACAGCCCACCCCTTTGCCCTATCGCCTGCTGGGGCCGCAGCTCTGGCGCTGGACGCGGCCGGAGCCGGCCGCGCCGCAGCCTGAAAGCGCCGCGGCCGGCCGGGAGGATACGGTCAAGCTGCTGCAGCATCCGGCGTTGGGCGCCTGGTTTCTGCAATCGCGCGCCATCTATGCCCGCGCCGAAAAAGTGTTGACCGGCGCCGAAGTCCCCACCCACGAGGCGTTCACCCAGATGATCGCGCAGACGCTCCAGGAGGCGCTGGACAGCGGCGACCTCTCTCCGGCCGCGCTGCGGGCCAATCTGGAGGCCATGGTCGAATGGTTCACGCTGGCCGGCGACGAACAGCACGCTGACCTGGCCCTGGCCGCGGCCCAGACCGTGGAGGAGGATCCGGCCAGCCATCCGCTGCTGCTCCTGATGAGCGAGCTGGGGCTGCGGCTGGCCATGATCAACCTGGCACGCGGCCTGCTGCCTGAGCTGGGCTGATGCTCAGGCCGGTCTCCTGACCGTGCCCGCACGCTCGGGCCGGTCTCCTGACCGTGCCCCTACGCTCGGGCCGGTCTCCTGACCGTGCCCGCACGCTCGGGCCGGTCTCCTGACCGTGCCCGCACCACCAGGCCAGGCCACAACCGCGCCTCAGCGCCCCAGAATCTCGCGCAGCGCGGCCAGCAGCATGGCCACATTCTTGCGCTGTGACGAATAGCCCATCAGGCCGACGCGCCAAACCTGGCCCTTGAGCGCACCCAGGCCGCCGCCGACCTCGACGTTGTAGCGCTCCAACAGAGTCTTGCGCACAGCGACTTCGTCCACACCGGCCGGCACGCGCACGGTGGTCAGGGTTGGCAGCCGGTGTTGCGGCTCCACGTGCAGGCCGAGATCCATCTCTTCCAGCCCGGCCCAAAACAGCTCGGCATGGGCGCGATGGCGGGCGAAGCGGGCTTCCAGCCCCTCCTCCTGGATCATGCGCAGCGCCTCACGCAGCGCGTAGTTCATGTTGATGGGGGCCGTATGGTGGTAAGCGCGGGCTGAACCCCAGTACTGCGCCAGGGTGGTCAGGTCCAGATACCAGTTGGCAACCCTGGTGGCGCGCTGTTCCAGGGCCGCGCGGGCGCGCGGGCCGACGGTCAGCGGCGCCAATCCGGGCGGCGCGCCGATGCACTTCTGCGTGCCGCTGTAGGCGATATCCACATCCCAAGCATCGATCTGCACCGGCAGGCCGCCCAACGAGGTGACGCAGTCGGCCAGCAGCAAACCGCCGTGGCGATGGACGATCCCGGCAATCTCAGCCAACGGCTGCAAGGCGCCGGTCGAGGTTTCGGCGTGTACCAGGGCGACCAGCTTGGCCGGCTGGCTGCGCAGCGCCTCCTCGATCTCCTCCGGCGTGAACACCTGGCCCCAGGGCCGCTCCAGTTGGCGCACCTGAGCGCCATAGCGGCTGGCCATATCGACCATGCGCTGACTGAAGTAGCCGCTGACGCCGACCAGCACCGAATCGCCCGGCTCGACGAAGTTGGCGAAGGCGGCCTCCATGCCGGCCGTGCCGGTGCCAGAGATGGCGATGGTCAATTCGTTCTCGGTTTGAAAGACAAAACGCAGCAGATCCTGCACCTCGTCCATCAAATTGAGGAACTGCGGGTCGAGATGGCCCACCGGCGGATAGGCCAGCGTCTGCAAGACGCGCGGATGCACGTCGCTGGGGCCGGGGCCCAACAGCGTGCGCGGAACGATGTTCAGATCGCTGTAGGTGGTCATGGGTTGCTCCTTGGCGTGTAGCGGGTTGATTGGCCTAAGTCTAGACCATTCACAGTCACTTGTCAACCTGGCAAGGCAAGGGCCAGCGTTGCCAGCCGCGGCGTTCTCTGGTATACTCAACTGGCAGCGCCGGGATTTCAAAACGACCATTCGGCAATAGTGCCCGGCGCCTGAATGGCAACGCCGCACGGAGATCATCTATGTCCACCCTTCTGCTCAAGAACGCCGATCTGCTGATCACCATGGACGGCGCGCGACGGCGCATCGCCGACGGCGGGCTGTTCGTGCGCGACCACGTCATCCAACAGGTGGGGCACAGCGCTGAGCTGCCAACCGAGGCCGATCGGATCATCGACGCCCGCGGCATGGTCATCCTGCCCGGCCTGGTCAACACCCACCACCACCTGTATCAAACCCTGACCCGCTGCCTGGCCCAGGATGATGGGCTCTTCGGCTGGCTGCGCACCCTGTACCCCATCTGGGCGCGCATGAACGGCGAGGCGGTCTACGTGTCGGCCAAGGTCGGGCTGGCCGAGCTGCTGCTCAGCGGCTGCACGACATCCAGCGATCACCTCTATCTTTACCCCAACGGCAGCCGCATCGACGACGAGATCCAGGCCGCGCAGGAGCTCGGCATCCGCTTCCACGCCACGCGCGGCTCCATGAGCCTGGGGGAGAGCCAGGGCGGGCTGCCGCCGGACAGCGTGGTCGAGGAGGAGGAGGCGATCCTGCGCGACTGCCGGCGGGCCATCGAGAGCTTCCATCAGGCGGAGCGCTACGGCATGGTGCGGGTGGCGCTGGCCCCCTGCTCCCCCTTCAGCGTCACCGCGGATTTGATGCGCGAGAGCGCGGCCCTGGCGCGGGCCTACGGCGTCCGTCTGCACACCCACCTGGCTGAGACGCTGGACGAAGAGCAGTTCTGCCTGGAGACCTTCGGCCAGCGCCCCGTGGCCTACGCCGAATCGCTGGGTTGGACCGGCGACGATGTCTGGCACGCGCATTGCGTCCACATGAGCGATGCTGAGATCAGCCTTTTTGCCCGCACCGGCACGGGGGTAGCGCACTGCCCCAGCAGCAACATGCGCCTGGCCAGCGGCATTGCGCCGGTGGTGGCCTGGCGGCAGAACGGCGTGCGAGTCGGGCTGGGCGTGGATGGCTCGGCCAGCAACGATTCAAGCCACATGCTGGCCGAGGCGCGCCAGGCCATGCTCCTGCAACGGGTCAAGGGCGACGCGACGGTGATGAGCGCCCAACAGGCGTTGGAGCTGGCCACCCTGGGCGGCGCGTCCGTCCTGGGCCGCGACGACATCGGCGCGCTGGCCCCCGGCATGGCGGCCGACTTCATCGGCTACCGGCTGGAGCGGCTGGACTTCGCCGGCGCGCTGCACGATCCGCTGGCCAGCCTGGTCTTCTGCACCCCGGTCAACGTGGACCTGTCGGTGGTCAACGGTCGCCTGCGGGTGCAGGAAGGCCGCATCGTAGACCTGGACCTGGCGCCGCTGATCCGACGGCACAATGCTATCAGCGGGGCCATGATTCGTAATGAAATGCCTTTGCGCAAATTGATTTGATCAGGACAACAAGAGATATGTCAAGTCAAACAGTTTATCACCGTGACCCTGACGTGGCGCCAGGGAACCAAGAACAAACGCTCAAGGAATCTTCCATCTATCAAGGTTTGTTGTTCTCTGAAGAAGAAGCGGTTCTTGATGTTCAAGCGTCCTATATCGACAAGCTGGAAGGTATACTCTGCAGTGATTTGAGTTTTCAGGGATTTGACACCAGCTATGCATCCCATGATCTGCATGCGTTTCCGGCCAAGTTCCCTCCACAACTGCCTCGCAAATTCATCCTTGGTCTTACGCAGCCAGGAGATATCGTTTTGGACCCGATGATGGGTTCTGGTACGACTGTCGTAGAGGCCTACTTGAACGATCGCCAAGCAGTTGGTTTTGATATCGACCCTCTGGCAAGGTTGATCACAGGAGTAAAGACAACTCCACTCGATGCCAAGGTCGTTATCGAAGTTGGCAGAGCAGTACTTAAGCAGGCAACAATCTCCGTTCAGAGTGATTGCAACCTCCTCCGTAGTCTGCTTGATGCGCGCTGGGACGAGCAAACAAGGCAATTTGTGAACTACTGGTTCGCGATCGAGACTCAGATAGAATTGATCGCTCTGATCACACAGATCGAACAAATCGATGATGAGAAGATCAAAGACTTCCTGAAACTCGTGTTCTCTGCCTGTATTATTACCAAATCGGGCGGCGTTTCGTTGGCTTTCGACTTAGCGCATACCCGTCCTCACAGAGCAAAGGTTGTGTTGACCTCGGCAGGCGAGCTGGTTATTGGAAGCAACCATCATGGCGACTCTTCCCCCAGAGTTCAACTGCTGACAAAAACACTCCGCTCACCCATGGTTGAGTTTCAGAAACGGCTTCACCAAAACGTCAAGAGCCTGAATGAGATACCTTCCAGCGAGTACACGCCAAGCCTCGACCTGGCAGATGCTCAAAAAATGCCTCTTGAGACAGAATCCGTCGATTTGGTTGTGACATCTCCACCATACGCATCCAATGCAATTGATTACATGCGAGCACACAAATTCTCGCTGGTCTGGCTGGGCTACTCGGTTGACCAATTGACCAATACGCGCAGTCACTGCATCGGCGGTGAAACGACGACATCGTTCTCATTCGAAATGTTGCCGCCATTTACGACAACCCTCGTCGCAGAAATAGCTGCGATCGACGCCAAGAAGGGGGCCGTGTTACAGCGTTACTATTCAGAGACGTCTCGCGTCCTGCAAAGTACCTATCGCGTCTTAAAACCTGGAAGAGCTGCTGTGTTTGTTGTCGCCACGTCAAACATGAGAGGTATCGATACTCAAACGCAGAATTGTCTTGCAGATATCGGACGTGCAATCGGCTTCGAAGTGCCGGCAATAGGTGTCAGACGTCTGGATAGAAACCGAAGGATGATGCCGGCCGGCATGAAGATCGATCACACTTCGCAGATCCAACAACGAATGCATGAAGAGTTCGTCTTGGGCTTCTACAAACCTGCCTAACATAGTATCAAGAGGCCAAACGAGAAACGTCACATGAACATTTCTTCTTTGCGACAAAAATACCATCAACGCATTTGCAGTGAAATGATCCGCATCAGACATGGCAGCACGAAAGGTGATTATCCCAACTTCGCGGATGGGAGCAGTAACCAAAGTATCAAGTACGCGTGGGGTATTCTGGATCGACTTTCCTGTGAACGGAACTACGATATCCTCGATGGCCAGACAGTTGGAACAAGATTCGAAACAATCACCAGGGACTTTGTCAAAGCTGCATTCTCATACCTTCAGCACATTCGGCCAGGTGAGTTCGACTATTCCGTACACACGAACATCGCGGAATTCGCGCAATATGAGCATTTGACTTACATTTCCGATGCTTTCAAGAAGAATGCAATCCTTGCGTCGGCATTTGGAGGGGATTATGTCGTACGACCTGACATAGTCATAGGTAAGAAGCCTATGAGTGATGAGCAAATTGACAAGTTAGGAATCTTGAGTGATAGCGCCGTACAACACGCAAAGTACACAACCCTACGGCATAGTAACTCCCCTCATCCTATTCTGCACGCTATCATCTCATGCAAATGGACAATCCGAACCGATCGAGCTCAGAATACCAGAACTGAGGTACTGAATCTGATTCGCAACAGAAAGGGACATCTCCCACACATTGTTGCCATTACAGCCGAACCGTGGCCCGCGCGGATAGCTGCGCTGGCATTAGGCACAGGCGACCTCGATTGCGTATACCACTTCGCGCTGACAGAGTTAGTCGAGGCGGTGGAAGAGACCAAGAACGATGATGGTATCGAGGCATTGCAAATCATGATAAACGGAAAGCGCTTGCGGGATGTCAGCGACCTGCCGTTTGATCTTGCTGTTTGATTCTTAACATGATGATCCACAGCCAAGACCGTCGAAATCATGACACTCCAACCATACATGATCTGATCCAACAAGCCGCCGACATCCTCGCCCATGCCCGCCGCCTGGTTGTCTTGACTGGCGCGGGGATCAGCAAGGAGAGCGGCATCCCAACCTTCCGCGAGGCGCAGCAGGGACTGTGGGCGCGGCATGACCCGCAGCGCCTGGCCACCATGCAGGGCTTCCTGGCCGACCCCAAGCTGGTCTGGGACTGGTACCAGTTCCGCCTGGGACTGGTCGAGCAGGCCCAGCCCAACCCGGGCCACCGCGCCATCGCCGGGCTGGAGCCGCTGCTGCCTCACGTGACGGTCATCACCCAAAATGTCGATGGGCTGCACGCCCGGGCCGGCAGTCACCAGGTGCTGGAGCTGCACGGCAACATCTACCGCTTCAAATGCCTGCGCGGACATGGCAACCTGAGCATGGCTGACCTGGCCGACCAGAAGGCGACGCCGCCCCTCTGTCCACATCCCAACTGCCAGGCCTTGGTGCGGCCCGACGTGGTCTGGTTCGGCGAGAACCTGAGCTACAGCGTCCTCAACCGGGCCGTGGCTGCCGCCGAAGCCTGCGACGTGATGTTGATCGTCGGCACCAGCGGCGTGGTTCAGCCAGCCGCCAGCCTGCCCTACAACGCATGGCACGCCCGCGCCCGCATCATCGAGGTCAACCCGGAGGAAAGCGACCTGACCGACCTGGCCCACGTCTATCTGGCGGGGCCGGCCGGCGAGATGCTGCCGCTGGTTTTGGCAGCGATGAGTGATCAGCAGGCAGGCGCTGTTGCGAGGTGAGGCGGGCGATTGACGGGTCGCACGGAGGTCTCGGTATGGCGCAGACGCCTGCTCGACCGATGGTAAGCTCAGGGTAGCTGTTAAGGAGATGACTTTCATGGACTGGACTAACCGCACTGTATTGGTGACCGGCGCCGGTGGCTTCATCGGCAGCCACTTGACGGAACGGTTGATCGACGAAGGCGCGCAGGTGCGGGCTTTCGTGCGCTACATCTCGCGCGCGGATGTGGGGATGCTCAGCCTGCTGCCGCCGGAGAAGCTGGCCGCGGTGCAGGTGATCAGCGGCGACCTGCGCGACGTGGAGGCGGTGCGCGGCGCGGTCAAAGGCGTCGACACGGTCTTTCATCTGGGCGCGCTGATCGCCATCCCCTACTCCTACGTCCACCCGCGCGAGGTGATCGAGGTCAACGTGTTGGGCACGACCAATGTGCTGATGGCCGGCCGCGATTTCGGCGTGCGGCGCATCGTCCACACCAGCACCAGCGAGGTCTACGGCACCGCGCAGTATGTGCCCATCGACGAGCAGCACCCGCTGCAAGGCCAGTCGCCCTACTCGGCCAGCAAGATCGGCGCCGACAAGATCGTGGAGAGCTTCGTGCGCTCCTTCGAGCTGCCGGTGGCCACGCTGCGCCCCTTCAACACCTACGGCCCACGCCAGTCAGCCCGCGCCGTGATCCCCACCATCATCACCCAGGCGTTGGCCCGGGAGGAGATCCGCCTTGGCTCGCTGACGCCGCAGCGCGATCTGACCTTCGTGGCCGACACGGTGGATGGCTTCATGCGCATGGCGACGCACGACGCGGCCATCGGCCAGGAGGTGAACATCGGCGCCGACGCCACCATCTCCATCGGCGAGCTGGCGCAGAAGATCCTGCGCATCGTCGGCCGCGACCTGCCCATCGTCAGCGAGGAGCAGCGCATGCGACCGGCCGGCAGCGAGGTGCTGCGCCTGTGGGCCGACAACCGCAAGGCGGCCGGGCTGATCGGCTGGCGGCCGCGGGTCACGCTGGACGAGGGCCTGGCCCGCACCGTCGAGTGGCTGGCTGGCAACCTGAGCCGCTACCGACCTGGCGTCTACGAAGTATAGCGATGCACGCAGTCATCCTGGCCGGCGGCAAAGGCCGGCGCCTTCACCCCTATACCACCGTGCTGCCCAAGCCGCTGATGCCGCTGGGCGACATGCCCATCATCGAGGTGGTGCTGCGCCAACTGGCAGCCAGCGGCTTTGGCCAGGCGACCCTGGCCGTGGGCCATCTGGCCGAGCTGCTGATGGCCTATTGCGGCGACGGCAGCAAGTTCGGCCTCAGTTTGAGCTACTCGCGCGAGGAGGAGCCGTTGGGCACGGCCGGCCCGCTGGCCCTGATCGAGGGGCTGCGCCACGGCGAGACCTTTCTGGTGATGAACGGGGACGTGTTGACCAGCCTGAACTTCGGCGCGCTGGCCGCGCACCATCGGGCCAGCGGCGCCGTGGCCACCATCGCCACCCATCAGCGTCAGCAGCAGATCAACTATGGCATCATCGAAAGCGACGCCCATGGCCGGGTGAGCGCCTACATCGAGAAGCCGATCCAGCGCTACCAGGTCAGCATGGGCGTCTACGTGCTGGAGCCGGCCGTGCTGGACTTCATCCCGGCCGGCCGGTATCTGGATCTGCCCGACCTGGTGCGGGGGTTGATGGCCGCGGGCCGGCCGGTGCTGGCCTTTCCCTTCGACGGCTACTGGCTGGACATCGGCCGCCACGACGACTACGAGCAGGCGGTGGAGGAGTTCGAGGCCATGCGGCCCCGGCTCTTGCATTCGTAGGCTGGAGTCCGTAGCCCGCAGGTCCTGTGGGCAACGTGACCTACCCGTATGAGCAACGATCTGGCCCGACGCAGCGTTTCCTCCGTGGGGTGGAACGTGGCAGGCAGCATGACCGGCATGGCGGTGCTGTTTGTCCGTTCGGTGCTGCTGGCGCGCCTGCTGCCGGTGGAGACATTTGGCGTCTATGTGGGCGCGGGCGCGCTGGTGACCTTGACCGCGGTCTTTGCCTCCTTTGGCATGGGGGGCGCGTTTCTGCACCGAAGCGCCGAGACCGAGGATGAAGCCCCGGCCGCGGCAGTCCATTTCACCGTCAAGCTGCTCTTCACGCTGGTCTGGGCGGCGGCCATGCTCCTCTTTGCCCTTCGATTCGCTGAGGGCGGGCGGCAAACGGCGCTGATCGTCCTCACCCTGACCCAGGTGGGCGATGAGCTGACGCAAACCTCGCGGCTCATCCTGGTGCGCCGGGTGATCCACCGCCGGCTGGCCGTCTTGCAGTTCCTGGACGCCACCACCACCACCGTGGTGGCCATTGGCCTGGCGCTGCTGGGCGCGGGCCTGTGGGCGCTGCTGGCCACCGATATCGTCTCCATGCTGCTGGGCATCATCGGCCTGATGATCTGGCGGCCGGTGTGGCGGCTGCGCCTGGCCTGGCAGCGGGCTACCGTGCGCTACTATCTGCGCTTTGGCAGTCGCAATGTCATAGCTGGCCTGCTGCTGATGGCGCTGGATCGCGTCGATGATCTCTGGACGCAGCGCTATCTGGGCAACGTCGCGCTGGGCTACTATTCGCGCGCCTACACCTTCGCCACCTACCCGCGCAAGATCCTGGCCGCGCCGGTCAACCAGGTCGCGGGCGGCACATACGCCGAGCTGAAAAGCGACCGCCTGCGTCTTTCGCAGGCCTTTTTTCGCACCAACGCCCTGCTGGTGCGCAGCGGCTTCTTCCTGGCCGGCGTGCTGGCCCTGATCGCGCCGGAGTTCATCCGCATCTTCCTGGGCGACAAGTGGCTGCCCATGCTGGAAGCCTTTCGGCTGATGTTGATATTCACCCTGCTGGATCCCATCAAGATGACCGTCAGCGACCTGTTCATCGCCATGGGCCGACCTGAGCTGGTGGTTCGCGTCCGGTTGGCGCAGTTGCTCATCCTGATCGTCAGCCTCTTCGTGCTGGGCGCTCGTTTTGGCATCGCCGGCGTGGCCCTGGCCATCGATCTGATGCTGGTCATCGGCATTGGCGTGCTCATGGTGCAGGCGCGCCGCTACGTGGACTTCTCGGCGCGGCAGATCTTTGGCCTGCCCGGCGTCGCGCTGGCGGCTGGGCTGGCCGTCACCGCCGGCCTGGTGGCCGGCCTTACCCCCCATCCCAGCTCCGATTGGTGGAGCGCAGCCGTGAAGATCGCCCTTTTCTCGGCCTGCTACCTGGGCTTGCTGCTGGCCTTCGAGCGGTCCACGCTGGCCATGCTGCGCCGCTCCCTGCGCTGGCTGCGCCCCCCGACGCCCCCGGCCGCCCCCCTGGCCAGCTCGGAGAACCCAGGCGAAACGCCCGAGAGCTAACCCGCGATGGCCGACACCCCCGAAACGACCCCGATCCGCCGCGGCCCGGCCGGCGCGGGCCGGGCCTTCCTGATCTTCAGCGGCTCCAACACCCGCGCCGTCGTGGCCTTCTGTCGCGCCCTGGCCGCCCGCGGCCTGGAGATCTGCATCGTGGCGCGCACAGCCGATGACCCGATCCTGCGCACCCGCTACAGACGCCAGGTGGCAGCCGTGCGCGACCTGGATCGCCTGGATCTGGCCGACCTGGCGCGCTGCATCGCCGAGGCCCGCGGCAAGACCGGCGTGCAGGAATTCGTGGTCAGCCCGACATCCGAGTACTTCAACCTGTTTCTGCTGGAGAACCGCGATTTTTTCGCCGGCCTCGGCTGCACCATTCCCCTGGTGGACCTCGACCTGTACCGCCGCGTGTCGGACAAGCACTCCATGTCGCGCATCTGCCAGCGCCAGGGGGTGGCCGTTCCCTCCGCCATAACTCTGGAGACGCGTCCGAAATTTCCCTTTGTGGCCAAGCCGCGCACCAACGTCACCGCGGACAAGCGATCGCTCTACCCGCATTTGATCTTCGACGCCGCTGAGCTGGCCGCGTTTCGCAGCAGCGAGACCATGGCCGACTTCTACTTCGAGGAATTTGTTGCCGGACCCAGCTTCTATCTGCTATACTACCTCTCCCGCGACGGCCAGGCGACGGCTTGGTCGCAGCAGAACCTGGCCCAGCAGCCCGCGGGCAAGTCCATCGTGCTGGCCAAGGCGGCCCAGATACACCGTGAAGCGGTGAGCGCGCAGTTCATCGCCATCCTGCAAGGGCTCGGCTTCTGGGGCCTGGCCATGATCGAGATCATCCGCCAGGGCGATGGCTATGTGTTCATCGAGCTCAACCCCAGATTTTGGGGGCCGTTCCAGCTTCTGCTCAACGCCGGCAGCCCCCTGATCGACGCATTCATCGACGATCAACTGGCGCTGCCGCCGCGCGCCATCCCGGCGCCGGTGCAGCCAGCGGCCGCCTATCTGTGGCTGGGCGGCATGGCAGAGGCCTGGGCCGCGGGCAAGCCGCTGCGCTGGCACGACGGTGCGCCGCGGCGCCGGACCTGGGCCGTGCTCCGCCACCTGCGCAGCGATGTCTACGCCCGGCGGGACACGGCCGGCCTCTTCCTGCATGAATTGAAGGCGGCGGCGCGCCGCCGGCTGACAGAGCACAGACCAAGCGACCGCGGGCACGCGCCGGCCGCCTGAACCAGGCTACACCATGAACCAACTGCAACAACAACTGCAACAACTCTATGGGGACAGCTCCAAGCACGCCAACTATCAAAATGTGCCCGCGTTCGTGCAGGAAGCCCTGGGCTATCAGGAGACCATCGACGAGAGCTGGCGCGGCGACCGGGCGCGCTATGCCTGGCTGACGCCGGCGCTGGAGTTGTCAGCCCACCAAACCGTGGCGGATATCGGCGCAAACACCGGCTTCTTCGTCCTCTCCCTGGCGCACCGGCATCCCGATTGCAGCTTCGTGGCCTACGAGAGCCATCCGAACCATGTCGATTTCATCCGCCTGGTGGTGGATGCCTTCGAGCTGGGCAACGTCGCGGTCGAGGCCCAGCCGGTGGACCTGGCCGCCATCGACCAGTTGCCCCACTGCGACGTGCTGCTGCACCTGAATGTGCTCCACCACGCGGGGCATGATTTCGACCGCGGCCTGGTGGCCGGGCCGCAGGCGCTGGCCCCCTACGCCCAGGCCTATCTGAGCAAGCTGGCCGGCAAGGGGTCGCGGCTGGTCTTTCAGATGGGCTACAACTGGGGGGGCGACAAGGCGCAGCCGATCGTTGATCCCCACGACCAGGCCGGCATGGTGCGGTGGCTGACCGACGTGCTGGGTCGCAGCGGCTGGCAGGTGCAGGCGCTGGCTTTCGCCACGCGTGACGAGCGCGGCGACATCGTCTACCGGAACCTGCCGCCGGCGTTGATCGCCGCGGCCGGCCAGCCGCAGCCTGACAGCGCAGCGCTGAGCCAGGCGATCGCGGGCTATCATCTGGGGCAGTTCAAGGGGGAGTTCTATCGCCGGCCGCTGTTGATCTGCCGCTCCACTGCGCCGCGCGCCGCGCAGACTCCCGAAAGCAAAGGGGTGTCAGCATGAAACGCTCCCTGGAAGATCTGGCTTTGTTCGGCGGCCCGGCCGCGTTCGCCGAGACTTTGCACGTGGGACGGCCCAATGTCGGCGACCGGGCGCGCCTGCTGGCCCGCATCGACGACATGCTCGATCGCCGCTGGCTCACCAATCACGGGCCCTTTGTCGAGGAGCTGGAGCAGCAGTTGGCCGCGTACCTGGGGGTCAAGCACTGCATCGCCATGTGCAACGGCACGGTGGCGCTGGAGATCGCGGCGCGCGCTCTGGAACTGCGCGGCGAGGTCATCGTCCCCGCCTTCACCTTCGTCGCCACCGCCCATGCCCTGCAATGGCAGGAGATCACCCCGGTGTTCTGCGACGTGGAGCCACACAGCCACAACCTGGACCCGCAGCGCATCGAGGCGCTGATCACGCCGCGCACCACCGGAATCGTCGGCGTCCACGTCTGGGGCCAGCCCTGCGCGGTGGACGCGTTGACCGACATCGCCCGCCGCCGCAACCTGCGGCTGATGTTCGACGCGGCCCACGCCTTTGGCTGCTCCTATCGCGGCCAGATGATCGGCAATTTCGGCGACGCCGAGGTGTTCAGTTTCCACGCCACCAAGTTCTTCAACACCTTCGAGGGGGGCGCGGTGACCACCAACGACGATGCGCTGGCCGCCAAGATCCGCCTGATGCAGAACTTCGGCTTTGCGGGCCTGGATCGGGTCATCTACATCGGCACCAACGGCAAGATGAGCGAGGTCTCGGCCGCGATGGGGCTGACCGGCCTGGAGAGCCTCACGGAATTCGTGGCGATCAATCAGCGCAACTACGAACACTATCATCGGGAGTTGGCGGAGGTATCTGGGCTGCGCCTTCTGCGCTATGACCCGCAGGAGCGCAACAACTTCCAGTACATCACCGCTGAAATCGATGCGCCGGCCAGCGGCATCAGCCGCGATCATCTGGTGCAGGTGTTGCACGCGGAGAACGTGCGCGCCCGGCGCTATTTCTACCCTGGCTGTCATCAGATGGAGCCCTACCGCTCCTATTTCCCCCACGCGAGGCTGCTGTTGCCGGTCACCGAACAGTTGACGCAACGGGTGCTGATCCTGCCCACCGGCACGGCCATCGATGCCCAGGCGATCAGTCAGATCAGCCAACTGATTCGTTTTGTGGTGGAGCACGGCGCGGAGATCAGCGCGCGCCTGGCCGCGCCTGCCCGGAGCGCGGCATGAGCGTCAAAGTGAGCGTGCTGACCACGACCTACAACCATGAGCAGTACATCGGTCAGGCCATCGAGAGCGTGCTGGCCCAACAGACTGACTTCCTCTGGGAGCAGGTGGTGGCCGAGGACTGTTCCACCGACCAGACGCGCGCGGTCGTGACCGCCTGGCAGCGCCGCTATCCCGATCAGATCAAGCCCATCCTGCGGGAACGCAACATCGGCGGACGCCAGAACTTCCTGGATGCCTTTCGCGCCTGCCGCGGCGACTACATCGCCATTCTGGAGGGAGACGACTACTGGACCTCGCCCCACAAGCTGCAACAGCAGGTGGATTTTCTGGACGCACACCCTGACCACTCGATCTGTTTCCATGCCGTCGAAACCCGCGACGAAGCTGACCCGCACACGACGAAAGTGGTGCGGGCGGCCCGCGCCCGCTATACCCTGGAGGATCTGCTGGAACAGAACATGATCCCCACCTGCTCAGTGATGTTCCGCAATCGCCTGTTCGACAGCTTCCCCGACTGGTATCTCAAGGCGCCGGCCGGCGACTGGCCGCTGCACGTGCTCAACGCCCAGCACGGCGACATCGGCTATATCGACCAGGTGATGGCGGTGTACCGGGTTCATGCCGGCGGGGTCTGGTCGCCCAAGGTCTCCTCGGATCGTCGCCGGCAGATTCTGACGATTCTGAGGCTTTTCTACGACAATCTGGACCCAGCCTACAGGCCACAGATCGAGCAAAGCCTGGCGCGCTGGCATTTCAAGGCCGTGAACGCGCTGCTGCTCGAGCAGGACTATCGCGGCGCCGCCAGCTACGCCTGGAAATTGGCCGCCGATCCCGACATTCCCCGGCGCGCGCTGCTCAAGAACTCGCTCTGGGCAGTTCAGGCGCGGCTGCACTAGCCGCGCCCCCCGCAACCGCCTGCCAGGACCCTTCATGCGCCTCTGCCTCATCGCCAACCCCAACAGCATCCACACCCGCCGCTGGGTGCGCCATTTCGCCGACCTGGGCCACGATCTGCACCTGATCGGCGAAAAGACGCTGACCGCACAGCCGCCGGCCGGGGCCGCCTTCCACGATCTGACCCAACAGAACAACGCGGCCAAGCTGCGCTATCTCGTCTGGGCGCAGGCGGTGCGCCGGCTGGTGCGGCAGATCCAGCCCGATGTGCTGCACGCGCATCAGGTGGCCAGCGCCGGCTGGCTGGGCGCGGCGGCCGGCTTTCGCCCCCTGTTGGTGACGGCCTGGGGCTCGGACCTGCTGCTGGGCCCGGCGCGCTCCCCAATGCAACGCCAACTAGCCCGCTGGACCCTGCGCCGCGCCGATTACATCACCTGCGTCTCCCAGCCCCTGCTGGAGGCGGCGCTGGCGCTGGGGGCCGATCGCCAACGAATTGAGCTGGCGCCCTGGGGCGTGGACACGACGGTGTTTCGTCCAGGGGATGCTTCGGCGGCCCTCAGCATGACAGGAGAGGCGGGGCCGCTGGTGTTGAGCATCCGCGGCGTGCAGCCGGTCTATCAGCCGCTGACCGTGGCCGCGGCCATCCCCCTGGTCCTGGCCCGGCGGCCCGACGCCCGCTTCATGATCCGCACCTACAGCGCCGACGCCGGCCTGCTGGCCGAGTTCCGGCGGCAGGTGGCCGCAGCCGGGGCGGCCGATGCGGTCGCCTATGTCGGCGATCTGCCCGATGACCGCGCCATCGCCGACCTCTACCGCCAGGCCGCCGTGGTCATCTCCGTGCCCTCCTCCGACGGCGCGCCGCAGTCGGTGCTGGAGGCCATGGCCTGCGGCGCGGCGCCAGTGGTCAGCGATCTGCCGTCGCTGCGCGCCTGGGTGCGGCAGGAACAGGAGGGCCTGCTGACGCCGGTGGGGGATGCCCACGCCCTGGCCGACGCGATCGTGCGTCTGCTGGACGACCCGGCGCTGCACGCCTCGATTCGAGCCGCGGCCGTGCGTCTGGTGCAGCAACGGGCGGACCGCCGCCTGTGCCTGGCGCGCTACGAGGCCATCTACCAGCACCTGGCGGCCGGCCAACGACCCCAGCCCACACCCTCCATTTCCGGGGAGAAGCATTGACCATGTTCGCCAAAGGCAAGCAACTGGCCGGCCAGTCCTCGCTCTACACCATCGGCGAGGTATTGCGCAGCAGCCTCTCCTTCCTGCTGTTGCCCATCTACACCCGGCTGCTGACGGTGTCCGACTACGCCATCCTGGGGGTGATGAGCCCGGTGTTTGCCCTGCTGTCGGCGTTGATGGCGCTGGGGTTGCCGGCCGCGCTGGTGCGTTTCTACTTCGACTATCAGGAGGATGACGCCACCCTGCGCCGCTACGTGGGCACCATCACCCTCTTCGGTTTGCTGAGCGGCCTGCTGGGCGCGCTGCTGTTGACGCTCTTTGGCCCCGCCATCTTCGGCTGGCTGCTGCCCAACACCCCTTTTCGCCCCTTCGTTTTGCTGACGATCTGGAACTCCGGCATCACCGTGGTGTCGGTGCTGGCCTTGCAGCTCCTGCGCGCCCGCCAGCAGGCGCTCTATTTCATCTCCTTCAGCCTGGTCGATTTCGGCCTGACCACGGCGCTGATCATCCTTTTCGTGGTCGGGCTGGGGCTGGGCGCGCTGGGCAGTCTCTGGGGACAACTGCTGTCCGCCGCGGTGATGGCCCTGCCCGCGCTGTGGGTGCTGGGCCGGGCCGGCGCACTGAGCTTCTCCTGGCCGCTGCTGCGCTCCTCGCTGCGCTTCAGCCTGCCGCTGCTCCCCTTCATCCTGGGCACTTGGGGTCTGAACGTCTCCGACCGCATCGTGCTGGACCGGCTGGTCTCACGCGAGGCCTTGGGTCTCTACACGCTGGGCTATCAGTTCGGCGTGCTGCTCAATTTGATCGCCATGGCGCTGAACAATGCCTGGCAACCCTTCTTCTACCAGAACGCGGGCGAGCGCAAGAACGATTCCATGATCGGCTCTTTCATCACCTACCAGGTGGCCTTGATGGTGCTGCTGGCGCTGGCCGTGGCCATGCTGGCGCCTGAGGTGATCCGCATCATGGCCACGCCAGCCTACTGGGGCGCGGCCGCCATCGTGCCCTGGATCGCCGCGGGCTACGTGATGCGCTATCTCTACTTCTTCCCGGTCAACGGCATGTTGTTTCGCAAGCGCACCGGCTGGGTGGCCGCGCTGACCATCCTGGCCGCGGCGCTGAACATCGGGCTGAACCTGCTGCTGGCGCCGCGCTTCGGCGTCATGGCCGCGGCCATCAACACCCTGGCCGCCTTCACGGTGCTCTTCATCATGGCCCTGGTCATCGGACAGCGCATCTACCCGGTACACTATCAGTGGGGCCGACTGTTGCGGCTGATCCTCGTCGCGCTGGCGCTGTTCATGGTGAGCTGGCGGCTGGTTCCCACAGCCAACGTGTGGGTGAGCATGGTCCTGGACCTCCTCCTGCTGGCCAGCCTGCCCCTGCTGCTGTGGTTGACGCGCTTTTTCACGCCGGGCGAGCAGGCGCGCGCGGCGCAGTTGGCCCGGCAAATGGCCGGCAAGGTCAGACGATGAGCAACGAATCGAGACAAACGGAGCCAGTTCGGGTGGCGATGCTGTTGTCCAACGCCTTCCGGCCCGATCCGCGCGTGCTGAAAGAGGCGCGCTCGCTGGCTGAGGCTGGCTACGAAGTGACGGTGATCGCCTGGGATCGCGAGGGCAAGTACCCGGCGGCGGAGCTGGTGCAGCCCGGTTTCAGCCAGGAACAGAGCCCGGCGCAGCCGCAGAGCGGCCAGCGCTGGCCCGCTGGAGCGTTCATGGTGCAGCGGGTGCAGGATGTGCGCTCCAGCTACGGCGCGGGGCTGCGCCAGGCGCTGCGGCTGCCCCGCTTCTGGCTGCATGCCTGGCGCCAGTTGAACCGGCTGCGGCCGGCCGTGGTGTACTGCCACGACTTCGACACGCTGCCGCCCGGCTGGCTGTGGGCCAAGATCCGGCGCCGGCCGGTGATCTACGACGCGCACGAGTACTACACCGAGCTGCAGCGGCCGCGGCTGACCGGACTGGCCGGCAAGGTGCTGCTGCCGTTGATCGCGGCGGCCGAGCAGCTGTTGAGCCGCAGCGCGGCGGCCGTGGTCACCGTGGATGAGCGCATCGCCCGCCGCTACCACAATCGACGCGTGGTGATCATCGGACACTACCCGCCTGGGGACTTTGCGCGCGGCGTGGCTCGGTCGGAGACCGGCCACAGCGGCAAGAGCGATGAGACCGGCCACAGCGAGGCGGGCGTGGCTCGGTCGGAGACCGGCCACAGCGGCAAGAGCGATGAGACCGGCCACAGCGGCAAGAGCGGGAAGGCTGGCCAGTTGGTCTATGCCGGGCGTTTTTCCACCGACCGTGGTCTGTTGGTGATCGCCGCCGCCATGCAGCGGCTGGCAGCGCAGGGGCGGCGGCCGCGGCTGCGTCTCTTGGGCGCGTGGACGAATCAAGGGGAGGAGGCGGCCTTCTGGCAGGCCGTGGCCGGCCTGGAAAGCCAGGTGGAGCCGGTGGGCTGGGTGCAGTTCGACCAGGTGCCCGATCAGCTCGCCTCGGCCGATGTGGCGCTGGCCCTGTTGCAGCCCATCGAACGCTACACCGTCGCGCTGCCGGTCAAGCTGTTCGAGTACATGGCCTGCGCCCTGCCGGTGATCATCAGCGATTTCCCCGCCAACCGGGCCGTGGTGGCCGGCGCCGACTGCGGCCTGCTGGTGGATCCCAGCGACGTAGAGGCCGTGGCCGCGGCCATAACCCGGCTGTTGGACGATCCAGCCGAAGCCCGCCGCCTGGGCGCCAACGGTCGCCGCGCCTTCGAGACCCAGTACAACTGGCAGGCGCTGGAGCAAGAGCTGCTGGCGTTGGTGGCAGAGCTGAGCCGACCGGCAAAGAAGCGGGCAATGCTGTAGGCCAGACTGGCCGCGGCCTTCACTCAGGCAGCTGTCAGCTTGGAGGGGACAGCGCGTCAATCCATCCTTCGTCAAAGCATCGCGTGCCACGTTTTGCTACAACTGGCCGCATCGTTTACAATGCGCCCGCTGGTCCTCTAACCTACTCACTGTGTAAGAGTGGGACATCATCTCCGCCAAGCCTGGAACTCAGCACATGAGTGTGCAAGAAAAACGCCTCAAGCCAATCTTTGGAGGCCATGAAAAGTTTGTTTTTCGTGACTCCTGGCTGAAAAAGGGCATTGATGCAACGTCGCACAACCCGGCCATTTTCAGCGACGATGAAGCATTGGTCGTCTTGGGCGTGGGTAAGAACATGGTGCGGTCAATCCGCCACTGGTGTTTGGCCACAGATGTTTTGAGTGAGGCGACAACTGACCGAAGAGCAAGAAGCTTGCAGCCTACTGTTCTCGGCACGAGTCTTCTAGGCGACACAGGATGGGATCCATTTCTCGAAGACCCCGGCACCCTTTGGTTGCTTCACTGGCAACTTGCCACGAACATGGTGCGTGGCTTGGTGTGGCATCTTGTCTTCTCAGCTTTCTACGAGCCGGAGTTCAACAAGAAGCAAATGGCCATGTTCGTGGGCAAGCGGCTGGATGCCATGGGCGTGGTCACAACGCAGGGAACGATTGAGCGCGAGATCGACTGCTGCGTACGCACTTATGTGCCGGCCATGCGAGGAGTCTCGTCCCTAGCTGGCGACGAGGGCTTCGATTGCCCCCTCAGTGATTTGGGCCTGCTGCGCTTCATCGCTGACGATAACATCTATCGTTTCAGCATGGGGCCCAAGCCCACGCTGGCAACTCCAATCTTTGGGTACGCGCTGCTGTCATTTCTGACTCAAGTCGTCCATACGCGCAGGACCGTTGCCATTGACGAATGTATCTATCACGAGGGCAGTCCTGGCCAGATCTTCAAGCTTGACGAGAACAGTGTGGTTGAACATCTCGAAATCTTGGCCGACCTGACCGATGGACGACTCCGATTTCAAGAGACGGCTGGCCTGCGTCAGATTTATCTGGACGAGTTCACCGAAGACAAGTTGGGCCGCGCGGCCATCAGCCTGCTGGATCGATATTATTGCCATGACTGATGGATCCTTGGGCATCGCTTCCGTCGTCCGGGTTCGCCAGGGCGGCGTGCGCTCGGTCAACGTCGAGCGTGACCTTCAGCAATCCTCAGTTGCGGAGGGCTACAGCTTGACAGTCCAAGCGCGCCGTTCGCTGGAACGCGTGCTCAACCGGGTTGACAACACGACCATCACTCGGGCATGGACGCTTACTGGGCCATATGGGTCGGGAAAGTCCTACTTCGGGTTGTTCTTGCTGAATCTGATGGCGACCGAATTGCCTGCCCATGCCTTTGCTCTCAAGCAATTACAGGAAGTCGACCCAATTCTGGCCCAACGAGCAGTTTCGATAGCTCATTCCACCGATACCCGAGGCTTGCTTCCGGTGCCCGTGATGGGTTATCGGGGTCCAGTGCAGCAGTGTCTGACACAGGGTCTGTGCAAAGCTTTGGAGCCATTGGGCCGTGACGCCGCAATTGGCGATCTATTGGCTGCTCAGGCCGCCTGGCCGGCAGATGTCGGGAGTCGGGTGCTCGCAGATTGGCTGCGATCCCTGTTGAATCGACTCCCAGAAACAGGCTATCAGGGTATCCTCCTCCTCGTAGATGAAATGGGCAAGCTGTTGGAGTACTGCTCGGCTCACCCTGATAGGACGGACATCTTCCTGCTGCAAGAACTGGCTGAGCTTGCCAACCGCAGTGGAGAGACGCCTTTGGTGCTGGTTGGTATTCTTCACCAGGGATTTGATCGCTACGCCGGCAACCTCGACAGCATCAGCCAACGCGAATGGGCCAAGGTTCAGGGACGTTTTGAGGATATTGCTTTTCAAGAGCCGCCGGGACAGCAAATGCGGCTATTGGCCAACGCCCTGGAGCCCGTGAATCCGGCAGCGCTGCAGAAGATACGGCCAGTTCTTGAGCAGTACGCACAAGATGCTGCGGCAGCCGGCTGGCGCCCAAGCCTCCTGAGTGAGCAGCAATTCATCGAGCTGTGCCAGGAAGCCTATCCGTTTCACCCTGCTGCGTTGGTCGCGCTGCCTCATGTCTTCCGCAAGTTGGCGCAAAATGAGCGATCCATCTTCGCTTACCTGACCTCACTGGAACCGTACGGCTTTCAGGAGCATATCGAACGACATCGGTTGCCATCGGTCATCGGTCTGTCCGATTTGTTTGACTATCTGGCGGCCAACTACCAGGGACGCATCTTTGGTTCGGCGCGGGCGCGTTCGCTGACTGAGACGCTGGAGCGCCTCAACGGTGCGATTGACCTACCTCCACTGGCGGTCGATACTCTGAAGACCATCGGCCTGTTGAATTGGCTGGCCGAAATCAGCCATGTGCAGGCGAACGAAGACAACGTGCTGTTCACCCTGCGCAGGCCCGCGCGTAGCGACGAGGAGATTCGCCATGCCATCGGCCTGCTGCGGTCGCAGTCACTAATCGTCCACCGGCGCTACAACCGCACCTTTGCCGTGTGGGAGGGCAGCGACGTCGACATCGACGAGCGACTAATGGAAGCCTCGAAGCAAGTCGGCGGAAGCTTTAGCATTGCCACAGCTATCCAGCAGTACCTGCCGCCCCAGCCGGCAACAGCGCGACGGCACAGCTTCCAGACAGGCGTCCAGCGTTTCTTCGATATCCGCTACGTCGACATGGTCAACCTGGATCTAGCCTCGCTTTCTGGCGGCCCTGGCGCCAGCGGCGTTGTCTTGCTCTGCCTGTCAGCCAGCCCCGCGGATACCCGACAGTTCATCGCCTGGGCATCGCAGCCGTCGGTGCGGGATCAGGCCGATCTGGTGGTTGGAATCACGGAGCGCACGACCCGGTTAGCGGACCTGCTCAGCGAGTTACGCAACCTGCACTGGATCAAGGATAACACGCCAGAACTGCGCGATGACCCAGTCGCGCGACGGGAGCTCCGCACGCGCGTTGGCGCGATCGAGGCTCTGGTTCGCGCTGACTTGGAGCATTCCCTAACCATCCAGCGCCTAGGCGAAGATATCGGATGCCGCTGGTACCATCAGGGCCGCGATGTGACGGTCCAGACCGCGCGTGGACTTTCCCATCTGCTGTCGCAAGTGTGCGACGGTCTCTACCCCGCCAGCCCGCGGCTGCGCAACGAATTGATCAATCGGCGCACACTCTCATCGCAGGGGGCGGCGGCCAGGCGCAATCTGATCGAGGCCATGCTGACCCGCGCCGATCACCCTCAACTTGGCATCCAGGGCTACCCGCCTGAGCGCAGCATGTACGAAAGCTTGCTGAAGGCTACCGGATTGCACCAGTCAGGGCCCGACGGCGCATGGCGTCTCAGCGCGCCCATCGCTGACGATCCCGGCCAACTTCTGCCTGCCTGGCACGCACTGGCCGACTACGTGTTCAGCGACCATCCCGAACCGCGCCCCGTCGATGCGCTGTTCGAGTTGCTCAAGGCTCCACCCTATGGTCTGACCGACGGCGTGCTGCCGGTGCTCTTGTGCGCTTTCATGCAAGTGCATCGTGACGAGACCACGCTTTACCAACAGGGGACGTTGTCGCCGGAACCTACGGTTGCCGATTGGGAAGTGCTGATACGCCGCCCTGAACTGTTTGCTGTGGCTGGCTGCCGCGTCGTTGGCGCACGAGCGGTGGTGATCGAACGACTTGCCCGCGGACTGGGCGTGCAGCCCACCGCGCTGTCTGTGGTGCGCGATCTGATCAGGCGTCTGAAAACCTTGCCCGAACACGCCTGGCGCACGCAGCGGCTGTCAACCACGACTCTGGAGGCGCGCCATGCCATCGAACGGGCGCAGTCTCCGGAGGTGCTGCTGCTGACGGAGTTACCCCAGATATTTGGCGTCGCGCCCTTTGCCGACTCCGATGCGGTTCAGACTGGGGATGTCGAGCGGTTCTTCCAGGGCCTGAACTCGACGCTGTTGGAGCTCAATGAAACGACCCCGCGTCTCATGCTGGAAGCGCGCAACCAACTCTTGATGGCTTGCGGCCTGCCGACCGATGACGACGGCTGGCAGCAGTTTCTTGAGCTGGCCAATGAGCTTGCCCCAAGAGTCCGACAGTCGACGCTGGCGCCGTTGCTGAAGCGAGCGGCCGAAGCTCCCGATGCCAAACATGCCCTGGAAAGTGCGTTGGCCTATGCAGCCAGCCGCCCCGTGCGCAACTGGACGGACCGTGACAGCGACTGGTTTGCCGAACAGGCGCAAACGCTGGGCACTCTGTTCAAGCACGAACGCAACGGGCACGACCCGGAGGCAGAATTAAGCGCGGAACAGAAGATGCGCAGCAGGCGGATTGTTGAGGACTTGAAGGGATTTATTGAGACCAGCGATGATGACCCAGAAGTTGTTCGGGCGGCGTTGAGCACATTGCTGCGCGAATACTAGAGTTGTGTTCTACCGCGTAGACATGATGAGGCGATAATGACCACTGTCGATCCATCCAAAGACGGTCCCGTCCGACATATTCTCTCCCTGTCAGGCGGCAAAGACTCCACGGCGCTGGCAATCTACATGAGAGACAGGATACCAGTACTTGAGTATGTCTTTTGTGATACTGAGCAAGAACTGCCAGAAACATACGATTATCTAAGGAAACTGGAAGCGTTCCTGGGAAAGGAAATTGCCTTTCTGAAACACGATGGAAAGGGTTTTGATGAATTATTGATGGCTCGACGTGGCTTCCTTCCTTCCCCTCAAGTCAGGTGGTGCACTGACTACCTCAAGATCAAACCCTTTGAGAAATACGTTGGTGATGATCTTTGCTACAGCTACATCGGGATACGGGCAGATGAGCCACATCGCAAAGGATATATTTCGACCAAACCAAATATCAATCCCAAGTATCCATTCATTGATGCCGGGCTTAAGAAAGATGATATTGTGCGGATTCTGGACGAGAGCGGACTAGGACTGCCAGCATATTACAACTGGCGTTCTCGATCGGGCTGCTATTTCTGCTTCTTTCAACAGAAGATCGAATGGGTAGGTCTGCTAGAGAATCATCCAGATCTTTACGCACTCGCCGAAGGTTACGAAAAAAGCGATGAGGAGACTGGCGAGCGATACACGTGGTCTCAAAGGGAAAGCCTTGCGGAGTTGTCCAATCCGAACCGTGTAGCGGAAATCAAGGCCGAGCATAGCCGGCGCAGAAACACGCCAAAGCACAAGACCGACCAAGCACTGATCGAGATTTTCTCCATCGACGCATCCGCCGATGAAGGTTGTCTGATCTGCCATCTGTGAGGCAAGTCCATGAGTCTGACATTCCATCGCACGTTTTCGTTTTCGCGTTCCTCGGTCTCGAAAGTACTTGTAGTTGCACATGAACATCCCGGATTCAAGCAAAATGACCTGGCGAGATCCACAGATCTTGGAACGGTTTATCAAGAAGCTATGCCCCGCTATGCCATGCGAGCAGGATTATTGACAAAGGGCAATCAGCTGACACATTTGGGAGAGTATGCTGTAGCACGGGATCCGTATTTGGAGCGGCCCTCCACTCAATGGCTCTTGCATTACCATCTTTCGGCGCCACA
>Ga0209200_1001279_pt1 | contig 25699 bp, 16 predicted proteins | sample AD_UKC033_MetaG_FD_184406 | JGI IMG/M metagenome (GOLD analysis project Ga0209200, IMG submission 184406) | Active sludge microbial communities of municipal wastewater-treating anaerobic digesters from USA - AD_UKC033_MetaG (SPAdes) (version 2) | ecosystem: Engineered > Bioreactor > Anaerobic >... | reverse complement strand
TTTTAGATTACAACATTGATCCCCAAGGGCGTTTCATTGATACCACCACCATCCTGTCTTCGATAACGGCGGCTTGTCCGGCTCCCGTTTTCAGCCATGTCTATTATTATCTGGACTACGGGATCGTAGGCGGGATCGTGAATAGCCCGGAGATTCAGGGAAAACAGATGGCCAAGATCGCGGCGGAGGTTTTAAGCAAAAGAATACCTTCGGATGCACCGCCCCGACGTGAAGAAACCTCGCCCTATTTTGATTTCGAAGCGGTGAAGAAGTATAACCTTCCGTTTCAGAAAATCCCCGCTCTAACGGAGTGGAGCAATCGCTCAGAGGGTTTTTGGAAGGTTAATGGGATTTATGTGATCTTGTCCCTTCTCTTCATCGTTTTTCAATCCGGATTCATCTTATGGTTTTTCCGTTTGTATCGGAAACAGCGCAAATTGAAGATGAAAGCCTCCGAAAACGAAATCCTATTCCGCTCATTATTCGATCTCGCCCCATATGCTTGCACGCTTCAGGACTTCGAAGGCCGCCACCTGATGGTGAACCAAGCCTTTCTAAAAGACTGGGGGATTGAAAAAAGTGAGGTCATCGGAAAGTCGATGTTTGAGTTGTTGGGAAAGCCTTATCAGGAAGCGTTGGAGGAAGATCGCTTGGCTTTATTGGAAAAGGGTTCCGTAGAACACGCAAGGCTTACGTGGGAGATACCGGGGATCGGGACTCGGGAGGCTTATTATTCTTCCCGCCTAATCCAATTGAACGACGCCCCGCATTTTTTAACCGTTTCAGTGGATCTATCGGAACTTCGGAAGACGGAAAACCGTTATTTGGATGAAAGGGAGTTCAACCAGCTTTTGCTGGACACTTCTCCCGCCTTTATCGTCGCGATCGGCTTTGACGGCAGAACGCTGATGATGAATCGGGTCTTGCTCGATTTCCTGGAGTATACGCAGGAAGAGGTGATCGGTAAAGACTATCTGACGTCGTTCGTCCCCGCTGAGGATCAGAAGGCGCTGGGAGAGATATTTAGAAGCCATGCGGATGGAATCGAGACGACGTTGAATGAAAATCGCATCATCAGCAAATCGGGAAAGACAACATTGGTTGAATGGTACGGGCGAAATGTGAAAAAAACCGAAAACGCGCCAGGTTTCTTCATCGGGGTCGGGATCGACATCACTGAAAGAAAGCGCGCTGAAAAGGCGATGCAGGAGAACCAGGCGCGGGCGATCCGGCAACGCGCCGCAGTGGTCGAGTTAGCCCTCGCTCCCGCAAGTGAAATGATCAACTTGTCCAAAACCTTCGAGCGCGTGACAGAAGTCGTCTCGCACGCGTTGGGGGTGGAACGCACGAGCATTTGGCGGGTCACCGGCGACGGCAACACGTTGCGATGCTTATCCCTTTACGAAGCGAGGAAGAAAAAACACAGCCAGATGCCGCCCATTGACCTTCGGACAATCCCTTTTTATTGGGAAACCATCAAAACGGAGAACCGCATCTATGCCGATGACGCGCTTAAGGACCCGCGTACGGAGGAGTTGGCCGACTCCTTTATTTTGCCCCATCATATCACATCGATGCTTGACGCGGGGATTCTCGTGGAAGGCAAATTGGTCGGCGTGATCAGTTGCGCGCAAACCCGCGAGAAACGAAAATGGCACTTGGATGAAGAAGCGTTTGTCAGCACGATCGCCGCATTCGTCGGGCAAACCCTATCGAACATAGATCGGAAGTTTGCGGAAAAGGCCCTCTTGGAGACACAGGAACAGATTCGCATACAGCAGGGGAAGTTCCAAAAAGAGCTGTTAAGGTCTATCATCCAGATTCTGGAACTCTACGATCTTTACACTAGCGGCCATTCGGAAAATGTCGCCCACTATTCAGCTTTGATCGCCGAACAAGTCAAGCTGGATCCTCCTTGGATCAAACAGGTCTACTGGACCGGCTTGGTCCACGATATCGGAAAATTGCTTGTGCCGACACAGATATTGAACAAACCCTCCGGGTTGACCGACGAAGAATACGAGCTCGTCAAGATGCATCCGGTTTGGGGCGCGAAAGTCCTAAAAACCTCCGAACAATTGACCGGCCTCGCGACAGACGTACGGCACCACCACGAGCGATATGACGGCAAAGGGTATCCGGATGGATTAGCCGGAACCCGGATTCCGCTTACTTCAAGGATTATCGCGGTAGCGGACGCGTACGACGCCATGATCAGCGAGCGCTCTTATCGTACGCCCTATACCGTCGAGAAAGCCAAAGAAGAGCTGTTAAAGAATCGAGGAACCCAATTCGATCCCGAACTGGTGGACGTTTTTCTGTCGATTATCGACAAATCGAAACGGAACGCGGGAAAAGACCGCTCCGTGGCTAACAATAACGGATAAACAGCTTATTTAACTCTTACCCTGCCACCGTTTCCATTAGTTCAGTTTCCATATCGAAGAGCCGGCGAGAAACGACCCGGTTTCTGTTTCATTAAGATAACGAAAACGGCAGAAAAAGTGTCGCCGTATGATCGATTTGATGTAAAATAGAGAAGCAGGGGAAAGGCGAAGTAACGGAGACCCGTGTTAGAAGACGAAAAACGTCGTAGCGAAAGGAGGACTTATGCTTCAGAAATACCACAGAACGTGTCGCCAAAACCGTCGATATCGGGTTTGGTTTGTCGTCTTCCTTGCCCTACTCACTTCGTCCATCATTTTATCGGCCGATTCTTCGAGGGTAGCGCTATCCGACGAAGAAACAGCCTGGCTGCGTCAGAATCCGGAGAAACTCGTGTTGTTTTTTAATATTGAATTCCCGCCTATCGAATATCAATCGGAATCCGGAGATTTCACAGGCATGGGAGCCGATGTCCTTTCAGAAATCGAAAAACGGCTTCAGATTTCCTTTACGAAGGTGCCTTCGAATGATTGGAACGATCATCTTAACGCGCTTAGGACCGGTCGCTGCGCCGTCGCGCCGACGATCGTCGATACGGTGGAAAGACAAGAGTACATTTACTTCACCGACCCGTACGCAGTGGTTCCGGTCGTGATCATCACTTCGAAGAATACTCCCGGAATAGTCGCCTTCAAAGATTTGGCGGGAAAGAAGGTCAGCGTCGTTTCCGGATATGCCACTGAGAAGTATCTTCAAGACGAAAGCCTTCTGTACGGGATCGAGATCGTCACGGTAGAGAATGTTCAAAAAGGTCTTGAAAGCGTTTCTTTCGAGGAGACCGACGCCTTTGTGGAAAACCTGGCCGTCGCTTCTTACACGATCGGGCGTTTGGGGATCTCGAACCTTAGGGTCGCCGGAGAAACGAACTACCGGTTCGCATGGAGCATCGGCATCAGCAAGGAATACCCTCTTTTGTACAGCGCCGTTCAGAAAGCGTTGCGCAGTATTCCGAAGAACGAACTGGACGATATCCGAAACCGATGGATCGTTCTCAGTCAAAACGGACGAGTCGACCCCATGCTTCGGATGTTTGTCGGGTTTTCGCTGGGATCTTTGGTTATCTTGGCCATTAGCCTGAGTATTCTGAGCTTTCTGTTAAAACGCCGACTCAACCAAAAAGTGGCGGATTTGCGAAAGAGCGAGGAGAAGTATCGGCAAACGGCCGAAAACAGTCCTGCCGTCGTCTATCAGCTCCGCGTCGATGCCAGCGGCCATGCCTCTTTTCCTTATATCAACGAATCGATTCTGAATGTCGCCGAAGTGACAGCGGAAGCCGTAATGAACGACGCGAATGTGCTGTTGGATATGATTCATCCGGATGACAAGAACATTTACGAACAAAAATCAAAGGAGTCGGCGACAACGCTTCAACCCTTCAATTTTATTTTCAGAGCGGCCGAATCTGAGAAACCGATGTGGATGGAAGCGCATGCCACCCCCAGCCGGATGCCGGATGGTAGCATCGTCTGGGATGGCTTCTTTTTGGATATCACGGAGCGGAAAATTGCCGAAGAACGGTTGCAGGAGTCGAACGAGCGTTTAAAAACGGTCATGGACAGTATCGATTCGTGTGTCTATATCGCAGATATGGACACCTACGAATTACTCTTCATCAACGAGCACATCCTCAGATCGTGGGGTGAACAAGGAAGAGGACGGATTTGTTGGCAATCGATCCAGAAAGGCATGGACGGCCCTTGCCCTTTCTGCACAAACCATCTGCTGGTCGATGAAAACGGAAAACCAACGGGGATTTACCAATGGGAATTCCAAAACACGTTAAGCGGAAGGTGGTATGATTGCCGCGATCGCGCCATCCAATGGACAGACGGGCGTATCGTTCGAATGGAAATCGCGACTGATATCACGAAAAGGAAGTTGGCCGAAGAGGCTTTACGCGAAAGCGAGAACAAGTTCAGCGCGCTGTTTTCGGCAATGAACGAGATGGTTGCCCTTCACGAACTCGTGTTGGATGCGCAAGGGAATCCGGTAGATTATCGCGTTCTGGATTGCAACGAAGCTTATACGAAGATCACCGGAATCGAAAAGAAGATGGTCATCGGCAAGTTGGCCTCCGAGATCTTCCAGACCGATTCCCCGCCCTATCTCGAGGAATACAGTGAAGTCGCATTAACCGGAAAACCTCTTCATTTCGAGAGCTTTTACGCTCCCTTTAACAAATACTTCTCTCTCTCTATCGTTTCGACCGAGAAGAATAAATTCGCTACGATAACGGCCGATATATCTGATTCCCGAAGAGCGGAAAAAGTGATCGAGGAAAAAAACAAAGAACTTGAACAGATCATCTATGTAGCCTCCCACGATCTGCGCTCGCCCTTAGTCAATGTCGATGGATACAGCCGGGAGCTGGAATATGCGTTGGATGATTTTAAAAGGCTTCTTCGAACCGGAGAATCCGGCTCCAACGCTTTGGAAACCGTCGTCAGGTCGGCGTTACCCGATCTGGAAGAAGCGCTTCAGCACATCCGCACAAGCGCCCTTCAGATGGATTCATTGCTTAAGGGGCTCTTGCGGCTTTCTCGTTCGGGAAGAGCCGCTCTTACCTTCGTTCCTCTCGAGATGAACCTCATCGTAAAAAATGTGCTCTCTTCTATGGACTATCAAATCACGGCTTCCGAAGCGCACATCGAAGTGGAGCCATTGCCCGGATGCGTCGGGGATGAAGTGCAGATCACTCAGGTGATAACCAATTTGCTCGGAAACGCCATCAAATACCTCGACCCCGAGAGACCGGGGAAAATACGGGTATCCGGCACAGTCGATAGGAGAAACAGCATCTATTGCATCGAAGACAACGGTGTGGGTATCGCCCCCGAACATCAGGAGAAGATATTCCAGCTCTTTCACCGTTTGAATCCGGCCAAGACCGAGGGAGAAGGGCTGGGGCTTACCATCGTGCGTCAAATCATCAACCGGCATGACGGGAAGATCTGGGTGGAATCCGAATCGGGTAAGGGCAGCAAGTTCTTTTTCTCGATACCGACGAAGAAGCAACAGGCCTTCCAAAATGGAAACCCGCCGCCGAATACCCATGCTTAGTGAAAGGAGCCGGCCCCGCTCATGGGAGAAGCGCCTTTAGATATTGGTCGTTGGTTTAACACCGCTGAAATCGGATTCTCTTATCATAAGGGCATTCGCGACAGCCGCGGGTTTTTGGCGGACATTGAGTTCATCGACGTGAACCCGTTCTTCGAGCGCCTCCTCGGCGCCGATCGAAATCGAATCATTGGGTGTCGAGCCGGAACGATTCTTCCTCCGCGCTTTCGGGCTACTCCCGGCTGGGTAGCCCTCTTTGTCAACGAAGAACCCGGCCGGAGTTATCATCAATGTTGGCTTAAGTTCCCCGACACCGACTCTTCTTTTATGAGCCTATCCTTCAAAAGCGTTCAGGGGCAACCGGACCTTTTCTTTACGTTTCTTTTCAAAACCGATGCTACGGGGGGACCTCCACCGGAACTGGAAAAACGCGAAGAGCGGTGGCGCTACGCCCTGGAAGGCGGCGGTGTCGGCGTATGGGATATCAATGGCGAAACGGGAGAAGTGTACTACTCGCCCATTTGGAAAAAGATGCTGGGATACGAAGATTACGAGATCGGAAGCACGAACGATGAGTGGGAGTCGCGGATCCACCCGGAAGACCGCGAAACGATTTTTGTCGCAATTCGTTTGGAACAGTTGCGAAAAGCACCGATATCCAGGCACGAACACCGTTTACGGTGCAAAGACGGATCTTACAAATGGATCCTGTCCTTAGGAAAAACAATCAAAAGCTCACCTGAAGGCCAATGTCTTCGAGCCGTCGGAATCCATATCGATATCGGCGAAAGAAAACAGATTGAGGAGTCGCTAAAACAGAGGGAACAAGAGCTGCGCGTCATTTTGGAGACAACGAAAGACGGCTTCTGCTCCACGGACAAAAGCGGGAAATTCCTCAGCGCGAACGAGGCTTTCCTTCATATGATCGGATATTCGTTAGAAGAGCTGTTAACGTTGCGCTTTGCAGACCTGAGTGTTTTCCAAACCGAGGAAGAACTTGACGCCAGAAATCATCGTATTGAAACCAACGGTTTCGAAGTTTTCGAAACACGCTGGCGCCTAAAGAACGGGAAAACCGCATTTTTCGAGATTTCCGCTTCTTTATTGGATACTCATCCGAGGAAAATCGTTTATTTTTGCCGAGATACGACGGAACGGAAAAACATGGAAGATCAGCTGCTACTGGCGAAGAAACAAGCGGAGGCGGCCAACCAAGCCAAAACCCGTTTTCTTTCCACGATATCCCACGAGCTAAGAAATCCCTTGAACAGTATCTTGGGGTTTACCCAACTGCTATTTGATTCCTCACTCACTCCTGAACAGCAGGAACACACCCGGTATATCGCCAGCTCCTCGCGCCTTTTGCTGAACATTATCGGCGAGGTTCTCGATCTCTCGAAGATAGAGGCCGGCAAGATGGCTTTGGCCGTTTTCCCAAGCGATCTCAGAAAGGTGTGCGCCGAAGTCGTTCAGCTGCATCTTCTTCAGGCGAAGGAAAAAAGTATCGACCTTCGTTGGAATTTCGACGAACTGATTCCGGAGAGTTTGCTTTTCGACCCGTTCCGATTGCAGCAGGTACTGATGAACCTCATCGGAAATGCCGTGAAATTCACATCGGCAGGAAACGTCTCTTTGCGTGTCAGCCGAAGAGATCCGCAACGATATGACGGAAAAGAGTTTATCCGATTCGAAATAGAAGACTCAGGCATCGGAATGAGCGAAGAAGCCTGTAACAGGGTGTTTTCCGAGTACGAACAAGCGGATCCGATGATCAGTCAGCGGTATGGCGGCACCGGTTTAGGTCTCGCCATATCGAAAAAAATCCTGGATCTGATGGGGTCCTCTCTACGCGTGAAAAGCGCGCTGGGTGTCGGATCCGTCTTCTCTTTTGATCTACCGCTGGTCATGCCGAAAAAACATCATAGAAATGAAACGCTCGCAGTGCCCGCGGAGGAACCAAAGTTCGGAATCGGTCTCAAGAGAAGGGTACATGTGTTGTTGGTAGAAGACGAACCCGTGAACCTCTTATTATCCAAGAAACTGTTATCGAAAATTTCGCCTGAACTCACATTCAATCAGGCAACCAATGGGGAGGAAGCGCTGGAGATCTTTTTAAAATCGCCGCCGGACATCATCTTTATGGATATTCACATGCCGGTGATGGACGGTTACCAAACAACCGTAAAAATTCGGCTTTTCGAGAAACAATTCGGCAGCCACGTTCCGATTATCGGTGTTACGGCGGTTGTAGGAAAGAAGCATCTAGAGGATTGTTTGTCCTCAGGGATGGACGATGTGCTCCTCAAGCCTCTTTCCACGGCGGCGTTCGAAAAAATGCTCCGCAAGTGGTTGCTTTCGTAACGAAACCCGGGGGAGTGACGGAGCGCGAAGAAACGGCTCGTCGTTGTAAAAAAGGCGGCGCTCATGCGGTTATAATATGTTAACAATCCAGCAAGTTATTTTTGCGTTATCTATTCTATATAAGATGGTACAATAGACCTGAGAGGAGAAGCCATGAATCAAGAAGTCGTTATCCTGGTAGCCGAAGATGATGAAGGTCATGCGGGTTTGATACGGAGAAACCTGGTGAGAGCAGGCATCACGAATAAGCTGATCCTATTCAAGGACGGCCAGGAGGTCTCCGACTTTCTGTTCAAAGACGGAGACGGTCCGCATCGGGAGGTCGGGGTTTCGTATATCCTTTTGTTGGATATCCGCATGCCAAAGTTGGACGGAACAGAGGTGCTGAAAAAGGTGAAAGCGGATTCGGAATTGCGTAAGATGCCGGTGATCATGATCACAACCACTGATGATCCGCGAGAAGTTGAGCATTGCCATCTGTTGGGATGCAGCAACTATATCACGAAACCGGTGGAATACGATGCCTTTGTGAACGCCGTCCGTCAACTGGGCTTGTTCTTGTCGGTTGTCCAGATTCCAAAAGTCAACGGCTCTCATTAGCCTCGATCGTCCGGCTCTCTTCGAATTTTTCTCGGCGAAGAGCTTATGAAAAGCGAACTGTTCAGAGTGTTTTCGGGAGATATCCGACCCGCTTTCTTCAAAAAGGGGGCGTTGCGGTGAAAGGGTATATGAGAATAACCGATCGCCAGGCATTTATCCGGCGGACCAGGCAAACGGCCGTCTGGATGGTTTGTCTATGCCTGATCTCGACCGGGGTTGCCGCAGAAGTGGGCGTCCGTAGGGTATTGGTTCTTCAATCTTATTACCAGGGATATCCACAAGCCGACGCGATACAGCGTGGGATCACCGATATCTTAGGATCACGCGACGGCATCGAGTTGTCGGTCGAGTATTTGGATGCCTTTCACCACTCTGACGACCGCTATATAAGCCATCTTACGGATCTATACTATCACAAATTCACCGAACCCGGAAGAAAAGTGGACTTGGTCATCGCCGTCGATTATCAAGCCTATACCTTTTGTCTGGAAGGACGCGCGAAGTTGTTTCCGGACGCATTTATCGTGTTTTGCGGTCTCGATGAGAGCGGCCTAAAGACCCCGATGGATCCAACCTATATGACGGGGGTTTTTCGAACCTACTCCCTTAAAGAAACGGTCGATATCGGCCTATCCTTCAAACCCGAAGCGGAAAATTTGGCGGTTGTCTCCGGTTCCAGCCCGGCGGACCAGGCGTTGTATGCGTCTGTCAAAGATCACCTTGCCAACTATCGCGGGGTTTTGAACCTGATCGAACTGGTCCAATTCGAGGCCCAAGCGCTCAAGGAGTTCTTGATCGGGCAACAGGAGAACACAATCGTACTCTACCTATCCTATTCTCAAGACCCGACGGGAAAGGCGTTCTTGCCCCCGGAAGGCGCCCGTCTGGCGACGGTGAATCCCCGGCTTCTGGTTTTGGCCTTGAATGAAGAAGACATCTCGAACGGAATCGTCGGCGGTAAGGTCAACCAAGGGTACGCGCAGGGGGCGGAAGCGGCGCGCGTCGCCCTTCGAGTGCTGGAAGAACCGGATAAAACGAAGTTGTCTGAAATCAGCCGGGTTGAGAATCGGTACATTTTCGATAGTGTTATTTTACGTAAGCTGGGAATCGGGAAAGAAAAGATTCCGAACGAAGCCCTATTGCTGAACAGCAATTTCGAACAGCTGATGACCCAAAGGGAAGGCAGCGGGGGGCAGAGCTTCTTTAGTTACGAGATCTTCGAAGAACATAGTATGGTGATGGTTTTATCCGAGCCAGAAACGGGGATCATCATCGAGGCCAACAGAAAAGCCCGAGATTTTTACGGGTATCCTGACTTGGTCGGTCAGAGCTGGGCGGACATCCTTTACGTTGAGTCCGAAGAACGCGCATCCCCTACCGGGCCCGAAGACTTCAACCCGGATATGGATCGGCAAATACACCGGATTTCAGACGGGTCTCTCAAAAATTTGCTCGTTTATTCCTCCGAAGTGAAAATCGGGGATACACCGGTTCTGTTCTCCATCCTCTCCGATATCACCGATCAGGTGTACGCCGAAGAGACGATATTCGTGCAGGAAAAAAGGCTACGAAATATGACGATTCATACGGCCGTCTTGATGGTCAGCGTTATCGTGGTGCTCATCTATTTGCTTTACAGCCGTAAACGCTCTTTTCAAGCGCTACAGAGCAGCGAACAGAAGTACCGTCAGATTGCGGAAAACGCGCCCGCGACCGTCTTTCAATTCCAGATGAGCCGGGAGGGGAGGTATTCCTTTCCTTATATCAGTACCGTCGCTTCTGAGATGACCGGTATCCCGAAGGAAAAGATTACGGAGAACGCCGCTTCCATCATGCAAATTATCTATCCGGAAGACGTACCTGAGTTCATGGTGAAGATTCGGGAATCTGCCGAAAGTTTGAGCTATTTTTTCCATGCCTTCCGCTGCAATACCCTCAAGGGAACGATCTGGATAGAGGCCCGCGCGACGCCGAATCGGTTGAAAGATGGAACGACGCAATGGAACGGTTTCCTCGTGGATATTACCGAACGGATCATTTCGGAAAAGAGAATCCAGGAGTCAAACAACCGCTTGATTACCGTTATGAACAGCATTGACGCGATCGTTTACATTGCGGATATGGAGACCTATGAACTTCTTTTCGTCAATGAAGACCTGTTGAAAGCCTGGGGAAGAGACATCATCGGGCAAACGTGCTGGAAGACCATCCAATCAGGTATGGACGGCCCTTGTCCCTTTTGCACCAATCATCTGTTATTGGATGCAGCGGGCAATCCGAAAGAGGTCTATCAGTGGGAGATTAAGAATTCAACCAACGGGAAGTGGTATGACTGCCGCGACCGGGCCATACGCTGGATCGACGGCCGGATGGTGCGCATGGAGATCGCGACAGATATCACAGAGAGGAAAGAAGCCGAAAGAGCGCTTTTCGAGAGTGAGAACAAGTTCAGAACCCTCTTCTCTTCGATGAGCGAGATGGTGGCGTTGCATGAGTTGGTTTTCGACGCACACGGGAAATTTGTGGATTACCGCATCACCGACTGCAACGAAGCCTATACGTTCCTAACCGGAATGGAAAAAGAACAAATGATTGGGAAATTGGGTTCCGAGGTTTACCGATCCGATCCGCCCCCTTTTCTCGATGATTATGCGGAGGTCGCTCTGACAGGCAAACCGAATCATATCGAGACCTTTTTCCCGTTATTTAACCGCTACCTTTCGGTTTCGATCGTCTCACCAGAGAAAAACAAATTCGCGACGGTAGCCGCCGATATTTCCGAAATCAAGCGAGCCGAAAAAACCATCGAAGAAAAGAACAAAGAGTTGGAGCAGATCATCTACGTCGCTTCCCACGATCTTCGATCGCCGCTTGTCAACGTGGATGGGTACAGTCGTGAATTGGAGTATACTGTCGATGATTTTCAGAAAGTTCTGGAAACGGGCGCCCACGGTTCAGAGAGAGTCGAAACCATCGTTCGTTCAGCTTTGCCCGACATCAACGAGGCGCTGAAACACATCCGCACCAGCGCCCGCCAAATGGATGCGCTTCTGAAAGGGTTACTACGATTGTCGCGTTCCGGAAGAGCCGCTTTGAACATCGTCGCCCTGGATATGGACGCGCTCCTCCGAGCGGTGTTGTCTTCCCTGGATTACCAGATCACAACCTCGGGGGTTCAAATAAGGCTTTCCCCTCTCCCTTCGTGTTTGGGAGATGAAATACAGATCACCCAGGTGTTCTCCAACCTCATCGGGAATGCCCTCAAGTTTCTCGATGGCCGGAGACAGGGAGTCATCACGATCACCGGGGCGGTTGAGAAAGGCTGTTCGTTATACTGTGTGGAAGACAATGGCATCGGTATCGCTCCGGAACACCAGGAAAACATCTTCCAGCTGTTTCATCGCCTCAATCCGCAAAAGACCGAAGGGGAGGGGTTGGGGTTAACCATCGTCAAACAAATCGTCGTTAGGAACGGGGGCAAGGTATGGGTTCGATCCGAGATCAATCAAGGCAGCCGGTTTTATGTCTCCTTGCCGATGAACCCTCATAAGAACTGAAAAGAAGGTTTCATCCCCGAATCGCCGACACATGTTCTGCAGATCGATGAAAGGCCCGCTCCGTATTTAAAGGAGGAATCATCATGAATGAATTTGCCGCCAAAGAACGTCAAAAGCCACGCTGTGTGCTGGTGGTGGAAGATGACGATGGTTTACAAAGATTGATCGTTCGAAAATTGCAGAAAGCCGGATACCAAACCAAAGGGGCCGTCACGGCCCACGCCGCTATCGAAATGGTTATTCAATGGAAGGAAGAGGATCCGGAACTCGTTTTGCTTCTGGATCAGAACCTTCCGGATATGACCGGCCGAGATATGTTGAATATCTTGGAAAAAAACAACATCCGCTTTCCGTTCGTCATTATGACCGGCCAAGGTGATGAACGGCTCGCGGTCGACATGATGAAGATGGGGGCGGCAGACTACCTGTTAAAAGATCTCAACCTCATCGATCGGTTGCCAGAAGTGTTTAACCGTCTATTCATCCGACTGGAGACCGAACAACGGCTCCTCGCAGCGGAAGCCCTCTTAAAAGTGGCCGCGGAAGAACATCGGATTTTACTGGATAATATACAGCCTCAGGTGTGGTACCTCACCGATCCCGATACTTACGGGGCAGTGAACGAATCCCATGCTGCGTTTCTCGGGACGAAGAAAGAGGCGCTCGAATCGAAAGAAAAGCGCCTACTGCCAGAAAACTACGTTATAGAGGCTTTTTGGAAAGGAAACGGGAAAGTCTTCGCGGGAAGTGTCGTGCAAGCGGAAGAGTGGGTCACTCATTTTTCGGGTCAGGAGCGATGCGTTTTCATCATCAAGAAACCGGTTATCGGCGAAAACGGGAAGGTAACCAGCGTGGTTTGTACCGCGGAGGACATAACGGAAAGAAAGCTTGCGGAAAAAGCGCTCCTCGAAAGCCAAGAGCAGATACGCATCCAACAGTTGAAATTTCAGGAAGAGCTGCTTTTATCGATTATCCAAATACTGGAACTTTATGATATCTATACCCGCGGCCATTCCGAAAATGTGGCGCGCTATTCCTCGCTGATCGCGCGAAAGATCAATCCCGACCCCGACTGGGCGAAAGAGGTCTATTGGGCGGGCTTGGTTCACGATATCGGCAAACTGCTGGTGCCCACCCAGATTCTGAATAAACCGGGCAGACTCACCGACGAAGAATACGAGCTCGTCAAAATGCATCCCGTATGGGGCGCCAAGGTTCTGATGACTTCCGAGAAGCTGCTGGATATCGGCCGATTCGTTCTCCATCACCATGAACGATACGACGGTCGAGGATACCCGGACGGGATCAGTGGCAACGCAATACCTTTGGCTTCCAGAATCATCTGCGTCGCCGATTCTTACGATGCGATGACCAGTCAACGATCCTATCGAACGCCATTCACGCCCCAGCAAGCAAAAGAAGAGCTGAAGAGGAATAAAAGCATCCAGTTCGATCCCGAGATCGTCGATGTCTTCCTGTCTCTCGATTCCGAATCACAGGAAGTCCCCATACCGTCTGGGGAAATCGACATCAATCTCGCGAATCGTATTTGGGATTCTTCCAAGAGATAAGCCCTGCCTAACACCGAATGCCTCTCTATTTCTGTTTTTTTTGAGAATCCTTGACAAATCCGTTTTTTCGGTATAGAATTAGACCATTAGGTTTATACTAAGTGGTCTATTTTTAAGGAGGCAAACATGATTACCGTCAACCGGTTAATTCACCGATATCCTCATTCCGAGAAAAATGCCGTCGACGACATCTCTTTTCATATCGAAAAAGGAGAAATCTTCGGCTTTCTGGGGCCCAGTGGCGCGGGGAAAAGCACAGTGCAAAATATCCTAACGGGGCTCCTCCCGCTTCAGTCAGGCAACGTCACGATCAACGGAAATCCGATTCAAAAACGAGATCGGCGCTTTTTCGAAGAGATCGGGGTCTCCTTTGAAGTCCCGAATCTTTATGAAAAACTAACCGGATTGGAAAATCTTCTCTTTTATGCGACCCTATTCCGAAAAGCCGGACTCCCTCCCGAGACCCTGATGGATAGGGTTGAACTCGCCGATGCCAAACATAAGCGGGTGAAAGACTACTCTAAAGGAATGAAGCAGCGACTTACCTTCGCCCGATCGTTGATCAATGATCCGAAAATTCTCTTTCTGGATGAGCCGTTATCCGGTTTGGATCCCGCCACAGGCCAAACCGTGAAACGTTTGATTGAAGAACAGCGGGAAAAAAAGAAGACGATATTCCTGACAACCCACAACATGTTTTTGGCCGACGAGCTCTGCGACCGTGTCGCCTTTCTGCATGAAGGGCGAATTGTGGCGCTGGACACGCCCAAACGTTTGAAACTCTCTAACGGGCAACAGATCGTGGATGTGGAGTATATCGCAGGAACGGGGACGGAGAAGAAACGGTTTTCCTTAAACGACGCTTCTGCGCTCAAGGCGTTGAGCGACTGTGTTCAAACCAATAAGATCGTCACGATGCATACGATGGAAGCCACCCTCGAACAAGTCTTTATACAATTGACCGGAAGGGGGCTCGACTAAGATGGCCTTGCTGCGCCAAGATTGGAAGATCGCTTACCGAAACGGGTTTTTCTTCATCACAATCATCGTCGCTCTCCTCTATGTCGCGCTCGTGCGTTGGGTGCTGCCGATCGGGGGGGAAACCCAGCCGGTTCCGCTCGGCGTCTATGATCGGACTGAAGGGCGCGTTTGGGAAACTTGGCTGGCAGATCAACCAGAACAATTCCAGCTCTATGATTCAGAAGAAACCTTAGTGAACGCGATTCAAGGCAAAAAGGCCTTGGGCCTTGTCATCGGAGAAGAGGGATGGACGGTCTACCGTCAAGGGTATGAAAGCAACCGGGACATCGCCTTTCTTGTTTCCTCTATTAACGTCCTCTCCAAAACGATGAGCGGCCAATTGAATCGAGAGAAGGTCTCGATTCTTACCCTTGAAGAGGAAGCGCCCATAGAAACGCTCGTCACCCAGATGGTTCCGCTGCTCATGGCGACTGATATTATCCTGCTGGGATTCTTCTTTGCGGCAGCGATGGTCTTTAACGAGAAGAAAGAGAATAGTCTCACGGCGCTCCGCGTGTCGCCGATCCCAGTTTTTCGATATCTTCTCTCCAAAATCGGGGTTAACGTGGGTTTTTCCTTGATATTTTCCGTCTTCTTTCTGTTGTTGTCCGGATTCTTCAACGGGTATACGCTCACGTTGTTTGGGGTCATCCTTCTGTCCTCCTTTGTCATGTCCGGCATCGGGGTGTTCCTGGGATGCTTCTATAGCTCTATTTCGGACTTTATCTATCCCGCCTTTATCGTCACCCTTGTCTGTATGATTCCGGGGTTATTGCCCCTTCTATCTGATATCGGCATCAACCTGCCAGTCTCTCTGGTAGAATGGATCCCATCTTATCACGTCTTCAGAGAAACTCACCACCTTTTGTTCCAACCCGGCGAATCGCAGGCTTTTCGGGCAGTAGTGGTGTTAGCGATCGAAAGCGTGGCGATCTTTGGCCTTTGCGTTTGGGCTTACCGCCGCCGATACTTTCGCCTGGGTCCCTCTTCAAAAATGGCATCAACGAAAGGAGAAACCGTATGAAGAGCTTCTGGGGTCTTTTCGCCAAAGATGTGAAACACCTTTCACGGGAACAGATGTCACGGTATATGCTCTTGGCTCCCTTGCTCCTGGCGTTCGTGTTGCGCATGATCCTCCCTGAATCGGGCAGCACCGGCATCCAATGGGTCGTCGAAGAAGAACTTACGCAAAAAATAAGCATTGAACTTGCCCAATTTGGAAACATTAACGCGGTGGAAAACGGAACCGCCCTTTTGGAAAGAGTGCGACAAACCAGTTCCATCTTCGGATTGGTAGAGCGCGAGGGAAAGCTCACCCTGATCCGCCAGGGAAATGAGCCCGAGGCTCAGTATCAAAAAGCGCGACAAATCTATTTGTCGCTTTTATCCCAAAACGATTCGGCGCCGCACCTAACGATCGTTTCTTTCGGAAAAGAGCGTGTGTTGATAAAAGAGATCGCCACGGCGATGCTTATTATGTTCGTCACGTCGTTGTCCGGAATGCTGATGGGGTTTACGATCGTCTCCGACAAAGAATCGAAAGCGATACAAGCGCTGGCGGTCTCGCCGCTTTCCCTGACCGAATATCTTCTGTCGAAAGCGCTCCTCACTCTGATCTACGGTGTCTTCTTCGCGTTAAGCGCCGCATTCATCATGCATGGTTTCGATTTTGATTGGGCGAACCTCTTGTTGCTGGTCCCTCCAGCCACGTTGTTCGGCTGCTTCCTTGGATTCCTGCTGGGGTGGATCGCCAGCAATCAGAATACCGCCATTGCTGCAGTCAAATTCATCTCGACGATTTTGGTGGTTTTACCGATGCTTTCCCTTATTTTACCCTCGAAATACGAACCCTTCTTCTATCCGCTTCCCGGGTACTGGATCCTTAAGTTCATTTTTTCTACTGTCACCAACGATCCGACCTATTGGATCTACTTTGGTATCGCGACGGGGGTCGGGATCGCCGGCTGCCTGGTGACCGCGCCGCTTTTGAAGCAAAGGCTCAAGCTCCGAACCCTTTGAGGTAGAGATATAATGTTGCGGGATCATTTCGAAAAAAAAGACGAACTTTTACAAGCCGCATTGATCGAGTTTTCGGAGAACGGGTATGAACACGCCTCGATCAATCGGATTCTCACGCGGGCGAAGATGAGTAAAGGCTCATTTTACTATCATTTCCTCAACAAAGAGGCGCTTTTTACCTATTTGGTCGACACCGTCGTTGAAGAGAAGATACAGTTTCTAAAGGAAAAGACGACGTCTCGATTGATCGAGAAAAAAGATATCTTCGAAATATTGGAAGAACAGATACGTTACGCGTATGAGTTCGGACGCCTGCATCCCCTTTACACACAGTTTGCGCAGTCGCTTCTCAAAGAAAACAATATCGAAAAACTCTCTGAATTGAGGAAGAACGCCGAGAAACAAACCGAAGCGTTCTTTAGGTCTTTTATTCATAGCGGGTACGAAGCCGGTTTGTATGATCGGCGCTTCTCAGAAGATTTCATCATCCGCTTGATCAGCTTCCTCATCGGTCACGCTTATGAGTTCTTGACCTTTTCGTTCGACGTCGAAGCCGGCACTTGGGAACATAACCTGAGCACGCTCATCCTTTTTTTAAGAAAAGGATTCGGGATCGCGAAACCGGAAAGTATCGCCGGCCAACCGGATAATCTGATTTAGAGGGCAGATCGTGTATAATCGTTTGGCGGTCGGTCGACGATCCGTTGAAACCTGAGACCTAAAGGAGGATTTTTCTATGCAATCGTTGGATGTGAAGAAACAATTCGGCATTTTCCCGATGCCGATCGTCGTGATCGGCACGCAACTCGAAACCAAAGTGAATTTTATGACAGCCGCATGGGCGGTTCAAGTCGATCACAATCCGCCAATGGTGGGTGTTGTATTGAGCAAAGATCACCTGACATCCATCCATATAAAAAAAACGGGATGGTTCAGCTTGAGCATTCCGACGGCGGATCACGTCGTCGCAACCGATTACGTCGGCATCCATTCCGGTAATGAAACAGATAAATCAAGCGTGTTCCCGATCTTCTATAGTCGGCAGAAGAAAGCGCCGATGATCGAAGGCTGTGCACTAAGCATGGAATGCCGATTGGTCCAAACCCTCGAAATCAGCTCCGACCCCTTTTTCATCGGGAAGATCGAGACGCTGTTTGCTAAAGACCAGTACTTAACCGACGGTAAACCCGACTTCTCGAAGATGCGCCCGCTGTTGTACTGCTCGACGGACGGTTCCTACTGGCAAGTGGGCGAACACGTGGCAAAGGCGTGGAGCGTCGGACGTGAAAAAGCTGTGCCCGATAAGGACTGAGCAGCAACTCCTGTAAAGAAACCGGTTGGGTTATACACCCGTAAACGAATTTCGGGAGAAGGTCAGATCTATTCTTTATCGGGTAAGGAAGGCATTTTCGCCCTTTTTTGGTTGAATGATGTATAAAAGCGGGCAAAAGGGCGAGCTTGATTAGACGATCGATTTACGAAAAAGCGAACGAAATAGGCCGCCCTCAAGAATGTCAGCTATCCGCTCAGAACGAGTTAGATGAACGGGCAGAAAAAATAATCGGTCTATGGTTTTCCGGTATTCCTTACCAAAAAGAATGACGCGGTTTAGAGCAACCCCATCTCTTCGGCTTTAAGCAGCAAATTTTGCCGAAAATCGGGATGCGCTAAGCTCGCGATGGCAAGAGCGCGTTCTTCGGTTGATTTTCCTTTAAGATTGACGATTCCGTATTCCGTTGCCAGATACTGAACATCCACTCTGGGTGTCGTCACTGAGGTGTATTTCAACTGAGGAACGATTCTTGAAACGCTTCCGCCTTTCGCGGTCGAATAAAAGGCCAGAATAGATTTTCCGCCTTTTGAGCGGTAGGCGCCCCGCACAAAATCAACCTGACCGCCCGTGCCGCTGAATTGAGAACCGCTGATGGATTCAGCATTGCACTGGCCCGTCAAGTCTATTTCAATAATCGAATTCACCGAAATCATGTTGTCATTCTGCCCGATCACGCAAGGATCCATCAGATAGTCCGCGGAATAACTCTCCATGCTGATATTATCGTGAATGAAATCGAAATCCTCTTTCGTTCCGTAAGGGATACCGAAGACATGCTTAAAGGGATGTAGCTGTTTTCTTCTTCCCGTAATCACGCCTTTTTTGATTAATTCAATCATACCCGGACCGATCAACTCGGAATGAATGCCTAAATCTTTATGATCGGTAAGATAGTCGCATATCGCGTTGGGCAGACCCCCGATACCCAGTTGGAGAACGGCGCCGTCCGGTATGATATCCGCGATCGCTTTCCCAATGATCTCGTCTTCCGGTTTTTTCTCCGGAATCTTGCTTTCCACCATTGGAACATTGTTTTCCACGATCGCCGCGACGTCAGAGACGTGAATCAACGTATCGCCGAAAACCCGAGGGAGATTTTCATTCACTTCGACAATTACGTTTTTGGCTTTTCGGGCCGCATCGATCACGTAACTGGCGGCACAACAGCTGAAATATCCGGATTTATCCATGGATGAAACGGTGGTGATCAGCACATCCACGTCCATGCTCCGGATGAGCTTCGGTATCTCATGGAAATAAGACGGGACAAATTGTATCAGCCCTACTTTCACCAATCCGCGGATGGGGCCGCTGATAAACCAGGCTTTTGTTTGAACGCAATCGACAAGATCGGGTTTTAACAAAGAGTCCGTAAGATATTTTTGCGGATTGAAGGTATAGACGAGCAATTTTTCGAACCCATTGTGACGCGCGCGCTCCGCAATGGCGTTTAGAATCGCGGGCGGTTCGACTACGGTGATGCCCACAACGATCGATCCCTTTGAAGGAATGATTTCTACCGCTCTTTCGGGAGTAACCAGTTTTTTCCGATACTCAGAATCGTGCATGTTCATTTTTTCTCACTCCCCTTTTTACGTGATGATGATACTGTAGTTGGCCGATCATGTTACGAAAGATCGCACGATGGGTAGGCCGGGAATCCATGAACATCAACAACCAAAACAAGCGCTTTTGAAGAGATCTTTTCACGGAATGTGGGTGGATTCAACGATAAATAGAATCGTCGAAAAAAAGAAAAACAAAATTTATTTTACCATAAAGACAGAAAGAATTGGATTTTGCTCGTACTCTACTCGGTGAAAAACGCGGGCTTCTCCGGGTAACGCCGATCATTCGAAGTCAATCGACTTTCCGAGTGGGGTCGCCCCTTTCTATAGAATATGGTCGGCGACAGGATCGTGCCATTGTACCCGTAAACAAAATTTGATTGACGCCGGCGTTTAGTATCAAGAATAATCAAGAGTCGCTTTGGGTATGCTTGATTTTTTTTATATAGCTTTATTAGATTTTAGTAATAAAATTTATACGTGTTACATTAGATTTATCCAAATTTTTAACACCCTGAATCCGAATCAAGGTAGACGAGGTTTTGAGACAGCCAGTCGCGAGCGCGTTTTTCGGTGTTCCTATCACCGGGAAACCTTAATGAGACAAGTATTAGACACTATAAAGTCATATTTAATTTCTTTTATCTATTAGGCTTTCCAAACTTATTTGTGGTATTATTAGCCTAATCAAAGTATATGCTTTCTTGGGGAAGATACCCGTAAAAAATTGAGAGAGGGAAATCTATTTTTGGTTGTCCAAAAAAAAGAATTACCAAAATTCGGGTTATTCCGTAGGGAACGGGGGTGTTCCTTCGTCGTAGCCGCGCGCAGAATGACGCATTAAGAAAACACAACTAACTCTAATTATAATTTTTATAAACCTGAAGGGGGATTTATGTTTAAAAAAATCAAATTGATGTGGAGAATTTTGTTATTAATTGGATTGCCCGTACTTTTGACCTTCGCGATTGTCATTGCTATCGCAACGACCTCCCTCGTTTCAAGTGAAAAAGACAATTCAGTCGAATTAACGAAATACATTTCGAGCAATTACGCCAACGAAATAAAAGCCGAATTGGAAGTTGCAATGGATGCCGCGAGGACGATCGCGCAAATATTTGAAAGTTATGAAAGCTTGACCAAGGAGGAAAGAAGAAGCGACTTTAATAACATTCTAAAGAGCATTTTAGAAAAAAACGAGAGTTTCTTGGGCGTGTGGACCTGCTGGGAACCCAACGCATTAGACGGTCTGGATTCGAAGTATGCCGGTACCGAGGGGCATGACAGCACCGGAAGGTTCGTCCCATACTGGAGCAAATCGAACGGAAACATTAATTTGGAAGCTCTTGTCGATTATAGTGTACCGGGCGCTGGCGATTATTACTTGCTGGCGAAAAAGAGTGGCCAAGAAGTTATCACAGACCCCTATTTATATGATGTTGGTGGAAAGACGGTATTAATGACCAGTTTGGTGGTGCCTATAAAAAGCAGAGGCATCGTTGTCGGAACCGCCGGCATCGATATTGATCTCCTAACCATCCAAAAACTTGTGGAGAAAATCAAACCTTATGAAACCGGCGTATCCGCGCTATTCTCCAATGGCGGAATCGTTGCATCGCACTACGATTCCTCACGTTTAGGGAAAGAAGGAATAACCAGCGAAGTCGACATGGCCGGTAAAAATATCAATCAAATGTTCGACGCTATAAAAAACGGGCAAATTTTCTCATTTACGACCTATGCCGAAGGGATGAAGAGTGATGTTTTTATCTACCTAGAACCCTTTTTTGTAGGGAAATCTAAAACGTCTTGGTCTTTGGCAGTAGGAATTCCCATGAACAAAGTTCTAGAAAAAGCGAATCGCATGCAAACTTTCTTTATCATCATCGGTATTGTATCGATAGCGGTTATATCCGCGATCACGTTCTTCATTTCTAAAAGTATCACAAATCCCATTACTGCCTTCGGGGAAATCATCGAAAAAATTAAAAATAAAGATTTGGCGTTTGCGGAGGGGCATCGCGCGGCTAAATACTTAAAGCGCCAAGACGAAATTGGGGATATCGTCACTGCTTTGACTTCCATGGAGAAAGCTTATTCGGAAACAATATCCCTTTTTAAAAAATCCATTGAGGAGTTGAATAGTTCCGCGATTCATTTGGCTTCCGTATCACAAGAACAGCTAGCCTCATCAGAAGAACTATCCGCACAAGCACAAAAAGTAGATGAAAACATACAAAATGCTTCCTCGTCAATAGAAGAAGTGACATCCGGCGTCGAAGAAGTAGCCGCGAGCGCGCAAAGCGTTTCAAAGACAGCTCAAGAACTTTCCAATCAGAATGAGGAAACATCGAAAAAAGCGAAAGAAGGCGGAGAACTCATCATAAAAGTGGCGAAGAAGGTAGAAACGGCCACAAAACAAACGATCAATACGGCGACTTTAGTCCAAAAACTGGCTGAAGGGGCAAAGAACGTTGAAGAAATCGTTAGTACGATATCATCCATCGCGGAACAGACGAATTTACTCGCATTAAATGCGGCGATAGAAGCGGCTAGAGCGGGAGAAGCAGGAAAAGGGTTCGCGGTTGTAGCGGACGAAATTAGAAAATTGGCCGAAGAAAGCAAGAAAGCAACCACGAACATCGCGCGAATATTGAAGGATATCTCTAACGGAGCGAAAGGGGCCAATGAAGCGACAAACCAAACCGTCGAAATCGTGAAAGAAGTGAACGAGAGCGCTCAAGAAGTGCAATTACAATTTGCCGAAATATTGAAAATGGTCGAAAAAACAACAGGCATGATCGAAACACTCACATCCACCTCTGAAGAGCAAGGAGCAGCGGCCGAGGAAATGGCGTCGGCAATGGACAGTTCCGCAAAATCCGTGAGTGAAATTTCCGAGCAAACGCAACAAATGACAAAATCGGTAGGACAGCAAACAGATGGCGCGCAACAAGTGAGTTCTTCCGCGGAACAATTAAACGGTTTGTCTAAAGAGTTGGAGGAAGAAATCGAAAAATTTAAGGTATAATACCGAGGAGTTTGGACCATTTGGCGTTTCGCCGTATCGCTTTCCACGGCGAAACGCGTTGATGCGTTATCTTCTAAAAACGAGACAAGACGCAGGAAAGTACAACCGAAAAAGCACCCCAAGATGGTTGATCGGCGAAAAGTCCAATTCAACGATGAAGTAACTCCGGTCATAAGGATACCCACTGGGTCTCGTTCGGCAAAGTCGAATGGGGCCCGGTTTTTTATTCGGGAGGAACGATGATAGCACTTTTTATCGATCTTTTTCAAACCCTCTCAGTCGTGTTGGTGGTCGCGTATATCGTTTTTCACACCCGCTTGACCATTCTCCTTTTCAAAGGAAAAAAGGGATTTTCAAGCGGGTTGATTTTAATCGCCATTTTCGGATTGTTTTCGATTTACGGAACGCTGGGCGGGGTGAATGTCCTCGGGGCGGTTTCGAATATTCGTGACTTGGGGCCATTGGCCGCGGGACTTTTGGCGGGACCGCTTGTTGGGATGGGCGCGGGATTGATCGGCGCCCTCCATCGATATTCTTTGGGAGGGTTCACCGCTCTTTCCTGTTCTCTCGCAACGGTTGTTGCCGGATTGATCGGGGGTATCGTGTATCTCAGCCGTAAACGCATGTTCCCGAAGATCGTGCCCGCGCTCCTGCTGGGGGCGCTGGAGCCACTCGTTCACGCCGCGCTTTCTTTGCTCATTGCGCGTCCGTTCGAGCAGGCGTGGGAGGTCGCTCTCGCCTTCACACCGGCGATGATGCTGGTAAGCGCGATGGGGCTCGCCGGATTTAGTTTCATTTTCTACCATCTCGGGAAAGAACCGAAAAGGGGCGAAGGATAATAATCCTTAAACCTTTTATTTTTCATAAAACACTCGCTCAAACCGCGTTATTAGTTGCGTAGTCGGAAAGGCCATTCATCCAATAACGCGACGCTTTGCGTAATCATGCCGGAAAGCTAAGGATAACGAAAAACTGTGCACGGAAGGGCGATAGAGTTGGCTCTTTTTCAATTAGTGGATCGATGGGTGCATGTGACTCAAAGAGCGTCAAGCCTTACTACAAAAGCGGTGCGAGAAGCCTCTGCAAAGGCTTTCAATGAGATCGTCTCCAAAGATAAAGATCAGGTCTTTGCTTGGTGCGGCCAACTTCTGGAAAAGCGAAAATGGGAATACGGACTGATCGCTTATGATTGGGCGTACCGTATGCGAAAAGCCTACTCGGTAGAGACTTTTAATCTATTTGAACGCTGGCTGGTGACCTATGTCAAAGATTGGGGAGACTGCGACGATTTTTGCACACATGCCTTTGGAGAACTGTTGAGTCAGTTCAATACGCTCTTTGATCGCGTGGAAAAATGGACAAAGTTCGAGACCTTTCCCGTACGTCGGGCCGCAGCAGTCACATTGATACTCCCAATCCGGACGAATCGCGATGCGGATATCGACCCATTTCGAATTCCTGACCTTCTCATGGATGATTCGCATGATTTAGTCTTGAAAGGGTATGGATGGATGCTCAAGGTGTTGTCTCAGAAAGATCCGCATAAAGTAATCGATTACGTTCGGAAGCATGAAGATAAAATGCCCAGAGTTGCTTTCCGCTATGCCATCGAAAAGCTTGACCCGCATATCCGCGCAGAGCTTATGCGTAAGGGCTGATGAGGAGGGATCATATGAAGCACATCGATCTGTGTCATTTCTCGGGAACCGGGAATACCCTGCGGGTGGTTCAGGCGCTTACAGAAACACTGGAAAAGCATGGTATCTCTGTTCGTCTGCATCCCATCGAAACCACCGATCCGCATACTCTGATCGTAAAAGATACCCTTGGATTGGCCTTTCCCGTAGCTATACAATCTACCTATCCTTTTGTATGGAAGTTTATACGCGCGCTACCCAAAAACCCGAGTAAGGGAGTATTCATGGTCGACACGCTCGCCATGTTTTCAGGAGGTATCGTCGGTCCTCTCAAAGACACCATGCGACGCAAAGGATATGCGCCTCTCGGAGCGATTGAGATCCTCATGCCCGACAATCTTTTTCCCAAACAGGATCATCCGGAAAGGAACGCTGCTCGTATCCAAAGAGGCCTTCAGAAAGCCCGTTTATTCGCAGAAGAATTGATCGAAAGTAAGGCAAAATGGGGCAAGAATGGGATATGGGGATATGGAATGTATGCCATGTATATGGCCGCGATCTTCTTCCTTCTGCCTCCATGGCAGTTTCTCCTGAAAAAAGTATTATTCCTGAATATCCGAAAAGAAAAGTGTATCCAATGCAATCTATGCTCGAAGCTATGCCCTATCGGCAATATCACACCCTCTGATCAGAAATCCACATACCCAATCATCAAATACCGATGCGAGGCCTGTATGCGATGCATCGCCTATTGTCCAAAAAACGCGATCTATGCCGGCAGCCGTAGAAAATCCCCCTGGCATTATCGCGGAGTGAAAAGCGCACAGATCCTCACACACTATCGAAATCACACGAGCTCGGCGGAGTCTGAGGAGCAATCGAACAACTCCTTTCGAAAAGAAAATTCCAGAAAGTGAGGCGATCAGACAGATGAAAACCTTGCACGATCTCGTTCAGTCCCCTTCGCGTTACGTTGCCTACAATGCTTCGAAAGAACTCAATTTGGATTCGAAAGAAGATTCCAGACAGCGCATGATCCTGGATCCAGACATATCCAAGATCGTCGAAGAACTGCGCGATTGGCCAGGCCCTTCGATCAGTAGCCATAAGAGCGCGCAGCAGTTTTTCCACAAGTTTGTATTCTTGGCCGACGCAGGTATGAAGAGAGAAGACCCAGGAATGAAGCTCGTGATCGATCGGATCCTTTCCACCTTCGACCCGGATGGAGTGCCTACCCTTACGACAACCATTCCCAAATCCTTTGGAGGAACCGGAGAAAGGATGCAGGCTTGGACACTGTGTGATGCGCCCAGCACGCTTTATGGGCTCGTCCGATGCGGTGAGGAGCGTCCTGAGGTTGCAAAGGGAGTAAAGCATCTCTCTGGTTTGATCCAAGAAAACGGATACGGGTGCATCAGTTCCAAAACACTTGGGAAATGGCACGGCCCGGGGAAACGCTCCGACCCTTGCCCCTATGCGACTCTGATCATGACCAAACTG
>Ga0209200_1001265_pt1 | contig 26009 bp, 19 predicted proteins | sample AD_UKC033_MetaG_FD_184406 | JGI IMG/M metagenome (GOLD analysis project Ga0209200, IMG submission 184406) | Active sludge microbial communities of municipal wastewater-treating anaerobic digesters from USA - AD_UKC033_MetaG (SPAdes) (version 2) | ecosystem: Engineered > Bioreactor > Anaerobic >... | reverse complement strand
TCGGATCGGGCGCACGGATTCGTGACGAACGATGCTCTCGCATCGGACGATGGGCGAATCGGCGTCGAGTCCGACAGTCTGGTCAGCTATGCGAAGGCGGCCCCGGCAAAACTTGTCGGGGCCGCCTCTGTTTTGTCACGACACTTGCCGAAGCGGGGCGAAGGCCGCTACAATGGATGCGACGAGGGAGGGGTGTTGTCCGTTGGACCGGCAGGATGAGTCCGAGGTTTTGCAGGAACAGCCGCAGGGATGGAGCAGATCGACGCGTGAAGTTCGGGATGATTGTCAATCCAATGGCGGGACCGGCCAACGCCCGTCGCAAGGCCAGGACGCTGGAGACCATCAAGACGATCCTTGGCGAATGCGAGATCCGAGGGCTGGAGACCAGATCCCGCGAGGGGTTCATGCAGTGCGCCGCACAGTTGGCACGCGAGGTCGATGTCCTCATCGTGGCTGGCGGGGACGGGACTTTCTCCGATGCGATCAATGCCCTGGGCAGCGAGACGACGTTCTCGTACCTGCCGTTCGGCTCGGGCTGCGCCCTGGGGTACGCCCTGGATCTGCCGCCTGAGCCTGCACGGGTCGCCAAGCGGATCAAAGAAGGCCGCCTGAGACTGTACGACCTGATCCTCTGTGACGGCGTGCGAAAAGGCTTCATGTGCAGCGTGGGACTCGAAGCCGATATCATTCAGCGCCGCGAGGCCCTGCGCGACAGCGGCGTCAGCGGCCCGCGGGCCTACGCCATGGCGACGTTCGGGTCCTTCTTCACCGAGATCGAACGGACCGACATGTCCATCCAGCTCGACGGCGAGGAACTCGTCGTGCCCAACGCGGTCACCGCTATCGTGACCAAGATCCCCTACTATGGCTACAAGATGAAGATCGTCCCCAATGCCGTCTTCGACGACGGTCAGCTCCACCTGCTCGCCGTCAACTCGGGGTGGGCCGAGATCGTCGGGGGCGTCGCAAGCGCCTTCCTCAACGAGAGCAAGATGGGGATCCACAGAACTGCTCGGACCATCCGCATCACGACCCAACGAGAGCGGTGCGCCCAGGTCGATGGCAGCATCTACCGCGAGGGCACGAGCTTTGAGTTCAAGGTGCTGCCCCAAGCCCTTCGGATGTGGTGCTGAACCGACGGCGCCGTCACGCGAGGTCGGGCCCACTCCTATTCCTGGTCTCGCTGACCGCGGCCGGTCATGGGGACGAACCGCACTGGCATCACCGCGTCGCGGTGCAACTGCCCCTGCTCGTCTTTCGTCAGCAGGATCAGGTTCTGGAGTCCATACTGCCCTTCCACCGGCAGGATCATGCGTCCTCCCGGCTTGAGTTGGGCGACCAGCGGCGGCGGGACCTCCAGAGCGGCCGCGGTGCCAATGATGGCGTCGAACGGTCCGGCCTCGGGCCAGCCGTAGTAGCCATCCCCCGTGCGGATGTGGACGTTGGCATAACCCAGCGAGGCCAGGACCTGAGCGGCCGACTTCGCCAGCGGTTCAAGGATCTCGATCGAGTAGACTTCCCTCGCGATCTCGGCGCAGACGGCCGCCTGATAGCCGGACCCGGCGCCGATCTCCAGGACGACCGAGTGGGGATCGAGGGCGAGTGCCTCGGTCATGAACGCCACGACGTACGGTTGGCTGATCGTCTGGTCGTGCCCGATCGGCAACGGGTGATCGGCATACGCCAAGGCACGCTGGGGAGCAGGCACAAAAGCGTGTCGGGGCACAGTCCGCATGGCCTGCAGCACGCGGGGATCACGGATTGCCCTCGCTGCGATCTGCGTGGCGACCATCCGCTCCCGCTCCTCGATTCGCTCCACGAACGCGGGATGACGCTCCGTTTGGACTGAGCCCGCGGGGAGTGCCTCCTCGCCTGCGGACGAAGACGCCACGGGCGGAGACTTCCGCGGGGCGCAGCCCGAGCCCCTCTCCGACGTGCGAGAACACCCAAATGCGAGTACGAGCAACAGAGGCCCCGACAGCAACAGGCAAACACGCCCTTGCGGGACCGTTGCTTCTTCCCACGCTATCGACATCGTACGCACCCCCGCGAGGCCCTCGCCCCTGCCGTATGCTGGTCAATGCGTTCGTCCGACGAGTACCAGTATTGTACCCAGGTGAATCCTCCAAGTACAGGGCCCAGACATGCAGTGCGTCATCCCACCAGGTGCGCGGTGCTTGACAACGGAGAGCGGATCCACTATCTCTGACCCCATGCGAAGCACTGTCGTCTTTCTGATCCTGTTGCCTCTACTGATCGGCGGCTCAGCCGAGCGTCCGCAATCACACTATCCGAACATTGAGGACTGCCCGTTTCCGGTGGATCCAAACCTTGTGGTCGGCAGACTCCTGGGTTGGGTGCGGGTCGAACTCGGCGAGGAGTTGATCCATACGCGGGCGTGGTATGACCCGAATGGTGACCTCGCGAGAGTCGAGATCGTCAGCAGTCCCGATGGGGTGCAGATCGTCAACAGACCCAAGGCCGGGTCCTACACCCTCTTGTGGAAGCCCACGCAGGTTCAAACCTGCGCCATCGTCGTCCGCGTTACGGACATGCCCCCCGCCGGCCAAGCCAAGAGCGACACCGGCACGCTCCTGGTCCAAGTCGTCCCACGGAGCAACCGTCTGACGCATCGCGCCTGCGGAGGCCCCCCGCGGTAGCGGACCGATACCTGGAGGATGCAGGACATCCCCAGTACGCCGGCGTCCGTCGCATCGCGTCATTTGGCAGGAGGAGATCCCAAAATTCGTACAAACCCTCCACCTTGACAATCAGGTCTGCTGTTCGCAGTCACCTATTGCCTAGCCGAGATGGCCTGTATGTTCTCAGAATCGATATGTATCGAACTCGTCGGTCGCCTTTGGGAACAACCGACGTCGGATTACCTGGACCCAAGTTCGGCCTTCAGTTGTCGCTCGGCCTCGAGCCAGTTCTGCTCATCCTGACCAGGCAGGCAGCCCTTCTTCTTCCAGATTTCCTTCGCTCGCTGTGCGATCTGATCGTAACTCGGGGCTTTTCCGACCGTCGTGCGGGTTGCCGTGGCAGTCGCGGCTCCCGAATAGGTGCTGCCTGTGGTTGTGGAAACTGTTCCTTTTGAGCTTTTTGCCATCGTTAGGCCTCCTTAGTGCCTCAACCAGAAATCCTTATGCTCAAGCACCACCGCTGTGATGCCATTTGCCTGATTCACCCAAATACCAAGCGGATTGGCGACGCTTGAGTTGTGGCGTTTCTACGACACTACGCGTCGCCCGGTTCGCAAACGTCCGGTCCGCTCCAAGTCTCATACTCGTAGGACAAGACCACCAACCTTGTCCATCCGGTGCAATTCTCCATAGCTGCCGCGATTTGTCAAGTCATTTCTCTGGATCGAGGCTCCAAAAGGCACGCGAGGATACACAGGTCAGCCAAGTGGACGCCGCGAAGGCCATATCACCCAGCTTTCTGCCCGCCTTCGGAGAGATCCCTCTGAACCGCGATCACACCCTGAGAAACGCCTTGTTACGATGGAGAAACCACAGAAGAAGCCAACGAACCGCGAACGCACCCAACGCCAGCATGAAAGGCGACAGCCAGCCGATGCGTCCGGCCAGACCACCGAGGAAGAACGCCGCGATGTCATCAAAGTCAACGACTCGCTGCAAGAAGTATATCGTGATGGCGTTCATACCGATCACCACGAAGAAGAACGCCCACTTGTGGTACCCCTTCACATCGATCACCCAGTAGAAGGCCGCGAGCAACAACAGGCTCCAGCCGCCTGCGAACAGGACGTAGGAACTAGTCCAGAGGATCTTGATGATTGGGAAAACAAGCCCCCAGAGGAGCCCGGCGACCACACAGAACACTCCTGCCACCGCCAGACCCGCGGCCTTGCGAGACCCGGTGCAATCGCTGCGAAGCCACCAGCCCGCCAGGGCCCCGAGCAGGGCCGTACACACGGCAGGAAACGTCGAAATCACCCCCTCGTTATCACCGTGTCCGTAATAGAGCGTGCCCGGAATCATGTGCTGGTCGATCCACGACGACAGGCAGCCCTCCATCGTCAGGTCGCCCGGTCCGTACCCCGGGACGGGGACCCACATCGTGACCGCCCAGTACAGCAGCAGCACCGCAGCCACCAGGATTGCCTGGGTCCGCCACTTCGTGTGAACCACGATCAGCGCGGCGAAGAAATAGCACAGGGCAATCCGCTGCAACACGCCGGGCCATCGCATCTCGGACCAGTTGAAGTCCAGCAGGCCGTTGTAGATAAAGCCCAGCAGCAGGAGCAGCGCCGTGCGGCGGATGATGTGCAGATGCACCCGGGCCGGGCTTTCTCTCCGCTCCACACGTCGACAGATCGAAAACGGCAGCACCGTGCCCATCACGAAGATGAACAGAGGGAAGATCAGATCCTCGAAATGGAAGCCCTCCCACCGCACATGCTCCAGTTGGGCTCGGATCGTCTCGGCCATCGGGTGCTTCCAGATCTCGGTCAGACTCTCGAAGATCGCCCCGCCGCCGATGATCCAGAACATGTCGAAGCCTCGCAGTGCATCGATGGAAAGCACGCGGACACCGCCTGAGTCGTTCTGCCGGTTCTCCACACTCCGTCTCCGTTATTCAAGGCGACACCGTCCATTGCCGCGGCAGCGGACACGTTCGTCCGCGACCAGACCCCACGATAGCAGATGCCTCGACGGACTGCAACGGAACATCGCGTCACAGGAAGACCGTGGTTGAAATGCCCGCAGGGTTGCGGTACTCTTATGCAAAACCAGACTTGTCAGCATACATATGAAAGGGTGATCTTCATGACACGTTACGCACTGCTCCTTGCTGTGGCTCTGTCGGTCTGCACGACAGCCGTTGCCTCCCAGACCAATCCGTTCATCGGGCGATGGGCTCTGACCATTCCCGGCGGCGGCGCCGGCTGGCTGGGCGTCACCCAGGAGAACGGGTATCTCGACGCCAGCATCCTCTGGGGCGGCGGCAGTGTTGTGCCCGTGGACAGCGTCTTCACGGCCAACGACAGCTTGTGCGTCGTTCGCCTCGAAAAGGTCGAGCGCAAGGACGCCGAAGGCAAGGTCGTCCGCACGCAGACGTTCCCCCAGGTCATCATGGTCCGCCTCGACGGCGATTCGCTCGATCTGGTCCAGATGCTGCCGCACCGCAACGGCATCGGCTATGACGAGCGGCCCTTCACCGGCAAGCGCATTCCCCCATTGCCCGCCAAGCCGGACCTGTCGAAGGTCAAGTTCGGCGATCCCGTCGCGCTTTTCAATGGCACGAACCTCGACGGATGGAAGCTGACCAGCGAAGGTCCGAGGAATGGCTGGTCGGCCGAGAATGGGCTGCTCGTCAACAAACCCGTCCAGCCGGAAGGTCGGCACGTCTCCTACGGCAACCTCCGTACGGTCGCTGAGTTCGAGGATTTCAACCTGAAGCTGGAGGTGAAGGTCGCCAAGGGAGAGAACAGCGGCGTGTACCTCCGCGGCATCTACGAGGTCCAGGTCGCGGACACCTACGGCCGACCCCTCGATTCGCACAACATGGGCGGCGTCTACAGCCGGATCACTCCGTGCGTTGCCGCTGAGAAACCGGCCGGCGAGTGGCAGACGATGGACATCACCCTCGTGGATCGCCACGTCACCGTGATCCTCAATGGTCAGAGGATCATCGACAACGAGCCGCTCTTGGGCTGCACCGGCGGCGCTCTCTGGTCCGACGAGTTCAAGCCCGGCCCGATCTACCTCCAGGGCGACCACACGGGTATCTGCTATCGCAACATCGTCCTGACGCCGGTCGTGAAATAGGAGGCAGCGCGCCCCTGGTTCGTCTGCGTAGGCTCATCGTGAGTTCATCCCGCGACCGCCAGTTGGAGCCCCCGCCCCTGGGCCGAAACCCGACGGCGCGGAGGCATCGTCGCCCGGCGAACCTTCGCGGACGTCGTACTGCGAGCCGGAGAAGTCGCGATCTCCGAGCACGCCCCACACTTGGGCGGAGCCTGTGCCCGACGACTGCCGACTGAAACTGCCAACCAGCGAGGTAGTCGTCGTCGAGATGGTGTCGATGCACAGGAGAAACACGCAGGCGTGTGCGGCCAACAGCACAAATCGAACGAGGGCGTGCCCGAACGTACGGGGCCGCACGAAGAGCCGAATGCCCGCGTAGATGAGAAGGCCCAACGTGACGACCCCAAGCACCGGACAGAGCACCATACAAACGAGGAAGCCCGCCCCGGGCTCGCGGTCCAGGTCGCGAAGGTAGTCGCCGCCGTCGAGGTACAGGGCCACCCCGATCGCCAGGAGCAGGAGGGCCACGAGATATCCCGCGTCCAGCGAGTACCGGACAAACCATTCGTCGGAGGATACGTCGTCCGTAGACATGGACCAGCTCCTCAGTAATCCAGAAAGACGATGTCCTCGGGAATCGCGACCACGTCGCGATGCTCGGGCCCGAGCAGCTTCTTGATCTCCGTGCTGTGCTTGCCCGCGACGATTTCGAGCTGCGCACTGCTGATGCTCGCGACCGCTTTGGCGGCTTCATTGAGCATGACGACCTCGCCGGGCTCGAAGACGCCTTCGACGCCTTTGACGCCGCTGGGCAGGAGGCTCTTGTGGTTCCGCAGGGCTTTCATCGCGCCGTCGTCGATGCGGATCACGCCGGCGGTCCGGCTGTTGAGAATCCAGCGGGCGCGGTTGCCGAGCTTGCGTTTGGGCATGAAGATGGTGCCGAGCGGCTCGCCTGCCATGATCCGCCGGAGCACGTCCTTCTCGCGGCCGTTGGCCAAGACGATCCGACAGCCCGCGTTGGCCGCGATCCTGGCGGCCTCGATCTTCGTCTTCATCCCCCCGGTCGAGTGGACGCTGCCCGAGCCCCCGGCGTGACGGACGATCTCGTCGGTGATCTCGAAGACCACCGGGATCGGCCTGGCGTCCGCGTGCATCTGGGGGTTCTTGTCGTACAACGCGTCGATGTCGGTGAGCATGATGAGCAGGTCCGCGTCGATCTTGCTGGCGACCAGGGCGCTGAGCTTGTCGTTATCGCCGAAGGCGGTGCCGATCTCCGCCGTGCTGACGCTGTCGTTCTCGTTGAGGACGGGCACGACCCCGAGCTCCAGCAGCGTCTCGATGGCGTTGCGGAGGTTCAGGTACGTCTTGCGATTGCTGAGCACCTCCGCGGTGAGCAGCGCCTGGGCTACCTGGATGCCATGTTGACCGAATGCCTTTCGGTATTCCTGCATCAGCAGCGGCTGTCCGATCGCGGCACACGCCTGCCGCATCTTCATCTGCCTGGGTTTCTCTGTCAGACGGAGCTGGCCCGCCCCCATGCCGATGGCGCCGCTGGTAACAATGACCACCTGGCGACCCGCGTCGATCAGGCCTTTGACCTGCTCGGCCACGCCGCTGAAATACGCCGTATCGATGCCGCCGCCCTTGGCGAGGGTGTTCGTGCCGATCTTGATGACCACGCGTTTGGTCTTGTCGAAGTTTCGCATAGAAACCTATTATACGTGCCGCCAAATCCCCCATTCAAGGGCAAAGCGGCCCGACCGCTGGAACCTGCGGGAGCCACAGATGAAGCAGGGCCCGGACGTGATATCATGCCGGGCCCTGATTTCGGATTTGGAGTTTGGAGTTCTGGATTTGTTTCGGATTTCTCTTCCTATGCTTCTTCGACCACGTTGAATCCCATGAGGCTGCCGAGATCCCTGATGCTCTGCATATGGTCGCCCAAGAAGACGACGCGGTGGAGCAGGGTCATGACGCCGCCCTGGACGACACCGGCGCCCCAGTTGCGGAACATGCTGTTGGCGTTCTTGACCTTCGTCCAGAACTGGGTCCGGCAGCCCAGCTCGTCGTGCGTCACCTTGAAGATCTCGCCGGTCGAGATCACCATCGTGTCGAGGTTGACGAACTTGGCGCACGTAACGACCTGATTGAGCGGCATTTCGACCTCCAGGGCGACGCCCTTGTCGCTGTCGGTCTGGGTGCGGATCGAGAACGGCAGTCGCTTGCTGGCGGGTCCCGCCATCTTCGTGGCGCTGGTGCAATGGAAGTGGATCAGTGCGTTGTTGGCCGTGTCGAAGACCGGGTCGGTGATGAATCCCGGAATGCCGAACGCATACCCGAACATGAGCATAGTCAGCGTCGAGTCCATATCGCCCTCGCAGGCGCCGACGAGGCCCAGGTCGCCCAGCTTGCTGAACGCCAGGCAACCCTTGGCAGGCGCGCCCATGCAGTTCGAACTGGTGACCGCGTGCGCCCCTTTTTCGATCATGAGGTTCTTGACCGCCAGATAGAAGCGGGCCGAATTGACGATCTCGTCCCTCGTGGGCTCGACGATCTTCTTGGCCTTGCTGAGCCAGTAGTCTTTCGCCTCCGCCTCGGCATCCGCCAGAGGGACCGCCTGATGAACCTTGAGGGTCTCTTCGACGGGGACTACGACCATCTCGGTTCCGAGCTTGGCCTTGACCTGTTCTGCAGAACAGGCGGCTTCCGAACCGACCGGCCCGTTAATTACGAGGATGCGCGTCCTGGCCATGTTTGGCCTGACGCGGAGCAGGCGAACCGCCTTGTCCAGTTCGCTCCAGTCGCTGGAGGGCAGCAGCATGACCCGCTTGCCCTGCTTCTGCCAGACGGGGAAATACATCCAGCCATGCCCGCTGAACGGCTGCGAGAAGACCGCGGTGGGCAGCCCGACATCCACGATCTTGGTCATCGCCTGGAGCGGAGCATCGCCGCCGTGGCCGCACAGGTGGAACATCAGGACTGCGTCCGCCTCCTGCAGCTTCGGCAGCACCTGGTCCACTTCGACCTGCGGCACCATGTCGCCGCCGATGAACTTGACATCGCCAAGCTTGTACTCGATGTTGGCCAGGTAGCGGTTGAACTTGTCCACCTCTTCGGTCGGCCGGGACAGGTAGATCCCGCCGGTCCGCCCGATGAACACCTTGTAGATCTTGACCGGCGGCATCTTCGGCGGCCAGTTTGCGTGCTGGCTCTGGGCCGCCGCAAGCTGCGTGCCCAACAATACCGCTCCCGCCCCCGCCGCACTCACGCCCAGAAACTCTCGTCGATTCATCTGCTCACTCACGGTCGCCACTCCTTACAGGCCGCTCGGGCCCCGATTCAGGTTGCTCAACCACCCGCCAGTGAACCAGCGGAACACGGAGTCATTGTGTCAGATTCGCGGGCGAACTTCCACCGTTTTCCGGATTTTCCGGTTGAAACTCGCCCACGGGCCGGTAACGATGAGACTGCGGTTGAACCGCGAAGTCAGGAGTGCATCGAATGGAAGTAATCAGCCGTTCCACGTGGCAGGTCATTCTGTTCTGGTTGTCGGCGGCAGCCGGGGTCGCATCGCCGCAAGAGCCGGTCGCGCCGCCCATTCGGTATATGGTCGTCGTTACCGGCGGGGAGCTTCTCGCGGGCGCCTACGCGGATGGACACACCTTCTTCCTCACGAGAACCCTGCGGCCGCTCGGCCTCCAGTGCATCGGCTCGATGGCCGTGGACGACAGGCCAGCCGACCTGAAGGACGCCCTGCGGTTCGCCACGGAGAAGGCCTCTCTTGTCATTGTCACAGGCGGGCTCGGTCCTACAGATAACGACATCACCCGCGAAACGCTGCGAGACTTCACGGGCATCGCTCTTCGCGAGCACCCAGACGTGCTGGCAGCCATGGCACGGCGCTTCAACGTTCCGCCGGACCAACTGCGGACGAATCTCCGTCGCCAGACCCAGACGCCGGAGCGAGGCACGCATCTCAAGAACGCCAGCGGGACCGCAGTGGGACTGGTCTTCGAGATGGACGGCCGCGTGGTGGTCGCCCTGCCCGGCCCGCCGCGAGAGCTGCAGCCGATGGTCCGCGATGAGCTGGTGCCCTACCTGAGCCGGCGTTTCGGCGTGCGCTCGCCTGGCGCGTCGATCACGCTGCGATTCGTCGGACTCGGGCAGTCGCAGATCGATCAGACCCTCAAGGACCACGTCCCCCTGCCCGACGATGTCACGACTGGCTCCCAGTTCGAAGGCGGCCGGGTCGATTTCACTTTCTCCCTGCCCCAGGACACACCCGAGGATCGCGCCAGGCTGGCGGAACTCGGGGACAGGATCGCGCAGCACCTGGGGGATTCCCTCTATGCACGCGATGCGACAACATCGCTGGAAACCTGCGTGATGCGACTGCTGGAGACACGAGACGAGACGATCGCGCTGGCCGAGGTGGGTACCGGCGGAGCGCTGGCCGCCGCCCTGAACGGAGCCCAGGGAACACACGAAGTCCTCATCGGTGCGTACATCGCCCCGACAACGGAGAGGCTCCATCAGATGCTGGGCGGCCCTCGGCGGCCCGGCGAGACAGCGGCACACACCGACGACGTCGAGCGGTTGGCACAAGAAGCTTCCGCGATTGCCGGCAGCCGATGGGTCGTTGCAACCGGCGAGTCTCTGCGCGATGCGATGGGCAATTGCTTCGTCCCGGTCGTCTTCCGATCCCCCGACGGCCGCGTCGAGAGTTGGCAGATCCCCGTCTCCGCCACAGGGGATGCAGCGCGCGCCCGACTGGTCACCGAACTCCTGGACCAGTTGCGCCGCAAGCTGCGATGACGCGCCGCCCCGGGATGTGCGAGCAGAGGCTGCCGAGGCAGTCGAATCGGTGGGCGAAGCCCACCCTGCCGCCGTCGCTTGTTCTCAGTTCCTTCTCGTGCGCTGCCAGCACACGGTCTGCCCCCCGCTCCATTGACAGCGGTTCCACGTTCCGTGCGTCAGCGGTAGGTGTGCTATGCACACTATCCTGGTTTCAGGCTTTTCTGACGGCTAGGACCCGCATCGCATGCCCCGCCAAACGCAGGGGACTGCCGCTCGGCATCGGTTCGCCTCGCCCGCTCATCGCGTCCAGGAGCATCCAGCGTCCCTTTGCGGAGAGGGTCAGCCTGCATTCCAGATCGGCGGCCGCCTCGTTGAAGAGCAGATAGTAGTCCGTACCCGCCTTTCGCACGTGACGCACCCGCAGATTCGGCGACGCCGGCAAGACCTGGACATCCGGCGAGATCAGCTTGTCAACCAGAGCAACGAGTGTCGCAGCATCCATGGACTCGGTCCAGCGGATGACCCGCCCTGCCTGGGCCAGTGCATCAACCGCGGGTTTGGCCTTGGCCGGCGGGTCCTCTTCGAGGATCAGCGTCCGGTAATGCATTCCGGCGAGGCGGATTCCATCGGCATCGACTCGGGCGTCCTCCCACAAGTGCCTGGCCTCCAGGTAGTTGAAATCCCGCTGGTTCTGGAAGCACATCTTGGCCGGCCGCCAGGGCAACCAGTCGTTCAGGCCCAGGATGGCCAGTTCGCACACGTGCGTGCTGTCCGTATTGAGCCAGCACAGTCGGGAGGTCGCGAGCGCGAAGGGCTTGAACTCGGGCCACCACGTGTTGTTGGGCCCGACGTCCGGCGGCCGCTCGTCGATCCGCGGGCCGCGAAGCGAGTAGTAGAAGGCGTGCGGCACCAGCATGTTGCAGCCGCGAACGAGCAGCCAGTTCGCCAGCCACTTCATTTCTTCGAAGGTGAAGTTGTGCCCGAAGGCGCCGCAATACTCGTTGAGATTCCGCCGACGACCGAGGTGAATCATCGCAGACGAGGCACATTTGGCCTGTGTGGACTGCTCGCCTTCGAGGGCAGAGGGCTTGTCCGGCTCGATGTACCGCCAGACGATGTCCTGGCCGGGGATGTGGAAGTGGCGCAGCGGCCCGATGTCATCGCCGCCCGCCGGGTGGCCGCACAGGCTGATCCGGTGGGCCAGGCACCATTCGGAGATTTGATGGTAGAACGTCTGCTCCAGGCGGGCCTCTATCGCCCGACTGTAGTTGCGCCGATGCGTCATGGCGTCGGGCTCGTCGTCGTACCACAGCGCCGGCAGGTGCGGCGTGAAGTCGTAACCGAGGAAGGCGTTCACGTGATCGAGAATGCCCGTAGTCCCCGGGACCATGCCGCTCTCGCCACCCCGAGCCAGCAGCGACGGCTCATCGGTGAAGATCGCCTTGACCGTCTTGCCGAAGTGCTTGCCGAACTCGTCGTAGTACTTCTGATAGACCATGCGGATGAAACAGGCGACGGACTCGGGATTCAGAATGTCCGCGCCAGGCGGCTGATTCTCGGGCACTTCCCGGTGGTCCGCACGGCGCGGCGGATCGTCCTGCGTGAAGTGCAGGCCGCGAATGACGGAGCGTCCCTCGCGAGCCGCGCGGTCCACGACTGCGATGCGATGACCGTTTCTCCGTTGGACGATGGCGACGAGCGTCTGCCCCGCCGCCAGGTCAGGTCCGCCTCCGGCTCCGATCCGGATGCCCTGCACCTCGGTCTGCGGCTGGGCCTCGTCGAGATCGACGCAGACCAGGCCTCGCGTGCGGAATGCGGGATTGGCCGCGACGACTTGCCCGCTCGACGACCCGCTCGGGTACATGCCCTCGTCGTACAGGATGACCCACATGTCCCGCTGTGCGGCCTGCTCGATGGCAAACCGCATGAAGCCGATCATCCGCTCGCCCAGCCAGGGGATGGTCTTCGGCAGCCCGGCCCGCGGATGGATCAGAAAAGCGTGAACGCCGTGAGCCTGAAAGTCCTCGATCTGGCGGAGCAATTCCGCTTCGGAGAGATCGTCGTTCCAGAACCAGAACGGCGCCTGGGAGAACTCATGCGGCGGGTCGAGCCATTCTCTCGACAAATCCGCGGCGGCCTCGGCGGCAAAACCATCGGCGGGTGAAAGGGCCAGTGTTGCGGCCCCGCCCCCCATCAGTTCCAGGAATCGACGGCGGCTCCATTGGATTCTCATATCGTCCTCCTTTGTGTGTGCGCGTCACTTGCCTTCGTCGAGTTCGACAGGCTCTGCGCCGGGGGCCGCGATGCCCCGGCGCTCGAGGAGCGAGCCCTCCAGTTGGTACAGCGAAACCAGCGCCTTCAGGTAGTTGACGACCACCTGCACTTCGGCGATCTGGCTGACCATCAGGTCCCGCTGGGCCTGAGCGACGAGCAGCGAGGTGGACTTGCCCACGCGGAACTTCTCGGTCTCGACGCGGAGCTTCTCCTCCTGGAACGTCCGCGTCGCGGCGGTGGCGGCGATCTGCTCTCGCGTGCGACCCACCTCGACATACGCGGAACGAATATCCACCTGGGCAAGCTGCGTGAGGTTCTCCAGAGCCTTGATCGACTGCTGTTTCGTGATGACCGCACGACTGCGGCGGGCCTTGGCCGCACGGTTGCCCGCGGGGAACTCGAGAATCAGGCCGGCCTCCACGTCGTAGCTCCTCTCGTCGATGTCGTCGGTCGCGTCGGCAAACGTGCGGGCATAGCCGGTCTTGCCGTACGTGACGAACGCGTCCAGTCGCGGGAGCAGGCCGTTGCGGGTCCGTACAACGTCCAGCTCGCCCCGACGGATCAACAGGCGGGCCTGGTTCAGATCAGGACGCATCTTCAGGGCCACCTGCACGTGAGCTTCGACAGGGTCGAGCGGAATGTCCGGCAGGGCCGTCAGGTAGTCGAGCACGATGTCGGTGTCCCAGTTGATGGTTTCGGAGGGGTTGAGCAGCCGCAGCAGGTGCAGCCGCCTCGTGGCCACGCTGGCGCGGGCGTTGATGAGGTTCTCTCGGCGCAGCGCGACCTCCGCCTTGGCGGCAGCCAGTTCCGTCTCGCCCAGCGCCCCGAACCTGATACGCTCCTGCGTCTCGTTCATCTGTTGCTCGGCGAGGCTCAGCGAGTTGGTGTAGATCTCGATCTGCCTCTTGGCCAATGCGTAATCCCAGAAGCCCTCCTCAACCGCCTGCACGAGCGCCTCGGTGAACCCTCGCAGCTCGTACTCGGAGATTTGCGCGTCGATGGCCGCCTGATGGACGCTCGCCAGGTTCACGCGGACGTCGCGTCCCTGCAGGAGCGATTGCGTGACCGAGGCCGCCAGCCGATTGGCGACGAAGGTGTCGCTGTACAGGGACGAATCGGTGTAGCTCGTGCTGGCCGCCAGGCCCACCGTGGTGCCGCTGGGAAACAGCTTCTCGAGGGAGATTGACCCGGTAGCAGTATCGGCAATGGAACTCTCGACGCCGGAGCCGGCGCGAGACAGCCGGTCCGCGACGGTTCGCTTCTGAGAAGCTTGGCCGCTGAAGGTCGGATCGAAGATCGCACGTTCCTCCGTCTCGCCGGTTCGGATGATGTCCGGAGTCATTTTCTGAACAATGAGGGACCGGTTGTTCTCCATGGCCAGCAGGATGGCTCGCTGGATGTCGATCCTGAGCGGCTCCGCTCTGTCGGAGTCCGCGGCGAAGGCGACGCGCCCTATGCCCACGGCCAGCAAGGACGAGAGGAACACTGTGTGCACCGCCTGCCGCATCGCGAGGGCCCGTTCTCTGCATTCTCCAGTCATAAACGCCATCACAGACTACCCGTTTGAAACGTTCTTTGCGGCGCCCTGGTCCCGGGCTTCTGTCCGCCACGCATGCCGCTCGAAGAGCGAGTACACGACGGGCACGAACACGAGGGTGATCAGCGTCGAACTGACCAGCCCGCCGATCACCGCGCGCGCCATGGGAGCCTGGGCCTCGCCGCCTTCGCCCAGTCCCAGCGCCAGCGGCACCAGGCCGATGATCGTGGTCAACGCGGTCATCAGGATCGGACGCAGACGCCTGCGCCCGGCCTCCTCGATCGCCTCGCGGATCGGCAGCCCATCCCGGCGACGGAGCAAATTCGTGTGATCGACCAGCAGGATCGCGTTGTTGACCACGATGCCGCCCAGCATGATGCACCCGATGAACGACTGGATGTTGAAGGTCGTCCTGGTGAAGAACAGCGTCAGGATCACGCCGATGGCGGCCAGCGGGACCGAGAACATCACGACGAACGGGTCCCGCAGCGACTCGTACTGGCACGCCATGACCATGTACACAAGCACCAGCGCCAGGACGCAACTGAACAGCAGCTCGCGGAACGACTTCTGCTGCTCCTCATAGTCGCCGCCGTAGCCGATGGTGAAGCCCGACGGCACGGGCACCGACCGCAGTCTGTCCTGGATATCCGCGATGACCGAGCCCATATCCCGACCGCTGATCTCCGCGGTGACGGTGATGATCCGCTCCTGGTCCTTCCGCTCGATCAGCACCGGCCCGCTTCGCGGGACTGTGTCCACGACGTTCCGCAGGACGACCGGATCGCCGTCGGAATTCGTGAGCGTCAGGTCGAGGATATCGCGCAGGTCGGACTTCTCCGCGTCGCGGAGCTTGACGAGAATCGTGAACTCATCGCCCGCCTGGCGATAGTAGCCGGCCTCGGTGCCGGAGAGGATCGTCTGGAGCGCGTTGGCGATGCGCGAGACGGTCAGGTGCATGTCTGCCGCCTTCTGGCGGTCGATGACGATCAGTTCCTCGGGGCCGCCGGGGTCCCGGCTGATGCGGGTGTCCGCGACGCCCTCGATGCCGTCCACAATCTCCTGGACCCGCGCGGCCAACAGGTCGGCCGTCTGAAAATCGTGGCCGCGGATCTCCACGACAGCCTTGTTGGCCTCAGTTGTCCCCATCCGCATGATGAACAATCCCTGCCCGGCCCGCGTGCGGACGGTCGTACCGGGAATGCTGCTGAGCTTCTTGCGGAGGTCGTCGGCGACCTGTTGACTGGACCGCGCCCGCTGGGACTGGGGCACCAGGGCGATCCGGATGTCGCCGGTATGGCCGCCGCCGCCGTACCATCGGGAGCCGCCCACGTTCACGACGACGCTGCGAATCTCAGGGACGTTTTCGTTGACGATCTGCTCAATCACTTTGAATTTGCGGTCCAGCAGGTCCAGTCGCGTGCCGACCTGCATCTCCACCTCCACGCGGACCTCGCCTTCGTCCGAGGCGGGCATCAGTTCGGCGCCGATGTACTTCGCCAGCATCAGGGTCGCCCCCAGAGTCATTGTGGCGCCGACGACGACCAAGACTCGGTGCCTCAACGCCGTGTGAAGAAGGTCCTTGTAGTCGATTTCCAGGCGAGCCAGAAGCCGGCCGGTGGCCTCGTACAATCGGCGGTTGAGCGTCGGACGCGCCGTGGCCGCCCACGGGCCCGTGGACAGGATCTTGGCGCACAGCATTGGAATGAGCGTCAGCGCCACCGCCAGGGAACAAACCAGAGAGAACGCCACGACGATGGAAAGCTGCTTGAACATGACGCCGGACATGCCGCGCATGAACACCAGCGGCAAGAACACGACCACCGTCGTCAGCGTACTGGCGATCACCGCTGCGGTAACCTCCGTGGCCCCGTTCACGGCGGCCTCTTCGATCCGCTCGCCTTTCTCGTGCAGGCGATAGATATTCTCCAGCACGACGATGGCGTTGTCGACCAGCATGCCGATCCCGAGCGCCAGCCCGCCGAGCGTCATGATGTTCAGCGTCAGCTTGCTGAAGTACAGCAAGGCGAACGTCGCGATGATCGAGACGGGAATTGCGGTCGCGATGATCACGGTGCTGCGGATGTTCCGGAGGAACAGCAGCAGGATGACGATAGCCAGCATACCACCGTAGAAGGCGGCGCTTCCGACGTTCTGGATCGAGCGTTTGATGTAGTCGGATGTGTCAATGATCGGGATGATCCGGATCTGCGGAATGTCCTGGTTGACCCGTTCGAGTTCCGCCAGGGCGCCGCGTGCGACGTCCACTGTGTTCTTCCCCGACTGCTTGCTGACTGCCAGCCGGATTCCCGGTTCGCCGTCCACGCGCACGATCCGCGTGACCTTCTGCCAGGAATCCTCGACGCGAGCAATCTCCTTCAGTTGGATCGGAACGCCCTGGCGCATCGCGATCACCGTGTCCTGTAACTGACGAAGGTCCGTGTACTCGCCGGGGGTGCGGATCGTGATCTCGAAGTTGCCCTTCTCGATCGTGCCGGCGGGGATGTTCACGTTGCCGTCGCGGATCTGCGAGACGATCCGATCGAGGGGGATCGCCAGGGCATTGATCTTGGCGGGATCGAGACTGACGTGGATCTCACGCTCCAGGCCGCCGAAGATGTCTACCGCCGCGACGCCGGGGACGCGCTCTAGACGGTACTTCACTTGGTCCTCCAGGATCAGGCGGGTCTGCACCGGATCGAGCCGGCTCGATGCGCCCAGGATCAGGATGGGGAAACTGGCCAGATCGAACTTCCGTAGCGTGGGTCGATCCGCTTCCTCGGGCAGTCGCATCGCGACGCGGTCCAGGCGGTCGCGGATGTCGTTGGACGCGGTGTCCAGGTCGGTCCCCCAACTGAACGTCACGCGGACGCTGCCCTGGCCTTCGACGGAGGTGGAGGTCAGCTCCTCCACGCCGGGCACGGCGCTCATCGCCTCCTCGATGGGGCGCGTGATCAGTTCCTCGATCTCCTCCGGCCCGGCGTTCTCATACCTGCACGAGATACTGATGGTTGGGTAGGAGATGTCGGGCATCAGGTCGATGGGCAGTCGCACGAACGAGACTCCGCCCAGCACGAGGACCATCAGGACCACCATGATCGTGAAGATCGGGCGGTGAACGGAGAACTGGGAGATCTTCATTGCGAGCCCTCACGTTTCGCTTCGCCGCTGCCGGAGACCGGGGTCCCCTGCTTGTCCGCGGGCGACCATGCCGGCAGGATCACCCTCGATCCGTCCTCCAGCAGGTGGTTCCCGAGCGTCACGACCGCGCCCGAGATCGCGGGCTGGACCACTTCCGCCGTCTCGCCGCTGATGATGCCGGTGGTCACCGGGATGAAGCGAGCCAGGAAGGCGGGCGCGCCCGGCGGCGATCCCTCCGCCGCCGACTTCTCGACCGCGAAGACCCCCTGTTTGCCGTCGCGCCGCACCAGAGCGGTGATCGGGACAAGCGTCACCTCGGCATGACTGGCGAACTCCACCTGCGCCCGCACGAACATGCCGGGCTTGAGCAGGTGGTCCGCGTTGGGGATCTCGATCTCCACGCGGGCCTGGCGAGAGCTCTCCTTCAGGAGCGGCGCGATCCGGCGGATGACGCCCGTGAACAGCTTGCCGGGGTAGGCGTCCGTGGTGACCGCCGCCTCCTGCCCGATGCTCATCTTGGGATAATCCCGCTCGATTACGAAGACCACCGCCGTCAGCGGATTGTTCTCGAGAATGGACACGATCTGCTGATTGACCGAGACGAGCGCGCCCTCGTCGACGAACCGCTCGCCGACGACCCGGTTCGGATCGCCGCCCTCCCAGAACGCACGGACCTTCGTATAGGACAGTTGCAGCTCGGCCACTTTCAACGCGGCTTCCTTCTGTTCCGCCTGGGCCTGGGCGACCTTCAATCGCGTCTGGGCGGCGCTGTAAGCGGCCGAGACCGTATCGAGTTCGGCCGCGGAGGCGATCTGCTTCTCGCGAAGGGCGGTGACTCGCTCATACTCTCGCTTCGCCAGATCCAGGTCGCTCGTCGAGTTCTCGACGTTGGCCTTGGCCACCTGGAGTTCCGCGGTCGCCTGCTCGACCTGACGTGCGAACTGCTCGTCGTCGAGCACTGCGACGACCTGGTTGCGGCTGACGCTGTCGCCGATATCGACGAGCAGTTCTTTGAGCCAGCCGGTAACCTTCGGCGCGACGACGAACTGCGATTTGGGGGTCAGCGAGCCGGTGAAGACGCCGATGTCGCGGATGCCCCCCCTGCGGATCGGCTGCGTTTCGACCGCCACGGGACCGCCCGTGCGCTGCGCTCCCTTCTGCGCGCCGGCAGCCCGAATCCGCTCGTATGCCTGCCAGACGACGACCCCGACAACCCCGACGACGACGACCCCGACGACCAGTTTCTTCATCTGTCTTTCCAACCGTCCCTTCGGATTCACCATGTGAGCCGACGATTCAGTCCTTGGCTTCGCCACAGACGGGCCACCCAATAGTAAACCCCCGACCGCGGCTCGTAAATCCCAAATTCGCTCCGGCGTCCGTCCTTTTGACGCGACGTGGATTGCACGTCCCCCCTGCGTGCACAGACCGCCAGCGAGCTCATGCAGAACGACGCACGAAACGAGGGGATTATTCCCAGGAAACGCCCCGGCGGGTCCAATGGCGTGCATTCTCGCTCTACCCTATCACAGTCGTGGTCCGAGAAACCCGCCGCCTGGCTGGCGGACGAGCGGTTTCGTCTGAGCCAGACAACTGGGAGCCGGTCGGCGGAGTCGTGCATCAGAGCTTCCGGGCGGACTGATGGAGGTCGTCGAGGCGCTCCGGCGTGATCGTGCCGCAGTAACGGAGGCTCGCGTACTGGAGATACCAGTCGGCGAAGCTGCGCTGGTCGTCGCGCGACGCTGCCAACGGAGGACGAGAGGTCTGGGACAAGCGACGTATCCGGTCCGCAAAGGCATGCAGCGTCTCCTGGGGAAGCCGGCGGGAGCCGGTGGACTTGGCCTTGCGGTCCACCAAGGCCAGTACTCTGTGCAGGGCCAGCACCTGGGGGCTCCTGGCCGCTCGCGCACCCCTGACGCGGCGGAGTCGGAGGTAGCGACGCCACAGGGCCAGGGATACCGCGGCGACGGAGAACGCCAGCGACGCCGTCATCGCCGTTCGGAGACTGTAGACCTCGAAGAACCAGCCGAGCACACCGAGCAGACCGTAGTCGTACACCGCCTGGACGAGCTGACCGAGCAGCGTGCGGCCCCCGCCCTTGCTCTCCAGGGACGGACTGAGAAGCGAGTCGTCCGCCAAGTCCTCCTGGGCCGTGGCCTCGACGATCTCCCACGTGTTCCTCTCCTGATCCCACGCTTCGACCCAGGCGTGGGCGTCCATGTTCCGCGCGACCCAGGAGTTCTCGGTCTCGCCTCGTTCGGTCACGAGAAACCCGGTGACGTAGCGGGTGGGAACCTGCACAAGGCGAAGCAGGATCGCGGTGCCTGAGGCAAAATACTCGCAGTACCCCGACGAGCCCTTCAGGAGGAAGTAGGTCAGACTGTCCTGGTCGATCGGCGTGTTCACCCCGAGAGAGTACGTGTAGTTCGTCTGAAAGTACCGGGTCACCGCGTCGATCTTCTGGGCCGTCGTACGGCAGCCCCGGAAGACCCTGCTCGCAAGCTGGCGCACGCCGGGGTCGAGCTGCAGGGGCAGCTTGAGCATCCGGCTGATCTGGTCGGCGGAGGGCGGATTGCCGTTCAGCGAGGTTGTGTAGGTCACATGGTACGTCAAGTTATTGCGAGAGTCGGAGGGTTTGATCGTCCCGTCGTCGCCATCGCGCTGCAGCGTGCCAAAGGGGGCCTCGACGGAGCACACTCCCAACGGGGTGAACATCGCATCGATCACGACGTTTTCGTGGCGGATGGTCATCTCCCGATTGGGCTGGCGATCCGACAGGCGAAAGAGATTCGTCCGGCCGAACAGGCGGGTCTGCTCCGGTCGAATATCCTCCCCATATGTGGCATCCATCCATTCCGACTGGCGGTACGAGAGAAAGGCCATGCCGCGCAGGTAGCCGGGACAGGCGTCGCTGGTGATCTTGAGCACGGGCTCCGTGTCGGCCACGTCCTTGATGGCCAGGAGATTCGAGAGCCGGCCGCTTGTGGTGAACCCGATCCGGGAGACCCCCACCACAGCGGAATCCACAGGCACGTTCGATCGCGAGAGCCAGTTGGGCAGCAGGCTGATCGACTGGATGTGGCCGTACATCAGGGAACCGCCGATCCAGCCGAGATTCACCGCCGCGATCAGAAGCACGACACACAAAACGCCTCCCGTCAGACGCAGACGCCGTATGGCGGGCAGGCGGCCCCGAACAAGATAGCCGGAACAGATGGCGTAGAGCACCGCCAGCGTCCCGCTTGCCAGTTCCACGAGTCGAAAGGCGATGTACCGGTCGTCGAGCAGCAGGACCTGTCCACTGGCCAGGGCGCTGCCCAGATGAAACAACCCGAGCGATGGAGACAGGGGCGTCGCGCCGCTCTCCATGTCCCCTGCCGGCCGACGAGACCGCAAGAACAGGATCAGAATCATGGACGCCAGGAAGTACCGCGCGATGGTCTGCCAGGCGAAGGACGCCATTCTCTCGCCGCCCGGGTGGGCGTATTCACAGTGGATCGAGAACAGGACCGCCAGCAGGAGCAACAGCAGCGCGGTTACGTAGTGCCGCTCCGGGCGGAGGTCCCACTTGAACCGTCCCAGCACCCCCACCATGCCCAGCATGGAGAGGATCGCCGGAAAGGCAATGTCGTCGGAGACCCACACAATCAGCAGCGAACTGCCGAGGATCATGACCGCCGCGATGGCTCTCTGTAGTGTCACAACTGCTCCACTCGTCCCGCGAGAACATCCTGCGCCGACACGAAACCGATCTCCCCCGCCCACTCCTGAGCGAGGACCTCGGGGTCCGGCTCGCCGATGACGACCACCGTCACATGGCAACCCGCCCGATCGGCCCACTCCACGAGATGTCGATACATATCGTCCCAGTGAAGCAGGATGAACACGATCTCGGAGATCTCCGTCAGGCGGTCCTCCAGCAACGGGCCGATCCGATCAATCGCGTACTCCGGGGACGGCTCCACACCGGCCAGCACCTCGTGGATTCGCTCGAGGCGCACGGTCTTCGGCCAAGCTCCAAACTCGTGCAGGTCCGGCCCGGCCAGCAGCAGATCGATCAGGCAATCCCGATGGATCGTATACGCCACAGAGGCACACAGACTGACGACTGCCTCCAGTTCCTCGATCTCGCCGGACTTTGCCTTCGCCCGGCCCAGCGGGATCCGCGTGTCCAGCACGAATGCTGCGTAGTCATCGAGATCGTCGTCGTACTCCTTGGTGGCTGGCGCCGCCAGGCGCGCCCAGGCGCGAACGTCGATCCTCCGCGGGGAATCGCCCGACGCATAGGGCCGGCTCCCGATGTACTCCGGAGAGCCGCCGATCCGTCCGGCGGGACGGAGATTGCTCGCGTTGACGTGCCGGCTCACATACTGCATGGGAATGCGCAGCCACGAAAAGGCCGGCAGAACGAGCAACGTCTCCTGCTGACGCTGCACGACGCCGAGGCAGAACAGGTTGAACGGAAAACTCGATTCGCACACAGGCAGCCCGATCCGGTAGCTGCCCCGGCGTCTGGGACGGATCGAAAGGGTGATCTCGGCTGTCTCGCCGGGACCCAGCCGCGACGGCGCTTGGGCATGGCCCACCGGCTCGATCGCGTCGGGCAACGTGCGAAAACGCAGCGAGAGGCTGTATGCGGGCAAACGCCCGATGTTGCGCAGGCAATAGGTCAGGGGTGCAGTCTGGCCGGCGACGACTCGGTCGGGCAGGTTGCCGCTGATCTCGATTCGAGGCCGGAGAACGAAACCGGCGACCAGGGCCACGAGACAGACGGAAGCCAGGATCGCAAACACGCCGAACGAGGGGACCACGAGGCTCGCCAGGAGGACGAAGCCAATGCCGCGAATGAGCACTCGGCCTGCCTCGGTCGCGCGAATCCGCCATTTGCCTCGGACCTTCGCCATGGCGCACCCTGTCACACAGGAACCTTGATCCGCCCGACAATGTCGGCAATGATCTGCCTGGTCGTGGCGCCGCTGTATCGCGTCTTGGACGTCGGGATGATCCGGTGCGGCAGCACGTGAGGCACACACCACAGCACGTCGTCCGGGATCACGTAGTCCCGCCTTTCGTAATAGGCGCGTGCCCTGGCGGCCCGGGAGAGCATCAGGGTGCCCCGCGTGCTGATGCCGAGCTGGAGCCGATTGTCGTGCCGGGTCGTGTGGACGATCTCGACGATGTACTCCAGAATGCCCTCGTCGACGTGGATCTGGGCCACCTCCTGCTGAATCTGGCACACCTTCTCCAGATCGAGCACCGCGTCGATCTGATCGAGCGGCTGGGCCTTTGCGTGGGATCGGAGGATATCGACCTCGACCTCCGCGGCAGGATAGCCAAGACCGAGCCGGACCAGGAAACGGTCCAACTGGGCCTCGGGCAGCGGATAGGTCCCATGGAACTCCAGCGGATTCTCAGTGGCAATCACCAGGAAAGGCTGGGGCAGCGGGTGCCGCTGGCCCTCGATGGTCGCCTGGTTCTCGTTCATGGCCTCGAGCAAGGCCGACTGCGTCCTGGGCGAGGCCCGGTTGATCTCGTCGGCCAGCAGGATATTGCAGAAGATCGGTCCCGGCTCGAAGCGGAACTCACCGCTGACCGGGTTGTAGATGGAGGACCCCAGGATGTCCGCGGGCAACAGGTCGGGCGTGAACTGAATCCGCCGGAACTTGGCGTCGATGCTCTTGGCCAGGGCCTTGGCCAGCGTTGTCTTGCCGACGCCCGGCACATCTTCGATCAAGATGGATCCCCCCGCCAACAAGGCGATGATCACGACGTCGATGCACTCGCTCTTGCCGTAGATGACAGTCTGCAGGTTCTCCTTCAACCGCGTCAGTTGCGGGTCCTCGGTGCGAGCGGTCGTCACGTCCGGCCTCCTGAATCGCCATTCCATTCGTTCGCAGGTTTCATCAGAGTATCCTCTTTCCTACGTCCTTGTCTCACGCCGTGTTCTATCTGCCGACGCGCCGAAAGCCCCTGGATAGCCGTCCGCCCGTCGGCGACACAGACACCTCCGCGATCTCCCTCCTCAGTATACCCATCGCCACCCTGCTCCACAAGCGGCATCCGCCTGTGATCCTCGGACGACGCCTTGAAGCTCACGGACGCGCCACAGAGACCCGCCCGCCGCCCTCCTGCCGTCCAACGGTGACGATGACCTCTTTTTCGCAGGCAGAAACCCGGTGCCGACCGAAGAAGACGGGGACTTCGCAGCGACCCTGCCCATCCGCCCGCCCCTTCCAGTTGGTCCACCACTGTCGATAGACCAGGTCGCGATACGCCTCCGCCGCGGGTGCCGGCGACCAGTCGCGCCGGTAGAGGGAGGACACGGGGATCCAGTTGGCCCCCTCCCAGAACCCCCACATCAGAATACCCTCGACCGCGGGATGGGCGAAGCAGACGCGGTAGTAGTCCACGATGGCCTTGGCTTTCGCCTGCTCTTCCTCGTCGGACAGGCGGGCGCCTCGCTGCTCGTAGTGCTTCGACCGCTGGCCGGGGAAATTGAACTCCGTGACGCGGATCGGCAGCTTGAACTCGGCAAGCCGGTCCAGCGAGGCCCGCAGGACGACCGGGTCGAAGGAATCGCCGTGCAGGTGTCCCTGCACCCCGATGCCGCCGATAGGGACTCCTTGTTCGAGCAACCGGCGAATCTGGGCAATGTAGTCGTCGAGCCGCCTGCCGGTCAGGATGTCGTAATCGTTCAGATAGAGGACCGCCTGCGGGTCCTCCTGGCGCACCCAGGCGACCATATCCCGCGTGATGTCCGAGCCGAGCCGTTCCTCGTAGTAGTTGCCGTGGATCATCTCGTTGTTCAGATCGTACTCGGCAAACCGCCCTTTGTATCTGCGTCCGATATCCCGAGCGCGGGCTTCGAGCGTCTTGCGCAGGGTCGCGTCGTCCATCGCTTTGAGCCAGGGCTGCACCCGGTTGGAAATGCCCCAGAAGATATTGTGCCCGCGAAGCGGGATCTCATGCTCGTCGGTCCACTGAAGGATGGCGTCGGTGACCGAGTAATCGACCTGCCCCTGGCGGGGCTCCATGGCGTGCCATTTCAGGGCGTTTTCCGTCACCGCCGCGTTGAAGTTCTCCAGGAAGACCTGCTTGTACTTCGCTGCATCGGCGGGGTTGCCCCATGGGGCGAAGACGTGGCTCGCCAGCGCCGCGCCGAACCAGAACTCATGACGCAACTGTTCCACGCGGACTTCCGCGCCGGGCGTCGTCTCCACAACCAGCGTACCCATGCGAATCCTGCGGATGGGTTCGTCGAGTTCGTCGGCCCGGACGCCTGAAACGCCAAGACAAATCAATGCTGCTGCGAAGAACAGAGCGCCGTAAATGCGCATAGGGATGGCTCCTTTCGAAGGGGTCGTTGCCGCACCGTGATGACGCTCCTGCGTCTTCATTACGCAGATCGTATTCTCCCGCCAGGCCAACGTCAACTGCGAGGAAGCTGGTGAATTGCGCGCACGCCGGCGAGCATGATTCCTCCCCTTGAATCGCCGCGGCACAGGGGGTACAATTCCACCCGTGAGCAGAAACCGGATGTTCTTTTGTTCATCAGGATGGGAGGCCTTATGGGTACCGTTGCGTCACCTCGACATTGGCTGTGCAGCGTGGTCCTATTGGCAGGCGTTGCGAACGGCAACCTTCAGTCGTCGCCGGGCAAGGGTTGGCCCGACGAGCGGCCTGCCAATCCCCCGGCGGCCGTCGGCGCACCGGCCGCTCAGACGGCGGACCCCGAGGCGCTGGCCAAGGACGTGATCGCCAGGCTGGACGAGGCCTACTATCAGTTGTGGGACGACCGGGTGACCGGCTTCGACGCGGTCTACGACGTGAACGAGGACGACCGGACCGTAGGGACCCTCCGGGTCCTCTTCAGCATGGACGCCAACGGCGGGCACTTCCAGCCGAAGCTCCAGAAGGAGACTCCCTCTTCCCAGATCATGTGCGGCTTCTTCGAAGACGCCTGGCTGGAATCCCTGTTCAAGTCGTTCCCCGCCGAGAAGGGCATCGCCACACGGAACGGGGACACCTTCAATCTCTTCTGTAAGGACCCGAGTCAGGACATTCGATCGAGGACCCTCTCGGTCTCCGCCGATTACCGGCTCACCTACGTCTACGAGGCGGGGACGGACCTGAGCCAGAACAAGTTGACGTACAAGGTCCAGACCGTTGATGGCAGGCATTTCGTCGAGTCTCTCAAGCGGGACTTCGCCACGATCATGCCACCCAATCGCGGACACTTGTTCCTGACCTATCTGTACACGTATGCCCGCCAGGACGGCGTGCCCTTCATCAGCGGGCTTCAGATCGACGCTACGTCTCGGTCCGCGGAAGAGGAGATCGGCTATCGCTGGGACCTGAAGCTCCTAAGAAACTAACTCCCCGGAGTCTATATTGACCATGGCATAACCCATTTGTCTGGCACGTTTTGCGAGGGATTTGAGCGATTGCTGTTGATAGCGGCGTTCATAAGCCTGCTGGCCTTGATC
>Ga0209200_1001262_pt1 | contig 26047 bp, 19 predicted proteins | sample AD_UKC033_MetaG_FD_184406 | JGI IMG/M metagenome (GOLD analysis project Ga0209200, IMG submission 184406) | Active sludge microbial communities of municipal wastewater-treating anaerobic digesters from USA - AD_UKC033_MetaG (SPAdes) (version 2) | ecosystem: Engineered > Bioreactor > Anaerobic >... | reverse complement strand
TTCACCAATTTTTGCACAATTCAAATCCCATTTGTTAAAAATATCTTCAACAATCTTTTCTTTCCCCTTTTTTATTACAACCAACATTCTTTCCTGCGACTCCGATAAAAGTATTTCCCAAGCATCTATATTTGTTTGGCGTAATGGTACTAACGATAAATCTATTTTCATTCCGCTTTTACCTTTGGCAGACATTTCGGATGTCGAACAGATAATACCTGCAGCTCCCATATCCTGCATTCCGATTATTGCGTCAGTATTTGCCAATTCCAAAGTTGCCTCCAATAATAATTTCTCTTGAAACGGATCACCAACCTGAATCGAAGGAATATCTTCAGCAGAATCTTCGGTTAAATCGGCAGATGCAAATGTTGCTCCGTGTATTCCGTCTTTACCTGTTGATGAACCAACTATATATACTGGATTGCCTTTCCCGTATGCTGTGGCCGAAATCATTTTACCTTTTTCCATTATTCCAACCGACATAGCATTTACTAATGGATTTGTATTATATGATTCATCAAAAAAAACTTCTCCGCCCAAAACCGGAACTCCGAATGCATTTCCGTAATCACCGATTCCTTTAACAACTCCTCTTAATAGCCACTTTGTATGTTCACTATTGATATTCCCAAATCTAAGTGAATTTAACTGTGCTATTGGTCTTGCTCCCATCGTAAAAATATCTCGGTTTATCCCTCCAACACCGGTTGCAGCACCTTGATATGGCTCAACAGCTGATGGATGATTATGCGATTCTATTTTAAAGGCACATGCGTATCCATTACCAATATCTACAAGACCGGCATTTTCTTCACCGGCTCCGGTTAAAAGACATCCTCCATCACGTGGTAATGTTTTTAACCACTTTATTGAGTTTTTATATGAGGCATGTTCGCTCCACATCACGGAATAAATACTTAGTTCGGTAAAGTTCGGTTCTCTGCCAAGAATGTTTTTTATCATTTCAAATTCATCGGGGCTAAGCCCCAGACTTTTAATAACTTCAGGATTAACAGCTTTTTCTGACATAATTATTATTTTTTTTCAGTGAACAAACCTACAAAAATTTTATAGATTTTCCTCATGTAAATTCAATTTGTTATTAACTCTGAGAAAAGTCTTATAATGAATATATCGTTACTCCAATAAGTTGTTTTTACTTTAGTTCTCTTAGATATAATTTAATGGTATTGTCAAGTCCTAAATACAAAGCATCTGAAATTAACGCATGACCTATTGAAACTTCAAGAATTCCCGGAACATTTTTTATAAAATACTTTAAATTATCAAGATTGAGATCATGACCTGCATTTATTCCAAGACCCAGTTCTAAAGCTTTCTTAGCCGCTTCAGTAAATGGCTTGACAGCTAATTCTTTATTTTTTTCAAAATTTGTAGCATAAGGTTCTGTGTATAATTCTATTCTGTCCGTTCCGGTTTCTTTAGCTCCTTTTATATTTTTAATATCTGTATCAACGAAAATAGACGTTCTAATACCAGCATTTTTAAATTTGCAGATAACCTCTTTTAGAAACGAAGCATTATTTACAGTGTCCCAGCCTGAATTTGACGTTATTGCATCAGGAGGATCGGGGACTAAGGTAACTTGGTCTGGTTTTGCTTTTAATACAAGCTCTATAAAGGTTTCTGAAGGATATCCTTCAATATTAAATTCAGTTTTAATTATTGGTCTGATTTCAAAAACATCACTATATTTTATATGTCTCTCATCAGGGCGTGGATGTACTGTTATTCCCTGTGCTCCGAACATCTCACATTTTATTGCTGCCAGTTTTACATCAGGAATATTGCCACCTCTGGCATTTCTTATAGTTGCGATTTTATTAATGTTTACGCTTAATTTTGTCATTTCTTTTAATATTTTTTTCAGTACAAATATATTGATTAAGTTTGCATGTTAATAAGTCAATTGTAATATTTATGATAGCCAGAGATTTAATAGTTGATTCAATTCCGGTTGTTAAAACTTCAGACACAGGTAATAGTGCATTGTCGTGGATGGAAATGCATAGATTATCTCATTTGCCTATAGTTAATAATGAAGAGTTTCTTGGACTTGTCTCTGATTCGGATATATATGATAACAATTGTCTGGATGACCCATTAGGCAATCATAACCTTTCTTTGGTCAGACCTTATGTTTTTCAAAATCAGCATATTTTTGAAGTGGTTGATCTGGTGGCTAAATTAAACTTAACTGTTATTCCGGTGCTAGATCAGAATAAACATTATTTTGGAGCTATAAGTCTTTTTAAACTGGTTACGGAATTTTCAAAAATGATTAGTGTTGAAAAGGCCGGCGGAATTATTATTTTAGAATCAACTATTCATGATTATTCATTATCCGAAATCGCGCAAATAGTAGAATCAAATAATGCCAAAGTACTTATTTTGTTTGTTTCATCAACGGACGATTCAACTGTTATTTCAATTACATTGAAGGTAGATATTACTGATTTGGCTTCAATCGTGCAAACATTTGAAAGATATAATTATAAAATTAAAGCTTCATTCTTAAGTGAAGATATGTTGAAAGTTTTCTATCAGGACAGATACGATTCATTCTTAAATTATCTTAATATTTGAGAAAATTTCTCATTATCATACTGGGACTCTTCGTTTTTTATTTGCCTGCCGCTATGGCTCAGGAAACTAATTATATTATCCGAGATATAATTGTTTCGGGAAACTCAAAAACTGATATAAACATTGTATTAAGGGAATGTCCGGTAAGTATTAATGATAGCATTGCGATTGTTCAGTTGAACAAATGTCTTGAAAAGTTTGAGAGCAATCTGAGTAAAACTTCATTGTTCAATTTTGTCTTTGTTAATTACCAACAAGATTCTGGTTATGTTGATATTTTAGTAAATCTTGAAGAAAGATGGTATTTTTGGCCATATCCTATACTGGAACATGCAGAGAGAAACTTAAGTACTTTTATTCATAATTTAGATATGAATAAAATAAATTATGGAGTTGCTGCTGATATTTATAATTTAAGAGGAAAGAACGAAACTTTGAAATTAAAACTACGCTTGGGATATAAAGAACATTATTCTTTGACTTATCAAAAGAATGGTTTTGGGCAACATAAAAATTCCTATTTGAGATTGAAAATGGAATTATTTAGGCAAAAATCATCGGAATATTCTGTAATTAATAATATTCCATTGTATGTCTCGGACAACGATATTTACATAAAAAAGGATTTTAATTTTGGAATTAATTACGGTTACAGACCTGAATTGAGTTATGTTTTTAATTTTGGAATAAATTATAAGTGCTCAGTTTTTGAAAATATTTTGTTTTTTTCTGATATAATAACTTCAGGCGATGAACTCAAATCATCTTACATTAATCCTTATTTCATTTTTAATTATGATTCGAGAAATAATAAAATATATCCGGTTAAAGGTGTTTTGATAAATCTGCATTATGGAGAAAATAGAAGTATAAATGATATAACAGGAGCATATTCTACTTTTGGCTTGTACACTCAATATAATCAACAAATTGCAAAAAGTAGATTTTCATTTAGGTCAGAATTTACCTACCTCATCATGAGAGATTATCAGCATAAGCCTATTCTGTTTAATAATAAACTTGAATTTTGTCGAAACTTTTGGATTCGAGGTTACGAATTATTTTATTTTGTAGGTAACGAAATGATTGGATTTCAGAATACTGTAGGAATAAAGATAAGTGATTTTAAAATACACAGAATAGCTACATTTTTACCTGATGAATTCTCAAAAACTTATTCGCGTATTTACTTAGATTTATTCTATGATGTTTGTCGAATTCAAAGTTGGAATAATGAAGATTCTGAACAGAATCCAATGAATGATAAATTATTGTACAGTGCAGGAATAGCAATCAATTTGGAAACTTATTATGATAGATTGTTAAGTATTTATGTCGCTTATATCGGATATTCGGGGAAAACCGGTATATTTGTCAATTATAAAACACCTATAGATAAATTGTTTTGATTATGAATATTGCAATTTATGGCAGAAACTTCGGGAACAGTTTTAATGGAATGGCAATCCAACTGTTAGAAGAATTGAAAAATAGTAATGTCTCGATTTATATTAATCAAAAATTTTACGACTTTTTAATTTCAAAAGTATTTTATACTCCAAAAGTTGTGGCAATATATGAAAATGATTTGCCCGAAGAAGTAAAGTTTGATTTCTTATTCAGTATTGGTGGAGATGGGACATTTCTTGAAAGTGCTACAATAGTTAAAGGTAGTGGAATTCCTGTAGTAGGTATAAACACAGGGAGGCTGGGTTTTCTGGCCTATGTAAACTCAAATAATTTGTTGATGGCTCTTCAGCAATTGCTAAAAGGAGATTATACTACTGAAGAAAGGATGCTTATTGAAGTAGAGGCAGAAAACAAATTTTATGGGAATATTAATTTTTGTTTAAATGATTTTGCCATTCAGAAAAAATCAAGACTGAATATGATAAAAACTAAGGTTTTTTCTGATGGAAATTATATTAATACATATTGGTCAGATGGATTAATTATATCTACACCAACCGGTTCGACTGCATATTCATTAAGTTGTGGAGGTCCGATTGTTGCACCGGGCTCAAATGTGATTTTAATAACTCCTATTGCTAACCATAATCTTACTGTTCGACCATTAATACTCCCTGCTGATAAAGAAATAAAAATTACGATTGACTCTGCAGAAGGAAAGGTGTTGGCATCACTTGATTGTAGGGCGTACGGAATAAGTAATGTCAAAGAAATTATCATTAGAAAAGCAAAATTTAATATTAATTTTGTTAATTTGTTCGAAAATACATATTTTAGCACATTAAGGGGAAAGTTAATGTGGGGAACGGATATTAGAAACTAACCTGTTGATTGACAGTAGATTAGGGTGATTTATTTATATTGTGAAAATGAAAAAAGTTATCATTTTATGTGTAATTTTAGTTTGTACAAGCATAATTGTGCAAGCACAATATAATGTTCACTGGAGTAAAATTCGTCACGAAGTATTTTTAGGAGGGGGAACGATAAACTTTTTTGGTGAATTAGGTGGTGCTAATACAATTGGCTCTCATTTTGTTAAGGATTTCGATTTTAAAGCTTCCAGATGGTTGTTTCAGGGAGGTTACAGTTATAAACTTTCTGAAGGCTGGGCAGTTAGAGCTTCGTTATTTTATGGTAGAGTATTTGGCAATGATCAGCTTACAGAAGAATTTCACCGCAACAGTAGAAATCTTCATTTTCGTTCTCCGATTATAGAGTTGTCAGGTACAATAGACTTTTCAATTATCAAAGAAAGATATGGGCATAGATATGACCTTAGAAGGGTTAAGGGGCAAAGTAATAAACCTAATTTATATATTTTTACCGGAATAAGTGGGATTTATTTTAACCCAAAAGCCCAGTACACTGATGGCAAATGGTATGAACTTCAACCTTTGGGAACAGAAGGTCAGGGAATTATTCCAACCAGAGAAAAATATCAGCGTGTTACTTTAGCCGTTCCTGCAGGAATAGGGTTGAATTATATTATTGATCGTAATTTGGGAATAGGTTTTGAATTCGGAGTACGTTATGCCTTTACAGATTATATAGATGATGTCAGTAATACATATGTTGATCCGGCATTGTTTACTGATCCAATTGCTGCGTATTTTAGCTTCGGCACGGCAGATCCCGATTGGATGGGAACCGGTCCTGGCCAGCAAAGAGGTCAAAATCAATATAACGATGCTTTTATGTTCTTAACATTAAGAGTGTCCTATAAAATCAGACCTCCAGCACCAGGTAGAGCAAAATTCTAATAATATTAGTAATATTTTAATCAGGTGTACGTTGTTATTGTTATGAGGGGCAGAAAAGAAATATTATATAAATATATGTGTAGAAATTTGCATAAAATATTTTTGATACTTGTATGTCCGATTGCATTTCTTTTAATGCCACTGTCACTTTTTTCGCAAAGAGGGGGCGAAGTTGGTGTGTTAGCGGGGGGTTCATATTATATGGGAGATATTAATTTATATAAACATTTTTACACTCCTCATTTGGGAGCCGGAGTGTTTGGCAAATACCACTTTAATTCCAGATATGTATTAAGGGTAAGCGGTCTATATACTGAACTTTCTGCTGCCGATGCCGATTTTAATAATGAATTTCAATTATTGAGAAATAGTGATTTTGAATCTATGCTGATTGAGTTATCTATGCAGTTTGAAGTACATTTCTTACCCTATGAACTTTGTGAGATGAAAAGAAGAAGCTTTACGCCTTATCTACAATCTGGTCTCGCAGTCTATTTTGCTGGTTCTTCTCAACAAGTTTTCGGTTTGGCAATTCCGATAGGTTTTGGGATAAAGAAAAATATTAATTCACGTTTGGTTATTGGAGCCGAATGGAGTTTTAGAAGAACTTTTTCGGATTATTTAGATAATCTTTCAGGCGAAGATTTAGATGTGTATGATCCGAATTATGGAGTGCCATTAACTGAAACCAACATGTTCAAACAAACGGGGTTTTTATACAATAAGGATTGGTATTCAATGGCTAATATTACTTTATCATACACTTTTAAGTTGGGTGGTTTAGGTTGCCCGGCATATTATATATATTAAATTATTTAGGATGTCTTATATTGACCAAATAAATAAAGAAAAAATTCCCGCTCATGTAGCCATTATTATGGATGGTAACGGAAGATGGGCAAAATCACACGCAAAAATGAGATTGTCCGGTCATCAGGAAGGTGCCAAATCTGTAAAACGTGCAATTGAAGTATGCGGTGAGTTGGGAATTAAATATTTGACTGTTTATGCTTTCTCGACCGAAAACTGGAATAGACCTCATACGGAAGTAAACGGCTTAATGAATCTTTTAGCAAATTCCATAGATAAGGAATTTGACGAAATTCATAGAAATAAAATAAGAATTAGAATAATCGGACAAATTGATAAGTTGCCTCCAAATTTACAAAAAAAGCTAAAGGTTGTAATTGATAAAACCAAGGATAATGATGCTCTTAATTTTATTATCGCCTTAAGTTATAGTGGCAGATGGGATATTATTAATGCTGTTAAAAATATTGCTACAGATTGTTCTGATAATAGAATTTCACCCGATATGATTGATGATTCCTTGTTTGAGAAGTATTTATCAACTAATGAAATTCCCGATCCGGAACTTTTAATAAGAACCAGTGGCGAAGAAAGAATCAGTAATTTTTTATTATATCAGCTGGCTTATTCTGAATTGTATTTTACCGATACATTATGGCCGGATTTTTCAAAAGAGGATTTTTATAAAGCAATCATTAATTATCAGCACAGAGAAAGACGATTTGGACAAACAAGTGAACAATTAACTTAAGCAAAACATTTGATGAAAAACATAATTCTATTTTTATTATTCTTTTTATTTTCCTTTACATTTTATGCCCAGGATGATTTAAAAATACAGCTAACGACTATAGATTATTCTGAACCAAAAGAATATGAGATAGGAGGAGTAACTGTCTCCGGAGTTCAATATCTTGATCAAAATGTCTTATTATATCTAACAGGTTTGGAAATAGGACAAAAAATTAATATTCCAGGTGACGAAATTACCAATGCAATTAAAAAATTGTGGGATCAGGGATTGTTTTCAGACGTGAAGATTTCTCTTACTAAAGTCATTAATGATAGAGCTTTTATTGATATTTACTTACAGGAAAGACCGCGTCTGTCGAGGTTTTCTTTTACAGGGATAAAAAAGTCAGAAGCTGACGATATAAGAGACCTAATCAAACTAGTTAAAGGTACTCAGGTTACAGAAAATACGTTATTATCAGCCGAAAAAAGTATAAGAGACTATTTTACGGATAAAGGATTTAGAAATGTTGAAATTGATATTGTTCAAGAAAAGGATTCCCTGTTGGTAAACTCAGTCATGCTTATTTTTAATGTCAATAAAAATCAAAGGATAAAAATTGAAAACATCGTGTTTATCGGTAATGATAGCATTAGTAATGAGAAGAAATTCTATAATTTTTATCGTAAAGATGAAGTATTAGCAGATGCTATTTTAAGACGAGCAATGAAAGAGACCAAACAAAAACGATGGTATAACATTTTCAAACCTTCAAAACTTATTACGGATAAATATGAACAAGATAAAATCGCAATTGTAAAAAAATATAACGAGTTAGGATTTAGAGATGCTAAAATAATTGAAGATTCAATTGTGATTAATGAGGATAATACAATAAATTTGATTATAACGATTGATGAGGGGGCAAAGTACTATTTTAGAAATATTACATGGTTAGGGAATACAAAATATAGCTCTGAGGTGTTGTCCAGAATTTTAGGAATTCAACCAGGAGATATTTATAATAGTTCTTTGCTTGAAGAAAAACTTCTTTATGATCCTTCCGGAGTGATGTCGGTATATCAGGATAACGGCTATCTGTTTTCTAATATTACCCCGGTTGAAATTTTGGTTGAAAATGACTCAATTGATATAGAAATGCGCGTTTTTGAAGGAAAACAGGCTCGCATAAACAGAGTAGTTGTTACCGGTAATTCAAGAACAAATGATCATGTTATTATAAGGGAGATTAGAACAAGACCGGGAGCTCTGTATAAACGTTCAGAAGTTCAGAGAACTATCAGAGAATTAGCCCAATTAGGATATTTTGATCCCGAAAAACTTAATGTGGATTTTCAACCAAATCCTGCAGAAGGAACAGTTGATCTTGAGTATATTGTGGAAGAGAAACCTTCTGATCAGGTAGAACTTTCAGGTGGATATGGTGCCGGAATGATAGTAGGAACCTTAGGATTATCATTTAATAATTTTTCTCTGAAGAATATATTCAATCCAAAAGCTTACAGACCTTTACCGACAGGTGATGGACAAAGGCTTTCTATACGAGGACAGACATCAGGTTTGTTTTATCAGAATTATAGTTTTAGTTTTGTAGAACCATGGTTTGGAGGCAAAAAACCTAATTCTTTAACCACTTCAGTTTATCATTCTGTATTGTCTGACAAATATACTTCAAAAGATACAGCTTCATATCACTATAAGGTTACAGGTGCCGGAATTGGATTAGGTCAAAGATTAAAATTCCCGGATGACTATTTTACTTTATACTCTGAATTAGGATATAAATACTATGATTTGAATAATTATCCAAATTTTTCACTTTATCGTACCGGATATTCGAATAACCTGAGCCTTAAAACAGTTTTAGGAAGGCACTCGTCTGGACCTAATCCGATATTTCCAACTATGGGATCTGCTTATTCATTATCTATAGAATTAACTCCACCTTATTCATGGTTTAACGGTAAGGTTTATTCTGATGATATGAGTTCTCAGGACAGATATCGCTGGATTGAATATCATAAATATAAATTTACAGGTCAGATGTTTACTACATTGAGTGGTAGCAGAGACGGCAGTTCGAGAGCTTTAGTACTTATGACAAAATTTGAGTTCGGGATGCTGTGTATGTACAACAAAAATGTAGGACCCTCACCATTTGAAGGATTTCAACTAGGAGGCGATGGCTTATATTCTTACAGCTTGTATGGATTAGAAAATATCGGGTTAAGAGGCTATTCTAATAGTGCATTAACACCATCAAACGGAGGAAATTTTTATGATAAATTTACTGTAGAACTACGGTATCCACTGTCTCTTGCACCAACAGCTACTTTATATGCTATCGGTTTTGTTGAGGCAGGTAATGCATGGAACAATGTCGAAAATTTCAGTCCATTTGACGTAAAGCGTTCAGCAGGAGTAGGTGTCAGAATTTATATGCCAATGATTGGAATGTTGGGTGTTGATTGGGGTTACGGATTTGACCAAATTAGTGGTTCCACAGGCCAAAATGGCAGTCAATTCCATTTTGTTATAGGGCAACAGTTTTAATAAATAATTTGGAACGTAATTTGTAAATGGCTACATTTGAAACAAACTAAAATATATAAACTATGAAAAAACTATTTTTAATTTCAATTATTGCTCTTTTTTCCGGCATTACTATAGCTCAAAAATATGCATATGTTGATACGGAATATATCTTAAACAATATCCCTGTTTATGAAACTGCAAAAATTCAGCTTGATGATTTATCTGCAGAGTGGAAAAAGGAAATTGATTTGAAAAAAGAAGCAATAGATAAGATGTATCAGGACTATCAGGCAGAGAGAGTTTTATTAACTGAAGAGCTTAGGATTAAGAGAGAAGAAGAAATTATGCTTAAGGAAAAAGAAATGCGTGAGCTCCAGCAAAAGTATTTCGGTAAAGAAGGTCTTTTGTTTAAGAAACGTGAAGAACTAATTAAACCTATTCAAGATGATATTTACAATGCTATTAAAGAAATTGCTGTAGAAGGTTCGTATGCAGTAATTTTTGATACGGCAAACAGCCTTAATATGCTTTATACAGATCCTCGTTATGATAAAAGTGATGATGTGTTGAAGAAATTAGGTTATAAAAATTAATATTATATTATATTTGCACAAACTTTAAAAAGATAATTATGAAAAAAGTAGGTATTTTATTACTAATAGTAGTGTTTTCAGTGGCAGCGTTTGCTCAGAAATCCAAATTCGGACATGTTGATTCAAATTCTATATTTTCACTAATGCCTGAAAAAGATGTGGCAACAAAGACAATTGAGCAATATGCAATGACATTAGAAAAGCAATTATTGGCATTAAACGAGGAGCTTGAGACAAAATATAATGATTATATGGCAAACGAAGCTACTTACAGCCCGTCAATAAAGCAGATGAAACAAGAGGAGTTGGTAAATCTTCAGCAGAGAATCCAAACTTTTCAAACAAAAGCCCAAGAGGATATGCAAAATAAAGAAGTCGAGTTACTTGAGCCATTGTATACAAAAATTCAGGATGCAATTAAACTTGTTGGTCAGGAACAGGGTTTAATTTATGTTTTTGATGTTTCGACTTTGCTATATTTTTCTTCTGAAAGTGTAGATGTTACTCCAATGGTTAAAACAAAACTTGGAATTAAATAGTTTTAAAAAATATACTAATTTTAATCCCGGAATTTTTCGGGATTTTTTGTTTTTGTAATATCTTTGATTTGAGTAATAATAAATTATAAATGGACAGACCTATTGGAGTATTTGATAGTGGTATTGGAGGACTCACGGTTTTGAAAGAACTTGCCTCCAAACTTCCAAACGAGGATTTTATTTATTATGCAGATAGTAAAAATGCTCCGTATGGACCAAAATCTGTTGAGGAAATAATAAATTTATGTGATGAAATTATTAAATTTTTGCTAAAGAGAAATTGCAAATTAATTGTTATTGCTTGCAATACCGCAACTGCTGCAGCTGTAGTTGAGATGAGAACAAGGTTTCAAATACCAATAATTGGTCTTGAGCCTGCCATAAAACCTGCATGTCTGAATACAAAAACAGGAAATATTGGTGTTTTAGCAACTGAAGGCACTTTTAGGGGAAATCATTTTTTAAAAACCAGCGAAAAATATATTGATTATGTTGTGTTGCATTTACAAGTAGCAAAAGGGTTGGTAGAGTTAGCAGAAAAGGGAATATTTGTTGGACAGGAAGCCGAAGATTTAGTGAAACAATATACAGATCCTTTTTCCACATCAAATATCGATTATTTGGTATTAGGCTGTACACATTATCCTTATTTTTATAATTTGATTAAAAGAAATGTTGGGCCAGGAGTAACAGTAGTCGATTCAGCAGAACCCGTGGCGCGAAGGACAAAAGATGTCTTGATGACAAATAAATTATTTAGAACAGAAAAAGATAATAGAAAAATAGTCGTTTTTACTTCCGGTGATATTAGCATTGTGCAAAATGTCGTGTATCAACTGTTTAATATAGACAAAAATAGCTCTCAAGTAGAAATAAAATTTATTTTCTAAATATTTCATAACATTTTAATTCTGAATAGCGTATAAAAATATGTTATCTAAAGAAGAGTTGTATGAATTGTATTATTATAGATGATGATCCTGTAATTCAAATGCAACTTTCAGCCTTTATTAACAAAAGTGATTTACTTAATTTAAAAGGTACTTTCAAAAATCCACTCGAAGCAAATCAAATAATAAAAACAAACGAGATTGACATAATCTTTCTAGATATAGAAATGCCGGAAATGAGTGGTCTCGAATTCCTTGATGAGGCCGATACAGATATAAGAATTATTGTAATTTCAGGAGATAGAAAATACGCATTAAATACTTTTGAATACGACGTAACCGATTATTTGCTTAAACCTATTGAGTATACAAGGTTTCTTAAATCTGTTTATAAGTCAATAGAGAAAACTTTGAAGATTTATGGTAGAGATAATTCTGATAGAATTTTTGTGAGATTCAATAATCAATATATTCGTTTGAAAATAAATGATATCGTTAGCATCAAAAAAGAAGATAACAAAGATTTAATTATTACCAGAAATAAATCGTTTTCGATATCAGATAGTGATATTAATTTTAACAATGTTTGCAGCAATAGTAAATTTTGTAGAATAAATAATTCCTGCATTGTAAATTTAAATGAAATTAGGGAGGTTTGTGATAATTTTCTTATTTTTAAGGATTCTGCTAAAATGGATAATATTTTAGTCGAAGAGAATATTGCAAATGAAATTTCAGATAAACTTGGCAAACTATATGACACTTTCTAACAGAGAATTATTTATTAGGTATTTAGGACAAACTTCAGAAAACCCATATTTGCTAGAAATTGAACGCGCTGAGGGGGTTTTTCTTTATGATACAGCCGGGAAAAAATATTTTGATTTAATTTCAGGCGTTTCTGTTAGTAGTCTGGGACATAATTGTAAAAATATTAAAGATTCAATAAATGAACAAGTTGAGAAACATCTCCATTTGATGGTTTATGGCGAATACATTCAATCCCCGCAAGTTAAATTAGCAGAATATATATGCGGGTTATTACCCGAATCAATTAACTCTGTCTATTTTGTAAATAGCGGTAGTGAGGCAATTGAAGGAGCCATAAAACTTGCAAAGAGATATACAGCCGGGACTAAAATGTTTTCATTTCGAAATGCATACCATGGCAGCTCACATGGAGCTTTGAGCTTGTGTGGAAATGAAGAGTTTAAAAATTCATTTCGTCCCTTGCTACCAGAAGTTTATATCCTTGATTTTAACGATTACTCCCAGTTAGATTTAATAGATAAGAATACTGCATGTGTTGTATTTGAACCAATTCAGGCAGAAGCCGGAGTTATTATCCCTGATGGTAAATATATAAAAACTTTAAAACAAGTCTGTGAAAAAAATAATTGTTTATTAATTGCAGACGAAATTCAAACAGGTTTTGGACGTACCGGAAAAATGTTCGGATTTGAGCATTTTGAAATTGTTCCAGATATTGTTTGTTTTGCAAAAGCATTAGGGGGAGGAATGCCAATTGGAGCTTTTGCAGCTTCGAGAGATATTATGAAGTCATTTACCTCAAATCCGGTATTAGGTCATATAACAACTTTTGGAGGACATCCTGTGTGTTCTGCTGCAGCATTGAGTACGATTAAATTTATTAATGAATCCGGCCTTGTTAATGATGTTTATAGAAAAGAGAAACTTTTTAGAAAGTTCCTTGTACATTCTAAAATATCAGAAATCAGAGGTAGGGGACTTTTGCTGGCGATTGAATTAAACGAATCTACGGATGTATATAAGTTTATTAAGCAGGGACTGATTGAAGGATTCGTTACGGATTGGTTTATTTTTCATGATTCTGCATTTAGAATTGCCCCACCTTTAAATATTACTGATGACGAAATTAAAATGTCATGTGAGCTAATAAAAAGTGCATTGAATAAAATTTAATTTAAATTTACAAAATATTTGTAGTTTTATCCGTTTAATAAGTGTGGATAAAAAATATATGTTAGCACATAAAAAAATATATCTGTCTGTTCTGTTTGTTCTTTTAACATTTATCATAAATGCTAAGGAAAATCCTGATTTGCCGGAAATAGATTCGATAAACTATTATTTTACATTGATTAAAGAATCAACATCGGATAAGGAGAAACAGGAGATAAACACTTATTTAATTTCGTATTTAAGAGAATTCTTATTGACGTCCCAGTCATTTAATGCAGATTATGATGATGTTAAAAATTTATCTGTCCTTAAGTCTGATGATGGCAAATTGAGAGTCTATACATGGAATCTTAATTTTCAGGATGGCAGTTTTAAATATTTCGGTTTTTTGCAATATAAAGATGCTAAAGGCATTTCTTTAAGTTTTCTCGATGATAAAAAATACAAAACAGATATAAGCGTTCGCTTGTATCAAACTTGCAATGAGTGGTACGGAGCTTTATATTATGAAATAATAACAAAAAAATGGAATTCTTATACATATTATACTCTGATAGGCTGGGATGGAGCAGATTTTTTAATAAACAGGAAAATTGTCGAAGTCTTATATTTTGATCGTAGAAATATTCCAGTTTTTGGTAAAAAATTATTTAAACTAAATAGAACCAATACCGGAAGGCTGGTATTTGAATATGCCGATAGGGCAACAATGATTTTAAGGTTTAATAAACAGAAGGATATGATAATTATGGATCATTTAGCACCATCAGATTCAAAATACGTAAATATGTTTCAGTTTTATGGGCCTGATTTTTCGTATGACGCATTTGTTTTTAGAGGAGGGAAGTGGATATTGCAACCTGATATTAATCCTGACGATGCAATAAACTATAAAAGAAATTCTAGAATAAATTCAATAAAACGAAGAGGTGTATCAAGAAATTTTTAAGTAATGATTTAATAAATGATGAAATCTACTAAACACGTAAATTTTTATTGTGTTGACAATGACGTTGTTGATCTCGACTTTTTTCGTGAAAATTTTAACCCAAAATTGATTTACTCACTTTATACTTTTAATTCGGTACAGATGTTTCTTAACAAGTTAAAGACAGATGTAAAAGAAAAAAGTTTTAAAGTAGTTATAATTGATAATATTATTACAAGCAGGGGAATGAATACTAAAACCGCATTAGAGTTGATCCCCGCAATTAAAAGCATAGATAAAGAAACTGAAGTAATAATTTTTGCGGATAGTGAGAATATAGAACTCAAAGCCACTAGCAGTAATGTAAAACCTGCAGCTTTTATTAAAAAAGATTCACAATATTTTGTCAGACTTTATCCATTAATTTCCAGGCTTATCAGCGAATACGAACTTAAACGAAAACGTCTGTCCGGGAAAAGGGCAGTAATTGTTTTTCTTATTGTTTTTGCCTGCGCAGCATTGCTTTTTATTATTGGGATGCTTTATTACCGATAATTAATGTTCTTTTCTTATAGTTTTTTATGTATTAATGTCAACTTGTCTGTCTTTTTGTCATATAATTGCAGGTGGCATATACTTTGAATAGCTCAGACGATTTTAAACTAAAAATAGAATAATTATGAAACAGAAGACAGGAAGCATTGGTGTAACAACCGAAAATATTTTTCCAATTATTAAAAAATTCCTTTATTCAGATCATGAAATATTCCTCCGAGAACTTGTTTCTAATGCCGTGGACGCAAGTCAAAAACTTAAAACACTGGGAATTGCTGGAGAACTTAAAGCTGATACAGATAATCTTAAAGTTAGAGTTATTGTTGACAAGAAGGCAAAAACGATCACAGTAAGAGATAATGGAATAGGAATGACAGCTGAAGAGATTGAAAAATATATAAATCAAATAGCTTTTTCAAGTGCGGGAGATTTTTTGGATAAGTATAAAAACATGGAAAATGCAATTATTGGGCATTTTGGCTTGGGCTTTTATTCATCTTTTATGGTTTCGGATAAAGTTGAAATTATTTCAAAATCTTATAAGGAGGGATCTAAAGCAGTGAAATGGGAGTGCAAAGGGGATCCGGAATATTCATTAACTGAGGTTGAAAAGGATGAAATAGGAACAGATGTTATTTTGCATATTGATGAGGAATCTGTTGAATTTCTTGAAAAAAATCGTGTACAGGAGTTGTTAAATAAGTATTGCAAATTTTTACCTGTAGAAATTGTTTTTGGTAAAAAGACCAGTTGGAAAGATGGAAAAGAATCAGAAACAGAAGAAGACAATATAATTAATAACACTAAACCGGTTTGGAAACAAAAACCTGCCGATCTTAAAGATGAAGATTATAAGAGTTTTTACAGAGAATTATATCCTTTAAATTTTGATGAGCCACTTTTTAATATTCATTTAAATGTAGATTATCCTTTTAATTTGACCGGAGTCTTGTATTTTCCTAAGATAAAGTCTAATCTCGAAATAAATAGGAATAAAATACAATTGTATTGCAATCAGGTTTTTGTTACTGATTCGGTTGAGGGAATTGTTCCAGAGTTTTTAACATTATTGCATGGTGTACTTGATTCTCCGGATATTCCACTAAATGTTTCAAGAAGTTATCTCCAGAGTGATTCAAATGTGAAAAAGATATCGGGACATATTACTAAGAAAGTTGCTGACAGATTGTCCGAAATATTTAAGGACAATAGAGAAGATTTTCAGAAAAAGTGGGATGACCTTAAATTATTTATAGAATATGGAATGATTTCGGACGAGAAATTTTATGAGAGAGCCGAGAAATTTGCTTTACTTAAAAACACAGACTTAGAATATTTCACTTTTGAAGAATATAATAAGAAGATTGAAGAAAACCAAAAAGACAAGGATAAGCAATTAATTTATTTATATGCAACTAATGTCGAGGATCACTATTCGTATATAAAAGCAGCTAAAGAAAAAGGGTATGACGTTTTATTGTTAGATGGGCAATTAGATATGCATTTTATTAATACCCTTGAAAGTAAATTTAAAGACTCGCGTTTTGTACGGGTAGATTCGGACATTATTGATAATCTTATAAAAAAAGATGAAAAAACCGAATCTGTTTTGAACGATAAGGAACAAGAAAATGTCAGGTTAGTTTTTCAAGGTGTTGCTCCTGAACAAAAATCGTTTTGGATTACCTGTGACAGCATGAGTGAAAATGATATGCCTGTTATTATAACGAGAGATGAATATATGAGACGTATGAAAGATATGTCTGCTCTAGGTGGAGGGACAGGTTTTTACAGAGATCTTCCTGATGATTATAAAGTTATTATTAATACAAATCATCCTCTGATTGTTGATTTAAGCTCAAAATTAGAGAAAAAAACTTTGCAACAGAGAATCGAGCTTGATGATAAACTTGAAGACTTGCAAAAGAATAAATCCGAATTGGAAAAAGCTCTGGAAAAGTTTAAAAAAGATGAAGAAAAACCTGTTGAAGAAAAGAAGAAATTAGAGGAAGTTAATGATCGAATACTTTCACTTGAGGAGGAAAAAACAGGTATTTACAAAGACTTTGGTAAAAAGCAGAAGATCGTTAGTCAGTTATTCGACCTTGCTCTTTTAGCTAATAACTTACTTAAAGGCGAATCTCTCAGTAATTTTGTAAGTCGGAGTGTCGAATTGTTGAAGAAATAAAAAAAAGCTGTACGAATTCCGTACAGCTTTTTTTAACTATATCTAATTTATTGTAACCCTAAGTCCTTTACTTACTAGATTTTCTTTAAGAGGTTTAAGAGACTTATAATCACCTTTTTTAATGTCGCATTTACCATTATAATGAGTTATAAAGGCACATTGTTCGGCTTGAATTATATCATGATTACACACTTCAATAAGGCAGTTTATCACATAATCAAAACTGTTAATATCATCATTGTATAATACTAGGAGTCTGTTTTTACATCTCGAATCAGACTGAGAAATCTCATTTTTTTGAGTTGGGTTTAATATTTCTTGATTATCATTCATCAGTACAAATATACTGTATTTATAAATACAAAATTAATTTAGATAAGGGATTTTTTTATGATTTATAAAAACTGCGAGTAAAAATATATTAGATGCAAAGATTTAAACTGTTTTTATTGTTCAGCTGCTCTGGCTGTCGCTACGTCAACACGCTTTCCGTCTATTAAAGCAACAACAAAAGCATCCTTAACTCCTCCGGCACGAACATTATTTAATCCTGCCTGAGCAGAATTGTATGATTTGTAAGTACCAATTCTATAAACAATAGAATTATTTCCGGTTAATTTATATAATTTATTATTTCCGGCCAGACGTCTGAAACTGTTTTTTATTATATCATTCACATCGGTTTTAAATACCCCTAATTGTATATAATATTCTATAACCGGTTTGTTATCAGTTACCCTATTCTCATTTATTGCAGGATTATTATTATTAATGTTGTTGTTATTATTATTAATGTTGTTGTTATTATTATTAATGTTGTTGTTATTATTATTAATGTTGTTGTTGTTATTATTATTATCAGCTAAATTTGCGTTATCTCGATTATTTGGTTGAACTCTACCGGTAGAAGTTACAATAATTTGATCCTTTGGAATGGTTTCCATTTTTGAAATTAGTGTTGCAGCTTCATAATTATTAACTCGTTTTCCATCAACATAAGCTATAACAAAAGCGTCTTTTATTCCTAATTGTCTTATTCTGTTCTGTTCTTCGATTGCAATGTTGAAATCGTAGTATTTTCCGCATGTATGACGAATAAATCCATTTCCGTATGCATCGTACATTAACGGACTTAAATTGTAAAGACGATCAGAACTGACTTGTTCTTTATACACCCCTATTTGTATGCAATAAAATACTCCTTTAGTTTTCTGTAAATTTGTTTCAACGGTAATATTTGTATTGTTGCGGTTTACGGTAACGGTCGTATTTTCAGCATTGTTTACATTTGCGTTTACATTATTGTTATTATTGTTATTGACATTGTTGTTTACATTTCTGTTGGCATTGTTATCAGCAATATATTCAGGTTGGACAGTAAGTGTACCTCCATTTTCTACATTTCTGGCTTCATAGACCTGAATTCGTCTCCCTTTGTAATATGCTATAATAAATGCATCTGTATATCCTATTGCTTTGACTTTTTGCAAAGCTGTTGAGGCTGAATTAAAAGTATAAAATAAACCGGCAACATATCTATATAAATTACTACCAGGAATACTTTCAATAAAGATTGGCATTAATCCGATAAAGGCATCATTTGCAACATTTTGACGAAATGCCCCAATCTGTATTCTATAGCATAATTCATCGTTTATTTCAAGCATTGGTATAGGATTTCGATCTGAATAGAAACTACCCCGGCTTGCATCTATTATTGTTTCAGTTGCAGAATAACGATTATTATTGGTTGTATTTGTTCTGTTATTATTTGTTCTGTTGTTGTCAGTTACATTGTTGTTAGTTCTGTTATTGTCAGTTACATTGTTGTTCGTCCTGTTGTTATCAGTTACATTGTTGTTTGTTCTGTTGTTGTCAGTTACATTGTTGTTTGTTCTGTTGTTGTCAGTTACATTGTTGTTTGTTCTGTTGTTGTCAGTTACATTGTTGTTCGTTCTGTTGTTATCAGTTACATTGTTGTTTGTCGTATTGTTGTTTGTGTCATTGTTGATATTTTCAGCAATAACGTCATTACTTGTTATTTCAGTTTCTGTTATTCCATAATATGTTAATACCATAGGGTTTTTATCATCATTTTTAACAGAAAGATCATTTGCCGCGTTTATATGACTTAATCCTGTTTTTAATAATCCTGTTGCTTTGTATAATTTATCAGTCAGGGATTGTTCGGGAGTTTTGCCGTTAAATTTAATAATGACATCAAATAATGCTAAAGATTGAGCTATATCATATTCTCCCACATTGTTTAAACTGTCGCTTAAAGGACGAATTTTATTGTCTGTTGGGAGGGCATTCGAATTATAGTAAGCTTCTGCAATATCTCTTTTGGTCAATAAGTATTCTTTACTTAATGAAGCATATTGTTTTAGCTGCTTTAAGTAGTTTTGCTGAGCTTTTTTAAGTTTTTTCTGAAGTTTTTTGTATTCTTCTAAAGATTCGGAATACTCCATTGATTTAGTAATCTCTTTTATAAGTTTTTCATTTATTTTGATGTTTGAACTTAATGTAGATAATTTGTTTTCGGTACCGGCAAGAAAGGATATGGTTGATTTGTCATAATTATAATCAAATCTGTAATTATCAGGAATTTCTACCAATTGTTTATTCGAATTATTTTCAGGATTAACGTCTCTATTAGCTATATTGCGAGAATCGTGATTTGAGTTTAAATTGTTATCTGCATTATTGTTATCTGCATTATTGTTATCTGCATTATTGTTACTTACAATATTGTTATTTGTATTATTGTTATTTGTATTATTGTTATTTGTATTATTTTCAGCAACTTGAGTGTGCTTGTTAACAAATCTCATATTTTTATCAGATATTTCTGATAGCGAATTTATTTTTTCGTTATTTATATTTAAACTTATACCTGAAGTAAGAACCTCGTTTTGTTTTTTAATAATACTTTCGCCTGAAATCATTACTTCTTCAAGCATATAGAAGTCTTTGCTGTCAACAATTTTATTAACACGATCATTAAAATTAACAATATCACGTTGCATATCATCAAAGCTCTTGTCGGGGAATTCTTCTTCAATTTTAAAGTAATTTTCTATAATTATTTCTTTTTGAGCATTTACGATTTCATTATTTAGAGAAAGTATCTTATTATCCAGTTCATCATTTAGAACTTTTATCTCATTAATTATTATGGACTGTCTTTGCGGAGTTGCCGATTCATATTCTATGCTCAATGCTTCTGTTTTGTTTTTAATAGCATCAGCCTCTTCGATTAGAGTAGCAATTATTTCAGGATTTATTCCGGTATTATTTTCTGCAACTACATTATACAACATTCTTTTTTCTATTGATGTCACCAGATTAACAAAATTGTTAGATTCATCAGGGTTTATTAAATCTTTAGATTGCTGGTATAATCTGTCGTTTTGAAGAAATGAAAATATATAGGCGTAATACATGTTTGCTAATTCTATTTGCTGGTAAGCTTCTGCATATCTTTCGAGTTTAATTTTTTCGCTTTGTGATGTTTCTGCCTGTATTTTTAGTTTGTCTGAATTCTGTTTCAATGAATTTGCTTTATCAGAATATTCCGATGTTTTATCATTATACAAATTATATTTTCTGATTATCTTTTCATAAGTTTCAAAATCAGAATACATTTTATCAATGCTGGTAATAAAATATTGTAAAGACTGTTTTAAGCCGGAATCAATTATTTCGTTAGCCTGAACAATTATATCATTCTTTTTTATATCATTTTTCGTTTTATCTGCATCTGCAAACAATCTTTGTGCATTTTGAAGTTGAGCAGTAATATTTTTTATGGTAGTGTTAGTTTTAGAATTAAAAAGTAATTGCTGATTAAGTTCGGCTATTATATCTGAAATCTTTGGTTCGGGTTTGTCTTGTTTTTGGAGCATCTTTATTTCAGATATATTTTCAACAATTTTTGAGTCAATATCCGATTTTAATATTTCTAAATATTTAATACCCGGCGAATTTCCCGTTTTGTCAAGTGTTCGAAGGTCTGCAATTTCGGTTTCAAGGTCTTTAGAATCTGTGATTAACTTATCTGTTTCTGTGATTTTTTGTCTTACTTCAGGTCTAACAGTAGTCTGTTTCAAATCGTTATAATCTGAAATAATTGTCTCCAGATTTGTTATTGGAACAGCAGTAATTGAAGAATTTATTACTGTTTCATTGTTTTTTATTTCTGATTGAAGAGTATTTATTTCGGCTATGATTTTGTTTTTGTCGGATGTATTAGTCGTTGCATCAAACTCTCGTTCTTTTTGCTTTACAATTTTTGTCAGCGAATCATTTTTTGCGATTAATGTTCCGGTATATATGGTTTTTTCTGAAGCCACAGCACTAAATTTATTCTGATATATTTCTGTATCAACGAAAACATTAACATGTTCCATATTGGCAATATCGGTTGTGCCATACAAAATCTCATCTAAACTTGTGGCAGGAGTATAAAGAGACATATCTGCATTGATTTTATCTTGTACAGATGCTAGTTCCTTTAATGAATTCTGATTGACAGATATCTTTAATAATTCAATTTCATTATTTAAACTACCAATGTTTAAATCAGGATTATAAAAAAGACCATCTTCAACTTTTGTGCGGGATTCGTCTATTATAGCTATTTTTCTTTCAATTCCCTTGATTTCATAATTGATAAATTCTATTTGTATGTCATTATCTTTTATTTTAGCTATAAGGTCTATTTTTTCGTTTTCATATGTTTTAACATCATAAATATATTTTTCTCTTAAATCAAAATCTTTTTCATTTTTAGCTAAATCCAGCTTTACAGTAATTCTTTCGTTAAGTTCGGTAAGTTTTTCTTGTAATGGGATGTTACTTTCTTTGTATGGTTTTAATTTTTCGAGTTTTTGTTCCTTGTCTTTTTCTAGGTTAGTCAAATATGTATTATAAGGGAATTCGATTTTTAAGTTGTTTATTTCGTTATCAATCTTCTTTACATTGTCAAGTAAACTTTTTTCATTACGTGGAGTGTTATCTAATACTCTGACTTCTTTGCGGTAATAAATTATGAGTCCATTTAATTGATTAGAAGCATCAGAAAAAGCTTTAGAAATATCATAAAGTTCAGCAGCTTCGAGTGATTTTTCATTTGCTAAATTAGTAAGGCTGTCTCTTAGTTGTACAGTTTTTAAATCTGTTTTATTTTTAATTTGATTTATTTGTTTGTTTAGTTCTTTGACTTCACCCAGTCTTATTTCAGACAATTTGAAAGCAGATGCTGCATACTCAAGGTATTCAGCAGATTTTGATTCCATGTCATCGAGTTTAGATATAGAATTTTGAATCAAAACATCAGCATCTGTTTTAACTGTATCTTTAGGTTTGATATTGTTATCAGCAACCTGTAAAGTGTCAAACATTGTGCTTGCTCTAATTTCCTGTCTTTTAGTAAGCTCTGTCATTGCCAGTGGGTTTACCTCAAGGTTAGAGTGCCTGTATATATCAGACATGGTTTCAAGTTTTCTCTTTTGAGGATCAGCTTCAGTTAAAATCCAATAAACAGATATTTTGTCTGCAGTCGTTTCACGTGTAGAAGAGAAAAATGCAGTTTCATTATATCTGTCAACGGCATACATGATATCATCAAAAGGTGTGTTTATAGGAAAATCCAAATTTTCGGGTTCTGACCAAAAATTATGTTTTGTATCCCATTCTGTTTTAAAAATATCATAACCTCCCATGCTATTATGCCCTTTAGACGAAAAATAAAGCGTTACACCGTCTTCGCTTAAAAAAGGAAAGGCTTCATCATATTTGGAGTTAATAGCATTAGGTAGTTTTTGAGGTGTGGTCCACTTGTCATTTTCTTTTCTTGACATGTAAATATCTAAACTGTTTTTTCTACTGTCACCATAACTACTGTAAAATAGTACATCATGAATCTCCGAAATGTACATTAATTCTGTTTCATCATTTTTCTTGTCAGCTTTTCCCTTAAATTGGTCAGTTTTAACAATTATACTTCCACCAAAATCATTCAAATTATATGAATAGTGAAAATTTGTTCGATTGACTTTTTTATTGCTTAAAACATTAAGATTATATGCGTATTTAACTAGTTCGATTCCGTGATTTGCCATAGTAATGTATTGTTCTACTTCAAAATTCACAATATCTTTATTTCTTGCGCTTAATTTGTAAGTTTCGTAATACCTCAATGCTTTTTCAAAATCATATAAATAATGATAGCCTAATCCAATATAAAATGTTGCAGGATTTATTCCTTTTCCCTCTGCATATTCCAAATAATCAATTCCGGATTTTATATTGTTATTTAATTTTACCAAGCAAGCTCCATAATAATAATTAAAAACGGCCTCTCTCGGATATAAACTTAATAATTGAGAAAACCCTTGATAAGACTCTGTATATTCTTCATAGAAAAACTGTTCTTTACAGGTTTCATATAAGATTTGCTCATTCTCATTTAAATCTACAGAAAGCTTAAACTGAGCAAACATTTGAAATGACAAACCCTGCAGCAGTAATAGGAGAAAAACTATATTTTTATATTTATTTATCAATAATCTGAAAATGAATACTTTAAACTTACTAAATTAACAAAAATAAATAATCCCACAAAATCTGTACCTCTATATTTATAATATATTTAACTTATAAATGTTAATAATACTTGTTTTTTGTTATATAAGATGAAAAATTATACGTAATTTAATAAATATTGATATGTTTTTTCTATATTTATAACGAAAAATGTTTTTATTTATTTGCTAAAATATTGTAATATAGCAAGTTATAAATAATTTTGTTTTACGGCATTTTTTTTGAAATAGTAAAAAGGTTTAAAAATTTGTTTATGAAAACTTTAACTTTACTCTTATCCTTAGTGATTATAAGCACTAGTCTTGTAGCACAAGTCGAAAAACCCCATAAACCGATGTCGGGATTGTCTTATAAAATATATTGTAATCGTTTAGAGAAACCTAAAAAAGAAAAGCGAAGGATGAAGAAGGGGATTAGAATGATGAAATTCAAATATATTTCATCAAATCAACTTTATAAAGCAGCAAAAATTTTCACAGATGATCAAATGAGATTGCTTTATGTTAAAGATGTTTATCCTAAGGTTTCAGATAAATCAAATGCGATAATAATTTGTGATGCATTTGATAATTTTTCGCATTCTCAGATTATGTGGGATTATATCAAGGAACAGAATCCACTATATGGAGTTCCAATTCCTGATATGGAAAGTTATACAGACTATCTCGACCTGAAAGATAGAAAGAAAGACAGGCAAAAGGATGATTTAGTAAAAAATGATAATGATAAAGTTAAAAATGACAATATTGAAGATAAACCTATAGATAAAGATCAGAATGTTGATTCTGAAATAATTAAAAAAGAGGTTGAAAAAAACGATATTGATAAAGATAGCAAAATTATTGAAGAAACTGTTGAGAAACCTGAGACAGTTAAAATAAGTTTTCCCGATCCTTTAAATTACAAGGGCAATAAAGGTTGTGATGGCTATTTGAGTGATAAGCAATTTTTAGCATTTGCTAATAGTTTGGCTCAATTTGAAAGTGATGAAGACAAAGCTAAAATTTGTATGGAATACGTTTATACATATTGTTTCAATACTGCCCAGGTAATGAAACTGGCAATGCTGATGGAGGGTGAGAATTATAGATATGTTTTTTTTAAAACCGCTTACGAAAAGGTATATGATAGGGATAACTTTCTTTATGTAAAGCAGTTGCTTACAAGTTCAAAGTTGATTAATGGAATAAATGAAATTTACGTTGTTCCAGGAGTAGAAAAACCTTATGCTACCGGAACTGAAGAATCGATCAATAAATGTTTAGTTAGCGATTCAGATTATGAAAAAGTGAAAACTGAAATAAGAAAAGAAAGCTTTTCCACAACTCGTTCTGAATCAGCAAAAGTTTTTATCAAACAATATGAATGTTTTACCGCAAAACAGATTTATGGTCTTTTGCCCCTATTTTCATTAGAAGCTGATAAACTTGAAATAGCAAAATATTCATATAGATATTGTATTGATAGAAATAACTATTCTGTTGTTAGAGACTTCTTTACATCAGCAGATAGTAAAAATGAGGTGTCGGAATACATTAAAAACTATAGTGATTAAATGATTAATAAAAAAAACGAAAATTTATTGATTTTCGTTTTTTTTGTAAAACATAATCTATGATTATTGCATAACTATCGGATAATTGACGCCTAAAATTGTTACAACTGCATTTTCATCACATTCGTCATTACCGTAATCAATTGTAATAGTTTCGAGGCCTTCGATATCAACATCAAGAACGCCACCACGTATCCAATGGCAACATACCATAATATCAAGTCTGGTTTGAACGGTTAATAAGTACGAAATGCTGTCAGAACTAATTCCGTTCTGCGTGCCTGTAATGTGATAATTGTCGTCG
>Ga0209200_1001254_pt1 | contig 26125 bp, 19 predicted proteins | sample AD_UKC033_MetaG_FD_184406 | JGI IMG/M metagenome (GOLD analysis project Ga0209200, IMG submission 184406) | Active sludge microbial communities of municipal wastewater-treating anaerobic digesters from USA - AD_UKC033_MetaG (SPAdes) (version 2) | ecosystem: Engineered > Bioreactor > Anaerobic >... | reverse complement strand
GGCGTATGAGCGGGAGTGCACCGAGACATTCTGGGACGGGCACGTTCATGCCTTTGCCTTCTTTGGCGGCGTTGCCCGCCGGATCGCGTATGACAACAGCAAGATCGCCATCGTCAAGATCCTCGGGCCGCGGCTGCGGGAGCTGACGGCGGGGTTCCTGCAGTTGGTCAGTCACTACCTGTTCGGCTATCACTTCTGCCTGGTGCGGCGGGCGAATGAGAAGGGCGTGGTCGAGGGCCTGGTGCAGTACAGCCGCCAGAACTTCCTGGTGCCGGTGCCGCAGGTGCGGGACTTTGAGGAACTGAACGCCTACTTGCTGACGAGGTGCCGGGAGGACCTGCATCGGCGGGTGCGGGGCCAGACGCGGATCAAGGAGCAGTTGCTGACGGAAGAACAGGTATCCTTTCTGCCGCTGCCGTTCACGCCGTTCGAGGCCTGTCGGGTTCAGCCGGCACAGGTCAACACCGAACTGCTGGTTCGCTTTGACGACAACGACTACTCGGTGCCGATGGAATACGCCTATCGGGAGGTGACGGTCAAGGGCTATCTGGATCACGTGAAGATCTGCCGGTTGCACGAAGTGATTGCGGTGCACCCCCGAGGCTGGGGCAAAGAACAGCAGTTCTTCGACCCGCTGCACTATTTGCCGCTGCTGGAGCGCAAGCCGCATGCACTGGGCTTTGCCAAACCGTTCGCGGGGTGGAACCTGCCCGGTTGCTTTGTGGTGCTGCGCGACCGGATGGAAGCCCACCTGGAGCACGGGACCCGGGAATACATCCGGGTGCTGCGTCTCTTGGAGACGCACCGGATGGCGGACGTGACGGCGGCGGTGGAGAAGGCCCTGCGTCATCACGTGCATACGAAAGACGGTCTGACGCAATTCCTGCCGGACGGTCCCTCCTGGCGTCAGACGACCTTTGACCTGGCCGGTCGGCCGCACCTGCGTCTGGTCCAGGTCACGCCGACGGACCTGGGGGCCTATGCCCGTCTGCTGGGAACGGGAGGCCAGACATGACGCAGAACAAGTCTCACCTGCTGCTGGCCCATTACTTGAAGCAATTGAAGCTGCCCACGATCCTGCGGGAGTATGCGGCGGTGGTCACCGCGTGTACCCAGGACCGCTGTGACTATGCCGACTTCCTGCTACGGCTGGTGGAACGGGAGGCCCTGGACCGCGAGCAACGGGCGGCCGAGCGTCGGGTCAAAGCCGCGCGGTTCCCGCTCCTCAAAACCCTGGATACCTTCGACTTCACGGCACAGCCGTCCATCCCCGAGAAGCTCGTCCGCGAGCTGATGGGGGGCGAGTACATGGAGCGCCATGAGAACGTGCTGCTCGTTGGCAACAGCGGCACGGGCAAGACCCATTTGGCGAGTGCCCTGGGATTCGCCGGATGTATGCAGGGCCGCCACGTGCGTTTCTTTACCGTCAAGGCTTTGGTCACCCATTTGGTGGAGATGACGGAGCAGAGACAGTTGGAACGCACCCTGCGTCAATTGGAGCGTCAGGATATCCTGATCCTGGATGAGCTGGGTTATGTGCCGTTCTCGAAAACCGGAGCGGAGTTGCTCTTCGAGGTGATCAGTCGCGCGTATGAACGTCTGAGCCTGATTGTGACGACCAACCTGCCGTTCGAGTCCTGGACCGACGTCTTCGGCTCGGAGCGGCTCACGGGCGCCTTGCTGGACCGCTTGACCCATCGGGTGCACATCCTGGAGGCCAATGGTCCCAGCTACCGGCTGCGGGAGTCACAGCACCGCCTCCACCCGGGGGGCTCCCAGCCTGACAAAAAGACTCCAACCGACGCCGAGGAACCGGGGCCGGAAGACGTATCGAAAAAGTGAATAGGAAACAATTGACACCCCGGATCGTACGGGGTACATAGAGCCGGGGTGCCGCAGTTTTGGTCCGCCACCCGCCGCACTTTTGCTCCGCCCTTCACAGAAGAACCCCTTCTGTCGATCCTCTCGCGTCATCATCGCCTCGAAGGCGTCGATATCGGGCCTGCCGACCTTGTCCTTTTGCTTGACCTGGATCGGATACCAGTGGTCCAGGAACTCGTCGAACGCGGGAGTTTCTCCCTTCCTGGCCGTCTGCTTGGCCGGCAGCGACGAGATGGGGAAGATCCGGCCGTCGATGCCCATGTCGCCCACCTGGGCCTTGTTCGGGATGCCCCCCAGTGCGATGACCGCCCAGTTCTCGAACTCGAACGGCGGGATCTTGTGCAGTTGCTCCTCGGTCCAGGGCAGGTCGCGAACCACGAAGCCCCGTCCGATCCGCCAGAGCTTCTCATCCTCCTTGATGCCGCACACGTCCCGCAGACGCTTGGCCATCACGCGACAGGCGGTCGGCGAGATGTCGATCCCGATCCACTGACGACCCAGGTTCTCCGCCGCCACTAACGCCGTCCCGCACCCACAGAAGGCATCGAGAACGATGTCATTCTCGTTGGTGCTGGCCTTGATGATGCGATTGAGAAGGGCAAGGGGTTTTTGCGTTGGATAGCCAAGACGCTCCTGAGCTTGCGAGTTGATGGGTGGGACGTCCGTCCACACAGTGTCGATTGGGCGTCCTTCTTGTTCGTCAAGATATCGCTTAAGTTGCGGCACTGCCCCGGATTTGGTCTGTACAACGACCCCTTGTTCGTATGCCTCCTGCATTCGTGCCTTTGTCCAGCGCCAAACGCGAGTGACTCCAAGGAATTCATATGTCAGATTGGGTCGGTCATGGTTTGGATTGATGAGATTGTCAAGCCGATAGATGCGCTCATCGTTCCAGCCGGGACCGCCCGCCGCCGCATCGGCCTTCAGTAGAATCCGGGCGTGCATCAGCTTGCGAGCGGCGGCCTTGCCTCGCGACAGCATTTCCTGCAGCATCTGCCGTTCCTCTTCCATCAGGGTGACGATATACTTCTTCTTCATGGTAGGTCTCCTTGCCTGGGTACAACTATCCCATCGGCAAAGAGACCTGAAAATATTCATCAACTCACGAGTAATGGAGGACTAGGTCGATGCCGCCCTCGGTCGGGACTGTCCGCAATACGCGCCAGCCTGTGAACTCGAGAGCCTCAGGGGTGCGAATGTCCACACTCCAAGGAAGGCGTGGCGAGCGCAGTTCATGGCCGGCGATGGTCACGCGGCCGAAACCCCGCCAAGCGCCGTCGATGATGACCGAGTGTAGCTCGGCACTGCCGATACGGAGCGGTTCCATGTTCAGCCCCTCGGCTTCCAGATGTGGATGATCACCTTGGCATGCCAGTTGTCCTCCTGAGTCAGGTAATACACACCGTTGCACTCGCGGGCGCGCAGGCCATGGCTGAGGTCGATCCACCCGGTCTGCTCGGCGATCTCCTGCGGCGCGCTGATGCGGCCGACGAAACTGCCGTCCTTGATGCTGTAGACACAGATCTGGCCTCGTAGTCCGGCGGTAGGCTTGCAGGCGGCGGTGAAGATGTAATCGCCGGCCCACGCCATGGCCTTGGGCGGCAGACCGCCGTCGTCCAGACGCAGATCCTTCGACACCCAAGCCACCTTTGCCCTGCCCTTCAAGTAGCCGTCCACCCGCAACATGGCCCGGCCGATGAGGCCCCATTCACCGTCCGGTTTAGCGATTTCCTTGGTGTAGCCGGTGGCGTAGAGGCGGTCCTGCTTGGCATCGTAGGCGATGCGGTGGACCTCGGTCATGCCTGTCGGGATCGCCGAGCGCACAGGCTCGCCCCATGTCCCCTTGGCGAAGGGCCGATGCCAGAGTGTGGTATGACTCTCGTCCCACCAGAGGCCGGCCTGCTCATCCACATCAAAGGCCCAAGGGCCCGGACGCCCCATTGTCAAGATATGCTGGGCCAAGCGGCCATCTTGGTCCATGCGGAAGACCTCCATTGGGCTGTTGCCACCACTGCCCCAACTGAACAGCCACCGGGCGCCGTCCAATTGCCGCATCAGCGTCGTAGCCTGGAGCATGGCTCCCGGCCACTTTTCTGCGCTGTCGCGGTAGCGAGGATCCTCGACCTGGTTACGGCTGTCGAGGGTCACTGCATCCCAAGACCAAGACCCACGGGGATCGCCGGCCTTCTGACTGAACACAGAGCGGAATCCGTAGGCAGTAAGATTCCCCCAGGTGTCGGGATGCACATCCCAGACTTCCGAGAACATGTGGCAGGCCTGCTCCCACATCAGCCTACCCTCAGGATTGAAGCAGCGCAGGATGAAACCGCCGCTAGGGGTCTTTTCGTCGTAGCGCATGCCGACATAGAGGTTGCCCGCCGCATCGAAGTTGGCGCCCGCCGGGCGCATGAGTTTGTCGGGGGCGGGCTTGCCCGGGATGCCAGAGCGGATGCCGCCGGTCTGACCGAAGACGCTCTGCAGGCTCGGCGTGCCTTTGGCAGCCTTGTAGATCCGTACCTGCTGACGCGAACTGTCATCGCATACCAACACCCGCCCATCCGGGGCTACCGCCACCGCCGAGGGCCGGCCCACATCCGGCAGCGTGCGACCAGTGGGCGTGCCGTCGAGTCCGACCTCAGCGACAGCCGTGGGTGTGACGATCCACAGGCTGGCATCGCTGGCCCAGCACAAATCCAGCGTATCGGCGTGGTTGAAGACCGTGCGCACCTTCCATGTGGCTTGGTCGCGAATCTCGATGCCACCATTCTTGAGTGCCAAAGCCACCATCCCGCCGGAAGCGTTCATGGCCACAATGGGCACGGCGTTCTTGTCGCGCTCCACATCTCCATGTTCATGCGGCGTGGCATCCACGAAACGCGCGCTCTCAATGTCCCCCGGTCGCCAAGAAAAGCGATAGAACTCGCCATCGGCGCTGGCGAGCAGGATCTGATCATCAATGACCGTGATAGCCTCGTTGCTGGTGCCCCAGCCGCCAGCGCGATGACCGCCCGCACGGTCGTTCTTGCCCAAGCAGGTGCGCATGACCATGCCGTCCTTGTACAGGCCAACACAGCGCCCGCCCTCGTCCCAACGCGAACCCACCACCACCGTACCGTCCGGGGTCACCTCCATCTCATCGATAAAGTTCTGCACCCAGCGACCGTGGCCATTCTCGTCCCCGGGCTTGAACTCACAGTGGCTGTTGCCTACCCAGTTCCAATCAAGAGTGCCGGGGACCATGGGCGGAAGGTCTTCAGCAGCGACGAGCGTTCCTGCCAGAACCATCAGGATTAGTGTGCGCATCATATGTACTCCTGCTATATCAAATGGGCGTAACTTGCCGGGCGCGCCAGCGTAAAGTCTTATAAATAAAGCAGTTGTGTTGCTTCGTGTTTGTTATTATGGGTCTCCAAAGCCGGAACATAGAAAGAAGGTTCTGATGTTCACTGTGAGTAGGAGACCCAAGTATGATTATGGCACAGGAGCAAGCGATTCTCAAGGCCCAAGAACAATTTGCCCAGATCGAGGATTTCCTGCGACAGGCCTGCGTCGCGGGCCGACAAATCGACCAAGTCGAGGGGTAGAAGGGGTCAGAGGGGTAGAAGGGGTCAGGCTTTGGGTATAGGTGTCACCGTCTTTGTCCGCGGCCGACAATAGGAGATTGGTGGGCCTAGCCCACCCTACCGCTGTCGCCGAATCTCACGTACCGCTCTGCCTCTGTGGCTCTCGATGTCCTCTGCGGCTAACAGAATCTGGATTCCCGCTTCCGCGGGAATGACACGGTCGGCGTCTATCAGCCTTTATCAGCGGTTCCCTGGTGAACCCGAGGTGCCCGGTGCTTCTTCTGGCTCGGCCCGTGGATCGTGATCTAGGTTGAAGCTCCAGACGCGCAGCGGGGGTGATGATTCAGCGTGACTCTGCGTCTCTCTCCTTTCGGCCCTTTTCGTTTCTTGCGGCTGGCGGGACCGGTGGGCACAGCCTACGCTACCACGCGGTCCACGTTAATCTGGGGACCGTTCAAGTCTGTGTCGAGGGCAGGATGCCCGCGACACGTTATGCTAATCGTGCCCACCACTTTGGGATGGACGACGCACTACTGCTTTCTTCGAAGCAGGACCGCCGGCGCAGTCCGCGTTGCGGACTGACGAGACAACCGCCGTAGGGGGTGCTGTTCTGTCTGTGGCTGTCTGAAATTCGTCGTCGGTTCAGACAACCGCTCGGCCGGCGCGTTTCGCATTATCGGATCCAGCACAGAACATGTCCTGTTCCGCTGGAGATTGAATAGAAAGTACTATGATCCCATAAGAACCGCAAGCGTGACATATGGCGAGTCCAGGACCCGCCTGGGGGTATTCAGTTGATTTGACAATTCGGCCGGCGCCGTTCGAGATGTCTCAACCTTTCACGCCTCCCATCCGATGGAAGAAGCCGGGACGGTTCTCCCCGTCACATCGGTGAAGGAAGGTCGCCCAGACCCGCACGGTTGGAACGTGCGATGAGCTCAGGGGCAGGAGGCCGGTTAACGACGAACTGTTGGATGAAATCGCCAGGGGGGCGGTCTCCTACTCGTGCGCTCGGACGATTGTCTCCAACGATCCAGGAGAACGACGAAATGACCATTCAGAGAAAGATGTTCGTGCCGGCGCTGGTTCAGCTTGCGGTGCTCGTTCCGGTGGTGATGGTGAGTCTCAGCAGCCGGAGCGATTCTCAGAACAGCCTTGTGCGGTCCCAGGAACAGACCCAGCGCATCGCCGAACTCAAGGATCTGCACGAGCGGACGAATCGCTATTACCACGAGAGCCTCCATCGAGCCGACCTGCAAACGGAGATCGAGAAGGCCGTTGAGCAAGCCCGCGCCCGTTTCGATGAGGCCGAGGCTCAAGGCGTTCTCGATACGGTGAAAACCTGCCAGAACCAGATCGTCACGGCCCGGCTGCGCAACGCGGAAATCGAGCAGGCGATCCTGGAACTGACCGATCTCTCGATCCGCCAATCCAACGGGTATATCGAGCAGGTGGTCGCCAAACTGGCCGATCCCAATCAGGATGATTCGGTCACGACGCTGGAACGGCTGGTCATCATCGGGGCCAACATCAATACCACTTCGAACTTGACGATCCGGAACTTGTTCTACCGTATCGTCTCCGACCCCGCGGCCGAAGCGGAACTCGTTGCCTTCCTCGACAAGGCCATCGAGAACACCAAGGTGGATATCACGCGTCTGGCGAACACGCCTTTTGCCGGATTGCCCATCGCGGCGCAGAAGGCCAACCAGACCATCCACAAGCTCGTCACGGAGTACATCGCGAATCTCAAGGCGATGACACAAAACAAGACGATGCAGGACGAGCGTCTCACCACGCTGGTGGCCGCGCTGGATCAGGCCAATCGGCAGGCCAACGCCGCGGTGATCGCGTCGATTCAGCGCTCGTATCTGAAGATCGGCGTCATGCTGGTGATTGCCGCCATTCTGGTGGTCGGATTGACCGCGGCGATCGTCCGCGGGCTGACACGGACCATTCACGGCGTTGTCGGTCGCCTCCGGCAGACCACGGGCCAGGTGACTTCCGCTTCCGGCCAGGTCTCGCAGTCGTCGCAGTCGCTGGCGGAAGGCGCCACGGAACAGGCGGCCGGCCTGCAAGAGACCTCCTCCAGTCTGGAAGAGATGTCCTCGATGACCAAACAGAACGCCGACAACGCCCAGCAGGCCAACCTCCTGGCCGCGGAGGCCCAGAAGGCCGCGAGCACGGGCGCCGAGTCGATGAGCCGCATGAACGCGGCCATCCAGGAGATCCAGAAGAGTTCCGACGAGACCGCCAAGATCATCAAGGTCATCGACGAGATCGCCTTCCAGACCAACCTGCTGGCGCTGAACGCCGCCGTCGAGGCCGCACGAGCGGGCGAGGCCGGCAAGGGTTTCGCCGTCGTCGCGGAAGAGGTGCGGAACCTCGCGATGCGATCGGCCGAGGCCGCCAAGAACACAGCCGGCATGATCGAGGAATCCGTGAAGAACGCCCGAAATGGCGTGGATATCGCCGGCGAGGTCGGCAAGGTCCTCGATGAGATCGTGCAGAGCGTGGGGAAAACAACGGACCTGGTCAGTGAGATCGCCGCGGCGTCTCACGAGCAGGCGCAAGGCATCGATCAGGTGAACACGGCCGTTGCCCAGATGGACAAGGTGACGCAGCAGAACGCCGCCAATGCGGAGGAGTCGGCCAGCGCTTCGGAGGAGTTGAGCGCCCAGGCGGAGAGCATGAAAGAGGTTGTGGATCAACTCGTGGCGCTGGTCGAAGGAAACGCCGATTGAGGAAAGCAGGGACGGTCTCCCAGGGCCCAGGGCAGCTTGCGAGGTTGACGTGGGCGCTGGTCCACTGTACGATAGACCCGACAAGCAGTCTGATGTCGGTTCCTGGGAGCCTTGTGAGCGTGCCAGGCGTGCATGACATGACTCGTCGGGCTTTCTGTCCGGTTGACAAGAGCGACGGTGCCCTATGGTTGCCCGACTCTGGCGCATGCTACGGTTTTTCGGTGTGTTGTGGATATCTGCGGTCTGGGTCGGGACCGGCAAGGCGGCGACGGAGGGGGGGATTCGCTACACCCGGCAGGTTGCCGAGATTCGCTTCGGGGTGGTCGAGCCGCCGGTTGTGGCGCAGCATGACATCACGGTCCGCGCGCCCGTCTCCAATCAACAGCTTGAGGAAAAGGCCCTGGAATGCAGCGGCTTGGCCTGGGTGCCCGGCCATCTGCTGATCACCAGCGACCGCCACGAGCACATCGTGTTCGACTGCCCGATCGATCTGGAGAACATGACGCTCGGCGACCCGGTATCCCATGTCGTCGTGCGCAACGAGCAGCAGCTCCTGGAAGACGCCGAGGCCATTACCGCCATACGAGATCGCGACGGCAGGCCGGCGGTCTACATGATGTCGTCGTTGAGTAACGATCCTCTCGAGCGGCCGCTGCCCAAGCGCCGGCACATGCTCCGCTTCGAGATCTCGGGCGTTTCGCCCTTGACTCCACAACGGCCTGTCGTGCTCAGCGCCGCAACCCTGCGGGACACCATCAACGGCTATTTCAAGACCGTGGGAATCGACCCGTACCGCACCTTCAATCCACAAGCTCCGGGACCCGACCAGAACACGTATCGCTGGGGCAACGTCGAGGGGATGAGCTTCACGCCCGACGGGTCGTTGCTGCTGGGAATGAGAAACCCATTGTGCGGCCAGAGCGCTCTGTTCGTGGTCGTGCAAGGCGTTCCCGAGGCCTTCGACGCAGCGGATCCGGCGAAAATGCGGATCGAGGACCTGTTCGTCCTGGACCTGGGCGACCGCGGAGTCAGCGATTTGTGCTGGGACCCGCTGACCCAGGGCTATCTCATCGCTGCGGCCAGGAGCAGCGGCCCGAGACTCAACAAAGACCAGCCTTTTCCCCCGAACACGTTGGACAGTGCCTTGTTCTGGTGGAGCGGGCGAAAGGGGGAACCCGCGATTCTCTTTGCCCGCCTGCCGGACATGAAGGTGGAGGCCCTCTGTCGCTTGGGCTCGACGCGTTTCATCGCCTTGGGCACGGACGAGGGAGACGTCAGTGAGGGCCGCGTCCTGCAGCAGCAGAGCGTGATTGCCATCATGTACTTTGCCGGCGTGGACATTGGGGACAACAGGCAGCGGACGCCATGAGCACCGACCCGAACAATCCGAATCAGCGCGAGTCCGACGAGGCCGAGTTCGAGGCGAGTCTCGTCTCCGACACCGAGGCGGACCTCCTCGGCGCTCAGACGGAGATTGTCGAGGCCGAGGCAGTCTCGCCCAAGCCCCATCCGGCTTCGTCGCAGCCTCGCTGGGCGGGAAAGGTCCTGGGCCATTTCCGGCTCGTTCGGCTGATCGGCGAGGGGAACATGGGCCGGGTGATACAGGCCCAGGATATCAACCTCCATCGGACCGTGGCGCTCAAGGTCCTGTGCAAGCGTCTGTCCGGCGTGGACGACAAAAGGCACGTGGAGCAGTTCCTTCGGGAGGCTCGTGCCGCCGCCCAGATCGACCATCCCAACGTCGTGCAAGTCTACGAGATCAACCAGCACGACGGCTGGTGGTATATCGCCATGGAGTTGCTGGACGCGGGGAACCTCAGCCAGGTGATCAAGGCAGCGGGGCCGCTGTCCGCGCCGCGTGCGTGCAGTCTGATCGCCGATGCGGCTATCGGCCTGGCCGCGGCGCACCAACTGGGGATCATCCATCGCGATGTGAAGCCCGCCAATCTGATGCTGACCCGCCAGGGACGCTGCAAAGTCACGGACTTCGGCCTCGTCCGGCTGGACGACCCCAACGACCCCTTCCGCTTCACTCGCAAGGCGGTGGGCTCGCCGGCGTTCATGGCCCCGGAAGTGATCGTCAACCGCGAACAGACGCCCGCGATCGACGTGTACAGTCTGGGAGCGACGCTCTTCTACGCGTTGACCGGCAAGGCGCCATACAGCGCCCGAAGCATGAAGGAGCTGCTCCAGAAACATGTACACGAGGCGATCCCGGACGTCCGAGCGTCAGTTCCGGAGTGTCCGGCCAGCTTGGCGGCTCTCGTAACTCGGACGCTCGCGAAGAAAGCGGCCGACAGACCGTCGGCTGCGGATCTGGCCACGGCGCTTCGCGCCGAAGCCATCACTACGCAGTGGGAGGACTCCGGCGCTCTGGGCACCGCCGGCACGAGCCTCCTGCAGACTTTGCTGGCGTCCCGCGCGGGCGCCGCGGCGTCTTCCCGCGCCTGGGGCAAGCTCCGCAGCGTGGTGGCGACCCGCCCGCGCGGGCTGCTCACCGTTGCGGTGGTGCTGGCGATCGTCGCAGGGGCTGCACTGCTCGGTCTGTACAGCGCCGGGCTCTGGCCGCGGGCCAGCGTGCATCCGCACCCGGCTCGTCTGGCTGAGCTGTTTCCGAACGCGCCGCGGAGCTATGGCGTCTTGCCGCCGGCAACGGTGCCCCAACCCATCCGCGTGGATTCCGAAGCGCCGCCGGCCTTTAGCTGGGTGCACAGCATCGAGCCGGGGAGCTTCCAATTCGTCGCGACGAAGAGCGGACGACGGTTCTATCCTGCGGATTCCGCGGAGGCGATCCTCATCCCGTTGCGGGACTTCGTTGGGTACAAGACAATCGAACAGGCTCGGGCGGACGGAAAAGTGCCCGCCCCTTGAAGACCCGGCGGTTTTCAGAAATGCTTGACAAGGCGGGAATCTTCGTTACACTATACAACATCGTGGCAGCGCGGGTTCCCGGCGCGGTCGTCCGGGGCATCCTGTGCCTGGGTTGTGCGGGCCGGAAGATGCGTCGGTTTGGGTGGAGTGTGCAAGAGTCCCTGGGGTATGCTCAGGGTTGTGTTTGTCCCTCTCGGAGCTTGACTCCGACAACAAGGGCAATTTGTTGAGATAGCGGTGACAGCGTTCACCGGCGGAAGGGTATGAGAGCAGGGTGGTGGAGGGTCTCCTTTGTGACAACAGCGACGAGGGTCGCCTCCTCCCCGGTCTGCACCGACATGACGCCGGAGTTCTGCGGAATTGCGGCGTCGCGTCAGGCAATGATTTCGGGCCGCCATGACGCTCATCCAGCACGTTCACAAGGCGTCCGTCCGTCGTGTCGGGTGTCTGCCGCCGCAAACAGGGTTCCCATCGCATCTACCGTGGCTTGGCCAATGACCGAGCATGTTGATTACGTGTAACACAGAATTCCAAGGAGTGAGACAGTGAAAAGGTTCTTCCTTACCGCAGTTCTGGCAATGTTGATGGTTGGGGTTGCGAACGCAGACCTCATGACGTGGACGTTGAGTCCCACCGCCCCCTCCACCACCCTGAGAATGGACGACGACAAAGCTTATGCATGGAACCTGGATTATACGCTTGGCGCGGGCGAGACTATCACGGGCGCCGTCCTGCAGATCACCAACCTCAAAGACAGCGACTACGACTCGCTCGATCGATTCTACGTTCACCTGCTGAACGACCAGGTGACCGCAGCGGACGGCTGGGTCTTGGCTGGCAGCGATGTGGATCCTCACTTTGAGTGGAAGTGGATGCGGTGGGCCTGGGTGCCGGTGGGCGAAGGCGATTATTTCGGCGGCGACTCAGTGAACAAACCCCTGATCGACGCTTATGATCCGACAGGCACTGCTGCTGTGACCAAGACGTATGACCTGGCGACTCTGGGTCTTCTCGACGAGCTGGCCTCCTTCCTGGCCGACGGCCAATTTGCGTTTGGCTTCGATCCGGACTGCGAGTGGAGCGCGAGCAAGATTACGTTCACGCTGACGACGTGCACCGTTCCGGTTCCCGGCGCCGCTCTGCTCGGCGTCCTCGGCCTCGCGGCCGCCGGCAGGAAACTGCGGAAGCACGCATAGACAAGCTGCATTCGACCGTCTTCCAGCGAGCCGGCAGGAACGGCGGACCCTGGAAGCTCCCGATCGTCCACAGCGACTATCTCCGCGAACCCGGCTATGCCCAGAGTACTCTGGGCATAGCCGGGTGACACTTCTGCGGCCCTCTCACAGGGTGTTTCGGGTGTTGCTCACCGCCGCGACACGAAGGTCCCGACTGTACGCCTAATTGGACAGGCTGGCCTGGGAGGTGCCTCCGTAGGCGCCCAGGTTGACTCTGCCGCCGTTGGGCGTTGGCTCATCGCCCACCGGGGAGGCGGGATCGCCCGCGTCGATGCAGGGACTGGTCTTCTTGTCCGGGAGCCACCACCCGAAATCGGGCCAGAAGCGACCCTTGGCACTCTGGAGGTGGCAGTCCGCGGGTACCCAGGCATCATCCGACGGGTCCGCCGGCGTGCTGGCGTTACTCCAGACGCCCGGGTCGGCGAACAGCGGGTCCCCATTGAGATTGCCCATGCCCGGCCAGCCACCCTGTACGTCGCTATACGTGATGCCGGGCGCGGCACCCGAGACCGTGCGGATCGCGGCGGGGATGTTGTTCCAGAAGATGCAGTTGGAGACCGCCACGGTGCACGCCGTCACTGCCATGAGGGCGCTGTCGGAGTCGCCGAGGTTCCCGGTGACTGTGCAGTGGATCATCACCGCGTTGCTGTCCTCGAACGACAGGGTTGCCCCCGTCGCACCGCCGGCCATGTTCCCGCCGATCACGCAGTGGGCAATCACCGGGTCGGCGCCGACGCAGGAAATGGCCGCTCCGCGCTCGCCTTTGCCTCCGGTGATCAGCAACCCGCTGAGGGTGCAGGCGCCGGCCGCTCGACCGGCGAAGGTTACGACCGGGCCTATGCCGTTGCCGTCCACCACGGGCATCTGCGCGACGTTCGGGTCGGTCAACCACAGACCGCGGACCGTGATGTCCTTGTCCGTCAGGTCCAGGCACTCGGGATACACTCCCTCATGCACGAGGACGAGGGCGCGGGGGCCCGCTGCGTCGATGGCCTCCTGGATGCTGTCATAAGGATGGGTCTCGGTGCCGTCCTGGTTCGAATCGCCGGCGGCATCGTCGTCCACGTGAAGGACGATGCGTTCAAGTGGGGGAGTCCTGAACTCCAGCGATTTGCCCTGGCTCATAGCGGAGCCGTCCTTCTTCATGGCCTCGGCCGCGAAATGGTAGGTCGAATCGGGTGTCAGACCCGTCGCGGTGTATTCGAATGCCTCGCCTTGGGCAACATCAACCCACTTCGTGAGTGTGTCTTCTGTATCGCCCACCCGCCTGAAGCGGAATCGGCGCTGGCAGGCGGCCCCGCCGTCATCGACGAGGTGCCCGTGCAGGGTGGCGCTGGTCGCGTTGACATCCGTGGCCTTGTCGGTGACGACTTTCAGGACGGAATCAGGGGGAGTCGTGAAACTCCGCCATTCGCCCCAGCTCGTGCCGGCAGAATTCGTAGCTCCGGCCCGGAATTGGTAGGTCGAATCGGGCGTCAGATCTGGCGCGGACGCCGTGAACACCTGGCCTTCGGTGATGCTGCCCGGCACCTTCAGCGTGGCTGTACCGCTGTCCGACGTGATCTCGAACTGGCCCTGGCAGTCGCCGCCGCCATCATCTTCAAGGTAACCTTGGAGGGTGGCGCTGGTCGCTGTGATGTCTATCGCATCGTAGGTGGAGACCGTCGGAGGATCAACCCGAGGACAGACAAGGGTCTTGAACGAGGAGTTGCTGGGCCAAGTCCCTTCGCCCGCGCAGTTCCTGGCCTGGGCGGAGTACTCGTACGTTGTAGCACAGAGCAACCCCGACAGCGCCAGGGTGAAGTAATTCCCCGTCCGCACAGAGCCGGCCCACTCGGTGTACGTGTAGTCGTCGCTCCCGGCCGGCCTGTAACGGAATCGGTACTCGCACGCCTGGCCGCCGTCGGATTGGATCATGGCACGGATGTTGGCCGTCGTGCTGGTGATCGTATTGGAGGAGAGATTGTACACGGCGGGCGGACAGACCGTCTTGAACGATGTGTCACTGGTCCAAGTCCCTTCGCCGGCGCAGTTCCTGGCCTGGGCGGCGAACTCGTAGGTGGTGCAGGCGGTCAGGCCGGAGATCGCCTCGGTGATGGAGTTTCCCGTCCGGACGGAGCCGGCCCATGCGGTGTACGTGTAGTCGCCGCCGGCGGGCCTGTAACGGAATCGGTACTCGCAGGCTTCGCCGCCGTCCGACTGGATGACGGCCCGGATGTTGGCGGTGGTACAGGTGATCGTATTGGAAGACAGGCTGTACACGGCGGGCGGACAGACCGTCTTGAACGACGCCTCGCCGGACCAACTGCCTTCGCCGGCGCAGTTCCTGGCCTGGGCGGCGAACTCGTAGGTGGTGCAGGCGGTCAGGCCCGAGATCGCCTCGGTGATGGAATTCCCCGTTCGGACGGAGCCGGCCCATTCGGTGTACGTGTACGTGCCGCCGACCGGCCTGTAGCGGAACCGGTACTCGCAGGCTTGGCCGCCGTCGGACTGTATCACGGCCCGGATGTTTGCCGTCGTACACGTGATCGTATTGGTGGACAGGATGTACACAGCCGGCGGACAGACCGTTTTGAAAGACGCGTCACTGGTCCAGGTCCCTTCGCCGGCGCAGTTCCTGGCCTGGGCGGCGAACTCGTAGGTGGTGCAGGCGGTCAGGCCGGAGATCGCCTCGGTGATGGAATTTCCCGTCCGGACGGAGCCGGCCCATGGGGTGCACGTGTACTCGCCGCCGGCGGGCCGGTAACAGAATCGGTACTCGCATGCTTCGCCGCCGTCGGACTGGATCACGGCCCGGATGTTCGCGGTGGTGCAGGTGATCGTATTGGCAGACAAACTGTACACGGTGGGCGGACAGACCGTTTTGAAAGACGCGTCACTGGTCCAGATCCCTTCGCCGGCGCAGTTCCTGGCTTGGGCGGAGAACTCGTAGGTGGTGCAGGCGGTCAGGCCGGAGATCGCCTCGGTGAAGGAGTTTCCCGTCCGGACGGAGCCGGCCCATGGGGTGTATGTGTAGTCGCCGCCGGCGGCCCTGTAGCGGAATCGGTATTGGCAGGCCTCGCCGCCGTCGGACTGGATCACGGCCCGGATGTTGGCGGTGGTGCAGGTGATCGTATTGGAAGACAGGCTGTACACAGTCGGCGGACAGACCGTTCTGAATGGCGCATCGGAGAGCCAATCCCCTTCGCCGGCGGAGTTCTTGGCCTGGGCGGAGTACTCGTATGTCGTACAGACAGTCAGGCCCGAGATCGCGGCGGAGAAGGATTGGCCGGTCCGGACCGAGCCGGCCCAGTCCGTGTATATGTAGGACCCTCCGGCCGGTCTGTACCGAAATCGGTACTGACAGGCTTCGCCGCCGTCGGATTGGATTACCGCTCTCAATGTGGCTGTCTCGCAGGTGACGTCGGAGACAGACAGGCTGCGCACGCTGGGCAAGTCCGCACCGCGGGCGACGCCGGGGACGAGCAGGCAAAGAGCGACGATGAACCGAGACAGGCTGTGCGTTCTCATGACATGATCCTCCGGAAAACACCACGTGAACGGTCGAAGCCCCTTGATCGCCAAGGGCGGCTGGGTACGCAAGGCAGTCTTCTTCGTGTTCGACGATGACCGGTCGGTGTGTCAATGAATGAAAGAACACAAACCCTCTCCGCCTTGCCCTCGCTCCGAAGTGCAGTGCCGGATGCGCGGAACTGCCATCCCTCTGGCGCCGGGCTCAGACACCCACCAGACGTGCAACACCGTTCGCGGAATGGCTTCTCCGCGGCGTGGCGTCGTGAAGCCTGGATTTCAGCCTACGGCTGGATGCTACCCATGCCCATTCTGCCAGGTCAAGAATTATCTTTGTCAATGCAAGAATTTCTCTCCAGACGCAGTCCTCCTGGAGGCAGGCTCACGCCGGCGCGATCCCACTTGCCAAGGCGGACTGGCGGCCGCATAATCGTGATCGTAAGACATGGACTCGCTTAAGGATGCAGCAATATGGGGATCTCGCGAAGGAAGATGCTGGGGGCGTCGGTTTTGGCGGGTGCGGCTTGGCCTGCTCTCGTGGCGACGGGGCAACGCACCGAAAGCGGGACGACGCACTTCCACGTCAGTCGCAAGCGGCTGTTGCTCACGCACACCTGGACCCTCTCTCGCAACTCCAGCGACTTCAAGGACAACGTCTTCCTCCGAGTCGAGCGGGACGGCATCGTCGGCTGGGGCGAGGCGGCCCCCAATGTCCGCTACGGTCAGACCGCCGAACAAACCGAGGCCGATCTGGAGAAGGTCCGCTCGCTCGTCGAAACAGGCGACTGGTTCCAGTATGTGGACCTGAAGGCACAGTGGGAGCGGGCGCTGCCGGGACAGGTGTGTGCCCACGCCGCCCTCGACATGGCGATCCTGGACTGGGTGGGCGGGAAGCTGAATGTCCCGCTGTATCGACTGCTGGGTCTGGACGCGAGCAAGGCGCCAATCACGACCTTCTCCATCGGGATCGATACGCCGGAAGTCATCAAGCGGAAGGTCGAGGAGGCGAAGGACTTCCCGGTCCTCAAGATCAAGGTGGGTCGCGACAACGACGCGGAGGTTCTGGCCGCGGTCCGCGAGGCGACGGACAAGCCCCTCCGCGTGGACGCCAACGAAGGCTGGAAGACCAGGGAGCAGGCACTGGAGAAGATCCGCTGGCTCCAGGATTTGGGCGTGGAACTGATCGAGCAGCCTCTGCCTGCGGCGATGGTCGAGGAGACCGCCTGGCTTCGCGATCGCGTTGACATCCCGATCGTCGCGGACGAAGCAGTCAAGTCGGCTGCTGATATTCCGCGCCTGGCGGCAGCCTACGACGGCATCAACATCAAGCTGATGAAGTCCGGCGGCATTCAGGAGGCGATCCGCATGATCCACGTCGCCCGCGCGATGGGGATGAAGATCATGCTCGGCTGCATGATCGAGAGTTCCGTCGCGATCTCCGCCGCGGCGCACCTGAGCCCGATGGTGGACTGGGCGGACCTCGACGGCAACCTCCTGATCTCGAACGACCCCTTCACCGGCGCGGGCGTCGAGCGAGGCAAGCTCATCCCGAGCGACCTCCCAGGCCTGGGAATCGCCGAACGATCGGGAGCGTGACGCAGGGCTAAGTTCCGCCGTTTTCTTGATGGAAACTCCTGGACGGTTACTGCTTGCGATGCGACGCCCATGTGCCCACAGTTCTCATAAAGGCTTTTATGTGAATTGTTTACGTCTAAGTGTGGGCTTAGGAAGAAGAGGCTACTTGACAGGGTGTATATATTTGTGTATACTTACAGTAGCAAGTCTTTCTGAATGAGTGCCGATGATCTACATGGAGACGATGTTGTGGCCTTGGTTGAAAAGAGACTGTTCAAGCATGGTGGAAGTTGGGCAATCGATCTGCCCATGGAATTTGCCAAGGAGTTCAAGGATATGAGTGTCGTGATCGAGGAAACATCGCAGGGTCTTCTCATCAAACCCAAGACAGAATTGGACGCCATGGAGGCCGACCCTCTCTTTCGGCAATTCGTCGAAGCCATCGCCATGGATGCTATGAAATACCCTGAGAAGCTACATGATGTCCAGGATGTTTGGGACGATGAATGGGTGGACTTGCTCAAAGGAGTAGACGTTGACGAAGCATAGGTATCTACTGAAATACCATGCGATCTACTACCAGCGAATTCAGGCGCTCAAGGAACAAGTCAAGGAACTCAAAGCTCGCCTGACGGAGACGGAGTATTCCCAACACGAAATCGTCAAATTTGCAGCCCGTGTTCGTCACGCGGACCAAGTCGTCATCCCGCAAGACCCCGACAGGCAGGACTATCGTTTGACAGGAGTCCTCCGGAAGTACCGGCGCTACAAGCAAGGACTACAACGCTATCGCCTGTTCTTCTGCTTCTCCAATACACCGCCGATCATCCTATACCTCTATCTCAACGATGAAGAGCATCTTCGCAAAGAAGGTGACAAGAATGATCCCTATAGGGAGTTCGAGCGATTGGTGGCCAGAGGCCAAATCTCGCACGACCCTTCGGCGGAGAGTATTCAGCGTTGGATTCATGACAGACTCTGATCACGAAGAACTACCCGCCCGGGCAATCCGGGGGACACCATGAAAGCGCCGGTCAAAGCCGGCGGAGAGTAGCGGATGCAAGAGCCGTACAAGAAAGGAGTAGCGAACCGTCTTGGCCCCGAGTCATGCGCCGACGCGGGCAACTGCGTGGGTGAAGCGTTGACAGGGGTACACGCAGGCCAGCCATCGAACTCCGAAATCACCTCCCCTGGCGTGCCGACCCTGTATGGTGAGGGGGAAGGCCACCTCCGGGATGGCGCACCACGCGAGCCGCCTCGGAACGCCACGGAGTCTGAGACCCTGGGCCAGCGTGGTCCTGGATTGCAGGGCGTACGAGAAGCCGAATCAACGGCTGATCGTCACGGACCCGAGGTAAGAGCCGTATGAGGTAGTGCCTCACGTACGGATCTGTGCGGGGGGCCGCCCGCAAGGGCGGTCCCTACCGCGACACGAAACCTCGGGGTTCTGGTTGACGCGGCAGGCCAGATGGGCGAGGGGTTCTCACGACGCAGAGGCGATCGATTCGAGGTGCTCCCAACGCTCGAAGGCTTGGGCGTGTTGGGCTCCGATCTCGGCCAGTCGCTTCGTGGCGAGCACGACGTTGTCCGGGTTGCGATAGAACGCCGGATCGGCCAGTTGATTGTGCAGGACGTTCAGTTCGCCTTCCAGTGACTCGATCAGCTCCGGCAGTGACTCCAACTCTCTGGATTCCTTGAACGAGAGTTTCCGTGTCTGGCCGGCCTTGCGGGCTTCCTTGTAGAGCTTCTTCTTGTCGACCTTGGGCTTCTCGGGCTCGGGCGATTCCTGGCTCTGCTGGCGGCGCCAGTCCTCGTAGCCGCCGACGTATTCTTCGATCGCGCCGTCGCCCGTGAAGACCCACGTGCTCGTGACGACGTTGTCGAGAAACGCCCGGTCGTGGCAGATCAGCAGCACGGTCCCCTTGAAATTGACCAGCAGCTCTTCGAGCAGTTCCAGCGTCTCGCTGTCCAGATCGTTGGTCGGCTCGTCGAGGACCAGCAGGTTGGCGGGTTGGGTGAAGAGCCGGGCCAGCAGCAGCCGGTTGCGTTCCCCGCCGGAGAGGTAGCGGACGCGCGTCTTGGCCCGCTCCGGCGTGAACAGAAAGTCCTGGAGATAGCCGATGACGTGCCTGCTCTTGCCGTCGATGGTCACGGTGTTCCCGTTGGGCAGCACGTTCTCCCAGACGCTCTTGTCCTCGTCGAGCTTCCGCCGCAACTGGTCGAAGTACGTGATCGACAGTTGCGTTCCCCGGCGGATCGTGCCCGTCTGCGGCGACAGCTCGCCCAGCAGCAGTCGAACCAGCGTGGTCTTGCCGCAACCATTGGGCCCGATGATGCCGATCTTGTCGCCCCGCGCGATCATCGCGTTGAAGTCCTCGATGAGCGGCTTGTCGTCGTAGCGGTAGCCGACGCCCTTGGCCTCCAGCACCATGGTGCCCGAGTTCTGGGCCTCGGCCAGTTTCAACGTCGCGGTCCCCGGTTTCTCGCGCCGGGCCTGACGCTCGGCACGCATCTTCCGCAGGGCGAGCACGCGCCCTTCGTTGCGGTGACGCCGGGCCTTGATTCCCTGGCGAATCCAGATCTCCTCCTGGGCCAGCTTCTTGTCGAATCGTTCCCACTCCTTCTCCTGCGCTTCGAGTGCCGCCTGCTTTCGTTCGAGGAACGTGTCGTAGTCGCACGACCAGTCGAACAACTGCCCCCGGTCGATCTCGATAATCCGCGTGGCCAGCCTGCGCAGCAGCATGCGGTCGTGCGTGACGAACAGCAGCGTCTTGCCCATTCCGAGCAGATAGCTCTCCAGCCAGGCGATCGAGTCGATGTCCAGATGGTTCGTCGGCTCATCCAGCAACAGCAGGTCGGGCTCGCACACCAGCGCCGCCGCCAGGAGCACGCGCCGTTTCTGGCCGCCCGAGAGGGCAGCGTAGTCCCCGTCGGGGTCCAGGCCCATCCGCGTCGTGATGCTCGCGATTTCTTCGAGCACCGACCACGCACGATGGGCATCCAGTTGTTCGTGAAGCTCGTGCAGCCGGCGGTGGTCCGGGTCGGGATGCGCCGCCAGCCGGGCTTCCTCGCGATGATAGCGCACCATCAACTCGCCGCGCTCGCCCAGGCCCCGCGCGATGATCTCAAAGACCGAGCCGTCGAGGTCCTGCGGGATCGTCTGCGAGAAGTACGCGATCTTCAGTCCCGATTCCGCCTGCACGGTCCCCGCATCCGGGACGACCTGTCCCGCGAGGATTTTCATCAGCGTCGACTTGCCGGTCCCATTGCGGCCCAGCAGGCCGATCCGTTGTTGCTTGTCGATTTGAAGACTGACCCCATCCAGCAGCGGGGGCCCGCCAAAGGCGATCCTGATCTCTTGCAGCGATACCAATGCCATCGTATAGAACAATTCCGCATCATGTCGATTCCAGGGTTTCGTCAGCGACCCTACCCGCACCATCCTACCGCGCCTGCCGTCCAAACTCAATTCCCGTCTCCCACGGCCCTCTCCGGCCACGGCGTGAATGCTCTTCCCTTGGCAGCCTGCGACATGCTGTTGGCGACTGCAAGTACCCTTTGTCATACTCGGCAGTCACGAGTACACTATGCGGATACCAGGTACATCAGATGTTATCGGAGATCAGGAACTATGGACAAGGCAAGACGCAGCAAAAGGAACACGTGTCGCACTGCCGCGCGGGGAACCTCACGGCGTGCGTTTCTGGGAGGAGTTGCCGCCGGGGCCATTTGCAGCATCGTGCCACGGCATGTCCTCGGGGGGAATCGTCAAATCGTTCCCAGTGAGAAGACCACCCTGGCCTGTATCGGAATGGGCGGACAGGGTCACGTGAACCTCTTCAACCTCCTGCAGCTCGCCGAAGTGCAGGTGACGTCGGTCTGCGACGTCAATCGCGAAGGGCCGGGATACATCTCGTGGGACTGGATGGAGGGGAAGGAAGCCAAAGTCGGAGGGCGTGAGCCGGCCCGCCGTCTGGTGGACGAACACTACACCCGGACCAGAGGGGTAGCTCAGTACCGCAGTTGCCGGGCTTATGCCGACTACCGCGACTTGCTGAACCGGGAAGACGTGGATGCCGTGGTGGTCGCCACGCCGGATCATACCCATGCGGTGATCGTCATGGAGGCGTTGAAACGCCGCAAGCACGTCTATTGCGAGAAGCCCCTGGCCTATACCGTCCGCGAGGCGCGGATGCTGACCGAGGCCGCGCGCCGCGCAGGCGTCGCCACCCAACTGGGCAACCAGGGACAGGCGACCGACCAGGCCCGTCTGACCCAGGAGATCATCATGGATGGCGCGATCGGTCCCGTGCGAAAGGTCTACGTCCATCTGGGGGTGAGGTTCTGGGATGCCCCGGCCTCGGGCCATCGTCCCGCGGATACGCCGCCGGTCCCGGAAGGGCTGGACTGGAATCTCTGGCTAGGGCCCGCTCCCGAACGTCCCTATCACCCGGCGTACCATCCCTGGCGCTGGCGGGATTGGGAAGACTTCGGCACCGGTCCGCTGGGCGACATGGGCTGTCATATCCTCTCGACCGTGTTCAAGACGCTCCAGCTCCGCCATCCGATCAGCGTCGAGGCCGAGTGCACTGAGATCGGCCCCGAGGTGTATCCCCGCCGCTTCAAGGTGGAATACGCGTTTCCCGCACGGGGCGACATGCCGCCGGTGACGCTGACCTGGTGCGACGAGGGATATACGCCGCCCGTTCCTCCCGAGCTGGAGCCCGGACGACGCCTGGGATCGCCCCTCTATATCGGCGATAACGGAACCCTGATGGACTACCTGTTGATTCCCGAGACCCGACGGAAGGCCTACGGCGAAGCGCCGAAGGTGCTGCCGCGCTCTCGCGGGCAATATCAGGAATGGATCGACGCCTGTCGCGGGGGCGCCCCAGCCGGCTCGGACTTCGTAGCCCATAGCGGCCTGCTGACCGAAACGCCGCTGCTGGGCAATATTGCCATGCGCACCGGCAAGAAGCTGCAATGGGACGGGCCCAACCTGAGAATCACCAACGACGAAGTGGCCAACCAGTTGCTGCACCGCACATACCGCGAAGGCTGGACACTATAGGGACAGCCCGTCTCGACAGGGGGCGCCATACTGGGCTCCAGACTCGCGTGCTGCGCTTCGCGTGTCAATGCCCTTGTCTCTGCGGCTGGGCGTCTGGGCGTGAGTACGTGGATTCCCGCTTCCGCGGGAACGGCAGGGCGTAGGATCTCCACACCCCTCGGCGACTTCCCCGGTTGCGATTTCTTCCCTCGGTGTCGTTACTCCTTGCGGCTAAGGGAGTTATAAACACAGAAAACTTCGGCAGCATGTTGTATTGACGTTGACATGATACCATGGTTGATGTACCATGGGTGCAGCATCGCGTGTTGCGATGCGTCGGGGCGCGGGTCCCGGCGTGCGAGATTCGAGTTGCGAACGAAGGAGGCGACGATGGACGAACGACCTTGTCTGACCTGCACATACGCACGACGCCCGACCGGGCGATTGCTGCGCCTGGCGCTGCACCGTTTCCCTGGTCTGCTGATCTGCTTCCACTGCGCCGAGTCCGACGGGCAGATGACCGGGGTCTCGCCCGGCGGGACGTGCCGGAACTACCGGCGTAGACGCAAGACCCCGCCTGCGACCGGGCCGGTGGACAAGGCCGCCAGCCGCAAGATGCTCGCGCCCACGCCCCAGGAGCAGGAGTGGCGCATCTCGCTGGCGGACGGGTTGTCCACCCTCGTCGATCGCGAGGACTTCGAGAAGCTCGCCAGGCACAAATGGTCGCCCAGCCGGATCGGTCGCAAGATCTACGCGATGCGCCACGACGAGAAAGGACGGACGGTGTACCTGCACCGCCAGATCACCAAGGCCCGCAAGGGCTCCATTGTGGACCACGCCAACGGCGATTCCCTCGACAACCGGCGGATCAATCTGCGGGTCTGCACGTCCCGCCAGAATCAGGCGAACAAGGGCTCCCGGCGTGGCTCGTCGCGATTCGTCGGGGTGCACCGTCACGGCAACAAGTGGCAGGCGGGCATCGTGTGCCGGGGCAAGTACTATTATCTCGGCCTGTTCGACGACGAGGTCGAGGCGGCCAAGGCCCGCGACCGCAAGGCCTACGAGCTCCACGGCCAGTTCGCATACCTCAACTTCCCGGAGGAGTACGCATTCTCCTGGTTGCCTCGGGCATCTGGATAATGGGCGTCCCCTCACAGGCACAGGCACAGGCACAGGCACAAACCCCATATGTTGGGCCTCCACAGCACATGGGCAGCGGCTCTGCCCCGACCGGCTGTAGGTGGCCATTGGGGCCCGGTAATCTCCGTGAGGATCGAACACGGTGGACGAGAACAACCTATAAATTGTTGGGGACTCCTGGAAGAACAGCGGTTGTTATGCTATATTGGTTGTGGTGACGTACGGATTCCCGTGGTCAGAGCAAGACGAATGATCCAGGCAAAGGATGGTGTATGCCTCCAGAAAGACGGTCGCTCTCCGACTGGTATGCTGAGTCATTACGCTTTACCTCCTTCCATTTGGGGGACCCCGCGGACATTCCCGTGGCGGACTGGTGGAAAGGTGTGACAGGTAGCCAGCCCGAGGAGGTGCTGCAGACGCCCCAGCAGCAACGTGCCGTCGCAGCCGGGCGTTTCCACGAAGGGGTACTGTTTCTGGAGAGCCAACCGTTGAGGATTGATCTCACGCTCCAGCCCTTGAACGAACCGCCGAAGACAATTGCAGTGCCCAACATCGGCATACTTGAGACGGCATTCACAGAGTTTGTTGAAATGTCAAATGCCCTGATCCATCAAGGTAGCTTCCCGCGTATCAGACGCATGGCTGTCGGCGCGGTTCTGCTTCTTCCCGTGGGAGGTCGCAAGGAAGGCTATGAACAACTGCAACCTTACCTTTCCAGCGTTACAATTGACCCGGTGAATAGCTCGGACTTCGTATATCGCGTCAATCGCAAGCGTGCATCACAGTTGGGTATCTCCGGCCTCTCCATCAACAGGTTAGGTCAATGGAATACGGTCGTCACCAAGCTTCTGGGGCCGTTGACTGTACCACCGGACGCTACTCTGCCAGAGAACCACTTCTGCCGGATCGAGTTGGACATCAACACGGCACCGGAATATCCCGATGTATTGCCTGAGGAGAGGCTGGGTGACATTCTGAGTGAACTGGTAGCGGCGGCCAAGGAGATCATACTGCAGGGAGACGTGAAATGAGGGGATGTGCAAGCGTAGTTCTGACTCAAGCTCAGGCAGACTCAAACTGTCTGGAAGATACTACCAACTGGACCACAGCAAGATTTGTCAACCGACCCTGCTGTAGGATTCAGGGGTATGACGCGCAATCACAGTCTGACCTGGTGGGCGACGCCATCTCTCCAAGCCGGGGCGAAGCACTGAACACTGGGATCACCTCGTCGCCAACAGGCGAATGGAGGCAGATTGAAGTCCGCGAGGCAGACACATCGCTTCTCCCTCAGGTGGTGTACTTCTGCACAGGGAACCAAACGATGATAGTGAATGGAGGAACATGGTTTCTCTCTTCCGAAAGTCCTGTGCCTGTGATGGCGAGAAAAGACATTGCCGCCCGCATGAATCCCATCGCCACCCGTTGGTATCAGCCAACCTTGGTGGGAGGTGTCATGGATGAAGGTGCGGGAACCCATCAGACACCTCTGGCCGGCGATTACATGAGAGAGGTCAAACGCGCACTTGACCGACTTGCAGGCTTTGAAGGAGACGAGGAAAGCGAATCGGAGTTCATTTGGGTAGTCAGTGAGATTGTGTTTCGGTACGAGGGCTTCGGAGTCTGTGAGATCAGCCATCTGATCGAGACTCAGAAGATTGATCCCGAGATTGCTGAACATGTTCTCCGCGCGGTCGGTGACCTGGATCACAAAGAGACACACAAGTCCCGGTTTTGGGCATTAACGCGAGCGTTGAAGTCATCCTCGTCAGCGATTAGAGACGGGGCGAATGTCGGGTTGGCTTATATGGACGATCCGGAGGCCATTCCAGCGATCAAAGACGCGATTGAGAGAGAGCAATCGCCCTTGCTCCGCAAGCTGCTGCAGCGGACATTGGCCCAGTTGGAGAACACAGCGAGATGCCCCGTTTCCTGCGCAAGATGAGGAAGATGGCACACTGGAGGGATGCGGATACCACCAACTATGCGTGGTTGGCCGAGGGGAGAATCCCGGCCGATCCCGTGTGTGATCTCGACACACAGGACAATGCCATGTCGGTCTTCATCAGCGACTCTGGCATTCGTACAATCGAGCAGTTGGCTGCGGCGTTCATTGCCAATGGGGATAGCCTCCGGGACTTTGAATATGTTACCTTCGAATCCGAGGACGTCGCCGACGCAGGCATTGAAGTCAGCGATGTACTGGGAAACACGCCGGACACAGAGTCCAACAGACTGCATCGGGACCTCGTGAGAATATCAGCACAATCACTCGTCGCTTTGACTGCGGCGACTCTGCGGCGAGGTGTGGCGGCAACGTGCGACCGAGTGCCCCGCAAAGAGGTCGCCGTCCATATCCTCAGAGGTGTAGAGGAAGGATGGCTCGATCGTGCCCAGGTCAAACCTAAGGTTCTTGAGAGCGCAACAAGTGACTGTACCCCTTCCTTAGTACCACTTTAATTGTTAGGATTCCCGACTTCAACTGTTATCTTTTGAGAACCTCTTGCATTTGGTCTTGCCTCGGTTACCCTGAATGGGCCGGCCGGAGGATAGGGC
>Ga0209200_1001252_pt1 | contig 26162 bp, 24 predicted proteins | sample AD_UKC033_MetaG_FD_184406 | JGI IMG/M metagenome (GOLD analysis project Ga0209200, IMG submission 184406) | Active sludge microbial communities of municipal wastewater-treating anaerobic digesters from USA - AD_UKC033_MetaG (SPAdes) (version 2) | ecosystem: Engineered > Bioreactor > Anaerobic >... | reverse complement strand
AATTCAGCCAGATAGAAAAAGCTTTTTCCCCGGTCGGCCGTTAACCATGAAAATGACATGCTATGCAGACCGATGAGAATACAACTGCAAAACAATCCGTGGCTGCATCGGCTTTTTTGCCTGTAACGGTGTGGGGCGTCATCGGTTATCTGTTGCTGCTTCTGTTGGCCTTGACGCGCATCACCCCCCTGGAAAAACGCATCGAAACGCGCGCGCGATGCCAATTGACCGCCGCTGGTTTTGATTCTGTACAAGTTCAGAGTCGCGGCCGTGTTCTTTTGCTGCGCGGCACGGTGCGCGACTCGGTTGACAAGTTGGCCCTGGCTGAACTCGGCGGTCGTTTTCCGGGAGTGCGCCTGGTGATTGACTCCACCCGCTGCGCGTTGCCAGATCCGCGCGAACAGGCCCGCAGGGATTTGGTCCTGCTGTTGCCGCGACAGCGCCTTCATTTCCCCTCCGGCAGCACTGTGATTGATGCCGAAGGAAGAGAGTCTCTGAACCGATTGGCTGTTCTGTTGTCGAAGCTTCCCGACGTCGACATCGAGATCGCCGGCTATACCGATGACAGCGGTTCACCGGCTCAGAACCTCCATCTCAGCCAGGCGCGGGCTGATTCAGTGCGCAGGACGCTGATCTCATTGGGTTGCAGCGAAAAAAGCCTGGTAGCCCTTGGTTATGGAACCCTCAATCCGGTTGCGGACAATCGCACTCCGCAAGGACAATCGCTGAATCGGCGCGTTGAATTCCATCTGCTGCAGGAGAATACCGATGCTCTATCTGATCGCTGAAATTGCGCTTTATTTGTTGCTTGCCCTCTTGTTGGGCTTTGCTCTCGGCTGGTGGGCACAGACGCTCTATCATCGCAAGCAAATCGAGAGACTGGAAAGAACCTGGAAAATCAATGTCTCCAGCCTTGATCCCCATATCTTACCCCCCGACTCGACTTCACCAAAATCCTGAATTGGTGGTGTCTACTATTGAGAAATCCTTGATCCTGAATCTGTTTTCGATCCGTCCAGTTCTGCGCTCCCTTTTGCAGGAGGTGCTGGCAATTGCCGGCTTGCTCCGTTTCTGCCGCAAAAATTCTCCCAGTTCATTAAAACCCATATTCGGTGCGCAGCACCGGATCTTAAAGAAAATCAATCTGGTGGCAATGCGCGTTGGGTGAAAAGCGACCTTTTCGCAACCGCATCAAGAATAAGCGATTGAATGTTTTTTGATTCGGTTAACACCGAATCTGGGTAAAAGACAAATGTGTGATTTGGCGCAATCCGGCGATCGAGTTGTGCCAAATCGCGCGCATTATCTTCTCTAAAAGTATTATCGATCGATTAGATTTGTTTAAAAAAGTATTATCGATCGATTAGATTTGTTTAAAAAACAAAGAGATGTAGACTTGTTATTAATTTGGCACGGTGATTGCCTTATATAGCCGAAAGAATTGCGGGGGAGATACCAGCTGGGCTCGCTGCACAGCAGCGAGCCCAGCTTTGGTACTACAACCTTTATTCGATAGAGGTACAAAATGAGCTTGCTTTACTTTTTGTTGATCGGTTTGCTGGCGGGTTATTTGGCTGGCAAGATCATGAAAGGGCGGGGCTTCGGACTTTTAGGCAATCTTTTGGTCGGCGTAATCGGCTCTTTTGTTGGTGCCATGCTGTTCCGGATTGTTGGTTTAGCCTCTACTGGACTGCTGGGCCAACTGGTTATGGCGGTTGTCGGCGCGGTGGTTTTATTGTGGATCTTGACCAAAGTTCGCAAATAATTTTGCATGTAGGGGGGGGACCTTTCTGGCAGAACTGATTTTTCACCCGGGCAGGGGAAAAGTTATCTGCACAGAAGGGTCTTGTTATTGATGACAAAGTTTCGCTGGGTGCTTTTTGTCGATAGCGCTCTGCGAGCAACGGGCAGCCTGTGGGGGGTTGCCCTTTTTTTTGCCTGCCCGCCTCTGACATTCTGTTGAGGCCGATTTGCTGCCGGATGCCACCTTTGCCCCGGTTACAGGCGTTTGATGGCCACGACCGAGGCATCGTCTTCCCAAGGCGCATCACCGCCGAACGAGAAAACCGTTTCGAATATGCGCTCCACGATCGCCTGTGCTTCCAGGTGGCGGCAATTTTCGATCAAGCTGATCAACCGCTGCAGCCCGAACATGTTATCGTTTTTTTCATTTCGTTCGATAATTCCATCGCTGTAAAGGACGAGAACAGATCCGGGCGTCATGTGTTCATAGCCGCGGTGCAGCTCGATTTCGGGCATAAAGCCAAGTGTCACGCCGGTGGATTCCAGCTGTCTTGCCCCTGATTCGCCGATCAATATCGGTGCAGGATGGCCGGCATTGACATAAAAGAGGTGGCCGTCACCCTCGATTTCGCCGATAAAAAGGGACACGTAATTGCTGGAATAGGTGCTGCGCTGAATAACGCGATTCAAATGGCGCAACACCGTGATGGTGCGGAAATCCATGGCCATTCCCATGCGCAGGCCGATGACCACATCCCGCACCAACAAGGCTGCCGGCAATCCATGACCACTGGCATCGCCGAGGCTGACGCCAAAGCTGGCGTCTTCCAGGTCAAAAAAATCGAAAAAATCACCACCCACCAATTCGGCTGGTTCGGAGTGGCCAAAGATTTGATATCCGGCATAAACCGGGCTGCGTTGGGGCAGAAGGCTCTTTTGGATTTGCACAGCCTGTTCCAGCCGACCGCCGATGTTGTCGGAAAACAGCCGATAGTTGAGCGCCATGCGCACCGAGTTGGTAAAAAGGTTGACCTCTTCCCGTTCCCAACCCGGCGAAAGGCTGAAAACCCACAACCAGGAGCGATCGGGCGAATGTACCCATATCGCGGTTTGGGTTTGCGTCGCCGCAGCTGCTGTGCTGTGGAACGCCTGGATATGCTCTTTTTTTTCATAAATATAACTGCGGTTTTGATAGGCGAGCTGCACCACCTCATAATCGACCAACAGCTGTTGTGAATAGAGATGGTTTTTTGTTTGGTTGCTGCTGTGCAAAAGCACAAACGCATGGCCGCGCAGCTCGTATATCCGTCCTTCGCCGATTCTCAAACGCTGGCCAAATGCAGAGTCGAGTTCCTGCAAGATAAAGCTGAAAAAATCTTCGCCCCCGCTCTCGATCCGTATCTTGGCCAACAGAGCGTCCAATTCGCGATAAAATAGTTTTGGATCGGTCATCTCGCCTCGTGTGTGAGCGGTTAATTCGGTATTTTCCTGGTTGCGAAAATATACATGATTTGTTCGTAAAAGCCAAGCTGCAAAATGCCAACGGATCCGCACAATGACGAATTCGCTTTCATTTTCCCCGAATTTTATTACCTTCTGGCTTTGCCCCTTTTCCTAAAGCCAGATTCGGTAATGACCGGATCAAAAACGATACATTCTCATATTTTGTTCTGATTCGGTGTTAACCGAGTAAAAAAATAGTCAATCGCTTATTCTTTGTGCGATTGCGAAAAGCGCACTTTTCACCCTTTGTTTCGATCAGATTGATTTTTTGTGGATTTTGGTGCTTTGCGCCGAATCCGGAATTAACTCTCGAGGTCTCCGATGCTTCCACCTTATTCGCCGCGCTATGCCGATGTCTGGCCGCAAGTCAGAACGGCCATCACTGCCGCCTGGCCCAGAACTCTTGCCATCTATCCCGGTTTGCCCAAACCCTTTACGGCCTCCATCCCGGGAACGGATATGCTCTTTTACTGGGACACCTATTTCACTCACCTCGGATTGCTGCAAGAGCCAAAAGGCGTACAGATGGCGCGCGACAATATCGACGATCTTTTGGCTCAGGTTGAAACGCGCGGGTTTATCCCCAACGCCAACCATCCCTGGGGCGTCAACCGTTCCCAAACGCCTTTTCTGGCCCAGATGGTGCGCGATTGGTATCAACAAACACCGGAGAAAGATCTCCCTTGGTTGTCCGCCGCTTTCGCCACGCTGCGAAAGGAATATGCTTTCTGGACCGACGGCTTGCCGCAAACGATTGAATCACACGCCACTCCGATTCCGAATCTCTATCGCTTCAGCCATCATGCCACGCCGCCAGAGTTGCTGTCATTTTACAACACTATCCTGGTGCCGAGGTTGTCTTTGCCCGACGGCATTGCCGATGCCGAAAAAATCCGCCGCGCCTCTCCGTATCTCGCCGAAGGCGAAACAGGCTGGGACTTTACTCCGCGCTTCGAGGAACGGTGCAGCGATTTCGCCGGTCTCGATCTCAATGTCAATCTCTGTCTTTATGAAGAGATCTTTGCGTGGATGGCGGTTGAAACCGGCTGTCCGGTCGATCCGCGCTGGCAAGAGCGCGCACGGCAGCGCAAAAAGCTGATCCAAACCCTGTTCTGGGATGAAAAACGCGGGTTTTTTGCCGACTATGACTTTGTCAATCAGCGACCCGCGCGCGTCGCCTCGGCCATTACCTTTTGTCCGCTGTGGGCGGGACTGGCAACCGATGAGCAGGCCCGACGGGTGCGCGACATTCTCGCTGTTCTTGAAGGGGATTTCGGGTTGTCGGCTTGTGAGCCGTCGGATCGGCCGCGGCGCTACCAATGGGATCATCCGGCTCTGTGGCCGCCATTGACCTGGTGGGCTGTCAGCGGCCTGCGGCGTTATGGTTACGATGCCGATGCCCTGCGGCTGGCCATGAAATATCTCGATGTGGTGGCGAAGAATTTCGTTCAGCCTGATCCGGCCGACGGTGTCAAGACCCGATTTCCCGGACAACGCGTCGCGGGCAAGGTCTGGGAAAAGTTCACCGTCGACGGCCGCATCAACGATTTCGAATACGTCGCCGATGAGCAGCAGGGCTGGACCGCCGGGGTTTTTATCGCCCTGCACGAATGGGTCAAAGAGCGATTGAATCGGTCGAAACCCTGAATCTTACCCTGACTGGAGCGTTTTTTTGTCCGCCTCCGGCCTCCTCGGCGGCGCGCCTGGGTCATCGGCGATGTGACCAGACAACACTCGGCGCGGGCGCGCCGCCTGCGGGGTCCTCCGGCGGCTGCGCGCGCCTCCTCGGCCGCAAGAGCGGCGGCCTGCGGGGTCGCGCTCCGCAACCTTTTTATGAACAACCCTGTCTGCCTCACATGGATCGTGGGGACGGGCAGAATACCTGTTCCGCAATCCGCTCCGCCTCATCGGCTGCTACAAACAGCACCGCGACGCGCAAACGCGACGCTGCAGAATGCCGGCGCCGCCAAGGTTTCAATATCATTATCGACAGCACTATCCGGAAACCGTCCACAAACCTTGAAGGGATGACATGAACTCGATGACCTGGCCCCGGGCTATGGCGCTTGCCGATCAGCAGGCAGGTGGAGAATTGGCCGTGCGGTTGCACAAGAATTTCGACCGCCTGGAAGAGGAAAAATACCAGCCGCACAAGGTTTTTTTGACCAACGAGGAGAGCTTTTATTGGCCCGGCGATACCGAAGGTCGCACAGTGCTGGCTCTGGCGCTCCTGGCTCAGGCCACCCAGAGACAACCGCTGTTTTTCGACTCCATTCTCTGTCTCTTTCCGCAAAAGATGAACCGGCTTGGCTATTTCGGCGACATCCAACCTGCAGGCGGCTGGGACGAACAACAGCTTGCATCGCACGGCTGGGTTTTGCGCGCGCTGTGTGAGATCTACCTCTGGAAAAGCGATCCCGCCTTGCTCGAGATGATCCGCCGCATCATCGACAATCTCGTCCTGCCCCTGGCCGGCAGCATGGCAAAAACCTATCCCCTCGATCCGCAGGCGCGCGAACAGGGCGGCGGTATCATCGGCACCCGCCGGCTGCAGCGCGTCGACGGCTGGATTCTCTCCACCGACGTGGGCTGTATCTTTATTCTGCTCGACGGTCTGGTGCAATCCTGGTCGATTTTGCAAGACGACCAGCTGCGTCCCCTGATCGAGGAGATGATCGCGGTTTTTCTCCGTTTCGACCTCGACGCCATTCGGGCGCAAACCCACGCCACGCTCACCGCTCTGCGCGGTCTGCTGCGCTATGCCGAGGCAACCGGCGATCGCTCGCTGGTCGATGCCGTCGCAGAGCGATTCGACCTCTACAAACGCCTGGCCATGAGCGAAAATTATGAAAACCATGGATGGTTCGGCAGGCCGTCGCACAGCGAGCCCTGCGCCATCATCGATGCTCTGATGACGGCGGTGACCCTCTGGCGCGCCACCGGAGAGGCGGTCTATCTCGAGGATGCGCATCACATCACTTACAATGCCTTGGCCGCCACCCAGCGCCTCAACGGCGGATTCGGCTGCAACAGCTGCAGCGGCGCCGAATCGCCTTTTCTGGAAATACGCATGCAAGAGGCTCACTGGTGCTGCACCATGCGCGGCGGTGAGGGGCTCAGCTTTGTCGCCCAATCTGCCTATTATACCCGCGGAAACAGGGTTTTTGTCCCCTTTTTCGCGGACAACCGCGCGATATTGCGGCTCGACGGCGGTGAATTGACTGTAGAACAAAAGAGCGATTATCCGACCGGCGGGAGCTGCACGATCAGGGTGGTCGAATGCCCGAATCCGCTGGCCGTTGAGTGGCGGCTGTTCGCGCCCTGTTTTGTTCGACCCTCGAGTCTGACCATCAACGGCGCATCCTTGCCCCTCGAGATCCGCGATGGATTCTTGCAGATCGACCATCGCGCCAGATCCGGCGACACGCTTGTCTATCGCTTTGATCCCGTTATCCGCCGGCTGCCAAGCCTTGGCGAGCGAGCCCTGCCAGGGTATGGCACGGTGCGGCGGGGGCCGCTGCTCCTGGCTGCGGATCGGTCTCCGCAGGGCGAGATCCAGCTGCCCGCAACCGAATCGCTGCACTGCGACGACAATGGATGCCGCTGCGGCAACATCGAACTGTCACCGCTCTATCATCTGCTGCAGCCCTGGCGCGACCGTCAGGTGCTGTTCGCCAACCCCCGGCGTTTATAGCGCTTCAACCACCCGGCGGAAATGAAAACCATAGATCGCCAGCGTCACAGCGGTTGACAGTTTGTTCGGATAGCGCAGCATACAGTGCAGCAAGAGTTTCCAGTAGTAGCGCCGGCCTTTTTCCCGCATGCCGAGTTTATACAGCGCGCGGAAAAAAGCCTGGATTTCAGCGCCGGAGAGGCGCTGCCGTCGTCCTTTTGGATGGCGATATTCCCGCAAAAACAGAACAAGGCGTTCGTAGTAGGCTTTTTGCGCATAGACGGTGCGCAGAATATGCCGGTAACCCTGGATCAAGGTGTCGGGATCCATTTTGGGGACAAAGTTCATCGATCCGTCCATGTTGTCGCCGCTCATGATCCGGAGCAGGCGATTTTCTGCCTTCAATCGCTCGAACAGCCGGGTGCCGGTCGGCGCGTTGAGAAGCCCCACCATGGCGGTGACGATGCCGCTCTGTTGAATGAAGCGAATCTGCTGCTCGAAAATCGATGGCGGATCGTGATCGAATCCGACAATGAATCCGCCGGAAACAGTCAAGCCCCGGCGCTGAAGCTTTTTCACCGAATCGACAAGATCGCGTTGGCGGTTTTGCGTCTTGCCGCATTCCTGCAGGCTCTCTTCATTGGGCGTTTCGATGCCGATAAAGGTGTGGACAAAACCGGCCTTGACCATCATTTCGGTCAATTCATGATCATCGGAGAGGTTGATCGACACTTCGGTGGTAAAACGAAACGGATAGCGGCGCAGTTGCGACCAGTCGATAAGCGCCGGCAGAATATCGTTTTTGAGTTTGCGCTTGTTGCCGATAAAATTATCGTCGACGATAAACACATTGCCCCGCCATCCCAGGTCGTAGAGCGAAGTGAGCTCGCCCAGAAATTGTTCGCGGGATTTGGTGCGCGCCTTGCGGCCGTTCAACAAAGTGATGCTGCAGAATTCGCAATCAAATGGACAACCGCGTGAATACTGAACGCTCATCTGGGCGTATTTTTTGTGATCGAGCAACTCGTACAGCGGCCTGGGCGAACGGCTCAGATCCGGGAACTCATTGGTGCGATAGACCGATTTGGCAGTGCCGTTGCCGAGATCGGCGATAAAGGGCGGCAAGGTGATTTCGGCTTCGTTGAGAACAAAATGATCCACCTCGGGAAATTGCTCGGGATTGGAAGTGACCAGCGGCCCGCCAGCCACCACCTTGAGCCCCCGAGCTTTGCAGCGCCGAATGACCTCTCGAAAGGACTGGATCTGAATATTCATCCCGCCAAGGAAAACAACGTCCGCCCACTCCAGGTCCCGATCTTTCAACGATGCCACGTTCAGATCAACCAGTTTTTTCTCCCATTCCTTCGGCAACAGCGCTGCAACGGTGATCATCCCCAACGGGATGTCCGATGCCTTTTTCGCCACGAACTGGATGGCGCCTTTAAAACTCCAAAAGGTAGGCGGCGTTTCCGGATAGACAAGCAGGATGTTCATCTTGGATCTCCTCGATATGGTGGATGAAAAGCGTCGGAAAAGGCCCGCAAGATCGACTGCTTTCGCCGCCGCTGGCGGATTTTGCTTTACTTGTTGCTTTTGGTCTCTTACCTTAAGATACAACCTTTTTGCCAATCGAATTGTAAAACTAGTGTAAAAGACGGCATAGCGATGCAAGGATCCTCTTCTGCAGCACGTCCAATCGTGATTTTTATACTGGCTCTCACCGCCTGGTTTTCTCTGGTTGGGCTGTGGATTTATGCTTTTATATCCAATCACCTCTTTTTCAGCCGTGTCAGCGAATGGATTTCGCCGCGCACCATCGAAAGGCCCTCTGGTCTGGCAACATTTATCGGTGGAATGGTCTTGCTCTTTGCTGTTTCTATCGCCCTGTTGCTCATCTTTCGCAACTACACTTTGCAGTTGAGCCTCAACCGTCTTTATGACGGATTCATTGCCGCGGTCACCCATGAATTGAAATCGCCTCTGGCCTCGATCCAACTCTATCTGGAGACTCTGCGTGAGCGTCAGGTCCCGGTTAAGAAGCAAAAAGAGTTTTTCGAGCTGATGCTGCAGGATACCCAGCGCCTGAAGCGATTGATCAATTCGATCCTCGACATCGCCGCTCTGGAGCAAAAAAAGATCGCTTATAATTTTCAGCTCTATGATGCGGATGAACTGATTTCAGGTTTGCTAAGGGAGAGCCGAGATCAATTCAAGCTGCCCGTCTCTGCGGTTCACTCCAGAGGGCATCTGGAGTGCCAGCTCGTCGCCGATGCCAGCGCCCTGTTGATGGTTTTCAACAATCTCATGGACAATGCGATCAAATACAGTACGGAGCCACCGCAAATCGAGGTGCGGGTCTACCGCTCCTCGCACGATGCGGTGATCAGGTTCAGCGATCAGGGCATCGGGCTGGCACAAAAAAAGAATCAAAAAAAGATCTTTGAAAAATTCTATCGCCTGCATGATGCGAACAGCCCGACGATCAAGGGGACGGGGCTGGGGCTCTACTGGGTCAGGGAGATTATCAGGGTTCATGGAGGACGCGTTTGGGTGCACAGCGCGGGAAAGGGGAAAGGGATGACGGTTGCGATGGAACTGCCGATCTATCCGGAACGAAAGAAACGCACACTCGATCGACTCCTCGATTTTACCCGGCAAATTCGCCAGGGAAAAGGACTTTTAGACAAGGCTGGCTGTGAAGAAAAAGAGTCACATTCTTCTCGTCGAGGATGAAGAAAATCTGGCGAGAGTTCTGCTCTTCAACCTTGAGGAAGAGGGGTATCGGGTTACCTGGGCCCGGGATGGCCGCACAGGCCTCGAGAGTTTTGATGGTCGAACGATCGATCTGGTCATTCTCGATCTCATGTTGCCCTACATCGACGGATTTGCAGTGGCTGAAACCATCCGCCGGCAATCGGCGCAAATCCCCATCTTGATGCTGACCGCCAGGACCGGATCCGACGACCGGATCCGCGGCTTGGAATCGGGGGCGGATGATTATTTGACCAAACCATTTCACCTGAAGGAACTGTTGTTGCGGGTCAACGGAATGCTCAAGCGCAAAAGCTGGTACCGGCAAAGCGAAACCCTGAAAGGGACCTTGAAAGTCGGCAAATGCCGGGTCGATTTCAGCGATTTGACCATCCGCTGCGACAAGCGTACCTTGCGTTTGACCCACCAGGAAGCCGAACTGTTGCACTATTTTGTCGAGCACAAGGGACGGATCATTTCTCGCCGTGAGCTGCTTGAAAACGTCTGGCATTTGCATGCGCAGATCGATACCCGCACGGTGGACAATTTCGTCGCCCGGCTGCGCAAATATTTTGAACCCCAGCCTTCCCGGCCGATCCATTTTATCAGCGTGCGCGGGGCAGGCTATCTGTATAACCCGTAGAATCGAGGCCGCGCAGATGAAGATCCAGACTGCCGTCACGGCAAAACAAAAAAAAGCGTTCATCGATTTTCCCTATCGGTTCTATTGCTCTGATCCACTGTGGATTCTGCCATTGCGCTCGGAACAGAAAAAGCTCTTCGACCCCGGCAAGAACAGCCTGTTGCAGCATGGTGAGCACGTGTTGTTTCTGGCTGCCGACGGCGGCAATGCAATTGGCCGAGCGGCGGCTTTTATTGACGACGGATATAACCGGCATTGGAACGAAAAGGTCGGGTTTTTCGGCAGTTTCGAAGCTGTCGACGATGTGCAGGTTGCGGAATATCTGCTCGATGCTTGCGCAGACTGGCTGCGCCAGCGCGGGATGACCCGCATGCGCGGTCCGATCAGCTTCGAGTCGCAGAACTGGGGTGTGGTCATCGATGATTTTGCCTCGCCTCCCCGGCTGATGTCGCCCTACAATCCGCCATATTATGCCGAGTTGTTCGCCGCCTTTGGCCTGCAAAAGGTCAAGGATCTGGAGGTTTTTGTCAGCCGCTCGCTCGATTATCCCCTGCCGGAGCGCTTCCTGCGCCATCGCCAGCGCCTGATGCGCAAATACGGTTTGCGGTTGCGCAGCATCGACATGAAAAATCTGCTGCGCGACGTGCGAATCATCGTCGATTTGAGCAACCGCTCCTTGCAGAACAACTGGGGCTATGCGCCGGTCAGCGAGGAAGAGGCAGAGGGGATCGCGCGCGATCTAAAGCGAATCGTGAGGCCGGAACTGGTGCAGATCGTCGAAGCGGGGGATGAACCGATCGGATTTTGCATCGCCTTGCCGGATATTCTGCAATTGTTGCAGGGATGCAACGGGCGGCTTTTGCCAAAAGCGTGGTACCGCCTGCTGTTCAAATTGCAGTCGATCCGCATCTTCCGCATCTGGGCTTTGGGCATCGTGCCGGAATTCCAGCGCCGGGGCATCGATACTTTGCTCTATTCGCGCATCTGGGAGGTGCTCAAGGATGTCGACGCCGTTGTCGAAGCCAATTATATTCTCGAGGATAATTTTCCCATGAAAGATGCGGTGCTCAAGTTGGGGATGAGAAAAAATCGCACCATGCGGATTTTCGAAAAAGATCTCTAGACTCTTTGCCTCACGGATTGCGCTCACCGCGATCGCCTAGCGCAGGACCATCGCCAGCTCGAAAGCGAGGAGCAGACCCCTGGCTTTGCCGGGCACGATAAAACCGCTGTTCATCACCGCCAAATCGAGGATAAATCCGCCTGGTCGAATGCCCAGGCCGCAACTGGTGCCGGCTCCGATGTCGCCGCCCAGAGCCAGACCCACGCGCAGCGGCAACCAGCGTGCGATTTTCCATTCCGCGCCTAAAGAAAACTGGGGATGGGTGCCATGCCAGGCGGTGCGGGAAAAGCCCTGGATATAGTCCAGAGTGACCGCCACTTTGTCGGTTTCGTAAGCACCGCCGATGCGCAAGCGGGCGGGCAATTTTTGCTGAAAATTATCGCCATTCTCCACAGTCCAGCTCGAATCTTCGATTGCCTCTTCTTCCAGGTCTGCCGCTTTATAGGCGGTCAGCGAATCGCCGCGGACATAGCCAAAACTGCTCTCCTCGGTCGTCCAAACGGTATGGCCGATCAGATTGAGCAGAGCAGCGCTTATCGTCCAGTGGTTGCCGAATTGCGCTGCGACGCCGGCATCCAGATTCACGCCGGGTTTGCCGACTTCCAGAGCCGCTTCATACTCGCCTTTGACGGCGAATCCATGCGGTTGGGTCAGAAAGCTCGCCTGCGCATAGACGATGCGGGCTTGACGAATGCCGTAGACCATCTGCAGGGTGGCGCCGACCGCAAAAGCGTCGGCAAAGGTCACGCGCAGAGGATGGCCGTATGAAAGCCCGATCAAACCGATGGCAGAAGCCTCTCCATTGGTTTGTTGCAGGAGATAGGTCCTGCCCACCTGATTGCCCTGCAGGGCGAGCGAAAAAAGATCTTTGTCTGCCTGTGCCCATGATCCTGCTTCAGAGCCCATACTCAAGGCAAACCGTCCGATGGAAAACGACAGCACCCGGCTCGTGGCGCGGCCGTGCACATGCAAACCGTCTTCCGGGATGCGGTGCAAGATCGCTTCGATGTCGTTCTGATCCCACACCGGGTCGTCGACCAGATAGCGGTCATAATCGGTTTTGGTAAAACTATTGTTGTGCAACCCGGCGCCCAGGGAGAAAAAGGTCATGGAAAAACGCGGGTTGTTCCGCAGCCCCAGGTTGGCTGGATTGTAGAGAGCGGCGTCAACACCGCGGGCCAGAGCGGTGGCGCCTCCGCCCATGCCCAGAGAACGCGCGCTGATTTGGGCATGCGTCGTTGTCGGAAAAAACCATCCCGATGCGAAACAGGCGCCCCAAACCACGACCGCCAGAGGACGATACCTGCGTTTTTTATCTGTTTTCATCACTTGTTCTCCGGCAGATTGCTGGACACACTGGCTTTCAACGAGGCATCGACCCTGACATAGTCGGATGGCCGAACCTGCACCATGCGGGATGCTGTTCCCAAATAGATGATTTTTGTGCCCAAATAGATCCGGTCATTGTCGGCGAACCATTGCATTTGTGCCTTGCTCAGGTTTTGCTGCCAGGCGGCGGTGGCGGATTTGCTGACCGTTGCCGGCTGGCCACTCAGCTGCGGTTGCGGCAATTGAATCGGGCCGACCACCAGATCGGCAGGATGGTCGTAGATCGATTTGTCGCTGCGAGTGCGCGAAAAGAGCAGGGTCACCGTGACGGCCAGGGGGGTATGGTTTTCGATTTGTGCATCGATCGTCAGTTTTTCGATATGGTCGCGAATCAGCTCTTGTGTGTCCGAATCGATATCGAGGGTGTCCGGCTCGGTGAGCGTCGTATCGATCGGCAGTTGAATCGTCAAGGGCGCGCGGAAGATCGCCTGCGCAAACAGCGAATCGTGGATGCCGATGGTTATCTGTGAGTTGGGGTCGCCGATCTCCACCATGCCGCTGATCGACAATCGTTCCGGGTTGCTGTTGAAAAGAGCGGCGGCATTATAGATTTTCAGAGTATCGATCAGATCAGGACGACAGGGAATGGGGTTATAGGATTTGCTGATCGAGACCGGTGAGGCCGGATCGTTGCGCGGATTTTCCGCATTGATAAAGAGAAAGAGATTCAGCGGAACACAAACCGTGGCATAAAGCGGGATCATCAATTCAACGCTTTGAAAACGGATATCCTGGAGTTCTTCCGGGATCGGATCCTGGATTTTGACGTCGCTGAAAGATGCCCGCAACCGGTCAAACTTGCCGGTGATCTCGCGCAGAATAAAAGAACGCCGGGAGGTCGACAGCCCAACGCCGCCGGTAAAGTCTGCTACCGGTCCTTGCGGCATGACGGCGAAGCGAAAGAAATTGTGCCCGCCATGCTCGGCAGGATCCAGGTGATAATTTTTCAGGTCGATCGAGGCGCGAACAGAGTTGGTGGATTGGCCGGCCGCAGCAGGAGGAACCGCGATGTTCAGAACGGGGTGGGTGACGCCGTCAGGTTCCAACAGATCGAGCAGCACCAGGCGGGTGGTGATTTTCTGCGAATGGCTGGAGTTGGTAAAAAAGAATTCGACCGTCCCGCGATCGATGACAGAAGGTTCTTGCAGCACAAATCCGATGGTGCTGACGAGCAGAGAGTCGATGGTCTCGACGTTGCTCGGATAGCTGCGTGAACTGCCATTGCCGGCTTCCAGATTGATCCGCAAGAGTTGCTCATCGAACGCCAGACTCAGATCGTTGCGATAGGTGAGGAGCATGCGATCGGATTTGGCATCCACTTCGAGTTCCTTCACATCGTCGGTCAACTCGGACATCGTCCAGGTGTGCTCGACCAACGGCAGGAACCAGTCGACGATAAAAGTGGGCTCCTGGGGCGAACGAAACGAACAATTGCGAAAAAGCAAAAGGAACAACAAAAGAACACCAAAGCGGCTGACGATATGCTGAGAGCGCTGGAAAGGCGACATGATTCGTTCCTTGTTAAAGGCTTGCAGTCAATGGGGAAACGGCCGGTGATTTGCAGCTAGAACAAATGCGCGTTTGAGTGGAGGCTCGATTCTCAGTCGTTGTTTTTCACCAGACACCATCATGATGGATCTGCGGGTAGGTGGAGCTGGCTTTGCTGCTGGGATTGGCGACCGCGGTTCAATGGCGGTCATCGATCGAGGGGCACATGATGCAATGCAATTGTTGCACTGAAAGCCGGGGCGTCTGCTGTTGCAGCAGTCACCTTACCATACAAAATAACCATACAAAATACCGGTGAGAATGGCAATCGAAAAATTGCTGCAAGGGCATCGGATCTCATGTTTTTGGGAAAAAATTGACCTTGATCACGGATAGATGAGATGCAAAATTGTGGATTGCCAATCCTCCGGATGCGTTCGCAGACAATGGATCAACAACGGGAACGCCTGTCAATTGTCGGATAAATGCGGGAAATTAAAAAAATGCGATGCTTGCAGGCAAGCATCGCACGGCTATTTTTGTGAAACTGACTATGGCGCCTTTTGCACGCCGGCGTTCTATTTCAGCAGCAATGCCCTGCCGTATTTAGCGGTTCCGTTTGCGTTCATTCTAAAGTAATAGGTTCCGGATGAAACGATCTGCCCGGTATCGTCCCGGCCATCCCACCGTACTGTCTTGAGTCCCGGCGATTCAACGCCATCGACCAGAGTTTTGATCAATTTGCCGCCAAGATCAAAAACTGAGATTTCAACCGCGGACTCGGTCGGCAATTCGTAAGAAATAAAGGTCGATAGATTGAAGGGATTGGGAAAGTTTTGCAAAAGATGAACCTCTGTCGGGAGATAATCGGTGACATACTGGATTTGAATCGACTCATGTTGAAATTGGTTGCCGTCGAAATTGGTATCGGTCAAGCGATAGCAATAAGACATACCCGGAATGATCCGGTCATCGATGAACTCATATCGGGTGTTCGATGTGCTGTTCCCCTGACCGGGAATCTGAGCGATGGCGGAAAAGTGACGCGGGTCCTGATCGGCACGTTCAACCACAAAGAAAGCATTGTTGATCTCACTGGCGGTCGTCCACTGCAACCGAATTTTATCTTCGACGATCGTGGCGGCAAAATCATAGAGTTTGACCGGCAGAGAGTGGTCGCCGGTGACAATTCCTGCAAAGGTGAGTGTCGGGTTTCCCAGAACAGAGACAATTCAATTTATCATTATCTGATTAGCAAATCAAGAAAAAAATGATTATCTTCAGCCGTTTATTTTTGCAATTGCGCGGAACAGGGCGCCAAGTGATGCACAACTGTCCGGATTCTCCTAATCTTCGAGTTCCCGATGTCGCTTAAAAAGAAAGCAATGCAAGGTGTTTTGTGGACCGGCCTGGCCAAGGCGAGCATGCAGGTGATGCTGGTTATCTTGATGGTTGTCTTGGCGCGACTGTTAACGCCGGCGGATTTTGGCGTGGTCGGGATGGCGGCTATCGTGACGGTGGCGATTTCCATGGTCAACGATCGAGGCCTCGGCACAGCCATTATCCAAAAGAGCCAGATTTTTGAAAGCCATTTATCCTCGGTTTTTTGGGGTGGGATCTTGTTTTCCTTGTTGCTCTTCGCGATCTCTCTGTTTGCATCCTATCCGCTGAGTGCTTTTTTCCGCAATCCTCTGGTACAGCCGGTCATCGCTGTGCAGGCCATCGGTTTTGTTATCGGTTCTTTTGGCATCGTTCAGAAATCGCTCCTGACTAAAAACATGGAATTCAAAAAGCTGGCGATTATGGAGATCGCTTCGATTCTGGCAAGCGGTCTGGTCTCTATTGTTTTGGCGGTTTTGCGGTTTGGCGTCTGGAGTCTGGTCTTTGGTACTCTGACGAGAGATGCGGTCAACGTTCTGCTGGTTTGGATTTTCTGCCGCTGGCGACCGCGCTGGATCTTTTCCTGGAGTGATTTCAAGGAACTCTTTGCTTTTAGTGCCAAGGTGTTGGGCAACGACATCGCTTCCTACGGGGTGGCAAATCTCGATATTCTCATCATCGGCAGGCTGCTGGGGAGCGAGGCGCTGGGTTACTATCATCTCGCCCTCAATCTGGTCAAGACTCCGGTCGCTCGGCTTTCCGCCATCGTTTCAAAGGTGGCTTTCCCGGCCTTTTCGGCGATTCAGGGTGACACCAAAAAGATGCACAAAGGCTATCTCACAGCCTCATCGCTGTTGTCGATCATTATATTCCCGCTGCTCCTGGGCCTGGCGCTTTTCGCCCATGAATTCATCGACCTTTTCATGGGCGCCAAATGGATGAATATGGCCTTGCCCTTGATCCTGTTGATCCCGATGGGACTGGCCAAATCGATCGGCGTTATCCGCTGGCCGGTGCTGATGGCTTTGGGTCGTCCGGATGTTGAGTTGAAATGGAATCTTGCCTATGCGCTGCCGCTCGCCGCAGTGGTTTATTTTGGCGCCCAAAGAGGCCTGAACGGCGCGGCTGCCGGGATCTCGCTGCTTCTGCTTTTGACATTTCCCCTGATTCAAAGTTTTGCAGATCGGATATTCAAGTTGTCGGATCGCCGATTCTACCGTTCCATCGCTCCCGCTGCACTCGCTAGCGCTGTCATGGTGGCGGCGGTGCTGATCCTGAAATCCTTTATCTTGCCTCTCCTGGATCTCGATAAGCGGTTGAATTTAGCGGTCGGCATTGTTCTCAGCGGTGCGGTTTATCTCCTGGTGTTAAAGCGCGCAGCCGGCCCCATGCTGCAGGAATTGATCGCTTTTATTCGCTCCGGGAAATTCAACAACGGAATTGATTGAGTTGGATCAAACTCGATACAAAGGGAGCATCAAAAGATGTTCTTCAGCTGCTATTGTGGACGACGGGAAAAGGCAACCGAATGGCAGAAGAGTCTCGCCGATCATGCCCGCTGGCTGGATTTGACCGTCCATATGGAGTCCTGTTGCAGTGACGATACACACTATTGTGGAGTTGCCTGGCTTGTCCGTCAAACACAGCTGCCGGTTAAACCGATCATGCAGTCGCCCGCTGGCTGGAGCTGTTCGACCAGCACCGCTCTGACTGAACCGGAAGCCCTTGCAGCAGAAATCGAGCTTGCCAAACATCTGGCTCCCTTTTCTTTTCCAGACAATCCGGTAGTGAGCTATCAGTTTAAAACAAACACCCTCGAAGTGGTTGTGCCGCCGGCTGCAGGAGAGCAGTTCCATATCGCCTCTGATGGCCACGGTGTCATGTTGGCAAACGATCTGCGTCTGATGCGACGCTGGAAATCAGCCGAATTGAATCCGACCGCTATCTATGCGCTTTTGCAATTCCGCGCCATTCCGCCAAATTTAGCACTCTATCGGGGTGTTGACCGCATTCCCAACGGTCATCGCTGCATCTGCCGCGTCGAAAAGGGCGACTGGTCTTTTGTGCCCTTCTTTTTGCCGGCGCAATCGGAAAGCCGGCAAGCCCTGCGCAATATCGGCGAACCGGAGGCAGTGGACAAACTGCAGGAACTGCTGGATCAACGGTTGCTCAAGCTGCCCAAATCTTCTTTTTTATTTTTCAGCGGCGGGGTCGATTCGACCCTGCTGGCCGCCCGGTTGGCCGCGCTGGAACGCCGCGATGTGCAATTGATCAATTTCTGCTTCGGGCCGGATGATGCCGAAGGCAAAGCGGCACTCGCGGTCGCCTCGCTGTTGAACATGCCCTGCACGCAGATTGCCTACCGAGAACAAGATTTTGCCGAAATGTTGACTCGCATCGGTCGCGAATACTCGTTTCCCTTCGGCGATTCCTCGACTATTCCGATGAACCTCATGGTCCATCTGAGTCTCTCGCAAATCGGCACCGACGGCTCAGTTATCGAGGGGGTGGGTCCCGATCAGCTTTTCAGCGACAAATTGATTGATCAAAAATGGGCCCTGGCGCAATCGCTGCCTGTCTGGCTTCAGGCACTGGGTTCGGATGTTTACCAATGGCTGGAGCTGTGGGAAAACGAGTGCAGATTGGGCACGTTGACCAATATCATCCGCAAACTCAGGCAAATGCCGAGGATTTTTGCACAAGTTATGGCCATCAATTCTCTGGACGGTATTGCCTACAAAATTCCCAAACAAAATCGCATCGAGTTGTACCAGACCATTCAAGCCAATATACTCGATCTCGCTGATGGACTCGATACGGTCGATCAATACTGTTTGTTAAATCTGATCCACTTTGCGGTTGGAACGGTTGGGGCCAAATCCTGCGATCTCTATCGACTTTACAATCTTCACCTCCATGTGCCTTATCTAATGCGAGAAATAGTCGAGCTGGGCTTTTCATTGCCCATATCGGTGCGCGCGTCAGACGGCGTGGACAAGTCGCTGTTGAAGAAGCTGCTTCTCCGCTCTGTTCCGAAAGAAATCGTCTTTCGTCCCAAGAAAGGCTTTGATCCGCCGTTCATGCGCATGGCTGCCCAGCCGGCGATGCAGGATTATCTGCTGCATGTGGCGTTGGCCGATCAAGATCCCTTGCTGGGTTTTATGCGCAAGAGAGTGCTGGACAGGCTGTATGCGAAAATTTTACAGGGCCAACAGCTGAGCTACGACGCCTATCGTTTTACCTGGCTGGTGCTGTTTACCTCCATCTGGCTAGAACAGCAGAAATAGGCATTGGCTTCCAACCGCTGTCTCCGAGACCTCTCTTTGGGCGCCGCAGTTATGGGTGTGCGAAAAAAAATAGTTGGTAAAAAAATGGTTTGACTTTGAAATTGCCAAGATGTATATTTCGGCGTTTGCCGAAATGAAGGGGTCGTCGATGACAGACATGGTAAAATTGTTCAAAGCGTTAGCCGATCCGAGCCGGGTTCGAATCCTGAAAATGCTGCAAGTGCGACCCCTGTGCGTATGTGAGATCCGTGAAATTCTCGATCTGGCGGTGTCGACTGTGTCTCAGCACCTGGCGATTCTGCGGGATGCGGGCTTTATCTACGATGTCAAGGAAAACAAGTGGGTGAACTATTATTTGCATCGGCAAAATCAGGATAAGGCGGTGCAGGCACTGCTGCAGCTTGTTCAGGATCCGGCTCTCTTTGGCGATGAAATCCATCGCCTTGACGCGGACCGCGTGCATCGGGTGGACCGCAACCAGCTGTGCCGGCTGTAAAAAAATTTACCCATTTTCAATTCGGTTTTAGACGAAATGACTGATCTCCGACTGCCGATACCGACATGTAATCGGAGAGGCGAAAAGAGGGAATGCTCGATGAAAGAACGGAGTGAATTGAAAAGATTGTTGGTGATGACGGGATTGTTTGTGGCGGCCTATTATTTACCGGTTGGCACGACTCGTTTCGACGGCGCCGTCCACGAAGCGCTGGCTTTGGCCCGATGGTATGCGCGGGAACACGTCATCCTCTGCCTGATCCCGGCTTTTTTCATTGCCGGTGTGATCAGCGTATTCATCAGCCAGGCGTCGGTGATCAAGTATTTGGGGTCGCAAGCAAAAATGTGGGCGGCTTATGCGGTGGCGTCGGTGTCGGGCAGCATTCTGGCGGTCTGTTCTTGCACGATTTTGCCGTTGTTTGCCAGCATCTACAAGCGTGGGGCTGGCCTGGGGCCGGCGGTGGCATTTTTGTACAGTGGCCCGGCGATCAATATATTGGCGATCATTTTAACGGCCAGAATTTTGGGACCGGAACTGGGCATTGCCCGGGTTGTGGGTGCGGTCAGTTTTAGCGTGATTGTCGGATTGCTGATGCAGTTTTTCTTCCGCAAGGAAGAAAAAGCCAAAAGACAGGCATTGGTGCTGCCGGAAGCGGAAGAGAGCAGGCCGCTGTGGCAGACTGCGTACCATTTCTTTGTCCTGGTGGCGATCCTGGTGTTCGCCAATTGGGGCCGGCCCGCCGATGCCGAGGGCTTTTGGTTGTTGGTCTGGCAGCTCAAGTGGTGGATCACCGGGTTTTTCGGCCTCCTGTATGTTGTTTCTCTGCTGTTTGTGCTCAAACTGGACAAATTTCAGGTTGTGCTGGCAAGCGGAGTGACGATCGGCATTGCACTGCTCTTCCGCGGCCGACCAATCATGCCCTTCATGACAGCGGTCGCTTTGACGGCAGTGCTCCTGTCGAGGCACAAAGGCGAACCGCAGGATTGGCTCCACGCCACATGGGATTTTGCCAAACAGATTCTGCCGTTGTTGGCGGCCGGGGTGCTGGTTGCCGGATTTTTGCTCGGTTCTCCGAATGGCGGCGACGGCGTCATTCCTGCAAACTGGATTTCCCGGCTGGTCGGCGGCAACTCGCTTTTTGCCAACTTTTTTGCCTCCATCGTCGGCGCCTTTATGTATTTCGCCACCCTGACCGAAATCCCCATCCTGCAGGGATTGATGGCGAACGGCATGGGCAAAGGTCCAGCGCTGGCATTGCTGCTGGCCGGTCCGGCCTTGTCGCTGCCGAATATGCTGGTCATCCGCAGCGTTATGGGCATGAAAAAAACGGTTGTCTTCGTGATGCTTGTGGTCATCATGGCAACGATCAGCGGTTTTTTGTTCGGGGAGCTTTGACAGACAATTTTTACAACAACAGGATGCTGATTCTGTTTTTGAGGAGCCGGGTATGAAAAAACGCATATTGATTCTGTGCACAGGCAATTCCTGCCGCAGTCAAATGGCAGCGGGCTTGCTGAAATTCTTTGATCCGGAGCTGGAAGTCTATTCTGCCGGGACACACCCCTCTTCCCGGGTTCATCCCAAAGCGGTCCAGGTCATGGCTGAAATCGGCATCGATATTTCCGCTGCCAAACCACAAGATGTCGCTGCCTTTGTGGATCAAGGTTTCGATTGGGTTATCACGGTCTGTGATCATGCAAAAGAGACCTGTCCCATGTTCCTGGGCGAGGTCAAAGAGCAATTGCACATAGGCTTTCAAGATCCGGCAGAGGCGGCCGGCAACGAAGACGAGATTCTGGCCGTCTTTCGGCGGGTGCGGGACGAGATACGAAAAGAATTTAGTGACTTTATGCGAAAAGCGCAAAGCACCGCCAGCTGATGGAGCGGAACGTATTCAGGAGAAGACAAGACCGAAAGAAAAAATCGTTGTTCTCGTTTGTGCCGGATCGCCCCATACCGGAGCCTTTAACGAGATCGACGAGTTTGAGGAGAGTTGCATGAAGCACAAGGCTGTTCCGGAAACCCAGAGTATGACAGTTTTTGAGCGCTATTTGACCCTGTGGGTGGGGCTCTGCATCGTTGGCGGTATTGTATTGGGGAGTGTCGCACCGGGGGTGGCCCGCACTCTCGACGGATTGTCCCTTCATGTCAACAGTGCGCCGGTGGTGTCGATCCCAATTGCGGTCTGTCTCTTTTTCATGATGTATCCCATCATGGTCAAAATCGATTTCGCCCAGGTTATTCAAGCCGGCAAGAGCGGCAAGCCGGTTGGATTGACGCTGTTCGTGAATTGGGCAGTCAAACCTTTTACCATGTATGCCATCGCGCTGCTTTTCCTCGGCGTGGTTTTCCGGCAATTCATCGGGGCCGACGCCACGGATTTGGTCAAGATGCCTTTTGGCCTCGATCTGCCGGTCGGCGCGCAGCATGGCGCCGGGACCGTGGTCCTGGCCGATGGCGTCAAGATGCTCGAGATCCCTTTGTGGCGCAGCTATCTGGCGGGCTGCATCCTGTTGGGCATTGCTCCCTGTACCGCCATGGTCCTGGTCTGGAGCTACCTGGCAAAAGGCAACGACGGCCTGACTCTGGTCATGGTAGCGATCAATTCCCTGACCATGCTGGTGCTCTATGGCGTGCTGGGCGGCTTTTTGCTCGGCGTCGGCCGTTTGCCGGTGCCGTGGCAGGCCTTGCTCCTTTCGATTTCCGTTTATGTGGCTCTTCCTCTTCTGGCGGGATACTTTTCCAGACGATGGCTGATCCGCACAAAGGGCGAAATGTGGTTTAAGGAAAGATTTCTTCATGTTCTGACGCCGATTACGATCGCAGCCCTGTTGGTGACGCTGGTGCTGTTGTTTAGTTTCAAGGGCGAGGTGATCCTGGCCAATCCTCTGATTATCCTCTGGATTGCAGTCCCGCTGTTTATTCAAACCAACCTGATTTTCTGGCTCGGTTACGGCCTGGCTCGTTTGCTCGGGTTGAATTATCGCGACGCTGCTCCGGCGGCCATGATCGGCGCTTCGAACCATTTCGAAGTCGCTATCGCCACCTCGGTCATGCTCTTCGGCCTCTCTTCCGGCGCTTCCCTGGCCACCGTCGTCGGTGTGTTGATCGAGGTGCCGGTCATGCTTATGCTGGTGCGAATCAGTCTGCGCACCCGGCATGGGTTCCCGCAAGCCGAAAGAACAGTCTAATTCTTTTCTGAATCTGTCTCTCAATCACAGGAGGACAAAACCATGCAAATCAGAATTCTGGGCAAAGGCTGCCCCAAATGCAAGGCGCTTGAAGAGCGTGTGCGCAAAGTCGCTGCCGACAACAGCATCGAGATCGATCTGATCAAGGTGACCGAAATCGAAGAGATTATGTCCTATGGTGTGATGATGACGCCGGGTCTGGTCGTCGATGGTGAAGTGAGAAGCAGCGGCAAACTGCCTGACGAAAAGCAAATTCTCGAGTGGATCCGCTGAAAAGAACAAACAAGCGCTTCAGTCAGTTTGCAACGAAAGGAAAAACATGCGAATCGAAAGACTGCTCATCTTATCGGCTCTGGTCGCGCTGCTCGGCTGTGGAACAAAAGCAGACTCGCAAAAAGATGCAGAAATGGGAAAGACCGGCGGCGCCAGAATCACCTTTGTCGAGCTCGGCTCGGTCAACTGTATCCCCTGCAAAGCCATGCAACCCATCATGAAATCGATCGAAGAAAAATACGGTGATCAGATCGAGGTCGTTTTTTACGATGTCTGGCAAGCGGATCAAAAAAGGTATGCCCAGGAATACAAAATCAAACTGATTCCCACCCAGGTTTTTCTCGACAAGGATAGCAACGAACTCATGCGCCACGAGGGATTTCTGCCGGAAAAAGAGATCGATGTTTTCCTGCAGGAGCAGGGGCTGACACCCATCGATCAATAATACCGATCCGCGCGTCTGATACCGAATCCATTCCATCACAGCCGGCGGAACCGAAGGGTATCTGGGAAACAAACCGATTTTTCAGTCTCAGGTGATCGGCTTTTCATTTCGGTCCAAAGCATTGAACGCAAAAATCCGGGTAAAACAGAGATGATTCAGGATTTGTTTTCCACCCTCTCCACCGCCTTGTCGCAAAACCTGTGGCTCTCTTTGGCGAGTGCCTTTGTCTGGGGTTTGTTGAGCATTCTGCTCAGTCCCTGTCATTTGTCCAGCATTCCGCTGGTCATTGGCTTTGTCATGAGTCAGGGGAAAAAGACCACTGCCCGGGCTTTTGGGTTTTCGCTGGTCTTCGCCATCGGCATCCTGCTGTCGATCGCCCTTATCGGCGTGATCACCGCATCTCTTGGACGGCTGATGGGGGATCTCGGCCGTGTGGGCAACCTTCTTGTCGTGGCGGTGTTCTTTGTCGTCGGGCTCCATCTGTTGGACGTGTTCCGGCTCGATTGGTCTTTTGTGCCCCGGAACCGTCCCCGCCAGGGATTGCTTTCGGCCTTGCTGCTGGGGTTGGTGTTCGGCATCGCCCTGGGACCCTGTACATTTGCTTTTATCGCCCCGGTGCTCGGCGTGGCTTTTACCAGGGCCCAGGGGTCGTTTGTCTCTGCGGTTTTGCTGATCCTCTTTTTTGCGCTCGGGCATAGTGGAGTTATTGTGTTTTTCGGCACCCTGGCGAAAAAAGCGCAGGATTACCTCGACCGGGTCACTGAAAACGCGGGCGTTCTGTGGGCCAAACGCTTGTGTGGCCTGCTGGTTATCGCCGGTGGGATCTATCTGCTTCTGCAGTCGATCTGAGGCGCACTCGGCTGGTTACGATTTTTTCCATCTCTTGCACCAGGCAATACGGAGCTCATGGCCGGCCTTTGCAGACAGCCGTCGCTTGCGTGATGCAACAGCGCAAGTATTTTATTTGCAAACTTGGAGAACAGCTGCTGGATTGCTGTTTTCATCATTTGCATTGGCAGGCGATAACCTCATTTTCGATGGATTTGTCCGCTCTTTCCTGTTCCATTCCATCGATCCCGCCCGCCTTTAGCCCTTTTTATCCACTTCACTGCAGCTAAAAAGATTTTTTGTCGATCAATGCGCAAAACCTGATTGCTAAAAAAACAACTTTTTCCTTGACTAATACAGCATGATGAATTAACTATAATTATTCGATGACAGCTGGTATCCTCGATTTGCTGCTTCCCAGGAGACGGTCATACCCCGCACGGACAGGAATTCATTTCGCGCAGGCCTCCACGGTTCAAAAAGCGTTTTCCCGATTATGCCCGGTTGCAGGGCAGGGCTAGAGATCATGGCCGGGTTGCGTTACCGATAACAGAGATGCTTTTATTCGGTCGGCAGTCTGAAGATTGTATGCTGCCGGCTTTTTAAATTGCCCGGCAGCGATTTTTGGATAAAAATGCGGCGGATCATCGCATTTCGTGCTTTTCAAAACCACTCGTCTGCAGGCCGGTTTTGCAGACGACGCCCTGGCCTGCAGGAAGGGATAGACCTTTCTCTAACAAAAGAAGGAGATCCGTATGTCAGCACAAAAGAGTGTTTACAAGCTCGGTTTCTGGTCAGCCGTTTTCGCGTCCATTTTCAGCATTGCCTATGTTATCGGACAGCTTGCCGAGTGGTTCGATCTCATGGGATCCGGCGGTGGTCCTGAGAACGACAGCACCTGGTATGGTCTGGTGATCCTGCTGGTGCCTTCGCTGTTTCTCGGGATCTCGTTTGTCGTCATGATGGGATGCGTGCACAGCCATGCGCCGGCAGACCGAAAGATCTGGAGCCAAACGGGACTGGCGTTTGCGATCATGTACGGCACGTTGATCTGCATGAACTATTTTGTCCAGCTCACTCTGGTCGCCCCGGCCCTTTATCGCGGCGAGGTCAGCGACCACATCCGGCCTTTCTTGTTCAATGTCTTCAACTCGTTTACCTATTCAGTTGACCTTCTTGGATACAGCTTTATGAGTTTGTCCACTCTTTTTGCTGCATTCGTTTTTGCGGGAGCGGGATTGGAAAAGATAGTGCGCTGGTTTTTCATCGCCAATGGCCTCATTATGCCGTTTATCGCGCTGCAAACCTTTTATCATCCTTTGATCTGGGGTGCGTCGGCATGGGCGGTGACCTTGCCGGGCGCGACTGTTGCTCTTGCCGCATTCTTCAAAAGGAAACTGCGGTGAATTGATCAAGCTCCCGGCATTGCGGCACAAGCGCGGGGATCCGGTCTGCGAGTCTCGAAAGCAAAGCCGATCGTCAGCCACTTGCGCAACCGGAATCGTTTTTTTATCTAAAGGTCTATAAATGCGCGAATAGCGTCGACGGGAGAGCAGAGTACGATCTTGTTAATGCTCCGATGGCTGTTTTGCCCTCTATACGTCAGTAGGCGCAGCCGAACCAGGGCGGGCAGAGGAAATATTCTTGCTTTCCAGTGCCCACCTGGTTAAATTTCTTTAAGGAAGCAGGTGATCATGCAGGGGCAGGCCAAAGAGAGATCGGGTGACGCCAAAGGTCTGCATGCAATTTCGCCAAGGGCACTCCGTTCGCGCCAACCCACAATGCGTCACTGCAGGAATTTTTATCTTACAAATGGTCTTGCAGCCAGGATACCGCCTGGGCTTTTGACTGGCAGGCGAGCCGGCAAAGGCTGTGGCCGTACAGTGAAAATCTCGCTTATACAAATTCCGTGTTGCTGCAGGCAGGCCCAGAATTATCCAAATCCATTC
>Ga0209200_1001248_pt1 | contig 26196 bp, 19 predicted proteins | sample AD_UKC033_MetaG_FD_184406 | JGI IMG/M metagenome (GOLD analysis project Ga0209200, IMG submission 184406) | Active sludge microbial communities of municipal wastewater-treating anaerobic digesters from USA - AD_UKC033_MetaG (SPAdes) (version 2) | ecosystem: Engineered > Bioreactor > Anaerobic >... | reverse complement strand
TCGGCGTACTGCGCCAGCACCGAGCAGATGCGCGCGTGCGCGTACTGCACGTAGAAGACCGGGTTCTCGTCGCTCTGCGCCAGCGCCAGGTCGACGTCGAAGACGAACTCGGTGTCGGCCTTGCGGCTGATGAGGAAGAAGCGCACCGCGTCGCGGCTGGTCCACTCGATGAGGTCGCGCAGCGTGACGTAGCTGCCCGCGCGCTTGGAGATCTTCACCTCCTGCCCGCCGCGCATCACCGTCACCATCTTGTGCAGCACGTAGTCCGGGAAGCCCTTGGGGATGCCCAGGTCCAGCGCCTGCAGCCCGGCGCGCACGCGCGCGATCGTGCCGTGGTGGTCGCTGCCCTGCACGTTGATGACCTTCGCGAAGCCGCGCTCGAACTTGTCGACGTGGTAGGCCACGTCGGGGACGAAGTAGGTGTAGAGGGTGTTCGCGCCGGCCTCACGGCCCTCGCCGCCCTCGGGCACCGACTTGCGCATCACGCGGTCCTTGTCGTCGCCGAAGTCGGTCGTGCGCAGCCACAGCGCCCCGTCCTGCTCGTAGGTGTGGCCGCTGGCCACGAGGCGGTCGACCGTGGCCTGCACGCGGCCGCTGGTGTAGAGGCTGGACTCGAGGTAGTAGCGGTCGAAGCGCAGGCCGAAGGCCTGCAGGTCCAGGTCCTGCTCGTGACGCAGGTAGGCGACCGCGAACTGGCGGATGTCGTCGAGATCGTCGATGTCGCCGCTGGCGGTGAACTCGCGGTCGTCGGCCTTCACCGTGCAGCGGCGGCGGTAGTCGGCGGCGATGTCGGCGATGTAGTCGCCGTTGTAGGCGGACTCGGGCCAGCCCTCGTCGCCGGGCGCAAGACCGCGCAGCCGGCACTGCGTCGACTGCGCGAGGGTGGCGATCTGCACGCCGGCGTCGTTGTAATAGAACTCGCGGTGCACCTGCCAGCCCTGGCTGGCCAGCAGGTTGCACAGCGCATCGCCCAGCGCCGCCTGGCGCGCGTGGCCGACGTGCAGCGGCCCGGTCGGGTTGGCGGAGACGAACTCGACCATCACGCGCTGGCCGCTGGCCGGCCGCTGGCCGAAGCGGCTCCCCGCCGCGAGGATCTCGCTGACGACGCTCTGCCGTGCCGCCGGCGTCAGCCGCAGGTTGACGAAGCCCGGGCCCGCGATCTCCAGCGCGCTCACCCAGCGCTGCACCGCCGGCTCGGTGCGAAGCAGGTCGACGAGCGCCTGCGCGATCTCGCGCGGGTTCTTCTTCAGGCTGCGCGAAAGCGGCATCGCCGCGGTGATGGCCAGGTCGCCGTGGGCGGCCTGCTTGGGGGATTCGAAGGCAGCGGCCGGCGGCGCATCGGGGGCCAGTTGCGCCAGGGCCCGCGCCAGCGCCTGCAGCAGCTCCTGCTTGGCTTGGATCATCGGGCGATTCTACGTTTGGGGCCTGGCTCGGCTGCGCTGCAATCGGGTGATGCCCCGTGGCCCTGGCGCCGGCGGCTGCAGGCCTGCGCGGAGTCTGCGGGCGGCGGAAATGGGCGGCAAACGCCCGGGTTTCGGGCGTATCCGAGGGATCCGGCCGAGCACATGATCGGGGCCCGGCACTGGCTGCAGCCCGCGCCGGCGCCGCGATGAATGCCCCCTTGCCCGCCTCCGCCCGTCCCGCCTTGCCGCCGCTGCCGCCGCAGATCGGGAAGTACCGGGTGCGTGCGCGCCTGGGCGAAGGCGCCACGAGCGAGGTCTTCCTCGCCCATGACGAGTTCCGGGGCGTCGACGTCGCGATCAAGCGCGTACGCCTGGGCCTGCTGCCGGAGTCGCGCGAGTCGCACTTCCAGCGCCGCTTCTTCGCCGCGGAGGCCGCGCTGGTCGGGCGGCTGAACCACCCGAACGTCGTCCAGATCCTCGATGCGGTTGCCGACGACGCGGCACCTTACCTCGTGATGGAGTACGTCCGCGGCGTGACGCTGCGGCGCTTCTGCCGCGCCGACGCGCTGCTGCCGCTGGAGCAGATCGCCGAGATCGGCTTCAAGTGCGCGATGGCGCTGTCCTACGTCTACCGTCTGGGCGTGATCCACCGCGACGTCAAGCCCGCGAATCTGATCGCGGTGCTGGACGGCGAGCAGATCGTCGACGTCAAGATCACCGACTTCGGCAGCGCCTTCAACCAGGCCTCGGACGCGACGCAGGTCTACCGCGTCGGCTCGCTCGCCTACATGTCGCCCGAGCAGCTCGACGGCGATGCGCTCGACTGCCGTGCCGACATCTATTCGCTCGCCGCGGTGCTCTACCACCTGATCGCCGGGCGTCCGCCCTTCGACGCCACGCGGCAGGCGGCGATCATGCACCAGATCTACAACCAGGACGTGCTGCCGCTGCGCACGCTGCGCGAGGGCGTCCCGCAGCGCCTGGACGACCTCATCCTGCAGGCGCTGGCCAAGGACCGGGCGCAACGCCCGGCCGGCTGGGAGCAGTTCGCGGGCGCGCTCTCGGCGCTCGTTGCCGAGCACGAGGTGCCGCGCGGGTCCACGCAGCGCGTGCTCGATTCCGAGCGTTTCAACCTGCTGCGCTCGCTCGAGTTCTTCCAGGGCTTCGGCGATGTCGAGCTCTGGGAGGTGGTGCACCGCGCCCACTGGCAGCGCCTGGCCTACGGCCACGCGATCTACCGCAAGGGCCAGGAGGGCGACGACTTCCATATCCTCGCCGGCGGCGGGGTCGACGTCTACCGCGACGGCGAGCGCGTCGCGCGCCTGGGCAAGGGTGACACCATCGGCGAGATGGCCTACCTCGCGCCCAACCCGGAACTGCGCGTGCACGCCGCCGACGTGTTCGTCACCGAGCCGGCCACCACGATCTCCTTCACGCCGCAGACGCTTTCCCAGCTCTCGACGCCGACGCGATCTCTCTTCGACAGCGCCTTCATCAAGCTGCTGGTGCGCCGCCTGCACGCCGCGCACGAGGCGCTGGCGCAACCGCGGCGCATTCTTTAGCGCCGACGACCCTCGGTCGCAGCGCGCGGCGGTCATCGCCGCGCGCGGCTGCGGCGTTCATGTCGGGTCCTTGCGGCAGACTTGCCGCTTTTCGTCACGCTTGTCTGGTTCCACTTTCCGAGGAGTGTTCGTATGAAGAAGACCGTGATCGTCGCGCTGCTGAGCGTCTTCGCCGTGGCGGGCGCGCATGCCGCGAGCGACTGCGAGAGCAGGGCAATCGGCAAGGACGGCAAGCCCTTGGCCGGTGCCGCGAAGGCCAGCTTCATCAAGAAGTGCGAAGCCGACGCCGCAAGCGGCGCGAGCTGCGAGGCCCGGGCGGTCGACAGGAACGGCAAGCCGCTTGCGGGTGCGGCCAGGACCAGCTTCATCAGGAAGTGCGAAGCCGACGGCGTCGCCGCCGCCTGCGAGGCCAAGGCCGTCGGCAAGGACGGCAAGCCGCTGGCCGGCGCCGCGAAGGCCAGCTTCCTGAAGAAGTGCGAGGCCGACGGCGGCGCTTGAGCCTTATCGCCATCCTGCACCTCGCACCACCCCTCGAATAAGGGGTGGTGCGGGCACTTCACGTTGTGACGGCGCGTGTGGCGTGCTAGCGTGATTTCTCCACTGCACAGGAGGCTGGAGATGGCGCTTTCTTCGAAACTCCACTGGCTGCGCGGCATCGTTCTGGGTGGCGGCCTGCTGGCTGCGTCGCAGGCCATGGCCTACACGAACTTCGCCCTCGACGAGCTGCGTCTGCAGTGGTCGAACGACGACGTCTCGATCAGCTTCGTCGATCGTTTCGACAATGGCAACCCCTTGCTCGGCGGCACCTACACCAACCTGGGCACCGGCGGAACGCTGACGCCGACCGAGACGAACTACTGGGCAGGGACGCGCTCCGGCGCTGCTCCGGCGGCCGGTTCGGAATCGGGCGGGAAGCTGGTCTTTCCCTGGAGCGACATGGCCGATGGGTACTTTGGCGGCGTCGTGAATGGCCGGTCGCTCAGCTACATCCTTTTTACCGCCACCCAGTACTCAACGGGTGGAAGTCTGGGGAATCGAGGTCTCTGGAAGGGGAACGATTTCGGCGTGCAGACGATCTGGGATCTGACCCAGCCCCTGGACACCGATCAGGCGCGGATGCGCCTGACCGATGCATACACCGGGCACTTCAGCAACGATGTGGTCGAACTCGGGTTCCGTCGGATGGGCGACGGCTACGGGCTGCACAGCCGTCGCTTGAACGGCGCTGCCGGCACGATAGACGAGCTCGTGGTGACGGATGACATCAGCACGCTGGCCGGCGACGCCGACCAGATCATGCTCCGCTTCAGCCATGAGGCTGGCAACGATTTCGTCAGCACCGGCTACGCCTTCCTCAAGGCTGGCGCAGTCGTCCACGAAGCCACGGTCGGCACGCTGTCGCTCTTCCACGGCGAAGACTGGACGCGCGCCTCGTTCGGGACCTACGCCTTTGCTGCGCCGGTTCCCGAGCCGGAAACCCTGGCACTCTGGCTCGTGGGCCTGACCGGCCTTGCCGCCCTTCGACGCAGGCAAGGATGATGCGCAGCGGCCAGGCGGTGCGCCGGTCGGCGCGCCGCGGGCTATTCGCGCGCCCGACCTAGCCAGTAGGCGGGGTCGCCCAGGCTCTGCTTGACGAAGTCGATCCACAGCCGCATGCGCAAGGGCAGGTGCTTGCGCTGCGCGAAGACGGCGTAGATGCCGCTGGGCGGCGCGGCGAATTCGTCGAGCACGACGACGAGTCGACCTGCACGGACCTCACGTTCCACCTCCCAGGCGCTGCGCCAGGCGATGCCCATCCCGGCCAGGCACCACTCGAAGAGGACCTGGCCATCGCTGCAGTCCAGTCGTCCGCGCGGGCGAAGGTGGGTGAGTTCGCGGTCGATCATGAAGGCCCAGCCGCGCGTCTGGCTGGCCTCCGACGACAGGCTCAGGCATTCGTGTCGCGAGAGCTCGGAGGGCACGCGCGGGACGCCGGCGCGCTGCAGGTAGGCGGGTGCAGCAACGCACAGCCGCCGGTTGTCGGCCAGACGCACGCTCACGAGGCTCGAGTCGCCGAGGTCGCCGACGCGGATCGCGCAGTCGAAGCCCTCGTTGACGATGTCGACGACGCGATCCGAGAGGTTGAGCGAGACGCTCACTTCGGGATGTTCCGCGATGAAGCGAGGGACCAGCGGCGCCACGTGGCGACGCCCGAAGCCCGCCGGTGCCGTGATGCGCAGATGGCCGCTGGCCTTGATGCCGCCGGCGCTGACGCTGGCCTCGGCGTTGGCCAGGTCGGCGAGCAGGCGCTGGCCGTCCTCGAGGAAAGCGCTGCCCTCGTGCGTCAGCGAGATGCGTCGCGTCGTGCGGATCAGGAGCTTGACGCCCAGGCGCTTTTCGAGCGCGTCGATGCGCCGGCCGATCACCGCGGGGGCCACGCCCTCGGCGCGGGCGGCGGCGGTCAGGCTGCCCTTGGCTGCCACGGCAACCAGCGTCTCGATCTGCTTGAGACGATCCATGTCATCAGACTATGCACCAAATCGGCATGAATCACTGGATTTGAGCGTCATTAGTTTCAACTGTGGTTCGAATAAAGTGCGGGTTTGCGCTGTGCTGTCCCAGGAGGAATCACCATGACCGATCGCGTCACTGTCCATGGCCTGCAGGTGGCCACGAGCCTGCACCGCTTCATCGAGGAGAAGGTGCTGCCGGGCACCGGGATCGAACCCGCCGAGTTCTGGGCAGGCTTCGACGCCATCGTCGCCGACCTCGCGCCGAAGAATGCGCAACTGCTGGCCGAACGCGAGCGCCTTCAGTCCGAGATCGACGCCTGGCACAAGGCCAACCCGGGGCCGATCCGGGGGATGAAGAAGTACAAGGCCTTCCTGCAGAAGATCGGCTACCTCGTCCCGGTGCCCGAGAAGGTGCGCGCGACGACGAAGAACGTCGACGCGGAGCTCGCGCTGCAGGCCGGGCCGCAGCTCGTCGTGCCGATCACGAACGCGCGCTACGCGCTCAACGCCGCCAACGCGCGCTGGGGCAGCCTCTACGACGCGCTCTACGGCACCGACGTGCTGCCCGAGAGCGACGGCGCGACCAAGGCCGGTCCGAACGGTGAGAGCTACAACCCGGTGCGCGGCGCCAAGGTGATCGAATACGCGCGCTACGTGCTCGACCGCTGCGCGCCGCTGAAGAAGGGCTCGCACCTCGATGCCACGGCCTACCGCGTCGCCGACGGCGCGCTGGCGGTGACGCTGCGCAATGGCCAGACGGTGGGCCTGAAGACGCCCGCGCAGTTCGTCGGCTATCAGGGCCAGGCGGGAGCGCCGTCGGCCGTGCTGCTCAGCCACCACGGCCTGCACCTGGACATCCGCATCGACCCGGAGCACCCGATCGGCAAGGGCGACGCCGCGGGCGTGGCCGACCTCGTGATCGAGGCGGCCCTCTCCACCATCCTCGACCTCGAGGACTCGGTGGCCGTCGTCGACGCCGAGGACAAGGTGCTCGCCTATGGCAACTGGCTCGGCATCCTGCAGGGCACGCTGACCGAGACCTTCGAGAAGGGCGGGCGCACGATGACGCGCGGCCTGAACGCGGACCGCCAGTACACCGGGCCGCGCGGCGAGGAGGTGCTGCTGCATGGCCGCAGCCTGCTCTTCGTGCGCAACGTCGGGCACTTGATGACCAACCCCGCGATCCTCTGGGGCGCGGACGGCCGCGAGATCCCCGAGGGGATCATGGACGCGGTGATCACGACGACGATCGCGCTGCACGACCTGAAGAAGAGCGCGGGCCTGCGCAACAGCCGCCTGGGCAGCGTCTACATCGTCAAGCCCAAGATGCACGGGCCGGCGGAAGTTGCCTTTGCCGCCGAGCTCTTCACGCGCGTGGAGAAGATGCTGGGCCTGCCCAAGGCGACGGTGAAGCTCGGCATCATGGACGAGGAGCGGCGCACCAGCGTCAACCTGAAGGCCTGCATCGCCGCCGCCGCCGACCGCGTGGCCTTCATCAACACCGGCTTCCTCGACCGCACCGGCGACGAGATGCACACGGCGATGCACGCCGGCCCGATGCGCCGCAAGGGCGACATGAAGACCAGCGAGTGGATCCAGGCCTACGAGCGCAACAACGTGCTCGTCGGGCTCGAGTGCGGGCTGCGCGGCAAGGCGCAGATCGGCAAGGGCATGTGGGCGATGCCCGACCTGATGGCCGCGATGCTGCAGCAGAAGATCGGTCACCCGCAGGCCGGCGCCAACACCGCCTGGGTGCCGAGCCCGACCGCCGCGACGCTGCACGCGCTGCACTACCACCAGGTCGACGTCTTCAAGGTGCAGAAGGCGCTCGAGAAGACCGACTACGACGCCGTGCGCGAGGAGATCCTGCACGGCCTGCTGACCGTGCCGGTGGTGAAGACGCCGAAGTGGAGCGACGAACAGCGCCAGCAGGAACTCGACAACAACGCGCAGGGCATCCTCGGCTACGTCGTGCGCTGGATCGACCAGGGCGTGGGCTGCTCCAAGGTGCCCGACATCCACGACGTCGGCCTGATGGAGGACCGCGCGACGCTGCGCATCAGCAGCCAGCACATGGCCAACTGGCTGCTGCACGGCGTCGTCACCCGGGCGCAGGTGCGCAGCACCCTGAAGCGCATGGCCAAGGTCGTCGACAAGCAGAACGCCGGCGACCCGGCCTACAAGCCGATGGCGCCTGCCTATGACGGCGCCGCCTTCCAGGCCGCGAGCGACCTCGTCTTCAAGGGCCTGGTGCAGCCCAGCGGCTACACCGAGCCGCTGCTGCACGGCTGGCGGCTGAAGGTGAAGGCAGCGGCTCGAGAAGAGTGACGTGCGAGCCGCTGCGCGCGGCTCCGACGACATCAGGCGGGGGTCGCTGCACAGCGGCCCTCGCGCCTCTTGGGATCCTCGCGCCTTCGGCTATCGCGGGCATCGAGACATTCCATTTGCACTCGGCCGACGGCGGGCTTACCGTGGCGTCTCCATTGGCAAACACAAGGAGACTGTCATGGCAGAAATCCTCGGTCCGCAACGGCTGGGTCCGCTGACGCCGCTGGTCGGCGAATGGGAAGGCAACGTCGGCGTCGACGTCTCGTTCCACAACGACGACCGCGAGGTCGGCGAGACCGGCTACTACGAGCGCGCCTGGTTCCGCCCGATTCCGAAGCAGGAGAACGGCCGCCAGTCGCTCGAAGGCCTGAGCTACAAGATGACCGCCTGGCGCCACGGCGAGGAGGCGATGATCCCCTTCCACGACGAGGTCGGCTACCTGCTGTGGGAGAAGGCCACCGGCCAGGTCATGCGCGCGGTCGTCTTCGGTCGCGGCATCGCCTGCCTGCAGGGCGCCACCGCCAAGCCGCGCGACAAGGTGATCCACTTCAAGGCGACCCCCGGCTCAGCGACCTACGGCATCCTGCAGAACCCCTATCTGCTCGACAACGCCGAGTTGAAGGAGTTCGCGACGAGCTTCAGCTTCAACGACGACGGCAGCATGAGCTACAGCTCCGACCTGGTGCTCAAGCTCAAGGCCATGGGCGGCAAGGAAATGCACCACACCGACCGCAACACGCTGCGCCGGGTGAAGGCCTACATGCCCGGCGAGGCGTGACCGATGCGATCGGCCAGGCGCATGACTTGGTCGAGCGCGCTCGAGGCCTCGTGTGAAGCCTCGACATCCAAAGCCTGCCGGGGGTGCCCTGCAGCGTGATGCTCTCGTTTTCCCTTGGATTGTCGGACGGATGACAACTGCATCCTGCACGTCGCCCTAGACTTTCTGCGCAGCGGCGCTACCGGTCATCCGGTGCGCGCGCGATGCGGGGCCTGCAGCGGCGGCCCTGGGAGGCTTGAGTTGCAGGGCCAGGAAACACCGATTTTCGAGGCAAGAACCATCTCGCTGCAGTTCGGCGGCGTGAGGGCGTTGAGCGACGTGAACTTTCACGTGCGCACGGGCGAGCTGTTCTCGATCATCGGCCCGAACGGCGCGGGCAAGACCTCGATGCTCAACTGCATCTCGGGCCGCTACACGCCCACCGCCGGACAGGTGTTCTTCAAGGGCCGTGACATCACCCGCCTGACGCCCAACCAGCGCGCGGCGCTGGGTCTCGGGCGCACCTTCCAGAACCTGGCGCTGTTCAGCCACATGACGGTGCTCGACAACATCATGGTCGGGCGTCATCACCTGCTGAAGAACAATTTTCTCGGCGGTTCGCTCTATTGGCTGGGCGGCGCGCAGAAGGAGGAGCTCGAGCACCGGCGCCACGTCGAGGACATCATCGACTTCCTCGAGATCAGCCACATCCGCAAGGCGGTGGCCGGCACGCTGTCCTACGGCCTGCGCAAGCGCGTCGAGCTTGCCCGGGCGATCGCGGTCAAGCCCGACCTGATCCTGCTCGACGAGCCGATGGCCGGCATGAACCTCGAGGAAAAAGAGGACATGGCGCGCTACATCGTCGACCTCAACGAGGAATGGGGCATGACGGTGATCATGATCGAGCACGACATGGGCGTCGTCATGGACATCTCGCATCGCGTGATGGTGCTCGACTTCGGACGCGTCATCGCCGACGGTCTGCCGCACGAGATCATCGCCAACGAGCACGTCAAGAGTGCCTACCTGGGTGTCGAAGACGAAGCGGGAGCGGCCTGAATGCAGCCCGAGTATGGCGACGTCGCCGTGCACGACACCTTCCCGAAGCTGCTGGTGCACAACGCGACGCACTGGCCCGGGGAAGTGGCGCTGCGCGAGAAGGAATTCGGCATCTGGAACGAGTTCACCTGGTCGGACTACCTGGCCCGGGTGAAGGAGATCGCTCTCGGCCTGCACCGGCTGGGCGTGCGACGCGGCGAGACGGTCAGCTTCATCGGCAAGAACCGGCCCGAGATGCTCTGGGGCGAGATCGCGGCGCATGCGATCGGCTGCATGACGCTGGGCATCTACCACGACGCGCTGAACCAGGAGGTCGGCTACCTGCTCGACTACGCACAGGTGCGCATCGTGCTGGCCGAGGACGAGGAGCAGGTCGACAAGCTGCTCGAGGTTGCCGAAACCGCGTCGACGCCGATCGAGCGGATCATCTACTTCGACCCGCGCGGCATGCGCAAGTACGACGACCCCAGGCTGATGAGCTGGGAGGAACTCAAGGCGCTGGCAGCCAAGGTCGAGGCCGCCGATCCGGGCCGCTTCGCAGCCGAGGTGGCGCTGGGCAAGGGCGAGGATGTCGCGGTGCTGTGCACCACCTCGGGTACCGTCTCCAATCCCAAGCTGGCCATGCTGCAGGCGGGGCCCTTCCTCGCCCACTGCCTGTCCTACCTGCGCGCCGACCCGAAGCTGCCCACCGACAACTACGTGTCGATGCTGCCGCTGCCGTGGATCATGGAGCAGGTCTACGCGGTGGCGCAGGCGCTGATCTCGCGCATTACGGTGAACTTCGTCGAGGAGCCCGAGACGCAGATGGCCGACCTGCGCGAGATCGGGCCGACCTTCGTGCTGCTGGCGCCGCGCGTGTGGGAGCAGATCGCGGCCGACGTGCGCGCACGCATCATGGATGCGACTCCGTTCAAGCAGAAGATGTTCGAGTGGGGCATGAAGCTGGGGCTTGCCGCCCTCGACCAGCGCCGGCGCTCGAAGCTGGCGGACTTCATCCTCTTTCGTGCGCTGCGCGACCGGCTCGGCTTCACCTACCTGAAGTCGGCGGCCACCGGCGGCGCTGCGCTCGGCCCCGAGACCTTCCGCTTCTTCCAGGCGATGGGCGTGCCGCTGCGCCAGATCTACGGCCAGACCGAACTGTCGGGCGCCTACACGATCCACCGGCCCGACGACGTCGACTTCGACACCGTGGGCGTGCCCTTCGACACCTCCGAGGTGCGCATCCACAACCCCGACGCCAACGGCGTGGGCGAGATCGTCGCGCGCAGCGTCGGCACTTTCCTGGGCTTCTACAAGAACGAGGAGGCCACCCGCGCCGACCTGCGCGACGGCTGGATGCACACCGGTGACGCCGGCTACATCAAGAAGGAGAACGGGCACCTCGTGGTGATCGACCGCATCAAGGACCTCGCCACCACCTCGACCGGCACGCGCTTCTCGCCGATGTTCATCGAGAACAAGCTGAAGTTCTCGCCCTTCATCGCCGAGGCGGTGATCCTCGGCCACGAGAAGCCCTACCTCACCGCGATCATCTGCATCCGCTATTCGATCGTCGCCAAGTGGGCCGAGCAGCGCGGCATCGCGTTCACCAACTACACGAGCCTTGCCGCGCAGCCGCAGGTCTACCGGCTGCTGCGCGAGGAGGTCGAGAAGGTCAACGCCACGCTGCCCGAGCCGCAGCGCATCCACAAGCTGGTGCTGCTCTACAAGGAGCTCGACGCCGACGACGGCGAGCTCACGCGCACGCGCAAGGTGCGCCGCGGCGTGATCAACGAGAAGTACGCCGACATCATCGACGCGATCTACTCCGACCGCCAGAGCGTGCACGTCGACACGACGATCACCTTCCAGGACGGCACCACGTCGCGCATCCGCACCGACCTGGTGCTCGAGACCCTGATCGAGCCGCCGCGCACGGCGAAGCCGGCGTCGGCCGAGGCCGCCAAATTGGAGGCGTGATGAACACCAACCTGCTGATCCAGCTGCTGGTCAACGGCCTGATCATCGGCACGCTATACGGCGTCGTGGCGATGTGCTTCGTGCTGATCTACAAGTCGACGCAGATCGTCAACTTCGCGCAGGGCGAGTTCCTGCTGATCGGCGCCTGGGTCTGCTGGTGGCTGCTCACCCGCTGGCAGCTGCCGTTCTGGATCGGCTTCCCGGTCACGCTCGCGTTCATGATGGTGTTCGGCGTGGCGCTGCAGGTGATCGTGCTCCGGCCGATGATCGGCGAGCCGATCATCTCGGTGATCATGGTCACGATCGGGCTGTCGATCTTCTTCTCGGCGATGATGAAGTGGATCTTCGGCGTCTGGGCCAAACCCTACCCGGAGGTGTTCGGCACGAAGGCGGTCAACATCGCCGGACTGAACGTGCAGACGCCCTACGTCATGTCGATGGCGATCTCGCTGCTCGTCATGGCCGGCTTCGCCTGGTTCTTCAAGTTCTCGCGCCTGGGCCTGGCGATGCGGGCCACCGCGTTCAACCAGCAGGTGGCGCAGAGCCTGGGCATCTCGGTGAAGTCGGTTTTCGCGATGGCCTGGGCGATCTCGGCGATGGTCTCGGCGCTGGCCGGCGTGGTCGTGGGCATGGTCAACGGCGTGTCCTCGGCGCTGTCGTTCTTCGGCATCAAGGTGTTCCCGGTCGTCATCCTCGGCGGACTGGACTCGATCGTCGGAGCGATCCTCGGCGGACTGATCATCGGCGTGCTCGAGAACCTCGCCGAGTTCGTCGACAGCCAGTACCTGAACTGGGGCAACCTGTACACGGTGGTGCCGTTCTACGCACTGATCATCATCCTGATGATCAAGCCGTACGGGCTGTTCGGGACGAAACAGATCGAGAGGGTCTGAGTTGGCAACCACCTCGTCCGCGCTGATCCCCTGCGGTCAGTACAAGACCACCTACCGCAAGGACACCACGATCTTCCCGACGCCGGCGACCCGGGCGGTGGCGGTCGCGGCGCTGCTGCTGCTGTGCCTGGCGCCCTTGAAGATCGGCGGCGTCGAGCTGCTCGGCAAGTACGAGCTCAACCTGCTGATCCAGATCGGCTACTACGGCATTGCCGCGCTTGGCATCAACATCCTCGTCGGTTTCACCGGGCAGATCTCGCTCGGGCACGCGGGCTTCTTCGGCTTCGGTGCGTTCGCGTCGGCGTGGCTGAACAACTCCTTCGGCGTGCCGGTCTTCTGGGCGATTCCGCTGGCCGGCGTGCTGACCACGCTGGTCGGCCTGCTCTTCGGCATCCCGGCGGCGCGCATCAAGGGTCTGTACCTCGCGATCGCCACCTTCGCGGCGCAGTTCATCCTGGAGGACTTCTTCGCCCGCGCGAAGTGGTTCACCGGCGGCTCGGCCGGCACGCTGGCGCAGCCGTTCAGCATCTTCGGCTACGAGGTCAGCGGTGACCATGGCTACTTCTACGTGGTGCTCGCCTACGTCGTCCTGATGTACCTGCTCGGCACGAACCTGCTGCGCAGCCGCGACGGCCGCGCCTTCATCGCGGTGCGCGACCACTATCTCTCGGCCGAGGTGATGGGCATCGGCCTCACCCGCTACCGCGTGCTCTCGTTCGGCATCTCGGCCTTCTACGCCGGCATCGGCGGCGCGCTCTTCGGTCACTACCTCGGATACGTCTCGTCCGAGGCCTTCACCATCCTGCTGTCGATCCAGTTCCTCGGCATGATCATCATCGGCGGACTCGGCAGCGTGATGGGCACGCTGCTCGGCACCGCGTTCATGGTGCTGATGCCCGAGGGCATCGGGGCGCTGTCGCGCAGCGTCGGGGGCGTGTTCCCGGCGCTCACCGACGGACTTGCCTTCGTCAAGGAGGGCGCGATCGGCCTGGCGATCGTCCTCTTCCTGATCTTCGAGCCCGACGGGCTCGCGCATCGCTGGAAGATGATCAAGACCTACTGGAAGCTGTACCCGTTCTCTTACTAGCCACCACCCCCCGAAGAGGAGCACTGCAATGAAGGCCAACCTGTTTTCCGCCGCGGCCGCGGCCGCGGTCCTGATCGGCGCCGGCCCGGCCGTCGCCCAGGGCATCTTCGTCGGCCACATCGCCGACTACACCGGCGCCACCTCGGACGTCGGCAAGCCCTATGGTCAGGGCGTGGCCGACGCGCTCGCCTACGTGAATGCGCACGGAGGCGTCAACGGCAAGAAGATCGAATTCGAGACGGTCGACTACAGCTACGAGATCCCCCGCGCGATCGCCACCTACAAGAAGTGGACCGGTTCGCAGAAGGTCGCGGCGATCCAGGGCTGGGGCACCGGCGACACCGAGGCGATGGTCACCTTCGTCGCGAAGGACGAGATTCCCTACTTCTCCGCCTCGTACTCGGGTCACCTCACCGACCCCTCGGGCAAGGGCGCGCACGGCTCGAAGCCGGCGCCCTACAACTTCTTCTACGGCCCGTCCTACACCGACGGCTGCCGCGCACTGGTGCAGTGGGCCGCCGGCGATGCGAAGAAGAAGGGAATCGCCGCGCCCAAGTTCGTGCACCTGGGCGACAACCACCCCTACCCGAACGCGCCGAAGGCGGCCTGCGGCGAATACGCCAAGGAGATGGGCTTCGCCGTCGTTCCGCCGATCCAGTACTCGCTCAAGCCGGGTGACTTCAAGGCGCAGTGCCTGAGCCTGAAGGAGTCGGGCGCGCACTACGCGTTCCTGGCCAACACCGGCGGCTCGACGATCTCGCTGCTGAAGTCGTGCGAGACGGTGGGCGTGGACACCCAGTTCCTGGGCAACGTCTGGGCGATGGACGAGAACGCGCTCAAGGCCGCGGGCGACGCCGCCAACGGGGTGGTGTTCGTGGTCGGCGCTGCCGACTGGAGATCGACCGCGCCGGGCATGACGACGGTGCGCGAGATCTCGAAGGTCTCCGATCCTTCGGGCAGCCAGTACCGGCCGGTGCACTACATGCGCGGCATCTGCTCCGTCTACTACATGCGCGATGCGATGGCCGTGGCCGACAAGGCCGGCGGGGTCACGGGTCCGAACATCAAGAAGGCGATGGAGCAGATGAAGGACCATGTCCCGGCCGAACTTCAGGGCGTGTGCATTCCGTCCACCTGGACGGCCGAGGACCACCGCGGCACGACGACGGTGTTCATGTACCGCGCCAACTCCAAGGGCGGCGCGCAGAGCATCGAGAAGATCGGCGAGTCGGTGATCCCGCGCAAGCCGGAGTGGCTCGGCTGGTGATCGCGGCCGGCTGCTCTTGCGCGCCACCAGGGGCCGCGCAAGGGCAGCTGCCGGTCGCATCAGGAACGCAAGCATGGTCGAAGCGCAATCGAAGCAGGCGGAGCCGCCGGTCGCCGCCGGCACCCCGATCCTGACCGTCAACAACATCGAGGTCGTCTACGACGAGGTGATCCTCGTGTTGCGCGGCGTCAGCCTCTCGGTGCCGCAGGGGGAGATCGTCGCGCTGCTCGGACCCAACGGCGCCGGCAAGTCGACCACGCTCAAGGCGATCTCCGGGCTGCTGCGCACCGAGGACGGCGAGGTCACGCGCGGCAACGTCAGCTTCATGGGCGAGGAGATCGCCAACATGGCGCCCGAGCAGATCGTGCGCCGCGGCATCTTCCAGGTGATGGAGGGCAGGCGCATCGTCGAGGACATGACGGTGATCGAGAACCTGCGCCTGGGCGCCTACACGCGGCGCGACGGCGGGGTGCGCCGCGACCTCGACATGGTGTTCGACTTCTTCCCGCGCCTGCGCGAACGCACCGGCCTGGCCGGCTACCTGTCGGGCGGCGAACAGCAGATGCTTGCGATCAGCCGCGCGCTGATGGCTCGGCCGAAGATGATCCTGCTCGACGAGCCTTCGATGGGCCTGTCGCCGCTGCTGGTCAAGGAGGTGTTCGGCATCATCCGCCAGCTCAATCGAGAGCTGGGCATCACCATCCTGCTGGTCGAGCAGAACGCGCGCATGGCGCTGCAGGCGGCCAGCTACGGCTACATCATGGAGTCGGGCAAGATCGTGCTCGACGGCACGCAGGCCGAACTCGTCGACAACGAGGACGTGCGCGAGTTCTACCTGGGCGGCGGAGGCGAGGAGCGCCGCTCGTTCAAGAACCTGAAGTCGTTCAAGCGCCGCAAGCGCTGGCTCTGAGCCGATGTCCCCGATGTCCCCGATGTCCGCCTACTACGACCAGCTCGAGACCCGCTCGGCCGAGGCGCGCGAAAGCGCACTGATGGCGGCGCTGCCGGATCTCGTTGCGCATGCCAGCGCACGTGCGCGCGGCTGGCGGGTGCGGCTGCAGGACGTGGAGCCGCAGGCGGTTTCCTCGCGCCAGGCACTGGCCCAGTTGCCGGTGCTGCGCAAGGGCGACCTGAAGGCCCTGCAGGAGCAGGATCCCCCCTTCGGCGGACTGACCACGGTCGAGCCGGGGCAGCTTGGACGCCTGTTCATGTCGCCCGGGCCGATCTTCGATCCGGAGGGCGTACGCGAGGACTCGTGGCGCGCCGCGCGCGCGCTCTACGCCGCCGGCATCCGCGCCGGGCATGTGGTGCAGAACTGCTTCGGCTACCACCTCACTCCCGGCGCGTGGATGGTCGACGGCGCCGCGCGCCGACTCGGCTGCGCGGTGATTCCCGCGGGCACCGGGCAGACCGAGCAGCAGATCGAGCTGATCCGCCGTTTCCGGCCCGACGCCTACACCGGCACGCCCTCGTTCCTGCGCATCATCGTCGAGAAGGCGCGGGAACTGGCGCTCGATGTCTCGAAGCTCAAGCGCGCACTGCTGGCCGCCGAGGCGCTGCCGCCCAGCCTGCGCCAGTGGTTTCACGAGCAGGGCATCGAGACCGTGCTGCAGTGGTACGGCACCGCCGACGTGGGCCTGATCGCCTACGAATCCAGCGCGATGGAGGGCATGATCCTCGACGAGGAACTCATTCTCGAGATCGTGCGCCCCGGCACCGGCGAGCCGGTGCCCGACGGCGAGGTCGGCGAGGTGGTCGTCACCAGCTTCAATCCCGAATACCCGCTGATCCGCTTCGGCACCGGCGACCTCTCCGCCGTGCTGCCGGGCATCTCGCCCTGCGGGCGCACCAACGTGCGCATCCGCGGCTGGCTCGGTCGCGCCGACCAGACCGCCAAGGTGCGCGGCATGTTCGTGCACCCGGGCCAGGTGGCCGAGATCACCCGCCGGGTCCCCGCGGCGAGTCGCGCCCGCCTGGTGATCGAGGGCGAGATGGCCAACGACCGGATGACGCTGAAGTGCGAGGTCGATGCGGCGAAACTGGCCGCCGCCGGCGGCGGCGAGGCGCTCGCGGCGCGGCTGGCCGATGCGATCCGGGAGATCACCAAGCTCCGCGGCGAGGTCGAGCTGCTCGACCTCGGCAGCCTGCCGAACGACGGCAAGGTGATCGAGGACGCGCGCAGGTACAGCTGATGATCGTGTCCCATCGCGAGGTGAAGGCCTACATGCCCGGCGAGGCCTGACCGATGCGCTGCGCCAGGCGTGCGGCCTGGTCGATCGCGCGCACGGCGTCCAGCTCGGCGGCCTGATCGGCGCCGCCGATCAGGTGTGCGGTGACGCCGCGCGCCACCAGCGCCTCGTGCAGCGAGCGATCCTCGACCTGACCGGCGCAGACGATCACGTGGTCGACGGCCAGGCACTGCCGCTGGCCCTCGGCATCGACGAAGTGCAGGCCCTCGTCGTCGATCGCCTCGTAGCGCACGCCCGCGTGCGTCTTCAGTTGCGCCTGGCGCAGCAGGGCCTTCAGGATCCAGCCGGTCGTGCGACCAAGCGTCCTGCCCGGTGTTCCCGGCTTGCGCTGCAGCAGATGCACTTCGCGCCAGGGCGCTCGCGCGGGCGTTTGCGCGAGGCCACCCGCACCCTGCAGCGCGGCGTCGACGCCCCAGGTGCGGCGGAAGCGCCCGATCTCGGTCGAATCGAGCGCGTCGCCGAGCAGGAAGAGCGCGACGTCGAAGCCGATGCCCCCGGCGCCGATGATCGCGACGCGCCGGCCCACCGCCGCGCCGCGCGCGAGCACGTCGTCGTAGCCGAGCACCTTGGGGTGCGTGATGCCGGGGATCTCGGGGCGACGCGGCACCGCGCCGGTCGCGAGCACGACCTCGTCGAAACCGCCCGCGGCGAGTTCCTCGGCGGCTACACGCCGGCCCAGGTGCACTTCGACGCCCAGGCGCTGCAGCCTCGTGCGGTGATAGCGCAGGGTTTCGTTGAACTCGCTCTTGCCGGGGATGCGCCGCGCCATCTCGAGCTGGCCGCCGAGCTGCGTCTGCGCCTCGAACAGCGTCACCCGATGGCCGCGCTCGGCGGCGTTGACGGCAAAGGCCATGCCGGCCGGCCCGCCGCCGACGACGGCCAGCTTCAGCGTGTGCGCCGCGCGGCCGTCGCTGAACTCGATCTCGCGCCCGGCGCGCGGGTTGACGAGGCAGCTTGCCGCGCGCTCGCTGAAGATCGCGTCCAGGCAGGCCTGGTTGCAGGCGATGCAGGTGTTGATCTCGTCGCTCTGCTGCAGCCGCAGTTTGCGCGCGAAGCCGGGGTCGGCCAGCAGCGGCCGCGCCATCGAGACGAGGTCGGCGGCGCCGCTCTCCAGGATCGCTTCGGCGACCTCGGGCGTGTTGATGCGGTTGGACGCCATCACCGGGATCGCGACCGCCTGCTTCACGTGACGCACCGCATCGATCCAGGCCGCGCGCGGCACTGCGGCGGCGATCGTCGGCACCAGCGATTCGTGCCAGCCGATGCCGGTGTTGATGAGGTCGATGCCGGCGGCCTCGACGCGGCGCGCGAGGGTTGCGGTCTCTTCCGGCGTCATGCCACCGGGCATCAGGTCGATCGCCGAAATGCGATAGATCAGCAGGAAGTCCGGGCCGACGGCCTCGCGGACGGCACGCACGATCTCGACCGGGAAGCGCAGCCGCGCGTCGAAGGAGCCGCCGTACTCGTCCTCGCGCCGGTTGGTGATCGCCGAGGTGAACTCGTTGATCAGGTAGCCCTCCGAGCCCATGACCTCGACGCCGGCGTAGCCGGCCTCGCGCGCAAGTGCGGCGGTCGTCGCGAAGCTGCGGATCGTGGCGTGTACCTCGTCGGTCGAGAGCACGCGCGGCTCGATCGGGCTGATGCGTGCCCTGCCCGCCGAGGGCGCGACGCAGCCCGGAACGCGCGCATAGCGTCCGGCGTGCAGGATCTGCAGCGCGATGCGGCCGCCGGCTTGCGCGACCGCACCGACGATCGCGCGGTGCGCGGGCAGCTGATCTCGATGATCCAGCACCGGCGCGGCGGGGTCCATTGCACCCTCGGGCACGGGCGTGTAGCCGCCGGTGAGCAGCAGCCCGGCTTCGCCGCGGGCACGCGCGGCGTAGAAGGCCGCCAGGCGCTCGTGCGGACGGTCCAGCGTCTCCAGCCGCGTGTGCATCGCGCCCATCACGATGCGGTTGGGCAGTGCCAGGCCGCCGACGACGAGCGAGGAGAGCAGGCGGGGGAAGTGGGACATGATGCGACGGAGGATGTTGTGGGCGTGGCCGCAGGCGCAAAGCGCGCTGCGGGGCGGTCGCGGCGATGCTGGACGCATCGCCGGCTGCGGTCAAGATCGGCGACGGCGACTCGGACATCGTCGGGGCGCTGCCTAGAATCGTGCCCCCATGCCTGAGTCCGCGAACGTCTCACCGTTGCCGACGAGCTGTGACGTCGCCGTCATCGGCGCCGGCCCGGCGGGCAGTGCCGCGGCGTGGCAGCTCGCACGCCGGGGGCTGGACGTCGTTCTCGTCGACCAGCACGTGTTCCCGCGCGACAAGGTCTGCGGCGACGGCCTGATCCCCGACGCGCACGCGGCGCTGGCGCGCATCGGGGTGCTCGACGAGGTGATGGGGCAGGCGCAGCGCGTGGGCTTCGTGCGCTGCACCGGGCCGCGCGGGCGCCACGTCGACGTGCCCGGGCGACTGGCGGTGCTGCCGCGGCGGCAGCTCGACGAGATCCTCGTGCGCGCGGCCGAACGCGTCGGCGCGCGGCTGCTGATGCCGGCGCGCTTCGAGGCGCCGCTCGTCGATGGTGAGGATCGCGTCGTCGGCGTGCGCCTGCGCCGCGGCGGCGCAGTGCACGAGCTCGCGGCGCGCTGGGTCGTGCTGGCCACCGGCGCGGTGGTGCAGGGGCTCGTGGCCTCGGGCCTGTGCGAGCGGCGCACGCCCAGCGGGATCGCGCTGCGCGGCTACGTGAAGAGCGAGGCCATGGTCGGGCGCATCACCGGGCTCGAGATCTTCTGGCACCCGCGGCTGGCCGGCGGCTACGGCTGGATCTTTCCGGCGCCGGGAGCCTGCTTCAACATCGGCGCGGGCCTTACCGGCAGCCACGCGGTCGAGCGCGGCGACGGCGGCTTTCGCATGCAGGACGTGAACCTCAAGCGCCTCTTCGAGACCTTCTGCGAGGTCTACCGACCGGCGCGCGAGCTGATGGCCAGCGGCACGCTGCAAGGCGAAGGGAATGGGGAATTGAAGGGCGCGCCGCTGCGCTGCTCGCTCTCGGGCGCACGCTGGTCGCGCGCGGGCATGCTGGCGGCGGGCGAGGCCGCCGGCAGCACCTACGCCTTCACCGGCGAGGGCATCGGCAAGGCGCTCGAGACCGGGTTGCTCGCCGGCGAGGCGATCGACCTGCAGGCCAGCGACGAGACGGTGCGGGGGCGCTACGAAGCCGCGCTGCAGGCGCTGCGGCCGCGTTTCCGGCTCTACGAGCAGGCGGCGCACGTCAATCACCGGCCCTGGCTCACCGACCTCGTGATCTGGCGCGCGCAGCGCAGCCCGCGCATCCTGCAGCGCATGAGCGGCGTGCTCGAGGAGACGCAGAACCCGGGGCGGCTGCTGTCCTGGCGCGGCATCACCAAGCTGATGTTCGAGTAGCTCGCTTCGAGGCTCGCGATGTGCCAGCTGCTGGGCATGAACGCCAACACGCCGACCGACGTGATGTTCAGCTTCACGGGCCTGGCGCACCGTGCCGACGAGCACAAGGACGGCTTCGGCATCGCCTTCTTCGAGGGCCGCGGCCTGCGCCACTACATCGACTGCCAGTCGGCGCGCAGCTCGCCGGTGGCCGAGCTCGTCAAGCGCTACCCGATCCGCAGCGAGGTCGTCATCGCCCACATCCGCAAGGCCACGCAGGGCAGTGTCGCGCTGCAGAACACGCATCCGTTCGTGCGCGAGCTCTGGGGCCGCTACTGGGTCTGCGCGCACAACGGCAACCTCGAGGGCTTCGCGCCGCGGCTGCACGCGGCCTTCCGCCCGGTGGGTGACACCGACAGCGAACGCGCCTTCTGCTGGCTGATGCAGGAACTCGCGAAGTCGCACGCGGGCGTGCCGACGGTCGATGAGCTCAGCCGCACGCTGCGCGAGCTGCTGCCGCCGATCGCCGCGCACGGCAGCTTCAACCTGCTGCTCTCCAACGGGCAGGCGCTGTGGGCCTTCGCGACGACGAAGCTGTGTTCGCTGCAGCGGCAGCACCCTTTCGGTGCGGCGACGCTCGCCGACGAGGACCTGAGCGTGGACTTCGCGGCGCTCACGCGTCCGAGCGACCGCGTGACCATCGTCGCCACCGAACCACTGACGACCGGCGAGGACTGGCAGACTTTCGCGCCCGGCGAGCTGCGCGTGTTCGAGCATGGCTGTCAACGCCTCTTGCCTGCCTGATGTTCGCTTGCGGGCACCGATGATCCAGGCCTGTGCCGGGCAGGCGGCACAATGGGCGGCCTCGTCGCCATCCGCTGCCATCACTGCATGACCGCCGTCATTCCCGTCCCCCGCTTCGAGCACTTCTACCGCTACGACGAACTCACCCGGCTGCTGCAGGACTACGCGGCGGCGTTGCCAGGGCTCTTGCAGCTCGAATCGATCGGCCAGAGCCACGAAGGCCGCGAGATCTGGCTCGTCACCGTGACCAACAAGGTCACCGGACCGGCCGAGGACAAGCCCGCACTCTGGGTCGACGGCAACATCCACGCCGCCGAACTCACCGCCAGCAGCGCCTGCCTGTACTTCCTGCACCAGCTCGCCACCGGCGCCGACGACCCCAGGCTGCGTCATCTGCTGGACACGCGCGCGATCTACATCTGCCCGCGGCTGAACCCCGACGGCGCCGAGCTGGCGCTCGCCGACCGGCCGCGGCACATCCGCTCGGGCACGAGGCCCTATCCCTACGACGAGCCGCATGTCGACGGCCTGACGATGGAGGACATCGACGGCGACGGACGCATGCTCTTCATGCGCATCCCCGATCCGCATGGCGGCTACAAGAAGCACCCGGACGAGCCGCGGCTGATGGTGCCGCGCGAGCCCGGCGAGTTCGGCGGCAGCTACTACCGCCTGATGCCCGAGGGCCTGATCAAGAACTGGGACGGGCTGCAGATCAAGGTCAACAAGGACCTCGAGGGCCTGGATTTCAACCGCAACTTCCCCGGCTTCTGGCGCCAGGAGTTCGAGCAGGTGGGCGCCGGCCCCTACCCGACGAGCGAGCCCGAGGTGCGGGCGATGGTCGACTTCATCGTCAGGCACCCGAACATCGGCGCCGCGGTCAGCTTCCACACGCACAGCGGCGTGATCCTGCGCCCGATGTGCGCCGAGAGCGACGACGCGATGATCCCCGAGGACCTGTGGATGTACAAGCGTCTCTCGGAACTCGGCACGCAGCTGACCGGCTACCCGGCCGTGAGCATCTATCACGACTTCCGCTATCACCCGAAGGAGGTCACGACCGGAGCGCAGGACTGGGTCTACGAGCACCTCGGCGCGCTCTTCTGGACGATCGAGATCTGGGGGCCGAACAAGGAGGCCGGCGTCGAAACCGAGAAGTGGACCTCGTGGTACCGCGATCACCCGGTCGAGGACGACCTCAAGCTGCTGAAGTGGAGCGACGAGCAGTGCGACGGCAAGGCGCATGTCGACTGGTATCCGTTCAACCATCCGCAGCTGGGCATGGTCGAACTCGGCGGCTGGGACCGGATGAACTACTGGCGCAACCCGCCGCCGCACCTGCGCGAGCGCGAGGTCGCGCGCTTCCCCGGCTGGCTGACGCAGATCGCGCTCTCGCTGCCGCGTCTGGAGGTGCTGCGCACGGAGGTGCGGGCCCTGGGCGGCGACACCTGGCGCGTGCGCTTCGCGGTCGCCAACGCCGGCTACCTGCCGAGCCACGTGAGCAAGCGTGCGATCGAGCGCAAGACGGTGCGCGGAACGGTCTTCCGGATCCACCTGCCGCCGGGTGTTGGCCTGCTCAGCGGCAAGGAGCGCGAGGAAGGCCCGCACCTCGAAGGCCACGCGCCGAAGACTTCGCTGCAGGCCTTCCTGCCGAACCGGGAAGTCACGGCGGATCGCGCCGTCGTCGAATGGATCGTGCACGGCGCGCGCGGCACCGCGATCGCGCTCTCGGCCACCGCCGACCGCGCCGGGACCGTGCGCACCGAGGTCACGCTGGATTGAGGCGGAGGCGAGCAGCCTCTATTCGGCGCTGCCGCTCCCAGGCGGTGTCGAAGCGGGCACAGGCGTACCCTCGCCGTCGGCGATCCAGGCCTCGAACAGCATGTAGGCCACCGCCAGCACCACCGGCCCGATGAAGATGCCGACCAGGCCGAAGGCGAACAGCCCGCCGATGACGCCGGCGAAGATCAGCAGCAGCGGCAAGTCCGCACCCATCCGGATCAGCAGTGGGCGCAGCACGTTGTCCATCAGCGTGACGACCACCGAACACACGAGCAGGAACACACCCCAGCCCGGCTGCCCGGTGTAGAAGAGCCAGATCGTCGCCGGCACCAGCACCGGCAAGGCGCCCAGCTGCGCGATGCAGAGCATGAAGACCAGCGCCGTGAGCAGTCCGGCAAAGGGGATGTCGACGATCGCAAGCGCGATCCCGCTGATCATCGATTGCACCAATGCCGTCAGCCCCACGCCGAGCGCCACCGCACGGATCGCATCGGCGGCCAACTGCACCGTCGAGGCGCCGGGCTCGCCTGCCAGCCGCTGCGCGAAGCGCCGCACCTGGGAGGCGGCCCTCTCCCCGCAGGCGTACAGGATGCCGGCGATGAGCACGGTAAGCAGGAACTGCAGCAGCAGCATGCCGATTCCGCCCACCTCCGAGACCAGCCATTTCGTCGCCGTGCCGGCGTAGGGCGTGAGGCGCTGCAGCCACGCGCCCAGTCCCAGGGCCACTGCCTGTTCCCAGAGTCGCCCCAGCCAGCCGCCCGCCATCGGCAGGCCCAGGACCCAGTCGGGCGCAACGGAACCCGGCCGGTAGGCCGCAAGCATGCGCGCCCAGTCGAGCAGCTGGTCGGCGTTCTTCGCGATCGTCACGATCGCCAGGCCCAGCGGGATCGCGAACAGCAGCAGCAGCAGCAGCGTCATCAGCGCGACGGCGAGCCAGCGGCGACCGCCCGCCAGGCGCTGCACGCGCACCATCAGCGGCCAGGTCGCGACGACGACCATCGTTGCCCAGACGGTCGGGCCGAGGAAGGGCCACAGGACCCACAGCGTCGCCGCCACCAGCAGCGTCAGCGCCAGCACCGCGAAGGTGATGCGGGTGAGGTCGTTGGGATCCCGGATCATCGTGCGCGGCGCTCCTTGCGCGCCCTGCGGTGGTATCGGACGCTAGCATACCCGTGAGCCGGCGCCGGCTGCGCGCTGGCTATCATGGTCCGATGCCCGCCAGCCTCGAAGGCCGTCTCGTCGTCGCGATCAGCTCGCGTGCGCTCTTCGATTTCGAGGAGGAGAACCGGATCTTCGAGCGCGGCGACGACGGCGGCTACATGCAGCTGCAGCTGCAGCGCCTGGAGCAGCCGGCGCGGCCCGGCGTGGCCTTTTCGCTGGTCCACAAGCTGCTCGCGTTCAACGAAGGCGCGCTGCCGCGCGTCGAGGTCGTGATGCTGTCGCGCAATGATCCGGTTTCCGGGCTGCGCGTGTTCCGCTCGTGCCAGCACTACGGCTTGCCGATCGAGCGTGGCGTCTTCACGCGCGGCGCCAGCCCCTGGCGCTACCTGCGGCCGCTGGCGGCGCAGCTCTTCCTCTCCGCCAACGAGGCCGACGTCCGTTCCGCGCTCGCCGCCGGCGTCCCGGCGGCACGTGTCTACCCGCAGAGCGCGCGCGCGACCGATGCCAACCCGGACGAGCTGCGCATCGCCTTCGACGGTGACGCGGTGCTCTTCGGCGACGAGGCCGAGCGCGTGTTCCAGGCCGGCGGCCTGTCGGCCTTCCACCGCCACGAGGCCGAGCACAGCGCGCGACCGCTGCCGCCGGGACCGTTCAAGCCCTTGCTGGCGGCGCTGCACGAGCTGCGCCGCGCGCCGGGTGCGCGCATGCATATCCGCACCGCGCTCGTCACCGCGCGCAGCGCGCCGGCGCACGAGCGCGCGATGCGCACGCTGATGGACTGGAAGATCGAGGTCGACGAGGCGATGTTTCTCGGCGGGCTGCCCAAGGGCGAGTTCCTGCGCGAATTCGAGCCCGACTTCTTCTTCGATGACCAGACCGGCCACGTCATGCAGGCCGCCGACCACGTGCCGGCGGGGCTCGTCGCGGCCGGCGTCTGCCATGAGCCCGCCGCTCAAGGCGCACCGATGAAGAGGTAGGCGTTGGTGACGCCGGCGAAGGAGTGCGCCAGCCCGAGATAGACCGGGCCGAAGGGCGTGTCGCCGCCGACGTAGGCCGTCAGCGAGTACAGCGTGCCGCTGTGGCGCGTGGGGATGAAGCTGCTGCTCACGCGCGCCAGTTCGACGGCGGTACCCAGGCGCATGTCGCCCCGCATGCCCAGCGGCATGCGCCCGATCACATGCTCGCTGCGGACATGCGCATAGCGCGCCGAGTCACCGGCGACCTGCCCGATCGAATAGGCCGAGAGATTGAGGAAACCGCCGAGCGAGGCGCTGTCGTGGCTGGGCAGGCGACCGCGCGGCGAGCCCGTCCACGACAGGCGCGACCCGTAGACCCAGGGCCCACGCGACCAGGCGTGCCGCAGTTCGAGGGAGGCCCGCGTGTAGTCGGCCTTCGGTCCGCCGCGGTTGTCCACGACCCCCAGCTTCACCGCCCAGCCATCGGTGGGGAAGAAGCGGCGGTCGAGATGGTCGAGATCGAGCGAGAACGCGAGCCCGTGCTTCCTGACGGTCCCGCCGTCCAGCAAGGGCAGACCGGTCCGTAGGGAGGGGTGCCAGCTCGTCGCATGGATCCCGAGCCGCGCACGCCCCAGGGCGCCAAAGCTCATCCCCAGGCCGAGCTCCGCGCGCGCCTGCTCGATCACGTACTCGGAGATCCGGTCCTCGTCGGCAAAGAGGTCCAGCCGCTGACCGCGGTAGCCTGCCGCCGCGTCGAAGAACCAGCGTGAGGCCGGCGCCAGCGGCTGGAACCACTCGATGCTGGCGCCGTTGGGGTTGCCGAGTTCGCCCACCGCCATCAGCTCGCCGCCGGCGCGATTGATCCAGGTCCGATGCCAGGCCACGCGCAGCGCGTAGCCCGAGCCCTGGCGCAGCGTGCTCGACAGCGCAAGGCCCATGCGCAGGTACTCGGGCCCCCAGGGCTTCTCGGTGGCCTGGATGCGCAGCACGTTGCGCCCGTCCTCGCGCACGAGGCGGTAGTCGACCTGCTCGAAGTCACCCTGGCCGT
>Ga0209200_1001247_pt1 | contig 26216 bp, 20 predicted proteins | sample AD_UKC033_MetaG_FD_184406 | JGI IMG/M metagenome (GOLD analysis project Ga0209200, IMG submission 184406) | Active sludge microbial communities of municipal wastewater-treating anaerobic digesters from USA - AD_UKC033_MetaG (SPAdes) (version 2) | ecosystem: Engineered > Bioreactor > Anaerobic >... | reverse complement strand
CGCGCCAACTGCAGCAGGTCCTGTTCATCTACGACGAGATCTTCCCCGACGGCCAGCTACGGCGCACCCTGGCCCCCTTCCAGGCGCGCTACCTGCACCGCTTCGAGGGGGAGCTGTTGCTGGACAAAGCCGGCTTTGTCCTGGAGCAGGTCTACGGCTCCTATGACCTGGACCCCTACGACAGCGCCAGCGAGCGCATGATCTTCATCGCGCGCAACGCCCACCGTTAGCCCGCCGAAACTGTTCAGCCGGCGGGTGCGAACACGTTGATTTCGATACGGCGGCCTACTCAATCAACGTGTTCGCACGCACCGGCGTCATGGCCCGCTGAACAAAATCAGGCATCGCACCATGTAAACTGGCGTACCCAAACCCGTAACTCGTAACTCGTAACCCGTAACCCGTAACCCGGAAACACCCTCCGCCATTCCGGCTACAAGTTACGAGTTCCCCATCCCACCAACACCTCCCACCATTCCGGTTACGCATTACGCATTACGCATCACGCAAACACCTCCCACCATTCCGGTTACGCATTACGCATTACGCATCACGCAAACACCTCCCACCATTCCGGTTACAAGTCACGAGTTACGAGCCACCCAAGGAGAGCCACACCATGAAACACAAGACTCTGTTCGCCGTCCTTTCCGCCCTGCTGCTGATCATCAGCGTCGCGCTGCCGTCGGCATCCAATGCGCTGCCGGCCGCGCAGGCGCAGGATGGAACAGTGCAGTTGACGGTCTACAACCAGGACCTGGCTTTGGTTTCGGAGACGCGCTCCGTGCCGCTGAAGATCGGCCTGAACGAGGTGGTTTTCAGCAACGTGGCCGCGCTGATCGATCCCACCAGCGTCTCCTTCAAGTCGCTCACCGACCCCGAGGGCGCCGAGGTGTTAGAGCAGAACTTCGAGTACGACCTGGTTGGCTCGACCAAGCTCCTGCAAAAATACATCGACCAGGTGATCGTGGTGCAGACGCAGGACTCGCAGACCTACACCGGCACCCTGCTCAGCGCGGCCGACAACGTGATCCTTCAAGGCGAGGATGGCGCGGTGACCATGCTCAGCCAGGAGCAGATCCGCAACATCAACTTCCCCGCCCTGCCCGATGGCCTGCGCACCCGACCCAGCCTGGTCTGGCTGATCGACGCGCAGCAGGCTGGCGACCACGACACCGCCGTCACCTACCTGACCAACGGCATGAGCTGGCAGGCTGACTACGTGCTGCTGCTGAACGAGGAGAGCACGGCCTTCGACCTGAACGGCTGGGTGACGCTGGACAACCGCAGCGGCGCCAGCTTCGAGGACGCCATGCTCAAGCTGGTGGCCGGCGACATCAACCGGGCCCAGACGCCGGCCTACGCCCGCGACGTGATCATGATGGCCGAAGCAGCCGCGCCCGCGCCATCTGTGGAGCAGCGCGAGTTCTTCGAGTATCACCTCTACCAGGTGACGCGGCCGGTGACGGTCAAGGACAACCAGACCAAGCAGATCGAATTCGTCACCGCCCAGGACGTGCCCGCGACCAAGTTCTACGTCTACGACGGCGCGGCCGGCTATGCGGGCTACGGCTATGGCCCGGTAACCGACTCCGGCTACGGCGCGCAAACCGGCAACAGTGATGTGACGGTGATGCTGGAGTTCCGCACCGACGAGGCCAGCAACCTGGAGACGCAATTGCCGGCCGGCCGGGTGCGGCTCTACCAGGAAGATGTGGATGGCAGCCCCCTGCTGGTGGGCGAGGATCAGATCGATCACACCCCCAAGAACGAGACCGTGCGTCTGACCGTGGGCAACGCCTTCGACATCAAGGGAGAGCGGGTGCAGACCAACTACAAGCCGTTGGGCGACAGCGGCGCAGAGGAGAGCTTCCGCATCACCCTGCGCAACCACAAGGATGAGCCGGTGGAAGTGCGGGTGGTCGAGAACCTCTACCGCTGGACCGAGTGGAACATGCTCAGCGAAACCCTGAACGGTGCGCCGGTGGAGCACAGCCAGCTCAGCAGCCAGCAGGTCGAATGGCTGGTGTCCGTGCCGGCCAACGGCGAGGCGGTGCTGGAGTACACGGTGCAGTATCGCTGGAAGTAGGCGTCACGGGCGACAATGCCCCTGCCTTTCGGACGTTCTCAGGTCGGGTGTTCTCAGGCGCCCGGCGCTTGCCACTGGCGGCCCTGCCCGCTGTGGGTGGCGGGGCCGTCCACGAATAGGGCCACGAATACACGAATGTCGCCCGCTCAGCCGGCGGCTGTGCTTGAAAAGCCGCTGCGGCAACAAGCTGTCAGCCGCATCAAGCCATGAAGGGTGTGCGCGTCATGAACAGCGAACGTGCAGCAGGTGCAATCGTCGCAAACGCCATACACCCGCAGCCAGAGCCGATTCCGGATGCCTGGCGCGCCGCGCTGGCGCCGACGACACATTGCTGCCACGAGTGGAAAGAGTAAAGACCGCTGAGCGTGCAGGTCGCATGCTTTGGGCGCTGTATGCCGATGGCTTTGCGGCATTCAGCTAGCGCCAGCAGCGGCCGCCGCGCCAACATTCCACCCAACAGCGCACGGCTGGATCCAGGGCCGTTCACGCCGAAAGAGGGCCGGCCGGCCCGCCGCGGTCACCTGCGCACGAAGGCGCGCACGGTCCATGTGATCCAGAACACGCTCCAGGCGATCATGGCGATGCCGGCCAGGGGGATCATGAAAGGGTTGGCGGTCGGCTCGAAGTGGACGCCGTCGGGGGTGAACTTGATGAAGCCGCGCGGCTTGGCGCTGCCCATGCCGCCGCCCCCGCCCCCGCCGCCGCTGGCGAGCCGCTCCTCCACCTGGCTGGGGCTTTCGCCGCTGCCATAGCCGAAGCCAAAGGTTGTCCCGACCTGCACCACCGGGATGATGGCCACGTCGCCCTCGCGTCGCACCTCGCCGAAGACGGCATCGACGTTGAGGCGCTCCACGATGCGTTCGATCTGTTCGGCCACCTGAGCTATTTGGTTTTCCATGAGCTTACTCCTTGAAGCTACCGGCCGCGGCGCAGCAGGCGCGCCAGCACGCTGAGCGCCACGGACAACAGAGTCACGGCCGCCGCCGCGCGCATGATGCCTTGCAGCGCCTCGGCCGTCGGGTCGCGCAGCGCCACAGTCGCTTCGCCGCCGTCCGCCTGGCGCACGATCACCTCGACCGGCTCCAGGCAGAACTGGCCGGCCGCGCCGCCGCCCTTCCGGTCGCCGCCGCTGCCCAGCCGTCCACGCAGACGCGCGACAGGCTGCACGATGCGGCCATCGATCTGAATGGGCGCGCCAACCAGGCGCCGATCGATCCTGGCAGGTGTTGGGGTAGTCTCTGACATCGGTACCTCCCTGCCCGCTGCGGCGCAAGGATGGCTGGCAGCGGGCAGATGTGCGTTGCGAACTGGAGTCGACTGGAGCGCAATGAATGGCGATTTGGAGACATCTGCTATTATCCCTCCATTCCTTGCAGTTGGCAAGGCGATCGACCGTGGCCATGGGATCGCAGCCGCCGGCCAGCCGTGAGAGCAGCGATTTGTTGACACGCGCTTTGCTCTCATGTACAATGACCCTATCTTGTGACGGAGTTGACGAATGAGCGAGTTTTTCTACGGCGGACAGGCGGTGTTGGAAGGGGTCATGATGCGCGGCGGCAAACACGCGGCCGTGGCCGTGCGCGACCCCAAGGGCCAGATCGTGGTACACGAGGAACCGCTGACCGCGGCCGTCTACACCAAGCCCTGGGCCAAGTGGCCCTTCGTGCGCGGCATCAGCATGCTCTGGGATGCCCTGGTGCTGGGCACCCGCGCGCTGATGTGGTCGGCCGATGTGGCCATGAGCGACGAGGAGGAGGATGTCAAGTTTGCAGGCCCGGCCGTCTGGGCCACGGTGGCCGTGTCGTTGGCCATCTCGGTCGGCATCTTCATCCTGGCGCCGGCGGCCGTGGCCAAATGGGTCGAAGAGCTTTTCAACCTGCCAGCCTGGACCGGCGCCTTCTTCGAGGGGCTGCTGCGCCTGGCGCTGTTCGTGCTCTACCTGGTGCTCATCGGCCGCATGCCTGACATTCGCCGGGTATTCCAGTACCACGGCGCCGAACACAAGACCATCAACGCCTACGAGGCGGGCGCGCCGCTGACGCCGGAACGCGTCGCCGAGTTCTCGGTGCAGCACCCCCGCTGCGGCACCAGCTTCCTGCTGTTCGTCCTGGTGCTGAGCATGATCCTCTTTGCGCCGTTGAACTTCAACGCCATCGAGGGGCCGCTGAGCCTGGTGCTGCGGCTGCTCTCGCGGCTGTTGCTGATCCCGGTGGTGGCCGGCATCAGCTACGAGTTCCTGCGCTACTCGGCCCGTCACCTGAGCAGCCCGGTGATCAGGGCGCTGATCGCCCCCGGCCTGGGCCTGCAGCGCCTGACCACCCGCGAGCCGGATCTCTCCATGCTGGAGTGCGCCATCGCGGCCTTGGTCCCCGTGCTGGCCGCCGACGGCATCGATGTCTCTGAGCGGAGCAGCGCGCCGGCCGCCGCCCGCCCGGCGGCGCGTGAGCCAGAGGGCGCGCCAGCGCCGCGCGATGGCGTCAAAGAAGAAGCGGCGGCCGCGGTCTAGCCGGCGCTGCTCCCCTGTTGCCGCACCCTGCGGGGTGTGGGCTTTCCCGCCGCCGTCCATCATCCAGCCAAGGCAGCGTAGCCATGCAGGCATCATCCCCCTCCTCCCATTCCCTGGGAACCCAGCCTGAGATCAACAGAGCCCCTGGTCGAAGCTCCCCGTAAGCCTCGGCGGCGCTCTGTTTTTTTGTTTCGTGCAGATCGACCTGAAACCATCAATCCTTTTTGGAGGTTTTGCAAATGCGTAACAAGATAACCATTGTCGGCGCCGGCTTTGTCGGCGCCACGGCCGCCCACTGGTGTGCAGCCAAGGAATTGGGCGATGTGGTGCTGTTTGACATCGTCGAAGGGATGCCGCAGGGCAAGGCGCTGGACCTGCTCCAGGCCGGCCCGGTGGAAGGCTATGACCTGCGCATCATCGGCACCAACGACTATCAGGACACGGCCAACTCGGACATCGTGGTGATCACGGCCGGCCTGCCGCGCAAGCCGGGCATGACGCGCGAGGACCTGGTCAGCGTCAACGCCAAGATCATCCGCGGCGTGATCGAGAATGTCGTGGCCTACTCGCCCAACGCCATCTTCATCCTGGTGACCAATCCGCTGGACACCATGACCTACCTGGCGTACAAGGTGAGCGGCCTGCCGCGCGAGCGCATCATCGGCCAGGCCGGCGTGCTGGACAGCGCCCGCATGCGCGCCTTCATCAGCATGGAGCTCAACGTCAGCGTGGAGAACATCCATGCCTTCGTCTTGGGCGGCCATGGCGATGAGATGGTGCCGCTGGCCCGTTATTCCACCGTGGCCGGCATCCCTATCACCGAGCTGCTGCCCCCTGAGCGCGTCGAGGCCATCATGGATCGCACCCGCAAGGGCGGCGGCGAAATCGTCTCGCTGCTCAAGCAGGGCAGCGCCTTCTTCGCGCCCAGCTCATCGACCATGCAGATGGTGGAGGCCATTCTCAAGGATCGCAAGATGATCCTCCCCTGCTCCGTCTACCTGGAAGGAGAGTATGGCTTGAATGACATCTGCTTCGGCGTGCCGGTCAAGCTGGGCCGCAACGGCGTGGAGCAGATCCTCCAGATCGAACTGACCGAGGAGGAACGGGCCGCCATGGACAAATCCGCGGCCTTGATTCGCTCGAGCATGGCAGCGCTGGAGCTGTAGAAGACCGCAGAGGCTGCTTACTCGGCCCACGAATGTGTGCATGGCAGGCCCCGGTGCTGTGGCCTGCCTGACCAACAAGTGAAGGAGTAGCAACAATGGCAAAGCACCTGGTCGTATACACCAGCAAGTACGGATCCACCCGAGAAGTTGCCCAGGCCATCGCCGATGGACTGCAAGCCGAGATCGCCAACGCCGACGACAACCCAGACGTGCGATCGTATGACTTGGTGGTCCTTGGCTCGCCCATCTACGGCGGCGACTATCTGGAGCCGATCAAAAACTTCTTGCGCGGCAACAAACCTTTACTGGCTGAACGAAAGATCGCAGCCTTTATCACCGCCGCGGCCCATTGGGAGCGCGACCCAGGCCTGACCGGCGAGGAAGATGAACTGCTCTTCACCCAGCAGGAGTACGCCGCTGGCCTGGCCAATCTGACCGGCGGTGAAACCATCGACTGCCGCGGCTTCGGCGGTCGCATGGTTCCCGAAGACCTCGATGACGCCGACCGCGGCATACTGGAGTGGTTCTATCGTTTCCTGATGCGCAAGCCGCTGGAAGGCTTCGATCTGATCGACCTGGCGGCGGCCCGCCGCTGGGGCGAAGAGCTGCGCGAGACCGTGGGCGACTGAGCCCCCTGGCCATCACCCTCAACCCTCCACAGCGCCAGGCATGGCTTGTCATGCCTGGCGCTGTGATTCAATCACCCCGCCGTCGCTCTGGCAGCACGCTCAACTCGCATAGGCCAGACCCGGCTAAAGCCTCGACTCCTTGCCATGTCGGCCAGACCCGGCTAAAGCCTCGACTCCTTGCCATGTTTGATGGCTGCTAAGCTGGAGTCGAGCCTTCAGGCGGGTCGGCGCGCTCGGCTCACATCGGCCAGACCCGGCTAAAGCCTCGACTCCTCGCCATGTCGCCCAGACCCGGCTAAAGCCTCGACTCCTCGCCCCACCGCTCTGGCCGGTCTCCTGACCGAGCCAGCCACCAACCCACCGCGCTCTGGCCGGTCTCCTGACCGAGCTAGCCCCAACCCACCGCGCTCTGGCCGGTCTCCTGACCGAGCCAACCCCAACCCACCGCGCTCTGGCCGGTCTCCTGACCGAGCCAGCCACCAACCCACCGCGCTCTGGCCGGTCTCCTGACCGAGCCAGCCCGTTTAGCGTTTGGGAAGCCCCGGACTTGAACAATTCAGGGGTTATCGGGTACACTGCACACACTATGACTGAACAGATCGCATCCTCCCCCCAAGACCCCGACGCCGCGCCCTTCGACCCGGCCTTTCTGCCGCCCGACCTCGCGCTCGATCCACTGCCCCCCGACCACCGCTCCGGCTTCGTGGCCGTGGTCGGCCGGCCCAACGTGGGCAAATCGACGCTGATCAACGGCTGGCTGGGACAGAAGATCGCCGCGGTCAGCCCCAAGCCGCAGACCACCCGCCAGCGCCTGATGGGCATCCTGACGCGCGCCGACGCCCAGGTGATCTTCTTCGACACCCCTGGCCTGCATCGCCCCCAGCACCGGCTGGGCCAGTTCATGGTCGACCAGGCGCAGCAGACCCTGCCCGACGCCGACGTCATCTGCCTGGTGGTGGACGGCAGCACGCCGCCCGGATCGGCAGACCGCAGCGTGGCCGCCGAGATCGCGGCCCGTGCGCCCGCTGCGCCGCTGGTGTTGGCCATCAACAAGGTCGACCTGATGCCCGCCGACCAGGTGGCCGAGCGGGTCGCAGCCTACCGCAGCCTGGCGCCCGCCGCGGCCGATTGGGTGGTGCTCTCCGCGCTGGACGAGGCCGGCCGGGCCGACCTGCTGGAGCGCATGGTCAGCCTGTTGCCTTTCGGGCCGCGCTACTACCCCGAAGACCAGGTCACCGACCTGCAAGAGCGCTTCATCGCCGCCGAGTTGATCCGCGAGCAGGTGCTGCTGCACACCCAGCAGGAGGTGCCGCACAGCGTCGCCGTCCTGGTGGATGAGTTCAAGGAGCGGCCCGACGGCCTGATCTACATCAGCGCCACCATCTACGTCGAGCGCGACTCGCAGAAGAAGATCATCCTCGGCAAAGGGGGCCAGCAGATCAAGCAGATCGGCCAGGGCGCGCGCGGCCAGATCGAGGAGCTGGTGGACGGCAAGGTCTACCTGGAGCTGTGGGTCAAGGTCTGGGAGCAGTGGCGGCGCAACGAAAGATGGCTGCGCGAGCTGGGCTACGCCCTGCCCCGACCGCGCCGCTCGTGAAGAACTTTCCCCGAACGCTGAAAGGATCGTTCGACCACCATGCGTGACATCATCCGCGCTGCGGCCTTGCTCTTTGGCCTGCTGGCGGCCGCCTTCAGCCTGCTGGCAGCTTTGCTGTTGGCGCTGGCCGCGGCGCTGAGCGGGGACGCGCTGCGCCTGATGAACCTGACCCTGTTGGTCTCCATGCTGACCCTGGGCGTGGGGCTGGGCCTGCCGCTGGCCGCGGCAGCCAGGCGCTCCATGCAACAGCGGGCCAGCCCCGCCCTGCGCCTGCCCCCCGCCTGGTGGCTTGGCCTGATCTTCCTCGGCCTGCTGCTGTTGGGCCAGCTCATACTGACCACGCCCTTGGCCAGCGCGGGCATCCCCGCGCTGCACGTGGCAGCCTCGCTCATGCCGCCGCTCCTGGTCGTCGCGGCCATCGCGCCCCCCTTGCAGCGCGCCGGCGCCGGCCTGACCCGGCGCAGCCTGGCGACCCAGTTCAGCTACGGCGGCCTGGTGAGCATCTCCCTGGCGCTGTTCCTGGAGCTGGCGCTGATCACGATCGTCTTCATTCTGGCCGGCGCCGGCGTTGCCCTCCTGCCCGGCGGGGCAGAAAGCGTCGAGCGGCTGGCCGCCGAGCTGCAGGCCCGGATGGCGACCGGGGACCTGATGGGCCTGGCGTCCGCGCTGCTGTCGCCCGGCCTGGTGCTGGGGTTGGGCCTGCTGGTGGCCGCGGCCGTGCCGTTGATCGAGGAACTGATCAAATCGCTGGGCGTCCCCTTCGACGCCGTGGTGCAGGGCCGGCTGACCCGCGCCCAGGCTTTCGCCTTTGGCGTCATGGCCGGGGTTGGCTTCAGCTTCGCCGAGGCGCTGGTCTACGGCGCGCAGCAGTTGCCGCACAACTGGGTCCAGGGGGTGGCGCTGCGCGCCCTGACCGCGGTGATCCACGCCGCGGCCACCGGCCTCTTTGCCCTGGGTTGGTATGAGGTGGCCGCCGGCCGGGCGCTGCGCTTTTTCCCCTACGCCGCCGGCGGCGTCGCCATCCATGCCCTCTGGAACGGCCTAAGCGGCCTGCTCCTGGTAACAGGTCTGGCGACGTTGAACAGCCGGCCCGGCATGATGATCGCCGGCGACGCGGGAATGCCCCTGGCCGTCGCCCTGTTGGCCAGCACCTGGCTGGCGGCGCTGGCCGTGCTGATCGTCGCCACGCGCCGGCTGAGCGCGTCCAGGGAGGCATCCCATGCCGGTTGACGCGCCGCGCCCCGGTCGCCCGCCCAGCCTGGCGGCGCTCAGCGCGGCCTGGTTTGGCCACGCCTACCTCTGGAACGGCCTGCACGCCATCGTGTTGCCCGCCATGCTGGTCGGGCTGGCGCCGGCCGCGTTCAAGGCCACCACCCTGGGCGGGCTGACCTTTGTCGGCCTGGCGCTGGCCATGTTGACCCAGCCCATCGCCGGCGCGATCAGCGACCGCAGCGGCTGGCTGGGCCGCTATGGCCGGCGCCGTCCCTGGATCGCCCTGGGCACGGCCATCGACCTGGGTCTGCTGGCGTTGCTGGCCATCTCCCGCAACTTCCTGATGGTCGCGTTGGTCTACGCCGCGATGCAGATTGCCTCCAGCTTCGCCGAAGCTGCCTTGCAGGCGCTGCTGCCCGACCGCGTGCCATCGGCCCAGCGCGGGCGGGCGGCCGGCTACAAGAACGCGGCCCAGATCGCCGGTTTCGTGGCAGGTGTGGCGCTGGGCGGCTACTTCGCCAGCCGCGGCCAGATCACCCTGGCCCTGGCTGCCGCCGGCCTGGCGCTGGGCGCCAGCGTGCTCTGGACAGTGCTGGGGGTGCGCGAGCAGCCGGTGCGCAAGAAGGCGCGTCTGGCCCTCCCCACCCTGAGCGCCCTGCGCGCCAGCTTTCACATCGACCACCGCGCCGCGCCCGGCTATGGCCGGCTGCTGATCGGCCGCGGTCTGCTGATGGCCGGCTTCTTCGCCTTGCAGGGCTTCGCCCAGTACTTCATCGCCGACAAGCTGAGGATCGCCAACCCCGCCGGGGTGACTGCGCTGTTGATGGCGGTGATGGGCGCGGCCATCTTTCTGCTGGCCGTGCCCACCGGCGTGCTGGCGGACCGGATGGGGCGGCGGCCATTGAACGTGCTGGCCGCCCTGCTGGGCGCTGGGGCCACAGCCAGCCTGCTCTTCGTGGCCAACGTCTGGCAGTTGGTGATCGTCGGCGGCCTGGTGGGCGCGGCGGCCGGCATCTTCATGAGCGTCAACTGGGCCTGGGCGGCCGATCTGGCCCCGCAGGAAGAGGCTGGCCGTTATCTGGGGCTGAGCAACGTGGCGACGGCCGGGGCCAGCGCGCTCAGCCGGCTGATCGCCGGCCCCATCATCGACGGCGGCAACGCGCTGCACTCCGGCATCGGCTACGACCTGTTGTTCTTCGTGTTGGCGCTGGCCATGTTCTGCGGCGCGCTGGTGCTGGCCGGAACGCCCGAAACCCGCCCGCAGCCATCCCAGCCGGCGCCCGAGGCCATCCCGCCGCTGGGCCCAGCCACACCCCCGCTCGGCCCAGCCACACCCCCGCTCGGGCCGGTCTCCGACCGTGCCCACCCCCACTCATCGCTCGGGCCGGTCTCCGACCGTGCCCGCCCCAGCGAGGACGATGCCACCTGAACCCACCGCTCAGGCCGGTCTCCGACCGTGCCTCACCGCTCGGGCCGGTCTCCGACCGTGCCCGCCCCAGCGAGGACGATGCCACCTGAACCCACCGCTCAGGCCGGTCTCCGACCGTGCCTCACCGCTCGGGCCGGTCTCCGACCGTGCCCGCCGCCGCCCGAACCGCCAACCAACGTCTGGAGGGCAGAATGAAGCTATTGACCCTGGTACGCCACGGCAAATCTGACTGGGAAACCGGCGACGAAATCGACTTCGACCGCCCCCTGAAAGAGCGCGGCCGCAAAGACGCCCCCCTGCTGGGCAAATTCCTGGCCAGCGCCGGCCTCCTCCCCGACCTGGTGGTCAGCTCCCCCGCGGTGCGCGCCCGCCAGACGGCCGAGCTGCTGGCCCCGGCCATGGGCTACAGCGCCGACATCCACTGGGAGGCGTCGATCTACGCGGCCAGCGCCGGCGAGCTGATGTCGACGCTGCGCCGCCTGCCCGACGAGGCTGGCCACGTCCTGTTGATCGGGCACAATCCCGGCTTCGAGGATCTGGCCGCGCGGCTGATCGGCGCCGACGCCTACGGCATGGCGGCCGGCCTGCGGATGCCCACCGGCGGCATGGCCCACCTGGCGCTGGCCATCGACACCTGGAACGCGGCTCAGGCCAACTCCGGCCAACTGATCTGGCTGGTCAACCCCCGCCTGTTGAAATCGATCATGGGTTCGGGTTGAGACTGGCCGACGCGCCTGAGCTCCAGGCCTCCAGCGCCTTCTGATGCCGCGCCTCCAGCTTGACCAGCCGCCGCTTGCCGGAGAGCAGCGCCTCAGCCTGGGCATAGCTCAGCCCGTGCGCCTTCATCAGGTAGGCGGCCAGCAATGTGGCCGAGCGGCCGCGGCCCTTGGCGCAGTGTACCAGCAGGCTGCGCCCCTGGGCCACCTGCTCCTGCATCCAGGTCACCCCCGCATCCAGCACCGCCGGCGCGGGCACGGTCACATCCAGCACCTTGAGCTTGATGTGCTGGATGCCATGTTGGGCGTAGAATTCGAGGTCGCTGCTGCGCTCCGCGCGAATGTCCACCACCGCGTCGATGTGGTGATCCAAGAGAAACTGGTAATCACGGCGGTAGGTGGGCGCGCCGCCCAGCCAGAGCGTCTCGGTGATTGCGCCGTCGGGCGTGATCTGGCTGAACCACAGGTTGTCGGTCACCTTCTCGTGGTAAAGGCGAATCGCGGGATAGAGTTGATCGAAGGCCCAATGCAAAGGGTTCATGGCGCTCCAGACAGACGAAAGATGACGGCGGCGTCATTATATCGCGTCGCTGGCAAGCTCGCCAGTTTCAGTGCTGCACGATTTTGCTCTCACGCAAAGGCGCAAAGACCGCAAAGGGCAGAGAATCCTGGCGTTCTTGGCGGCTGTGCATGAGAATCGTGAACTGCCGAGTTTCGCATTTCCCCATCAACCGTTCATATCATGGTAGATCAAATCCTGACCAATTGCCGACTTTACACCCAAGACCCCCGCTATCCAGAGGCCAGCGCGGTGGCCATGCGCGCCGGGCACATCTGGGCGGTGGGCAGCGACGAAGAGATCCTGCCGCTGGCCGGGCCGGTCACACGCATCGTCGATCTGGGCGGCCGGCGGGTGCTGCCCGGGCTCACCGACGCCCATTTCCATTTCCAGAGCTGGGCGCTCAGCCGCCGTGAGCTGCCGCTGGCCGGCCTCTCCTCCCGCCAGGCGGTGCAGGAGACGCTGGCCCGGCGCGCCGCCGAAACCCCACCCGGCCAGTGGATCAAGGGCCAGGGCTGGAACGAGTCCGACTGGCCAGAGCCGCGCCTGCTGACCCGCCACGACCTGGACGAAGCCGCCCCCGATCATCCGGTCATCCTTTGGCGCAGCGACCTGCACCTGGCCACCGTCAACACGCTGGCCCTGCACCTGGCCGGCATCGACGCCGCCACCCCTGACCCGCCGGCCGGCGTCATCGACCGCGCCGCCGACGCCGGCCTGCCCAACGGCATCCTGCGCGACCATGCCATGGACCTGGTCTCCGCGGTCATACCCCGGCCCAGCTCGGCGCAGATCGACGCGGCCATGCGCGACGCCATCGCCGAGGCGCACCGGCTGGGGCTCACCGGCGTGCATGATTTCCGCAGCGGCGACGCGGCCGAAAGCCAGCGCGCCTTTCACGCCTGGCAGCGGCTGCACGCGGCCGGCGACCTGCGCCTGCGGGTCTGGATGATGATCGGCGGCGGGCTGCTGGACGAGGCCATCGCGCTGGGGCTGCGCAGCGGCTTCGGCGATGACCTGCTGCGCATCGGCGCGGTCAAGTACTTCGCCGATGGCTCCCTGGGCGCGCGCACGGCCTGGATGCTGGAGCCATACAACGACGGCGGGGTCGGCCTGCCCGTGGTTCCCATGGCCGAGCTGGCCAGCGCCATCGAGCGCGGCGCAGTTGCCGGCCTGCCGGTGGCCATCCATGCCATCGGCGACCGCGCGGTGCGCGAGCTGCTGGACGTCTTCAGCGAAGTCCTGCCCCGGGTGGCCCGGCCAGCCACCGATCCCGACCCCTCCCCTGCCGCCGGTCTGTCCAACGACCCCGTGGCCCAGCGCCCAGGCGCCCCAGCTCCCATCCCCCACCGCATCGAGCATGTGCAGCATTCGCACCCCGAAGACCTGCGCCGGCTGGGTGCGCTGGGCCTGGTGGCCTCCGTGCAGCCGATCCATCAGGTGGACGACATGGCGCTGGTGGAGCGGGCTGTGGGCGGGCGCGGGCGTTGGTCCTACGCCTGGCGCACGCTGCTGGAGCAGGGCGCTGTGCTGGCCTTGGGCTCCGATTGCCCGGTGGCGTCGCCCAACCCCTTCTGGGGCATCCACGCCGCGGTCACCCGCCAGCGCCGCGATGGCACGCCGGCCGGTGGCTGGCATCCTGAGGAGCGGCTGACCCTGGCGCAGGCCATCGCGGGCTACACCCTGGGCCCCGCCCACGCCAGCGGCCAGAGGGCGCGGCAGGGCAGCATCAGCCCCGGCAAGCTGGCCGACCTGGTGGCGCTGGACCGCGACATCTTCGCCGTGCCGCCGGCCGAAATCGCCGATATCCGCCCCGTGATGACGATTTTCAACGGTGATGTGGTCTACGATGACCGGTGAGCCGCCACAATCCGCGGCTGGCCTGCTCAGTCCGCAGCCATCTGCGCAGGCAGCAACGTTCTTGGGTCGATCAAAAAGCCGAAATCGCGCAGCTCGAAATGGATGTGCGGGCCGGTGGAGTTGCCGGTGGAGCCGACATAGCCGATGAGCTGCCCCTTCTGCACCACATCCCCCGCCTCCACCAGCGCCTGCGACAGGTGGGCATAGAGCGTGATGTAGTCGATCTGATGGTCGATGATCACCCGGCCGCCGTAGCCATCGCTGGAGTAGCCCGACTTGACGACGATGCCGTTGTCCGCCGCATAGACCGGCGTGCCCAGCGGCGCGGCGATGTCGAGGGCCCGGTGGCCGGCGCGGAAGCCCTGCGAGATGACGCCCTCCTGCACCGGCCAGTTGAAGTGGCCGTCGCCGTAGGGCCAGGTCGCCGGCCCTGCCGGGACGGGCGTCGCCTGGATGGCCGCCTCGACCGTCGCGGTGACCGGCTGGCCCTGGCGCAGCTCCGCCAGGTCGGGCCGGATTCCATCCAGGATCAGCAGCCGCTGGCCCGCTTCCAAGGCGGCGTCGGCGTTTTCGATCTGGTTCCACGGCTCGGTCTGCAACACCTCCACCGCAACGCCGTAGTCCTGGGCGATCTGCTGCACCGTCTCCCCTTCCTGCACCGTGTGGCAACGATAGCGCGGGTTGGGGATCATGATGATCTGTCCCGGTCGCAGCCCGCTGAGCGGCTGCTGACCAGAGCGGGTCACGCAGGCGATGGCCTCGCTGTCGATGCCCCACTCCAGCGCCAACAGGGTCAGATCGTCCCCTTCCTGCAAACGGTAGGTGAAGGCCACCAGGTCGACGGCATCCCCGCCGGCCTGCGATCCGATCAGCGTCAACGGCAGAAAGACCCGCAGCGGCTGGGCTTCCGGCGCCGGCGTGGCCGAAGTGCGCAGTTGCGCCGGCCCCGTCTCGGAAGCCAGCGCCGGCTGCGCCGCCCAGGTCAACGCCAGGAGGAGCAGGCCGCACAGCGCGGCAACGCGCCGGCGCACAGCCGGCGCAAGGCCCGAATGGCAGCGATGGGGGTGGCGAGGCCAGGTTTCTGGTGAGGTCACGGCAGCGATTGTACACGATGGCTGGCGGCCGGTCAAAACACGACATGACAACTGTTGCGCCGGCCGGCCAGGCCGAGGAGTTCTTCCCACTGGAGACGATGGCCCGGCGACGTTGGTTCCGCCGAGAGGATTATATGACTGGACTCAACGACGAACTGTTCAGCCAGGCGCTCTGGCGCATCTTTCACCGATCCACCCCGGCCGTGCCCTGGCGCGATGGCGCCAACCTGCCCTGGGATGAGCCCGCCTTCAGCCAGCGCATGTTGCGCGAACACCTGAACCAGGGCCACGGCGCGGCCAGCCGCCAGCGCCCGGAGATCCTCCGTCAGGTCGATTGGCTCTGGGCCAGGCTCGACCTGCAGCCCGGCGCGCGCCTGCTGGATATCACCTGCGGGCCGGGGCTGTACGCGGTCGAGCTGGCCCGCCGCGGCGTCGATGTGACCGGCGTCGACTTCAGCCCGGCCAGCCTGGCCTATGCCCGCGAGCTGGCCGAGGCGCAAGGGCAGGCCGGGCGCTGCCGCTTCATCCAGGCCGACGTGCGCGCCGAGCTGCCGCGCCAGGCCGGCGGGGAGTACGACGCCGCGCTCTTCATCTATGGCCAGTTGGCCGTCTTCACCCGGGCCGAGGCCGCCGCGCTGCTGACCGGCGCGGCCGGCGCGCTGCGGCCCGGCGGCCGGCTGGCGCTGGAGCTGCTGAACTTCGAGCGCATCGACAAGACCCACAGCACCTGGTGGTACACCGACGACACGGGGCTGTGGGGGGACGCCCCCTTCCTGACCCTGGGCGAGCGCTTCTGGGACGCCGACCAGCGCGCCTCCATCGACCGCTTCTGGGTGCTCGACCTCCACACCGGCGCCTTGCAGGAGATCGGCCTGTCCGACAACGGCTATGAGCGCGAGGAGCTGTTGACGCTGCTGCGGGCCAGCGGCTTCAGCCAGGCCGCGGCCTATCCCGCCTGGGATGGTCTCGACCTCTACGACGCCGACGAGTGGGTCGCTTACGTGGCCCAACGTTGACGCGTCCCGTCACCCTGAAGAGGCTGTTTGAAAAGCCCCGGACCGGTGGTTGGAAACCTGGCGGCTGACAGCACAAAAGCCCCTCAGGGCCTAGAATCCAGCGGCTGAGGCCGCTTTGTGCTTTCAGCCAGATGGTTTCAACCTCTGATTCCGGCGAGGCCGTGGCTCTTCAAACAGTCTCTGAGGCTCGGCGAAGGGTCTCGGCGCTGCCAACCGCGATAGTTCTGACGTGATCGTCTGGCCCTGGGCGGGACGCCGGCCGCGGCAATCCACCATCGGCCAGAAGCGCCCGGCGTCTTGGTTGTAACTTGTTAAGACTGGATGACGCGCTCCTGAAGGAAACGGCAATCTGGGCTACGCTGGCGCCATGTCCAAACGAATCGTCGTTGCCGTGCTGGCGCTTGGCCTGCTGGCTGCATTGGCAGCCCTAGCAGTTACGTTTGGCGCGTCCGGCCAGCCTGACCGGCTGGCTCAGGCAGTCGAAGCGACCGCCAACACAACGCCCAGCCCCGCGCCCACGGAAACGCCCACCATAACGCCGGCGGCCACAGCCAGCGCCACGTCGACGGCAACACCCAGCCCGACATCGTCGCCCACGCCCACCGTTACTCCCACCCCCACGCCCAACCCGTACCTGGCCTACACGGTGGAGGGACTACGGACGCGCGCATACCCCGGCGGGGAGATCAGCATCACCAGTTACTGGGAGGAGACCGACGCCTTCACCCGTTACTACATCACCTACCCCAGCGACGACCTGACCATCAGCGGCATGATGGCCGTGCCCAAGGGTCAGGGACCGTTTCCGGTCATCATCCTCAACCACGGCTACATTCCGCCCTCCGAGTACTGGACCGGCGCCGACACCTATGACGCCTCCACCTATCTGGCCAGCCGCGGCTTTCTGACCATCAGCCCCGATTTCCGCGGTTGGGGCCGGTCGGACAGCGGCGAGAACATCTTTCGCACCGGCCTGGCCATCGACGTCATGAACCTGATCAGCTCGCTGCCCTCATTGCCGCAGGCCGACCCTGCGCGCGTGGGCATCTGGGGCCACAGCATGGGCGGCGGCGCCGTGTCCTGGGTGATGGCGGTCGACCCGCGCGTCAAGGCCAGCCTGCTCTACGCGCCGGTCAGCGCGGATGCACGCGACCGGCGGCGCTTCGGCGGCGGCAGCGGCAACCCCAGCGGCGACGACCGGCTGTGGAGCGACGACCCCACCTTCCTGGACAAAATCTCCCCGATCAATTACTTCGATGCAGTGTCTGGCGTGGTGCAGATCCATCAGGGCACGGCTGACGCCACCACGCCGCCCCGCTGGGCCGAGGCCATCCAGCGTGCGCTGCAAGCTGCCGGCAAGCAAGTAGAATACTTCAGCTACGAGGGCCAGGGCCATGCCCTGCGCGGCGACGCCTGGCGCGCCTTCATGCAGCGCACGGCCGACTTCTTCGCGGCTAACCTGTAGGGAGGCGCGCCTGCTCGTGCAGGAAGCGACGGCGTTCCTCTGGCGTCAAGACGGGCGGATTGCGCTGGATCAGGCGCGCAGCCTCCGCCAACAGATCGTCGACGGAGACAAACCACAGGCGCGCCGTGCGGTCGCCGCTGGCGGTCACGATCAGCCGCCCATCCGGGCTGAAGGCGGCCGACCTGACACCGGCGCTGTGGCCGCTCAGTTGGCGCACTTGCGCGCCGCTGGCCGCATCCCACAGGCGCGCCGTGCGGTCGGCGCTGGCGGTCACGATCAGCCGCCCATCCGGGCTGAAGGCGGCCGACCTGACACCGGCGCTGTGGCCGCTCAGTTGGCGCACTGCCGCGCCGCTGGCCGCATCCCACAGGCGCGCCGTGCGGTCGGCGCTGGCGGTCACGATCAGCCGCCCATCCGGGCTGAAGGCGGCCGACCTGACCCAGTCGCTGTGGCCGCTCAGTTGGCGCACTGCCGCGCCGCTGGCCGCATCCCACAGGCGCGCCGTGCGGTCGTCGCTGGCGGTCACGATCAGCCGCCCATCGGGGCTGAAGGCGGCCGACCTGACACTGGCGCTGTGGCCGCTCAGTTGGCGCACTGCCGCGCCGCTGGCCGCATCCCACAGGCGCGCCGTGCGGTCGTCGCTGGCGGTCACGATCAGCCGCCCATCCGGGCTGAAGGCGGCCGACAAGACACTGGCGCTGTGGCCGCTCAGTTGGCGCACTGCCGCGCCGCTGGCCGCATCCCACAGGCGCGCCGTGCGGTCGTCGCTGGCGGTCACGATCAGCCGCCCATCCGGGCTGAAGGCGGCCGACCTGACACTGTCGCTGTGGCGCGCGCGCGGCAGCGTCATGCGGTAGGGAGGCGCCTGGTCGACTGCCCGCTGCAAGACATCCTGCGCCGCAGGTTCGGCGCGTCCCTCGCTGCGCCAGGTGGCCAGAACGGCCTCGCGCGCCAGCAGCAGCGCCAGGCTGCCGGAAGAATCCTCTTGCCTGCTCAGCTCGGAAAGGGCAAAGGTTGCCAGTTCCCTGGCCACTGCCAGCCGTCCGTTGCGTTCCGCCTGCGCCAACGCCTGGCGCAGGCGCTCTTCCTCCTGCAGGCGTCGCTCCTCCAGCGCCCTTTGGTGGGCCTGCGAGGCGTCCAGATAGGCGCGCTCCTCCGCGGACCAGTCATCGCGCAACGCCTGCCAACGCCCGGCTTCGGCGAGCAACCCTCCGCTCAACAACGCGCCCGTGTCGGCGCCGGCGCTCTTCTCCCAATCCTCCCGATGGCTGCCCAATCGCTGCCGCCACAACAGGAACTCGCGATCCTCGTCCAGCCAGTCCCGCAGCCGTTGCCAGCCCTGGATCAGCGACTCGTGGGCCACTTCCACCGTCTCGCGACCGGCGGCCGGGTCCCGCCCGGTGACCAACAGCCTGGCCTGGTCTGATGGATAGCCTGGCAGGCGCGCCCCGGCCAGGTAGCGCGCCATCTCCTGCTCGGCGGGGCTCAGTGCGCTCTGCGCCACGCGCCGGCGCGTGTCTTCCAGCCCCTCGTCGGGGCGCGCCACCCGCACCAAACGCAGCAGCAGCGCCGCGGCCGTCTTCTGTTGGCTCTCGTCAAGCTGGCCGTAGATGCCTTCGGCATGGCGGGCGATGGCGCCAGAGACGCGGCCAATCTCCTCGTACGCGGCGCGGGTCAACACGCCGTCGACGGTCTGCCTGGTCCATAGCTGGCTCAGAGCGAACTCAGAAAAGGGCAGTTGGCCGGGGGCAGAGGCCAGTTCGTCCAGAAATGTCTCCAACAGTCCCGGCTCGATGCGCCGGCCGGCCACGCGGGCCGGTTGCTCGATGGTTCGCTGGAGATCGCCCCGCGACAGCGGCAGCAGGTTGTACTGGCCTGCATCGACGCGCTCGGCCAGGTCGGGGACCCTCAGCACGCGGCCGAAGAAGTCGGCGCGCACGGTGAGCAGGATGTTGAACCAGTCCTCCCGCGGGAGGGCCAACAGGGTGTCGATGAACGCCCCGCGGGCCTGGTCGTCCTGACAGAGGGTGAACAGCTCCTCGAACTGGTCGGCCACCAGCAAGAAGCGAGCGTTGCTGGCGGCCGCATCCTTGACGGTGGCCAGCAGGTCGGCCACTGAAACGCTGCCGTCGGCCAGCCGGTCGGCCAGCTTGCGCGCCTGCGCCATGCGATCGACGATGTCTTCGGCCGGCTGCAAGAACAGCCGCAGCGGCAACGCCAGCGCGCGCAACGGGTCTTCGCCAGGTTTGAAGTACTCGATGCGCCAGCGCCCGCCGTTCGCCAACAAGCGCCGCGCCAGGCCTGCCCGCGCCAGGGAGGACTTGCCCGAGCCCGATGGTCCGACCACGGCGACGAAGTTGCAGCGGTCGAGCCGATCTGCCAACCGCTCCACATCGCGCTCCCGACCGAAATAGTAGTCGGCATGGGCGAGATCGAAGGCTTCCAGCCCCCGGTAGGGCTGCACGTCCGGCTGGTCAGCCACCCGGCGCATGCCGGCCAGGACACGATCGATGAGTTCCTGGTCGCCAAGACCGCTACGCGCGCTGTGCAGCAGCAGCGACAACGCCTCGGCCCCATCGACGCACCGGCCGTGGTCCAGACAGGCGCCGAGGAGATTGCGCGTGAAGCTCACGCTGTCGCCTGCCAGATCGATCCTGCGCCCAAGCGCAGGGCATTCGACGAAGGCAGCGTTTACCATCCCGCTGCGCCGCTGCTGCGTGTCGAGCAACGGCGCCAACAGAGCAACGAGCTGGTCGAAGGTGGTCTTGTCCAGGCGCGGATGGTAGTGGTTCATGTCATCAGGCGCAAAGACGCTCGTAGATCTCAGGCGCGTTCTGCTTGAGATCTGCCAGCACCGAGATCATGCTCATCCCCTCGTTGCGCAGATAGCGGCGCGCGGTTGCCGGCTCGAGCAGGTTTCCACCGGAGTGGTGGATGGCGACCACCTTGAAGTCGTCATTTAGCACCGGCGAACCGGACGACCCGGGCAAGGTGCTGGTGGTGTACTGCACGACCCGGCTGTCGGCATACTGGACGAAGTTGTTCTGGATCGATATCTTCTTGTAGAGCCCGGCCGGGTGCTGGATGATAGCAACCCGCGCATCCCTGGCCATCTTGATCGCCTTGAGCGGCAAGGGTTTGGCCGCTTCGGGCGTGCTTTCGATCTGCACCACACTGTAGTCCAGGTCGGCGCTGGTGTAATACTGGCCGTCCTTGCGGGCGTGAACCTGCACCACGGGTTTCACCTTGTTGTCGATACCCAGCTCATAGTAGAAGGTGAACTCCGCCGCGCTGGCGTCTTCCCTGCTGGCCAGCACGTGGTTGTTGGTCATCACCAGGTTGGGGCCGACCACGAAGCCTGTGCCCAGCCCTTGCGGCCCACTGATGTGCACCACCGATGCAGCGGTGAGCAGCGCCTGTTCCAGCATCGCGATGGGGCGCAGCGTATCCTCGCCAATGATCTTTTCCTGCAAATCGGCGTCAGTTTCCTGGCCCTTCCATGCCGTGGGGTTGGGCGCCGGCGCAATGGGCCGGTCGAGGCCATAGGTCTCGAACAAAGAGCGGAGGAACTGGCTTTCGGGGTCAGCTTCGCCCTGCCAGAGCAGCAGCTCGTTCACCAGGATGCCCAGCGCCTCCTGATCAGGCGTCACCCGCCCGAACTGGGCAAACCGGCGTACGATTTCCACTGCGACCGCTCGCGCCGGTCCATCGAAGTCGATCTGTCCGAGGATATCTAATGCCCGTGGTGAGCCTTCCAATGCGCCGGCGACCAGACGCACGCGACCGGTCGCCGTCCGGAAGGCATCCAGCCGCGTCAGCGCGCCAACCAACCGGTCGAAGTTGTCTTTTGAGAGTTGAGTTGCCATAAGATCCGCCTCGCCAGACTCCCAATGCATTGTTAAGTAGTCGGATAGGTAAGCAGCTTACAGGCGCATTCTATGCCGCCACCAGTGCAGTGTCAAATCGGTTGTCGGTTTCGGGACTTCGTACGCGCCGGGTCCGGCGATCCTCAGCGCAGCTTCGGTCCGTCAATCCAGCCGCAACACCACCTCATCGATCTCCGCACCGCGGGCGCGAGCGTATCCGACGTCCTCGCCGATGACGACGAAGCCGCACTTCTCCAGCACTCGCCGCGAGCCGATGTTGTCCATCGCCGCACGGGCGTAAATCGGGCGCACGGTGACGACCTCGAGAAACGCCGCCAGCGCCCGGGTCGCAATGCCCTTGCCCCAGTACTCCCGCCCTATCCAGTACCCCACCGCCGGATCGCCAAACAGGACAAAGCTCGAAACGTTGCCGGCAACCTGACCGTTCCACAGAACCGCCTTCGCCACCCGCGTGTTGTCGCTCAGACTGCGCGCCCAGTGCGCGGCGAACTCGTCCCAGTCGCGCACCCCTGCTACACCAAACGCGGCCATCCAAACAGCCTCGGGGTCCAGTTGATGCTGGAAGAACAGCGGCAGGTCGTCGACAGTAACATCGCGCAGTGTGACCACGTCCTGGTCTTCGATAGTTCCCATCATACTCTCCTTGGTTGACCTTATTCCAGCCGCCGCAACTTCCACTCCGGCCAGCGCCTGAGGGCGCTTCGCACGTTCAGCCGGCCAATTCCATTGGCCCGCACATCCGCGCCGCCGGCCAGCGCGACGCGGCCCTCCGCCGCGCCCTGCTCCACCAGCAGCCGCGGCGCACCGCCGATGAAACAGTGCGGCGCGTTGCTGCACGTCGCGCCGGGCAGCGCAATCGCGTAGACGCCGCCGACCGCGCGAACCGACTGTTGATTGCCGCGCTCGTCCACCAGCAACGCTTCCGGCGCGATGGCGGCTACGCGAACCTGCCGCGCCGAAACACCGTCGGTCCACAGTACCGTGGTGGTCGCGTCGCCGCGGTCGAAGGTGACGGCGTTGAGGTCGCCGCGCTGTTCGTGGACCGCGCTGCGGAAGCCGCTCAGCCAGGTCGTCGCGGCGCGCAAGGCGGCGAAGGCCGGCCGCGGCGAGTCGTCAGCGCGCAGCAGGCCAAAGGGCTCGATGGATTCGGGGTGATCAGCGCTGTTGCGCAGCTTGTAGAACTCGACCCGCTCGGCGCCGTGGCTGAAGGCCAGCGCCAGCTCTTGCAACACGAAAGCCGCCTGCTCCTCCAGAGAAACGCGGAAGCGCGGCGCGGACCAGGGCAGCTCCTGCGGGTCCTCCGAGGGCGGCGCGTTGGTCTCGTTGATCCAGACCGCCTTGTCCGCCATGACGTAGCGCGCCAGCGAAGCGCGCGTCTCCTCCAGCACGTCCACCGTCTGGCGCGGGTTGAAGTAGAGGTGGTAGACCACGCCGTCGAAGAAATAGCCCTCGGCCGGCGCGTCCGGGTCGGCGGCGATGACCTCCAGCAGACGGTCCAGGTAGCGTCGCCGGCCGTGCTCCCAGTCCCAGTAGTAGGTCATTCCGCCCACCAACACTGTCAGCGACGGATCGACCCCTTTGATGGCGCGGTAGGCGGTTTTCAGCAGGGTCGCGTAGTCATTCACCGTTCCGTCCCACGTCTTGCCAGGGTGCCCCTCCATCCACACGTCCGGCTCGTTCCAGATGATCCAGGTGTCGATGCGACCGGCGTAGTGCTGCGCCATGCGGCGGGTGAAGGCCTCCCACGCGGCCATGTCGGGCACAGCGCGCGCCGTGTCGCTGCCGTTCGCGCTGGCCCACGCCGGCGTGCCGATCAGCAGGCCCACCACCTCGCGCCCCGCGGCCAGCTCGGCCGCGATCAGCGGATCGGGCACGTTGGCCGGTTTCCAGTCCACCGGGCTGTCGGGCTGAATCACGTCCCAGCGCAGGATAACGCGTGTGAAGCCCGCGCCGGCCTCGCTGGCCGCGGCCGGGTTGACAAAGGTCTCGACGATGCCAAAGCGGGGATCAGGGGGTGCAGCGGCTGCGGGGGCCAGGGGCAGCACCAGCAGCGCCAGCGCGGCCAGCCAGGCATGCCGGCGAAATTGAACTATAAGTGCGAACCGTGACCGTGTCTTCACATTATCCGTTTTCTACGCCCTAGGCTGGTAAAAATCATAGAAACGCTCATATGTTGGTTGCAGATCACGGCGTCGCGAGAAGAGTCTCCAGTGCTTTTCGTGGTCGTTCACGGGTCGGGTCCAGAGCAAGGCCAGCCTCGAATTCACGAATAGCTGCTTGGTGGTCATTGTTGTGCATATACACAAACCCCAGTCTGAAATGTGGGTCAGCAAGATCAGGCGCCAGGGCAGCGGCCCGTTGATAATCAGCAAGAGCACCTTCATAGTTGCCAGATGCCTCTGACAATTCACCACGTCGGATGTATCCCCATGGATTCCCAGGCCACTGGCTGACAATCGCATTGAACTCGGCCATAGCCTCGTCGTGGTGTCCTGCCTTGGTGAGAGATTCCGCCAAACCCATTCTGCTGCGCTGGTCATCGAAATCTATATCCACAAGATCACGATAGATCCGGATTGCGGCTTCGTAGTCACCAGCGTCAGCCAGCTCTTTCGCCAAGGCGACCATCTTTGTTGCGTTGGGCACAGGTCGGGCAGTCTTCAGAGTATCCTTCAATAAAACACGACGCTGGCCGTTCGTTCGCGGAATTGTTAAGCTGATAAAGCCAAAGCGTTCCGGGTCGTCAAGGAATTCCTTGAACTTGCTGTCGTTCTGAAAACGCGCATCATTTTGCAACTGCTCTGGCCAGATCACCATGTTGATGGAATAGCGCTTCAGGAAAGCATCGAAATCGTCATTTTTGCGAGTGGACGGAATCTTACGATAGTTGTCACCCAGATAGATATCATAGGAGAAATCCGGAGAACCCCCAAACGCTACGAAGGTAACAGGCTCCTGGATATCCAGGCGCTTGAGAGCCGAGACGGTGTTATAAATGTCGGTCCTGCCTTGCTTAGGTGCTCCAAAAGTCCAGCCATAGACCGGGCTAGGAGTGATCAAAATGAGCATCACACCGATGATCGCTAGACCTATCACTGATCTGTAAGGCTGTGCATCGATCGGTTTATAGAGAGCGATAGTGTTGGAAACAAGCAAAGCGCCAAGGATGAGAAACAAAATGCCTTGAATCTGTAGATAATGGTAGCGTGGATAGATCAACAACGCAGAAGCCAGTGCGCTCAGTGACACGAACAAAAACAACAGTCCAACGAGACAAACATGATGAGAGTTTTGCACATTATGTAGCGCTGGCAACAACGGTGGTGTGCCGCTGGGCTTCACCCCGGATGTCATCGAGCGTCGATACCGAAAATTGTACCCGATACTGATGGCAATCGCTAAGAGTACCAGGCCAACGAGCAAAAAGTTGACAGTCGTCTCAACGGACTTTGAGGAGAGTTGTTTCAAGAAGGGGGGATCGAAGACCGTGTCGATCAAGCTTCCAGGATAGTGTGCTGCATTGGTGAGTATATGTCGTACCAGCATCCTGGGGTTCGCGCGTGCGACTTGAAGCATCGAATCAGCCTCCCCGAAGACCTCTTGCATAATTGCATCGTTGTTCACCCAGGGGCTGGCTGTAGAAGCTGTCCAGGATGTGTAGTTGATGGAGAAGTGCTGAGAGAACGCTTGCAGGTTTCTGTTGCCTGCCAAAGGGTTGCCCATGAAATGGATCAAGACGGCGGTAGCCACAGCAAGAAGAACACCCTGTGCCAGTGCAGCTTTGAGATGAAGCCCTCCCGGTCTCTTCGTCTGGACCAGCACTCGTCCCACTCCAAATGCCACTGCAATCACAAATGCTGGCGCGTACTCGGGCCGGACAAAAGAGATCACCAGGAGGATCACGAGCAGCATCAAATAATGAATGCTACGGGGCACAAATGTGGCCACGAGCAAAAACGAAATCACACAAAAGATTGCGAACTTCGTTGGAAAAGGCCAAGCGTCGATGTTCGAGAATGAAACCAGGTAGAGCCAGGATGTCAACAAAGCAACACTGGGTCTAACGGCGACTCGTCGCAGATAGATGTAGAGCAAGATGGGCGTAGAGACCGAAAGCAGAATAAAACTGAAGTAGTATAACTGGACTGTATCCCGGACATAAGGCAGTCTGGACAGGCCGAAATACCACAGAGCATAAAGCGGCGCCCATTGTGGAGAAGGAAAGCCGAGCTCGAGCAACCGTGTGCCTTGAGCCAGATAACGACCTTCATCTGAAACCGCGATGTCCATGACGCGATCGATGTTATAGGTAAGTTTAAGGGCAAGCAGAGCCAGAACGACCACCCCAAGAACATCAAGCCAACGCTCGCTTCTCAGTGTTTTCAGTAGCTTATTTGTGTCATTAGCCATCAGATACATCCTTACGAGTTCCGCAAATCATCGCACTTCTCGGTCACGGCTCCTCCCCCAACACCAACAGCCCCTGCTTTGCCAGGCCGTTGTTGGGGTTGATGGCCAGCGCCTGGCGGTAGGCCGCGATGGCCTCATTCACCCGGCCGGCCTCGGCCAGCGCGTCGCCCAGCCGCACCTGCAAGGCGGCGGAGTTCGGGCTGAGCGTCACTGCTTGCTGCCAGGCGTTGATGGCCTGCGGCCCCTGCCCCGCGCCCTGGTAGGCCTCGGCCAGCAACTCGAAGGTCTGCGCCACGTCGGCGCGCCGGCCCGCGGCGGCGGTCAGCGTTTCGACGGCCTGCTCATATTCGCCCAGGTCGATGTAGATCCGCCCCAGCTCCACCAGCGGCCAGAAGGTGCGCGGCGAGCTCTCCGCCGCGCCTTGCAAAAAGCCGATGGCCTCATCCAGACGGCCCAGGCGGCTGAACGTCGTGCCCAGCAACACCACGGCCTCGCTGTGGTCGGGCTGCAAGGCCACCGCTTCCTCCAGCGCCGTCGCGGCATCCTCCAGCCGGCCTTCGCTGAAAGCGACGCGGCCAGTC
>Ga0209200_1001231_pt1 | contig 26439 bp, 25 predicted proteins | sample AD_UKC033_MetaG_FD_184406 | JGI IMG/M metagenome (GOLD analysis project Ga0209200, IMG submission 184406) | Active sludge microbial communities of municipal wastewater-treating anaerobic digesters from USA - AD_UKC033_MetaG (SPAdes) (version 2) | ecosystem: Engineered > Bioreactor > Anaerobic >... | reverse complement strand
CCGCCACGGCCCGGACGGTGACTTGCCAGGATCCTTTGAGCGGCCATCTGTTTGTCTTCTTCAATCGGCGTCGGGATCGGGTCAAGATTCTGTATTGGGACACGAGCGGCTATTGCCTGTGGTACAAGCGGCTCGAAGCCGGACAGTTTTCTCTTTCCGGTTCCGCCTCGGAGCAGGACAGTGTGGAATGGGACCTGCCTCAGTTGACGTTGATTCTCGAAAATCGTCACGGTATATGCGGTCGTCACCTGTGTTGTATGGCGGGTCTATATAGATCATCTTCACCCGTCCGGCGTAGGATCTGTAGAGGAGCTTGAGGACTTCGAGGTTCTCGCCTTCGATGAAGAGGTTCTTTGTCGTGTCCCAGTTGACCGATTCCTCCGGGCAGGGCTTGAGCGCGGCCCGGCTAGGGACTTGCAGCAGGCGGATTGCATCCCGCTTGCCAGCCCAAGTGAAGGAGTACCGCTCCGGCCGGTCGTCCACGATCTCGCCGAGCGTGGCCTTGAGCTTCTCGAAGTCCACCTTGCCTTCGGAGACTGCTTCCGGGAAAAGCTCCTTCAAGCGGGCGATGTTCTCTTTGACAAGATCGACCGACTGCCGTTCAACGGGTTTGGCTCCAGCCTTTGCCATCCTACCAAGGACCTCTCATAACCAGGTATACCTTTGGGCCATACTCTCCCATCCAAACCGGGGGAACCTACACTCTTCGTGGACCATGATAGGATATCCCGTGCCCCTGTCAAGCCGGCGAACCCATCTCCATATCCAGGCAAACACGCGCCAAGACCCGCCACACTCGGGGTCGAAGCTACGCAGTTCCCAAACGGTTTTCGGTCTGCCCCCAGACAGAAAAGCCCAATCGCTGTTACGGCGAGATTCTCGGGTTCGCTGGCGGCGTTGCGGCGGGCGATCCTTTTTGGCGGTGCAGGATTGTTGCGGGGGTCAGGGCGCCCAGGCAGCATCGCGTACACTCCAGGCAGCGGATGCAGCGGAGGTCGTTCGGGCTCTTTTCGGGCTCGATGTTGTACTTGCACAGCTTGCTGCAGCGGCCACACTCGGTGCAGTGGTTGGCGTCGAATCGCAGGAAGAAGGCGGAGCTCTTGTTGAACACGGAGAGGATCGCGCCCAACGGGCACAGGACGCGGCACCAGGGCCGTCGGAAGAAGAGGATGGCGACGAGGAACAGACCGGTAATCGTCAGTTTCAGGGTGTTGGGCCAGTCGATCTGCTGGCCGGCTGCCGCCTGCTTCACGACGCTTGGAAGGCCCGCTTCCAGGGCTCCGGCGGGGCAGACCATGCAGATGAACAGCGGGTGCTCCACGCTACGGAAGAAATAGGGGATCGCTAGGACGGTCACGACCAGCACGACGAAGCGGAAGTGCCCCATCCAGCGGGGCAACTCGAATTTGGGCGTGGGAATCTTGGCCGCAAGGTCCTGGAGCCAGCCGAAGGGGCAGGCCCAGCCGCAGAAGAGACTGCCCACGAAGGCGCCGAACAGAACCAGCAGGCCGATCGTGACGAAGGGGATCAGGTGCAACGCGCCGGCATGCGCCAACATGCCGATGGGACAGCCGAAGGTCGCGAGCGGACAGCCGTAGCAGTGGAAGACCGGGGCGCAGATGCCGTGGAGGCGGGTGCCGATGGGGAGCAGCCAGACCGCCAGGAATGCGGTCTGAATCCACAGCCGGTATGGCTGCAGTTTGGCGAAAACGCCCGCGAGTCTCGTCTTATGGGCAGCGATTGCCATGGCTCCTTATTCGAGGGGAGTGTCGATCTGAGTCTATCTGAGCCGTGGACACCACGGCGGGGGGCTACTTCGCTCAGGTAGGGCAGGTCGCAGGGACCTTCGTTGCTTCCTTGGCCGGCGGCTTGACCTGGCTTGGCTCCCCCTGCTTGACCTCGTCTTTGGCGACAGTTCCCTGCGCCGCAGGCGGCTCAGGCGTCGATGGGACCTCGACCAGAACTTGGCCCTGGATCTGACTCTGCTCGTCGGAGGGTGCTGCAACCTCGGCCCGCAAAGAAAGGCCATAGAGCAGCAAGGCAGCCCCGATAGCGATCAGTATGACAGATGCGCCTGTTCTATGCTTTTCCATAGCCACAATCCCCAAAATGGCGGAGGCGAATAGGAGTCGAACCTACCCAGGACCTTCTCGGCCCTACACTGGTTTTGAAGACCAGGAGCGCCACCGGGCGCCAGTCACCTCCGCGATCCGTAGTGCCCTGGTTCGTCTATCAAGTATACGGCACGGAGCGTGGGAACGAAAGATTTTTCCGCAATCACTTGCCCACGGTTTCCAGGATCTGTTGGTAGAACACCATCGCGGGCGAACCCGCAAAGCTGATGCCCATCCAGGCGGCCTCGTCAATCTCCGCTTGCGTGAAACCCTTCGTCCGAGCGTTCTTCAGGTGCATCTTCAGACACGGCTCGCACCGCAGCGCGACCGACAGTGCGAGGGCCATCGCCTGCTTCGTGTAGGCGTCCAGACCGTGTGGGGAGCTGGCGGCGGTGAGGAATTGCTTGAACGCCGTCTTGACCTGGTCCATCTCCGAGCCCGGCTCGCCTGGCGTCGCGGCGACCGCATCGGCACAACAGGGAACCCCCTGCATTGATGATTGATGATTGACGATTGACGATTGTTGTGGCTCGGCTGTTCTGGCAGCGACGGGCGCGGGGATTGCCCGTCTGCCGGTGGAGTCGAGGTGGATCAGGCCTGTCCCTTTGCCTGCGACCTTGCCGATGATCGTTGCCGCCGGGACGCCGCGATCGTGGAGGGCCTTGAGCAGCCCTGTTCCCTTGCTCTGCTCGATGGCGATCAGCAATCCGCCCGAGGTCTGGGCGTCGAAGCAGATATCCACCATCTCCTGGGACAGACGCTCGGAGGCCACGACCCGGTCGGCACAGGACTCCTTGTTCCGCTCGATCGCGCCGGGCAAGATGCCCGCCGCCGCGTATTCCAGCACGCCTTCGAACAGGGGCAGATCGTCCCAGACGATCCGCACGTCCACGCCACTCGAGCGAGCCATTTCCGCCAGGTGGCCCATGAGACTGAAGCCCGTCACGTCGGTAGCGGCGTGGGCGCCGAATTCGACCATCAGTTCAGCCGCCGTCTTGTTCAGGGAGGTCATCGAAGCCGCTGCGGCGGCGACGCTCTCGGGCCGGGCCCGGTCGATCTGGGCGGCGAATGCGACGATCCCGGTGCCCAGGGGCTTCGTCAGGATCAGCACGTCGCCCGGCCTCGCGCCGGCGTTCGTGACGACGCAGTCCTTGTCGATCCACCCGGTGACCGCGAAGCCCGCTTTGACCTCGGGATCGTTGATGCTGTGGCCGCCGATGATGGCACAGCCGGCCTCCTTCATCTTGTCGATGCCGCCGCGGAGGATCTCGAGCATGGCCTGATCGGGGATCTTCCGCACGGGGAATCCGATGACGGACAACGCGGTCATCGGCGTGCCGCCCATGGCGTAGATGTCGCTGACGGAGTTGGCCGCCGCGACCTGGCCGAACGTGTACGGGTCGTCCACCGAGGGGGTGAAGACATCGACTGTCTGGACCAGGGCCTGGCCGTCGCCCATGTCGTAGATGCCCGCGTCGTCGCCGGCGGCCATACCCACCAGGACCCGCGGATCGTCCACCGGCGGCAGGTCCTTCAGCACGCTCTTGAGAAACGCCTGGTCGATCTTCGACGCGCAGCCTGCCTTCTCCACGAGCTTGGTCAGGCGGACCGGCCCGGTCGGACTGTCTTCCCGCTCGCCTGCACAGGAGCAGATGTTCTTCTGTTTGAATGTCGGACACGGGCACGGCTGCTTCGCGTCACAGATGCAGTGTCCGAGCCGGATGGACCGCTGCATCACCCGCTTTCTACGTTCCATATCGATCATGATCGAATTCTCCGTGTAGCCACTGGTTTCTCCGCCTGGTATTCATTCGCACGCTTGTCGCCGACGCAAATCCTGATGCTGACTCTGTCATCCTGAGCCGCAGGCGAAGGATCTGGCCCCCGAATTGGACATTGCCCGGGAGCACCCCGCGGCACGTTCCACTCGCAGGCCCGATGCTTCACTTCGTTCAGCATGACAGACTCCTGCGAACGCCATCACTCCCATCATACCCTATGCATCCCTATTCTCACAGGATCGTCGCGCCAGCAAGGCGGCGCCCAGCGCGCCGGTCATCTGGGGTTCGGGCGAGATCGAGACCGGTTGACCCAGAGCGGTCTGCAAGGCGATCTCCATGCCCGAGATCCGCGCGACGCCGCCGGTGAAGAGGATGGGCAGTTCGACGCTTCGACCTGCCATGGCGACGATCCGCGACGCGATGGCGTTCTGGACCCCTGCGACGATGTCCTCGCCCGGCCGCCCCCCTGCCAGCAGGCCGATGATCTCCGTCTCCGCGAACACCACGCACATACTGCTGATCGCGGCGGGGTTGCGACTCTTCGACGCCATCCGCCCGAGACCGCCTACGGGGACGCCCAGCCGGTCCGCCACCACTTCGAGAAACCGGCCCGTGCCCGCGGCGCAGCGGTCGTTCATGGCGAAGTCCCGCACCTTACCGTTGCCGTCCAGGCGGATGAGCTTGCTGTCCTGCCCGCCGATATCGATCACGGTCTTGGCGTTGGGGACGAGGTGATGCACGCCCGCCGCATGGCAGGTGATCTCGGTGATCGTCGTATGCGCGAGGTGGATCGCGCTGCGTCCGTAGCCGGTCGCGACGATGCGCCGAACGTCGGACTCGCCGATACCGTTGTCCGCGAGAGTCCTGGCGAACAGCTCGCAGGCGAGCCTGTCCTGCTCGATGCCCTGATCGGCCTGGGCCTTGGCGATGATCCCCGGGCTGTCGGCGTCGATCAGCACGACCTTGATCGCCCTCGACCCGGCGTCGATTCCTGCATAGACCGTCATGTCATACTCCCAGAGGGAAAGCACGAATATCGAAATCCGAAATTCGAAACAAATCCGAAGCACAAAATCCATATGATCGAAACGCTGTCGCGACGCAAGGACCTCGTCTTGAATTTCGAGATTTGGTCATTTGAATTCGTTTCGAATTTCGAGTTTCGAATTTCGGATTTCTTCTCATTGTCTCCTGTCCTTGACTGTCTCGACGAGCGCCTCCAGCCGGGTGCACAGCGTCGCCTGCGTCGCATCTGTGATCGAGGGCACCTCGATCTCCAGCACGGACACGTCGCACTGCTCTCGAACGATCTGGCCGATGATCTCGCCTTCCAGAGCACAGTGACTTGCGCCCGGGATACGGGAGATGAGCACACCTTCCGCGCCGAATCGGCGGATGTCGGCAACGATCCTTGCGGCGCGATCGATCGCGGAGCCAACCATCGGGTCGGCCAACGCCATTTGGGCCAGCGCCTCCATCGGAGGCAGCGTCGTCGGGATGGCGTCGAGCGCGTGGGCGAAGAGGTACTCCGTCCCGCAGACCCGCCCGCCGCACTCTTCCAGCAGGTTCATCACCTGCAAATCAGCCACCGGGTTCACCCAGAAGACCCTTGCTGCATCGGGCGCCAGGTGGCCTGTCCCCGAGGCCACGCGACGGTTGACCTCGTCGAGCAACTCCTCCAGGACCCGGATCGTCTCGTCGCGATCCGAGCAGAAGTGAATCGCGAGCATCTCCGCGATCAGCATCTCCAGGGCAGGCATCGGGCATCGCGGGGCCGTGAACGCCAGGCGCCGGAGTCGTTCGAGAAGGTCTCGCACGCGATTCGCCTTTGCGATTCCCTGCGCGAGCGTTGTGTCATCGAGGGTCCGGCCGGCAGTTTCTTCCAGGGCGGTTCGAACGCGATTCAGTTCCGCCTGAACGAATTCGATCTGGCTCCTTGGCGCCGAGAAGCCACCGGGCAGGGTCACGGCCTCTTCATCCGGCTCGGGGACCCTGCGATGCGGGATCTCCCACCAGAGAATCGGATGACCCAGGCCGTTGAGGCGCTGGGCGATGGCGGAGAAGTCGTCGCACGTCGCGCCGACGCTGCACGTCAGCAGGTCGGGAATGGGGAAGTGCGCCTCGGTAACAAACGCGCCGAGCATCGCGCGGACCGGGCAGAACGATTCGTCGATACCGAGCGAGTCGGCGATCTGGAGCAGGCCCGCGTTCAGCTCCATCACACAGGGAATCCACCAGGCGCCGTCGGGGTAGAACGCAGTGACGTTGTCGAGACTGTACGCCATCACGGGCACGGTGCCGAGGTCCTTCATCGCGCCGACGAGCTTCTTGCCGCCGGCGCGGGCGGCCTGGAGGCGATCCTCCTCGGTCAGGAGGAAGTTCCACAGTCGCAGGGCCGCGGGCGAATTGTCGTAGCGGAGCTTGAGCAGGCGGGTATCACCGTCGGCCACGTGCCGGCCGAGCGGGCCGCCGTAGACGGGCTCGATCAAGCCCGCCGCGTGCATGCGGTCGTACCGGCGATCCCACTGCTCCAAGCCGATCTGTGCCGGCGCGTCGGTCAATGCAGCATCTCCAGAAAGGCCCGAATGCGGTTCTGCGAACGGGCCAGATTCGTTTCACTGTGACCATCGCTGTCGATGCCCAGCACGGGCAGGCCGACCCATTCCTTCAATCTCGACAGCTCGGCCCGCCAGGCGTCGCACCATACATAATGATGGAAGACGATCCCCCGGGCGTTTGTCTTGACGAGTTCGTCCTTGAGCCATTCGTACAGTCCGCTGTTGGGTCTGCGGGAGGCGTCGGGAATGCTGAAATACGCGTCCGCGAGCTCCAGCAGCGGGTTCTCGATGAGTCGCATGCGGTCGAAGGGTCGTCGTTGCCCTCGCAGGCCGGTCTCGGTCGCGTCGAGGACGACCCGCCCGCCCGACTGCTCGATGAGATCGAACAAGATGCGATCTCTCTGCATCAGGGGACCACCGACGACCGCGACCGCCGTAGCACGAGCATCTTGCCCGTGAGTAGCATGGGCGTCCCGCCCATGAGCATCAGGGACATCTACGGGCAAGATGCCCGTGGCGCTCACGGCCGGGACGGCCGTGCTACGACATGGGCGGGACGCCCATGCTATGGGAGAGAGGGTGGGCACGGCACACCCTGCAGGCTCGATCATCGTCTTGACAAGCTCTGCGGGGGTCGGGGACCGACCGCCGAGTCGAACCAGAAAACGCCCCAGGCGTTTCAGTTCGTCCACGTAGAGCCTTTGCGCCGCGACCGTCTGCCAGGTCTTGGGCACGTTCAGGAGGAACGCAGGCTTGTCGGTCCCGCGAACGAGCAGATCGTACACCCGGCGCATCTGGTCACACAAGGTCGTGACGACGATCCCGTCGGCGTTCTCGGCTGCGGCGTCGTTGACGAAGGCCCGAGCGTAGGGGCACAGGCCCTCCAGCCGCAGCGCGACGGACTGGCCCTCGGTCGGCAGCGGAACGAGCCGGCGCGGCTGCAAACAGTGCGCCGCGATCCACTCGGCGGGCACGTAAGGACACGTATACACGATGGTCCGAGTCGGTTCTCTCATGCCTTTGCAGAGGCCCTCTGCCCAACGGTCTCGAACAGCGCCTCGACCCGCAGCGCGATCCTCGCGGAATCGGAGGGCGAGTAATCCGTCTCGATTCGCAGGTAGGGGACGCCCAGGTCCTCCTCCGCCAACTGCTTGACGAAGAACGACTCGACGTCGTACGTCAGGCACGCCTGCCAGACGAGATCGATCACGCACTGGGCACGGTATTGCCTGGCGAGGTCCCGCAGGACTTCGAGCCGGCGAGTGTTCTTCGTCATGACCGAACACGGCAGATGGAAGTACTTCTCGGCCAGTGCGACGATGGGATCGGGCGCTGTTTCGTCCACGTCTTCGAGGATCGGTTTCAATCCCGTGCAGTTGTCCGTGCAGACGACGAGGCCGCCATGCGATTCGATGATCTCGATCACTCGCTCGGCGCCGTGCGCCATGGGAACGCCCGTCATCAGGACGCGGACCTTGGAGTTCTCAGGGGTTTTCTTGTCCGCGTACATGCCCAGGGCCCGCTCGTACTGTGCGAGGTCGGCGCAGATGCCCGAGATGCTGCTCTTGTACTGGAGCAACTGCCTCCCGGTCAGGGGCGGATGGTCCGCTTTCATCAGCTCCGCCAACTGCCGACGGAGCGACCGCTCGCGATTCATCGTTCGGATCGCCTGGCGGATCTTGTCGTCGCAGATCGCGACGCCGAAGGCCTCTTCGAGCCGGGCCTTGAGCTTGTGCAGTTCGCGAACCCAGTGGGCCATCGCATCCGCATCGTCGGGCTTCTGGGGCAGTTCCAGCACGTGCATCGTGCGAGTCTGGCCCATCAGCTCGTACATCTTCTTCTTGCCGTCGCAGGTGGTCTCCGCGACGATCAGATCCGCCATCTCCAGGAATGGGTTTGCCTTCTGGACGTGGTAGCCGTAGGTGGATTTGATGAGCGGACAGAGATTGGCAGGCAGGTGCTCCTCGGCCGGGCCGATGGTCTGGGCCGAGCCGCCGCACAGACAGACCGGCACGGCGCCCGCCGCCATAATCAGTTCCCGCGGCGTGTATTCGCACATGATCCCGACGATCCGTTTGCCCTTGGCCTTGGCGTCCTGGGCGTATTGCAGGCAATTCGGGATCATCTGCTCGAACCACGCCAGCGGGCAGCCTGTTGTCTGAGCCGCCGTCGCACTCTTCGACCCGCACGACACCTGCGGCGGGTGACACGGATCGGTCGGATCGATCTTCACATCGCGGTTGTCATGACACTTTGCCATATTCTATTCCCTCTATCTTGTCCTGGCCACAGACACGCCACCCCGAGCGGAGCGAAGGACCCGGCCCGCGAAGGAGATGTCGCTTCTGTTGCCCAAGCCACTTCCCGTTCGCAGGCCAGATGCTTCACTGGACTTCGTTCCGTTCAGCATGACAAGGCCGTGAATTGGCGCTATGCCGACGTCATTTCTTCCGTGCGACGAACAGGCCCTGGACGATCTTGCCCGCGTGGGCGAGCTGTTGTATGAACGCCATCTCCCCCGCGAGGGCCGCCATCAGGGCTTGATCGAAACCAATAATCTGCAATGCGTCATACGTCAACTGCGTGCCGAGCATATTCAGGTAGAGATCGATGCAAGGCGCGAACCGGCCGGTGCCCTTGGCGGCGAGCACTTCGCAGCCGTTGGCCTTCAGAAGATCGCTGTATCCGCCAATGCTCTCGATGTTCTGGAACTTCATGAAGCGGAGGAACCGCTCGGCCTCCGCCTGCGACAGGTCTTGACCCTCGACCCAGTCGGTGAACGCGATGACGCCGCCGGGTTTGACGATCCGGGCCGCCTCTGCGATCAGCTTGTTCTTGTCCACGACGTAACACCAGGCGTCCTCGCCCCAGACGAAATCGGCGCTGTTGGCCGGCAGTCCGCTGTTGCACACGTCGGCCAGGGTGAAGTCGATCCGGTCGGCCAGGCCCGCCTGCTCGCACCGCTGCTTGCCCAGCTCGACGACCGTCGGGGTGGCGTCCACGCCGCGCATCCGGGCGGCGTTTCGGAAGCGAACGAGGAATCGCATCCCGGCGCCGCTGCAGCAGCACAGATCGACGCCTTGGCTGCCGGCCTTAATCCCCGCCTGCTCCGCCAGATCCATCGAAGACGTGAGACCCCCGATGTGGATCTGCTCGCCCATAATCAGTTCCCACAGCTTGCCCTCGGGTCCGCTGTAGACGCCCTGCACATCCTTCAAACCAATTCCGCTTGTGCTCTTCACGGTCCGTTTCCTTTCAAATCTGTCATGTGGTCACGACTTGGTCGCAGAGCACGCCGGTATCATTCCCGCGAAGGCGGGAATCCACAGAGTCCATCGAATGGACCCCTGCTTTCGCGGGGGTGACAGCACAGAGAACTCCGCCGCGTCCCCTGATCATTTCATCGGAGGACCATCAGAACTCGTACTTCACCTGGATGGCCCACACGTTGTCTTCCTTGTGGTTCAGGATGTCGCCGAAATTGGCGTATCCGCCTGCGACGGTGATGTGGTCGTCGACGATGTAGCCCAGGCAGATGTCCCACCAATCGTCCTCGCCGCGGACCAGGTCGCCGGCGTGCTTGCACAGATCGGACTTCTGGCGGTACTCCCCGGCGATCAGGACCTTGTCGGTGAGCAGGCAGATCACGCTGCCTTCGACCGTGGTGCGCCGCTCGCCGGCAAAGCCGAGCAGGCCGGTGTGGATGGCGTCGCCGTTGCGAAGGCCCGCCGAGACGATCAACGGTCGCGGCAGCAGCTTCGCGATCGTCTTGGTGGCCGTGAGGGTGAACTCGATGCCGCTGTCGTGGTCCGAGCCGAGAGCGTCGCACGTCCCATCCAGTTGATCGTCGATGTCCTCATGGTCCTGATTCCATTTGTAGTGGGCGCCCACGGACACAGCGGGCATCCAACTGCAACCCCATGATCCTTCCTTGACGGCCAGCAGCCTGGCGTTGAAATTGTGCAGGTACGCATCGTCCTGAACGCTCATGTCCATGGCAGCCTTCACGTCGTCTGGCCAATCGCCCAAGCCGATCCGTTCGAGTCCGTATCCGAGCTCGATCCGACCCCAGAGGTTCTCGGTGATGACAAAGGCCTCGAAGTCCTTCTGGCCGATGTAGGCATAGGTGCCCGAGATGCTGGGCAAGCCAAAGGCCTGACCCTCCTCGGCCGGATTGGCGAAATACGCGGTCGGTGTGATGAAGACGCCGCTGTTGCCCTCCACCTGGTGCGTCGGCAACGGCGGTCCTCCCTGTGCCGCAACTTTAGTCAACAGGATTCCCATCATGACGATGACCACTCTGCAAACCGTGCACTGCTTTCCCATACAGCATACTCCAATTCGTTGTTGTCCATTCTTCGCTGAGTCTTTCCCCGTGCCCTTGTGTTCGCCTGGTTTTGTTGGATTCTGTCTTGTCCCTTCAAATCGCGTTACCGTTTCCGCCTATAGCGCGACGCAAGGATCTCAATCTGTGCGGCGGGACGTTCAGGCATTCGTGATGAGTGTTCCTGCGTTCGGCCCGCGCGAGGCGTCATATACCTCGGTGATCTGGACGACGACCACTCCCTTGAAGTTCTTGTCGGGCTTCTTCTTGTGCAGGTTCCCATTGGCCAGGTCGTACGCCGGACCGCGGGTCTCATAGCGAGCCGTCCCCTTGAACTTGTACGAGCGATCGGTCTGCTCGTCCCACACACAGAACGACACACGTTCATTCTCCAGCACGTTGTCTCGCGTCGCGTGCATGAAGACATCGCCCACGACCAGTTCGTCTGGGCCCAGCCACCAGTACTGCAGCATGTACACCACGTTCGGAACACCCTGCTTGGAGCACGTCGCGAACGCCATCAGCGTCTGCTTGTCCAGGATTGCCTTGGCTGTTTCCGGAAGCACCATAGATCCCACTCCTTTCCGCCCGTCAGATTCTCCTCACGGGCCATCTCAGTTCTGCATTTGTCCACTCTCAATCGATCCCTGTGGAAAGGGCCTCACGGATCTCGAGGAACAGGTCCGTGAACGGTTTCAGATTCTTCTCCCTCGGCCTTGGCAGATCGACGTCGAACTGTCGCACGACCCGGCCCGGCCGCCCGCCGAACACCACGATCCGTCCGCCCAGGAGGATCGCTTCATCGATATTGTGTGTCACGAACAGGATCGTCATCCGCCGGTCCTGCCAAAGATCGATCAGCATCTGCTGCAGCTCCGCCCGGGTCGAGTCGTCCACAGCGCCAAAAGGCTCGTCCATCAGCAACAAGGCCGGCTCGATCGCCAGGGCCTGCGCGATGGCCGCCCGCTGCCTCATGCCGCCGGAAAGCTCGTGGGGCCGGGCGTTCTCGAATCCCGCCAGCCCCACTCTCGCCAGCAGGTCCGCGGCTGTCTCCCGCCTCTGCCGGCGCGGGACGCCCCGCATTTGGAGCCCAAACGCCACGTTTGCCAGGGTCGTTCGCCAGGGAAAGAGCGTGTAGTGCTGAAAAACGTAGGCAACGTCCCGACCGACCTTCACGTCGTCGCCCAAGTGCAGACGCCCCTCGTCCGGCCCGGTGATGCCCGCGATGATGTTCAGCAGGGTGGTCTTGCCGCAGCCGGTTGCACCGAGGAGCGTCACGAACTGGCCGCGCTGGATCGCCAGGTCGATCCCGCACAAGGCGGCCACTGCGGTTCCGGACTCGGACCGAAATCTCTTGCCGATGCCTCGGAGTTCCAGGAGAGGCGAGTCCGCATTGTGAGTGGCGTCATTCATCGGCATCGGTCAGACTTCCTTTCCCTTCCAGCTTACGAGGCGCTGCATGACCGTTCGCATGAAGTAGTTCAGCAGCGCGCCAACGCCGCCGATGATGAACATGGCCGCGACCACGAGGTCCATCGCGGCGTTGTCCGACGCGTACATGAGCAGATAGCCGATGCCGCTGTCGCTGCCGATCATCATCTCGGCCGCGATGATGACGAACCAGCACAGGCCGAGCCCTTGCCGTAAGCCCGTGAGGATCATGGGCATGGCGGCGGGAAGAAACACATGCAGGAACACCTGGCGCCGGGACGCGCCGAGCGTCCGCGCCAGAAGCACGTAGTTGCGCCGGACGGCTGTGACGCCATCGAGCGTATTCGTGAGAATCGGAAAGAATCCGCCGACGAAAATGACGAAGATCATCCCGAGCTGGACCTGATCCCAGATCGTCCGGGTGTAGGACAGGCCGAACAACTGCGGCAGGGTCTTGAGTTTGAAGATGACGATCGCAAACGGCAGCCACGCGACCGGGCACAGGGGCCGCAGAATCTCCACGATCGGCTCGATCATCCGCCGAAAGCAGGCGACCGAGCCCATGAGCACGCCCAAAGGAACGCCGACGGCTGCCGACAGGGCGAATCCGATCAGCACCCGCAGGAGGCTGATCGACGTGTTGCTCAGGAGCGAGCCCGACGCATAGTGCTCCCGCAGCGGGTGCGCGAGCTGTTCCAGCACCCGCGTGACCGGCGGGAAGATCCAGGGCCGATCCAGCCGGACTGCGGCGATCTCCCAGATCACCAGCAGCACAACCAGCGGCGCAAGCGAACCCAAGAGCGCCGTCACACGCCGGACCGGACGCCCGGAAACGCTACTGCCGGCCGACTCGTTGCCTGGCTTTTTCCAATAAGGAGAAATCGTACGCAATCTCCGCCATCTCTTTCGAGTTCTTGTCCTTCAGTCGGTCCCGGAAGACCCCGAGACCGTTCATCACAGTGGACCACTGGCCCATCGCATCATACCATTCGGGGGTGGCCTCCATCGAGTAGCCGCTTGTGGGGATGCTCATTCGCTCCACCGCCTCGCTGGTCCCGATCCATCGCACCGCGGAGGCCACCGTCTTGTCGAGGTCGCTGTGGATCGTGCGATTGGCCTCCAGGAACAGCACGAGCAAATCGATTACCGCCTGGGGTTTCTGCTCGATGACATCGGCCCGCGCAGCAATGCAGCAGCACGGATGGTTCCGGAATGTGCCCGGCGGCAGTTCCTCCAGGTCGCAGATCACGCGTCCCATGCCCTTGTCCACTGCGATGGCGGGGAAGGGATTGTTGGCAACGTAGCCGTCAACCAAGCCGCCCGACAGGGCCACATTGAGCTTGCCGCCGCCCTTGACGTCCACCAGGAGCACCTTGACGCCCTCCTGGGACGGGTCCCCGCTGAAGGCGATCCCTTCGTGTCGCAGGGCTTCCCCGAGAATCACCTTGGCACATGCGACAGGGTCCTTGTAGCCGATGCGAAGCGGTTTGTCCGCAGCCTTCGCGACTGCGACGAATTCGGCCCATGTCTTCGCGGGGAAACCCGGGCGGACCACGAACAGGTCGCCTTTGGAGTGCAACGGAGCGATCAGCTTGATCGGGGCGCCGCTGTCGATGCTCGCCAGCACCGGCGCCACGCCCCCAAAGCCCACTTCGATCACGTTCTGCGCCAGAGCGGTCGGCATCTCCGAGCCGCCGCCCACTTTCACGATTTCCACGTCGGCAACCTTCTTCTGCTGTCTTGCGATCTCGTAGAGTTTACGGTCCTCCACCGTCTTGACGGTGACGCCCGTCGTGTTCGCGTAGTCGCTCGCGCAGTCCATCGCGACGTACAGGGCAGTGTGATGGTCGTGACCCACATGGCCGATCTTGATGCTCACGGGCCCCGCGTCGGTCTCGGGTTCTCGTTCCTTCCGCCCGCAGCTCGACAGAAGAGACATGACCACCAGCGCGCCTGTCAGCAATATGACGGTCTTTCTCATGTGACGCTCCTTTCAAACCCCCGGTCCGGGGACACCGATTGCGGATCGTTCCTGATTACCACCGGTGGAACAGCTTGATCATGACGCCGACGCGGTCCCTGTCCGTGAACGTCGAATCCACGTTGATGGGCACGCCCAGCTTGAACGAGGATTCCTTGCCGATCTTCCAGATGAAACCGGGAACGATATCGTGGCTGTGGCCTTCCTGTTTTTCGTCCTCGAGGTTCTCCTTGTCGAAGTAGTTGTACTCGAGCGCAGGCCACACTGTCTTCCACGGCTTCGTGAGGATTACGGCGTTGAACTCTCCGATGTCCGGCGCGTCGTCGTGGCCCCAGGTATAGCCCGGGTTGAGGTGCAATGAGAAGTACTTCCAGGCCTTCGATATCTCCGTGGTGAGTTTGATGGAGGGGTCATCGATGCCGAGTTTTCTTTCGTTGTCGCCTGTGCCGAAGTAATACCAGATGTCGAAGGCGACGGCCGGCCTCGTATTCGTCTCCTTGATGGCCCGCCACTTCTCGAACACGTACAGGTTCGCGAATCCTTCGGAGTCGTTCTCCTTGCCCGGAATGTCGAAGTCGTTGAACCAGTAGGGAATGCCCACGGCGATGTGGTGGTTCTCGGTCCAGCCGTACTTCATGCACAGGGTCGTGATCAGTCGTTCCTTCTCTTGGCCGGAGGCGCGCCCGTGATAGTCGCCGTCCGCGCCTCTGACGAGATCCCAATCGAGGTACTGGAAGTTCAGAGAGGCCGAGAGACGTCCCTTGCCCACCATCGTCGCGGAGCGCGCTCGCGTGAAGAAACTCATCGGATACTTGCCGACCCACGGATCCAGACTCTCTTGTTCCTGCACAGCCGACGTCTGGGATTCCAGTGTCTCCGCCGCCGCGACGACCTGCGCCGGCCAGGTCAGAATCGTGCCCGCCGCCAACACCAGACAAACACTCGCTCTTCCCATCGATAGTCCTTCCTGTTTGCCCCAGCCAACAAAAAAAGGCGGGTCAGAGACATCTCTGAACCCGCCGGTACACGCTGGAATCGCGATGCGACTACTCGATGGAGTGCCAACTCCTTTCATGGTGGACTTCGAAGGGCCCCAGGTCCATTTCGATCTGCACCTGGAACCGGCCCTTGAACCCTTCTGGCACTCGCCACGAGTACCGGCAGGTGCCACCTCAGCCATACTCGAAATTGTCCGCGATCAACACGGTCCCTTTCTCGTCCACGATCTTGAACTCCCGCTCGGGCGCGCGTCTGCCGTTGCGCTCGAAATCCGCCTGGTATTGTTCGCCCTCGCAGCCGGTGATGACGGGACTGATGGAGACCGTCCCGTCGGCGTTCTTGCGCACGCCCGCTGTCACGGTGAAAGGCGGGCCGATGCGAAACCGCGTCGTCTCGTTCGGCCGAATCGTGAACAGCGACAGTTTTCCGGCGTCGATCGCGCGGAATACCCAGAGGCCGCGGTTGGGATCCGGCAAGGATAGTACTGGATTGATGGCTTGGTAGGTCCCTGCCGGCAGGTCCCATGTTCCGGCGTCGCAAGAGAAGAACTGGTCGGCGGCATCGGACCAGAGCTTCAACTGCACCCTCGCATCGGGCGGCTCGATCGCAAGACGCCCGAAAGCCGGCTGCGTCTTCGTGAGGGCCAGTCGGCTCCCGTCCGCAGACACGTCCACCGCATAATAGCTCTCGCCCAGCCGAACCATTCTGCTCAAAGGCATCACTTCGTTGGAGCGAGTGTACAGAGAGGCTTCGAACTTCCCGTCCCGGTTGATGTCGATGGCGAAGACATCCGACCCGGGCAGGCGGAGTCGGGCCGACGCCGGAAGTGATATGAGGGAGCCGAACCGCCCGTCATAATCGCCGTCCATGACGGCGACCTTGTGAACGCGCCCATCGATCCGCAGTTTGCCGGTGCGGTAGAAGGCCGGGTAGAGCGACAGAAGAGCGGGTTGCGAGACGGGAGGGCTGATCGCGTAGAAGACGACGGTTCCATCAGCGTCGCTCGGACCGCAACGGAGCCTGATCGGCCCGTATCGCTGTCGCTTGACATTCGGTCGCAATTCCACCGACTTGGGCGTGAAGCACTGTTCATCCGAGAGTCGACCGTCGCGGTCCGCATCGAAGCTCAGCTTCTCCGTGGACGACAGGTCTGTGGCCAGAGCAAGGCCGGTGTCGCCGGTCCTCATTCGGTAATAGCAGGCCTGATTGAAGGCGTTAGGGAGGTCCGAGATGTCGTTCGGCCGGGACAGTCCCGGCTCGAGAACCTGCCAGGCCAGAGTCACCAGTGGATTGGTCGCGGGATTGCCGACGGCCCTGGGCTTGAGGGAGCACCAACCCTCCTCGACCGGTTCGCGGCCGAGGACGAGCCAGAGCAGCCCTCCGCCCAGGACGACCGCACCCAACAGGATGGCCCAGCGTTGCTCGCTCATCCGGACCCTCCAGAACGGCTTGGTGTTCTGTCAGAGGGAATGCCAAGGTCTGTCGTGCTTGACGGAGAACGGGCCGAGGTCGATGTCCACCTGCACCTGGAACTTGCCCGAGGCGTCCGAGGGTACTCGCCACGAGTACCGGCAGGCGCCGCCTCAGCCATATTCGAAGTAGCCCTCGTCGAGCACATTGCCTTGCCTATCCACAATCTGCAAACGTGCGGGGTCCGCCGGGACCCGATTTCTGATCGCGGTCGCGCGGTAGGTTTCGCCGGCTCGGCCCTCCAGCACGAGCGCGATCAGCACGACGCCGGAACCGGTGTTGCGCACGTTCGTCTTGACCGTGATGGGCGATCCCGGCTTGCGATGGCTCAGAACCGACGGTCCGCCGGCCTGTTGCAGGACCCAGTTGTTGCCGAAGTCGTCGGTCTGCCGGAGGATTCCCGGTTCCTCCTGCAAAACGGACGAGGCATCGGCCGCACTCGGCGGTGCGGTCACCAGGGCCGATAATGGAATGGCTGCGGCGATGACGCCAACGACGATATAGGGCCAATTGCTCCTCTTTGTATGCATGTCCTTCTATCGTCATGTTCCACAGCCACCTTAATCGGGCGACCCGATCAAATGCCAGGGTCGCTCGTGCTCGACCTGGAACGGTCCGAGGTCGATGTCCACTTGCACCTGGAAGTTGCCCTTGAAACCCTCTGGCACTCGCCACGAGCGCCGACAGGTGCCACCTCAGCCATATTGGAAACTGTCATGGAGGAGCACCTCTCCGGCTTCGTTGACGATTCTCAGTTTCGGGGCCGGCAGCCGGACCCCGCTCTTGACGATGATCGGCTGGTACTGCCGGCCATTGCGATCCTGGAGAACCAGTCCGATCAATGCCTCCCGCCCGCTCATACGAACGTCGGTCTTCACGACGATCACAGGTTTTGCCTGAGCCGCGTTGGGATCCACGACTGCGGGCAGCCCCCGCACCGGCGTGATGAACCAGTCGTTCCCCTGGTCGTCCGTCTGGTGGATCGACGCCTCGGAGCCGACGAGACTCGCCTGTCGTGGGGCCGACGGTATGAATAACCTGGTGAGAGGGAACGCCACGAGCATGCCGAGTACGATGACGACGCCGGTGGCGATGAGTTCTCTTCTGTTCATGATATCGGCCTCTCGTTTCGAGCTCTTATACCGCCGATCGGCTCGGTTGTCAACGCGCCAACAGCGCAGAAAGCCACGGGTCCACCTTTTACAGACGCGACAGAGACTGCTTCGTTACGTTCTTTCCCGCGGTTTTCTCGGATTGCGGGGCAGGAATCCACAGGACCTGGAAATCGACTTGTCTGCCCGGCGCGGAGGCGTACAATGATCTTCATGGATGCACAGACCCAACAATTGATGCGGAGGGTCCCCTCGGTGGATTCGATCCTGAGGGAGCCCGAGATGGAATCCCTCGCGGCCGAGCACGGGCGTCAGCTCGTCGCGGATTGCGTTCGCGAAGCGGTGGAGGAGGTTCGCCGACGGCTTCTGGCCCAGCCAATGCCCAATGCGGAGGAAGCGACGATTCGCGCGCAGGTCGTCTCGACAGCGACACGCGGAATCGAGACGCTGGCGGCGCCGTTCTATCACCGGGCGGTCAACGCCACCGGGATCATCCTGCACACGGGACTGGGTCGAGCGGTGCTCTCCGCCAAGGCGGTCGAGCAGATCCAGGAGACCCTGCAAGGCTACTCCCTGCTCCAAGTGGATCGTGACACCGGCAAGCGGTCCCGGCGTGACGAACAAATCGAGCGGCTCCTCCAGCGGCTCACCGGCGCGGAGGCGGCCACGGTGGTGAACAACAACGCCGCGGCTACTGCGATCGTGCTCAACACGGTGGCCAAGGGCAAGGAGGTGATCGTCTCGCGAGGCCAGCTCGTCGAGATCGGCGGCTCGTTCCGATTGCCCGAGGTGATGGCCTTCAGCGGCGCCAAGCTGGTCGAGGTCGGCACGACGAACAAGACGCACCCTCGCGATTACGAGAACGCGATCACCGAGAACACCGCCGCGATCCTCCGCGTACACCCGAGCAACTACAAGATCCAGGGATTCTCCGCGGAGGTCCCGCTCGACGCGATGGTCGAGATCGCACACCGGCACAACCTCGTGATGATCGACGACGTGGGGGCGGGCGCCCTGGTCGATTTCTCGCAGTTCGGATTCGAGCCCGAGCCCATACTGCCCGACTCGGTCCGCGCGGGGGCCGACATCATCACCAGCAGCGCCGACAAGCTAATCGGCGCCTCGCAGGGCGGCATCATCATGGGCAGGAAGACCCTGATCGAGAAGGTCCGCAAGAACCAGTTCGCACGGATCGTTCGCGTGGGCAAGCTCACGATGGCAGTCCTGGAGGCGACGCTCAAGCTGTTCCTCGACGAAGCAGTTGCGCTTCGGGAAGTGCCGACGCTGCAGATGCTGCGCCGCAGCGCGGACGAGATTCGCACCCATGCGGAGCGACTGGCCTCGCAACTGCGCGAGACGAACGTCGCCGCGGACGTGACCACGATCAGCGGGTTCTCGCAGATGGGCAGCGGGTCGTTGCCCTCGCAGAATCTGGCGACGACGCTCGTGGCGATCACGCCCAGGAAGACCAGTGCCGATTCGCTGGCCAAAGGATTGCGGCTCCACGAGACCCCGGTGTTCGCACGAATTCAGAACGAGCAGGTCCTCCTCGACCCGCGGACGCTGCGGGATGGCGATGATGCGATCCTTGTCGAGGCGGTGGCCGCGGCGCTCTCGGCTGAAGTAGCACGGGCATCCTGCCCGTGAGTCCCACGGGCGTCTCGCCCGTGGAAGAGCAAGGATGTGCAGGGCTAGGCCCGCCCCCGGACCGGAGGGCCGCTGCGCGTCGGGGATGGCCCTGTGACTCATGGGCAAGATGCCCATGCTACGACAGAATGGGACGGATAGGACGAATAGGACGGATGACCACACAACAACACAACATCACCATCGGCACCGCGGGCCACGTCGACCACGGCAAGACCGCGCTCGTCAAGCTCCTGACCGGCTGTGACACCGACCGGCTCAAGATCGAGAAGGAACGCGGCATGTCGATCGAGCTGGGCTTCGCGCCGTGCGTGATCGCCGACCTGGAGGTCGGCATCGTCGACGTCCCGGGCCACGAGAACTTTGTCAAGACCATGGTGGCGGGCGCCAGCGGGATCGACGGCTGCATCCTCGTCGTCGCCGCCGACGATGGCGTTATGCCCCAGACCCGCGAACACTTTGACATTCTGACTCTGTTGGGCGTCCGACATGGCATCGTCGCGCTGACGAAGGTGGACGCGGTCCCGCCCGAGCGAACGCAGGCGGCTACGCAGGAGATCCGGCAGTTTGTCACCGGGACATTCCTCCAGGATGCCCCGATCCTGCCGATCTCCAACATCACGGGCGAGGGCTTCGGGGGATTCTACGAGGCCCTCAAGGCCATGGTGGCGGCCATCGCGCCCAAGACGGCGCAAGGCATTTTCCGCATCCCGGTGGAGCGGGCGTTCGCTGCGAAGGGCTATGGCACCATCGTCGCGGGCATCCCCACCTGCGGCGCCGTCGGCATCGGCGACGAGGTCGAGATCCTGCCCCAACGGAACAAGGGGCGCGTGCGGGCAGTCCAGGTCTACGGCCGAGACAGCACCCGCGCCATGGCGGGCCAGTGCGCCGCGATCAACATCCCCCAGTGGGATCACAAGGACATCCAGCGCGGCAACGTCATCAGCATCAGCGACTACTTCGCCCCGCACCCGTGGTACCTGTGCGAGTTCAAGCTGCTCGACGATGAACGGGCCGATTTCAAGAACGGCGCGCGAGTCAGATTCCACACAGGAACCTCCGAGACCACGGCGGCTGCGTACCTGTTCCAGGAGGGCAGTCTCAAACCCGGCCAGCGCTGCCTGATCCAGGTGTTCTTGAATGAGCCGGTGGTGGCCGGGCCGCGAGACCATTTCATCCTGCGGTCGCTGTCCCCGATGCGCACGCTCGGCGGCGGCATCGTCGTCGAGGCCATCGAGCGCCGTCTGAAACGGACCCATCCCGGCGTTCTCGCGGAAGTCGCCGAGCGGGCCAAGGCGGTGGCGAATCCGAAGGACTTCGTCGAGTACTCCATCAGGACCGCCGAGTCGGTCGCGGCCGATGAGACGCAGATCTCCGTCCGCACGAAGACCCCGCTGAAGGAACTCGCCCCCCTGCTGGTGGAGCTGACCGGCGCCGGTCGCATCCTCCCTGTGAGCGGCAGGCTCTATGTCCACGTCGAGACCGCCCAGCGGGTCCGACAGCAGTTGCTCGGTCTCGTCCGCGCTTTCCACCGCCAGCGGCCGGAGAGTCCCGGCATCGTTCGCGAACAACTGATGACGGAATCCGCGGCCCGCAAGGAGGTGTTCGACGCATTGATCGAGCGTCTGCGGTCCGAGGGCAAGCTGGTCGAGCGAAAAGGCTGCCTGGCCCTGCCGGAACACCGCGAGCAGTTCAACGATGCCGAGCAGCAACTGTTGCAGAGCGTCGAATCCATGTTCAAGATGCATCCGTTCAGTCCGCCCGGCCCCCAGGAGGTCGCGGACAAGACCCGAACCACGCTCCCTCAGGTCCAGCGGGCCATCCGAATCCTCATCGAACAACAGAAGCTCGTTCGGGTCGAGCAAGACTTGTACTTCCACGCGGACGCGGTCGCCGACGCCCGTCAGCGGCTGATCGCGTACATCAAGGAGCACAACGGCCTGGAAAGCGTCCAATTCAAGTACGTCCTCGACACGACGCGGAAATACGCAATTCCGCTTCTGGACTACTTCGACAAGATCGGCCTGACGCGCCGGGTAGGCTACACGAGGCTTCTGAGGTAGGGTGCGTACCACGCACCGCGTTCTTCTGAATGGTCTGTTCATGCGTTATGGCATCATAGCGGCGCTCGTCCTCGCAGCAGCCGGTGGGATGCTGACGCTGCTGATTGTCCTGCAGCCTGGCTGAGGCAATCCAATCCCGACCCTTGTAGGGCCGCTGTGCCTGTTGTGTCTCGTCCTGGCCCTGGGATTGAGCATTGTGGGCGTGCGCCGGGACAGGCGAAGGCTGCTGTCGCTCGTCACGTTGTTGGTCTCAGGTGCGTTCACAATCCTGTTCCTGGCGAGTCCCGGCGACGTCATGTTCGTTGTGTCGGCCTTGGGACGCTGACCCGCGCCGGCCGATCTCCCAACAGGCTGTCTCCCTCCAAGATCCGACTTGCGATCCGCAGGCCGGGAGGGCACAATCGTCGCGATTTGTGCTGTCCTGGATCTGTCACAGGTTCTTAGGAAAGAGAATGGTTCGGAAAGAGACGGTCTACTCGTTCGCGCTGCTCCTGGCCTTCTTGGGGATCGGCAACGCGATTTCGCTGGGGTTCAGGCTGCACGTGCCGGGCAATGTGATCGGCATGATCCTGCTGACGGTCTGCCTGCTGGCGAAGGTGATCGACATCAGGCGGGTCGAGCCGGCCGCGGATATGCTGCTGTCGGAGATCGGCCTGTTCTTCGTGCCTCCCGGCGTGGCGGTCATGCTCTACTTCGACCTGATCGCCCAGCAGTGGCTGCCACTGCTGGCGGGGATCGTGGGCAGTCTGCTCGCGGTGCTTTGGGCGACCGCTCTGACCGCCCGCCTGCTCGAGAAGAAGGACGCGGAGAAGAGCTGATGGAGACCTGGGCGTATCATCCGTGGTTCGGCATCACTCTGAGCGTGGGGATGTGGATCGTCGCCCGCTGGATCAGACGCCGGTCGGGCACGCCACTGCTGGACCCGGTCATGTTGTCGGTGGTCGCGATCATCGGTGTGCTCCTCCTGACGCATACTCCCTTCGACGCCTACAACCGAGGCGGCAAAGTGCTGTCCTTTCTTCTCGGTCCGGCGGTCGTCGCCCTCGCGGTGCCCTTCTATCGGCAGTTGGACAAGATCAAGCGAAACCTCGTCGCGACGCTCGTGAGCGTTGCGGTCGGCTCGATCATCGGGATCGCATCAGCGGTTGGCCTGGCTCTGTTGCTGGGCGGAAGTTCCGAGATCGCTACTTCGCTGTCGCCCAAGTCGGTCACGACGCCCATCGCCATCGGGATCTCCGAGAAGATCGGCGGACTGCCCTCCATCACTGCGGCTGCGGTCATCTTCACCGGCATCCTGGGCGGTATGTTCGCGCCGCAGGCGATCAGGCTCATCGGGATTCGCAGTCGATTCGCGATTGGCTTGGCCACCGGCACCGCAGCCCACGGCATCGGCACCGCCCGCGCCCTGCGAGAGGGCGAGCTGGAAGGCGCCATGAGCGGCGTCGGCATGATGCTCAACGGCCTGATCACCGCGATCGTCCTGCCCTGTATCCTGCCGCTATTCCTGTGAACGAGCCATTGCCGGCGCTTTCCGTGGCGGGACGGCTGGTATCGGAAGAAGACAAGGGCGCCGGGTACGTTGCGAATGCCCTGCCGCATGTGAGAGATCGCTATGTACCGGGGCACGTCCGCACGGTAACATTGCAGGGGTACAGTCGAGTCCACAGAACCGACAACGGTCTCTGAAGGAAACAGAACATGAATGCGAAAACGAAATCCACCGTGTTGACAGCCATAGCGGTGTCGAGTCTGCTGCCAGCGATACTCGTCTACGGAGGCGAGCCTCCGGCGGCGACCGGCAGAGTCTTTCCCCTGGAGGAGATCTCCATCTTCAACTACGGCGGGGCCGCCAAGGGCCAACTGCAATCGGGCACGGTGGCGCCCGACTGTGGCGACATCCCCACGCCGGGAGTCACCTACCCGACGTTCAAGTCAGGCAAACCCATCTACGGGACCGTCACGTTCGATATGAGCCTGTTCGACCCCCAGGCGGGAGTGCAATACTGCTTCGCGCTCGATGAATCGGGCGGCGCGGGCTATGATCGGCTCCTCTTCGATGTGAACCACGACTCCGATCTGACCGACGACCCTGTAGTCGGTCCCGCGAAGAGTCCCGCTGGCGACATGCAGGAAATGCCGCGGAGCGTCCTGTTCGAGAACGTGCAGATTCACTTCGACTATGGCCCCGGCCAAGGGGTGTTCACGCAGGTCGTCATGCCGCGCCTGATGAGGGTGGGAGAGGACGCCTCCTACATGTTCTTCACCGCGCCGACCGCGCGGAAAGGGAAGATCCAGCTTGGCTCGCGGGAAGTCGAGCTGGTGCTGGCTCAGGTTCAGACGATTGCCGGCCGGTATGACCGACCGATGACGGGCGCGTTTCTGTCCGGCGTGGAGGAGTCGCTCCCTCTGCTCGGGTATTGGCGCTGCGTGAACGGCACCTTCTACAGCCTCTCGGCAACGCCTTGCGGGGACAAGGTCACCGTCACGCCGTATTCGGGTCCGTTCGGGGTCCTCGAAACCGGCGCGGGCGGTCGGAACATCGCCGCGCCGACGATTGACTTCGGCTGGATGTCCAGCCGAGACGCCTTCATCGATCTCGGCGACTGCCCGCAGAAGGACGGCAAGCTGAACCTGCCCGTCGGCGACTACAGGCCGTTTCGCCTGGCGGTCCGGTATGGTCAGCGCCGTATCGGCATAGCAACCGACACGTCCCGGCTCGGGCACAAGGACGCGCCGGCGGTGTTCCCGATCGCGATTCGACAGGACAAGCCCTGCGTGCTGGATTTCTTGGGGAAGCTCGAAGTGGTCTTCAAGAGTCCTGCGACCGGCAGTCGCTTCAAAGCGGGTGACACGCTGGAAGTCCAGGCCATGCTCTGCGACGCCGCTGCGGGTACGATGATCTCCGCCCTGGAGGATACGACGAAGAAGACGGGCTCCACCGAGTTGCCGAACGGTCGCAGCCTGGACCTGTTCGAGTCCGTATCTCCGGCGATCCGAATCACGAACTCATTGGGCCAAACCGTCGCGGAGGGCCCGATGCCCTTTGGCTGAGGCGGCACCTGCGGGTACTCGTGGCGAGTACCGGAAGACCTCAGACTCGACGGTGACAAGGAGACGTTCACGATCAGAGTGACCTATGGAACAGGCGAGCTCTACGGTACAGTGATCGGAGCGCGGGAATTCACGATCTGCAAAGACAGGTAGATATAGCGGCTGGTTGAACGAGAGATGGCGAAACGTCATTCAGTCTCGCTGCCATTCGCGGTCATGGGCCTGTGCAGTCTGTTCTTCCGGCAGCGACTGCTGATGTGCGCGTTGCGACAATCGGCGTCGAGCTGCAACGATCCTGCCGGTTCAGCGTCTATCCTCACGGAATGAAAGGCAGGCCAATGCGTCAGAGTTGTCTGAGAGTCGTTCTGGCAGGGGCGTTGGCAGCCTGGGCTGCGGCTGGGCCAGTAGGCTGCTGGGCCGACGGCGCTTCCGCCGATCCCAGCACGGCGCAACTGGTCGTCTGCGGCGAGCATGTGTTGAGCCTGACTCTGGAGGATGACGCCGGGCAGGTCGTCGCCCTCGTGGCATCAGAGGACGCCCAAACTGCGATCTACCGACCAGCCGGTGCCCAGTCTCGCTCTATTGTCCGGAAGATCCTCCTGCCGCCGCAGGGTGGGACGGTCTCCCTGGCCCCAGGGCAGTACCGCTGGAACTCGGTGATCGTGGCCGAGCCGAACAACCCTCTGCGATTCACGGCCACAAACCGCAGCGATGGCAAGTTCACTCTGTCTGCAGGTCGCACCACCGCCCTCGCGCTGGGCTGCCCGCTTCGACATCGTCTGGGCATCTCTCGCTGCGGACCTGTTCTGAGTTGTACGTGTCGGTTGCTCGGGGTCGGCGGGGAGAGCTACCTTCCAGCCGCGCCGCTGCCGGGCAGCGAGCCATCCGCGCAGCCCAAGGCCCCCGATCTGTCCGTCCGCCAGGCCGGGCAGGAGGTTCATCACGGCTCCTTCCGGTATGGCTGAGGCGGCACCTGCTCGTACTCGTGGCGAGTACCGACAACGACCTTCGGAAAGCTCGAATTCACCACCCAGCTCGACCTCGGCGGGCTCGGACCCGCGAGCGGCTCGCCGGTGACCATTTCCTGGCTTGCCTCCTACGGCCATCCACTCGTCGTGCTCTGGGCCGCGTTCATTGCAGTCCTCGTGGCTGCAGGAGCACATCGGGAACCTCGCCTGCTTCTGGCCGTGATCCCCGCGGCGCTGATCCATGGGGTGTTGCACCTCCTCGGTGTCTCCGGGAGTTTCACCTCTTCGGAGTCTTCGCTCTTCGGCCAGGTCTTCGCGCCCCTGGCCATCGCGTTGGCCTGCGTGCTCGTGCTGGCCCCGCAGTTCGGGCAGCAGAGACGGTGGCTTGCCCTGCTTGCGTCCGCCTCCATCCTGGTCTCGATCGGGATCGTGTCCGGACTCGCCTATAACTTCGGGGGAACCGAAATCGGCAAGGTTGGGCGAATGTCCCTGGTCTTCTACCTGATCGTCAGCGGATCGGTTTTCACGGGGATGGTCATGGCCTTCCTCCGACCGGGCGGTCGCCGTCCGGGAGTCGGATTTGCGGTCCGACTGTTGGTCGTGACGTTCATCCTGACCGTCGTGGGGATTCTCGTCTTTGGCTGCTATGACTACCGGCCGCGAAATCCGGATGGTTTCATGGAGATCCTGATGGTCGGGCTGGTGGTTGCTTGTTGTGTGTGCGGCGTTGCCCTGCCATTCCTGGTGTTGCTCTGTATCCGCGGGTTTCTCCGGCGGCGGATCGAGGACTTGCTCGGCGCCGCAACTTCCAGCCAGCGATTCCGCAAAGAAGCATAGGACGGTGAAGGTAACTGTCGGCTGGTCCAGGAGTTGAGGGTAGTTCCCACGGGCAGGAGCAGATTCGCATTCATTTTGTTGTTGACACGGGGCGGGTATCTGG
>Ga0209200_1001226_pt1 | contig 26525 bp, 35 predicted proteins | sample AD_UKC033_MetaG_FD_184406 | JGI IMG/M metagenome (GOLD analysis project Ga0209200, IMG submission 184406) | Active sludge microbial communities of municipal wastewater-treating anaerobic digesters from USA - AD_UKC033_MetaG (SPAdes) (version 2) | ecosystem: Engineered > Bioreactor > Anaerobic >... | reverse complement strand
CGATCCGGGAGGCGGCTCGTCGAAGTTGCCATAGACGATCTTGACCAAGGCGCGGCCCGATGACATATCGGGGTCGTGTGATGGGTCAAGTAATGGCGACACGTCGGCCTGCCTCGCATAGAGGTTGCCGACCGATTCATTACCCTCCGGCTCGTACTTGTCGGGCAGCCACAGCGTGGACCCGTCGAAATAGCCGAGCTTCTCCTTAATGAACGCCAGCCGGTCGGCCCAATCCACCAGGAACGTCCGCTCCACGCGGGCGCCATCGGGACCGAAATACTCACGCAGGTCGGTAATGAGTTCTTCGCCGTTCACCGGCATGACGGTCTAAGCTCCGAATGTTCCAACATCTTCCATGGCGCGCTCCAGCCGGTCTGTCTGGTCCACGATGGCCCGCCTGATTTGCTGCTGCGCGTCCAGTTGTTTTCTTTCGATGTCACCGCCCTTGCCGAGCGATTCAACGATGCGGCCCCATAGCTCCTGCCCAGCGCTCAGCGTGAAGCCCTTGGCTCGATCCGTCACGTCACCAACAATACCTCCCACCTCACCGAGAGCGTCCTTGAGACGAGCGAAGACCGTCGCGTCCATGCCCGCAGGCGCGGCCGACTCTCTCGCTGCCCGGGCGCTGGCAATGGCGTCCGCCCACTGGCCGCGGGCCTCCTCAAGGGCCTTTGCAGCCTCGGCGTCGGCGGCTTCACGTTCCTTCAGATGCTTCGATTCGGCCTGATCCCAACTGACGATGAACTTGCTGTTGACTTGGTCCAGCTTTTCGGCATGCGCTTCGGCGGCACCCTTCAGCGCATCAGCAAGCCATTGGTCGATTTTGGCAAACTCCTGCGCCTCACGGGCCTGCTGTTCTTCGACGGCCTTTGCGCCGATGGCGACGTTCCACCGGACTTCCATCTTCTTGGCCTCAGCCTGGGCCTCCAAGAGCTTCCGCGTAGTCCAGTCGACAGCCTGCTCTCTGGCCGTGCCAACACCCCAGTCGATGGTGATCTTGGCCTTGCTGAGCCATGACAGGAAATCGTGCCATACCTGTTGTAGGTCGGACACGCCCGTGATCCACACCTGCTTGAGTGACAACCAAAGTATTTTGCCCGCGAGCGCAATGTCTCCTGCCGCCATTGCGTCGCCGATGCCAGCGATAGAGGCGTCAGCGTCTTGCCGTAAGACCTTGAATCGTTCGCCGAGCCATTCAAGGGCCTTCGCCCCGGCGCCAGTAAAATACAATATCGCCGCAACAGAACCTCCAACGACCCCCAGCATGGCTGCTTTCAGCGTCAGGACCTTCTTGAGAATAGCCACGAGCAGAGTCAGGGACTTGCCAAACACAAAGGTAGCCGCCCCAGCCGCACCGACGGCCACGGCCGTCTTGAGGAGGCTGACGATGAGGCCCTTGTTCTCACGCAGCCAATCAGCGGATTTGACGGCCGCGGTCGTGAGCCATTCGGCGGCCCGCTGAAGCTCCGGCGCCAGGGCCGAACCGACCACGAAGGTCCCCTGCTTGATGGACCGCCATAGGGCCGCGAGTGTATCGTTGAGGACCTCCGCCGCCTCGGCGTCCTCCTTCGAGATCGTCAGGCCGAGCTTGCGGGCCTGGTCTTGCAGTGCATCGAGGCCCGCTGCGCCCTGTGCCAGCATCGGGATCAGGGCCGTGCCGGACCGGCCAAAGACCTCCATCGCCGCCGAAGCACGCTGTGTTGGGTCGGCAATCGCCGCCAGGCCGTCGGCAATGCGTCGGAACTGCTCTTCCGGCGACAGGCCCGCCAACTGTTCGGCCGTCAGACCGAACCGCGCCAGGCCCCGCTGCGCCGTCGATAGGCCCGCCTGCGCATCGGTGATCGTCCGCTGCATCCGGCGGATGCCGTTTTCGAGGGTCTCGACGTTCGTGCCGGACAACTCCGCGGCGAAGCCCAATTCCGATAGGTTCTCCACGGAGAAACCCGTCCGCCGGGCCATCTTGGCCACGGCGTCGCCCATGTTGGAGAACAGCTTCGCGGAACCCACAAGGGGCGTCAGCACGGCGGCACTGAGGCCCATCATCCACTTGCCCAGGGTCTGCATTGACCGGCCGAAGGCCATGACCTTGGCCTCGGCGGTTTTGAGACCCCGGACGAGCCTGGAGTCGTCGGCAAAGAGTTCTACGAACGCCCGCCCTGCCCGGATGCCTTTCGATGTTGCCATGCGTTACCTCGTTGACTCTCAAAGGCCGGCCGAAGGATCGACATATCCGTAATCATCACCGCCGCCGCCCGTCTCTCGGCCCGGACATATGGGTTGAAATCGTCCGGCTTGAACGCCCGCGTTTTCTTCGGGTCGCGGTTGACGTTGGCCAGTAGCGCCATGACCGCCGAGGTCTGCGACCATTCGAGCCGCCCACGGGCGTCTGCCATCGTCAGCAGTTCCCGCAGCGTCAGGGGTCCAGGGTCGATCCCGGCGATGCCGGCAAGCTCGTAGACGATTTCCCAAGGGCCGCGTCGAGCATCGTCTCGATGTCCATATGCTCGATGCGGGTCTCGATCCGCTGGATCGTCAGGTCGATCATCCGCCGCTGCGTCTGGACGGCCCTGGCCACTTCGCCGCGGCCGGCCTTGTGGAAAAAATCCACCAGCTCCTCATAGAAGGCCGTCTGCGCCGCCAGGATGGCCTCACCGCCCAAGGCCGAACCGAACTGCTCATCGGTCACGCCGGCAGCGTCGGCCTGGGGCTTGACGAGGCAGTAGAGCACGTCGCACAGAAGGATCACGTCCGTACCCAGCCGGGTCAGCAGCGGCGGCTCTCCCGCCGTCAGGTCCAGCAGGTTCACGCCCGCAAGGCCTTTGACCCGCTTGGCGGCGTCAATGGTCAACGAGATCGTCCACGTCTTGCCTGTACTATCGGTGAAGGTCTTCATGTCTACGATCCAGCCACCTCGACCCACTCATCGAACACGGCCAGCTTCGCGGTGACGCTGACGATAATCGCCTCCTCCAGCGGCTCGCTGCGGCTGAAGTTGGTGATCGAGAACGAGCCCTTGGGTCCCTGTGCGCCGGTGGTGGCCTTGGCCTGATCGAGGATGGCCAGTTCCACGGTCTCGTTGGCCAGCCAGGCGTCCTTGATGGCCTCGAAGCCCGCATCACCCGGCTTCCAGACCATCTCGAAGTCCACCGAGCACTCCCGCAGGGTCGGGGCCGTGCCCCGCCAGCCGCTGTTGGCGCGGGTCGTGATGTCGGCTTCGCCCGTGTTCATGTTGAGCGTCACGTCCCGGACGTTGCTGAGTTCGGTCATGGCCGACAGCTCCGCGCCCGCTGTGCCGTAGTACACCTTGGCCTGCATTCCCAGTAGAAAATCTGCCATTGCTATGCCTCCTATGGCTTGACGCTGCCTGCCCACATGGCCGGGAGCTTGGGTTTCTCTTTGTCGAAGGCCGGCCCCATGAAGGGCCTGGCGCGATAGATTGCATTCACACGCTTTCTGCCGGACGTTCGGATCCGCTGGCGGCCGCCATACTCCAAGGAATGAGCGCCATCTGACCGTCCGTTCAGTGGTTCCGGCCCGATGACGACGTTCTTGTGATCCGGGTCGTAGCCGAAATAGATCAGCTTCTTCAGAAGTCCTGTGTGACTGCTCGGCGGCTGACCGGGATTGCTTACAGCTTTGCGTCTGCGGATGCTGCTCTTGGCCGTCCGGCGAACGAATGCCCCGAACTTCGACAAGACCTGGCGTGCCCCTCGATCTACGGCCGACATTACGGCCTTGCGGTCGAAGAAGAATTGCTTGTAAGAAGCGAGCTTCTTCATCGCTGCACCATCCCCCGCAACGTGACCGTAATGACACTAGTGAAGACCCGCAGTTCGTCGAGGTGCTCCGGGGCATAGATCGGGTCGTTGGCCACGCTGACGACCGTGGCCCCGCCGAACGAGCCCGTGGACTGGATAAAGTCGGCGACCTCCTCGACAAGGCCCATCAGGGTGTCCGTGTCTTCGGCCTCGTCCTCAACGGAATCGAGCTTCTGCTGGACGCCGATGTCGATCTGCACGTCGTTCTGGATCAGGCCGCGTGTGGCCCCGGACAACTCCAGGGCCTTCGGCACGACCGTCACATGCAGGCTGGCCAAGTCCTTGAGTTCGTAGAGCGGCCGATACGCACGAACGGCGGCGAAGGCCATAGAGAAGCTCTCGCCGTTCAAGGCGGTTACGATACTGTCGGCGATGTCTATAATTCGTGCCATAGCCTCACGCCGCGATAATCAACGGCGATCGCCTCCTGAACATGCAGTAGGGGTCCATCGTCACCCGCCGGGCCTCGGCGTCCGTCAGGGCCCGGCCCCAGAACATGCAGTGCTCCGCGACCGCCGTCGGGCTCTGCGTCGATCCAAGGCCCCATCGCAACATAACGCCGGTCCCGGCCAGCGCGCTGCCCGGCGATAGGGAGTCCACCTGAACGCCATCGACGTAGAGCGACAGCACCGTCCCGTTAAAAGATGCCGCCACATCAAACCACCGGTCTATAGTGATCGTACCGAGCGTCCCGCTGGTGTAGTTGTTGGCCGCCGCGTCACGCATCGTGGCCCGCAGCGTGTTCGTGGCCGATGCACCATAGAGCGTCCAAGCGTAACCTGCGGCGACTTGATACGCCGGGCCGTAGCCATTCGCCCCGGCGACACTGGGCAACTGCCAGAACATCAATCGTGTGGCCCAACTGAATCCCGCGGCCGCGTTGCAGCGGGGCTCGTGGGTAGCGAACTGCACGTAGTCGTTATTGCCGCCGAACCGCAGGCCATAGCCGGCCTTGCCGCCCTGCCAGGTGATGTTGTTGTTCATCGTGCCCTGCCGCCCCTCAGCGCAGTCATAGACCACATTCCCGCCGCCCTCATTGAACAGCCAGGCGTTGAACAGGCCCCGGGCCAGGGGCTGTGAGAGATTCAAGTTGGTTCCGCGAATCGGCTTCATGGCGTTATAGAGGGCTCTTTCCGTATCGCCAGGGCCGGGCTTTGACCGTCACGACGATGGTGTCGGTCGAGCCGCTGCGTTTGCAGTACAGCCGGAAATGCGCCGCATCCCGGACGACGAAGCTGACCTGGTTGGGGTCGGAGGCCTTGTCGAGGCGAACCGCCGCCAGGGGTGTTACATCCCAGTTGCTCCCGTCGATGGACGCCTGGACCTGGACATCGAGGTGGTCGGTCGGCGTGGCCGGGAAGTCGGCCAGGACCGTCACGTGCGCCCCATCCCAGCCTTCGGCTGTCATATCGACCGCCAGAGACGCCGTGCCGGTCGTTATGTTGGCGGCATTGAGCAAGACAACCGCGCTGCCCCATTTCTTGTATGCAATTCCCATGAGTCTAGACCTCACATCGAAGCGTTAGGCGTAAACTGTCACTTGCCTGCGAACTTGATCATCATGCCCGCGAAGGTCAGGGCCGAGCCGGTCACGAAGCCCGACACAGTCAACACAAGCGAGACCCACGCTGGGACCCACCGCTGCATGAGTCGGCCGAAGTCGGTGTGCAGACCATTGATATGTTCCCATTGATCACGGTCGCTTTCTTCAAGGTGCTTGAGTCGATTGTCATGCACGGCGCAGTTCTCTGAGACCATCGCTGTTACCCTATCTCTTTGGTGTGAATCCTGAATGTCTGACGATGCGGGTCGCTGTAGCGCCACGGTCCTTCGCCGCCGATCCGCATGACCTCATAAACCTTCCCGTCGGCCTCGATCCGGTCCCCTACCGCCGGCTCTATGAACACCGCCGCCAGGTCCGCCGCTGAGATCAGGAAGTCCGGGGCATGGGCCACGATGATCACGCCGAACTCGTCCTGGACCTCGTAGGCCGTCTGGCCGAAAGTCGCATCGAGCGTCGCCTCCAGGGGCCCGCGGCTGTACGTGATGGGACTGGCGCAGTGCGCTTTACGCTGCCGCGTCAGCCAGGAACAGGCGCTGTGGAGCATATCGCCCATCGAGACCTACGCCCCATCGCCGGTTACAGGAGTCGGTGGTTCAGACGGACGCGGACCGTCGCGTCCGTCGCCCCGGCCGCCTTGACGGCCCGGCCCATTGCGGTCAAGTCCCCAGCCGTGACCGTGGCGTACCCATTGACCGGGTCCCAGTAAATGGGCGTGCCGACAGAGGCCACGTCGTTGGCCTTCTTGGTCACATCGAAGATGCCGTCCAGGGCCAGGGCCCCCAGCGTATTGGCCGCGATGTCCTTCTTGGCGATGCCAATCAGGGCGTTCTGCTCGATCACATCCCCGGCCGTTACCGCGCTGCCGGGCGTGTAGTCCATCGCGCGCCCCTCACTGATAAAGGTTGCTACTGCCATGTTCGTGTCCCTTCAGAATAGGAAACCATGTTTACTAATTGGTGTTGACTGTCCAGCCTCGGCTCACGAGCGTCGCCTTGTTTGCCAGGCCGCCGGCCGACGGCGCTGCATTCGTGCCGGCAAGGTCCAGGACTTTGCCGCCCGTCACGCCGCTGGCCACGCAATCGGCCAGGACGTTGTCCACCTGGGCCTGCGTCAGGGCGCAGTCGTCCAGGTCGATCTTCTCAAGGGCGCTGGTGAGGCCGGTAAAGGCCCCGCTGCTGCTGTCGTAATCGACGCCCGTCCCGTGTACATACAGCGTCTTGAGGACGCTCGGCAGTGTCCAGCCGCTGATGTCGCCGTAGGTGCCGTTGTTGTAGGACGTGAAGTACCATTGCGCAGTCCCCAACACGAACCCGCTGATGTCGCCCTCGACGCCCGGGGCACTGATCGACATGATCGTCATTGCGCTTGGGATCACCCAGTCGCTGACATCCACCTCAACCCCGGTGCCGCTCACGGATATGTAAATGAGCGTGCTCGGCAGCGTCCAGTGGTTGATGTCGCCGTAGACTTCCGAACTACTCAAATTGAAGGTGACGGCTGCCGGCGGGATGTTGGCCCACTGCCCGACGTCGCCGGTCAGGTTCGTGCCGTTGATCGTAAAGGTCGTGATCGTGTTCGGCAGCACCCAGTCAGTGATGTCGCCCTCGACGTTGGATGTCGTCAGGTTCAGCTCGATCATGCCGCTTGGGATGACCCACGCCGTCAAGTCGCCTTCGATAGACGTGTTTTGCAGATACAATTTCTGCATGGCAGCCGGCAGTGTCCAGCCGCCGACGCTGCCGCTGATGGACGTATTATTGAGATACAGCGTCGTCAGGCCGGCGGGCAACGTCCACCCGGCGACGCTGCCCGAAATGCTCGTGTAGTGAGCCGTCAGATAGGTCAGCGTGCTCGGCAGAACCCACCCGGCCACGCTGCCACTGAGCGACGTGTTGTTGATGGCGAGCGTGAGGAGGGTGCTCGGCAGGGTCCAGCCCGCGACGCTCCCGGTGAACGACGTGCTGTTGATGATCAGGTATTGCAGGGTTGCCGGCAGATTGAGGTCGGTCAGATCGGCCGCGACCTTGTCGGCGGCGAAGTCGATCCTCGTGACGGAATCCCATTGGGACGCCACAAAGATGATGGTCTGGCCTTCCGACAGGGCGATGTTCGCTTCTACGCCGCTGGTCAATGCCACAGGTTCGCCGCCCTCGATGGAGTAAGTGACGGTCCCTTTGGTGAAATCCCACCTCGGCGTGATCGTCGTTACCCCCGCTGCCCCGACCATTTCAATGGACCCCGACGGGTCTTCTTCCGGCTCGCTGGCGCAAAGCCATACCTCGACGGTCTCATCTGTCGCCGCGGCCGCCTTGGATGCTCGGCCGAGGACGGGGGCTTCGCCCTCGGTCCTCGTGGCATAGCTGTTGACCGTGTCCCAGTAGACGATCTGCCCGACCTCGAATTCGTCGTCGGGCTTCTTCGTCACCGCGAAGACACCGTCCAGGGCCAGCAGGCCGAGGCTTCCGGCCGCCGTATCGCGCAATGAGACGCCGATGATGCCGTCGGCATAAACCACGTCGCCAAAGGCCAACGACTCGGATGGCGTGTAATCCATCACCTGGCCGTCATGGATGAAGGTCGCTGCGGTCATAACTGTTGCCGTCCGTCTGTTGAGGGATCAGGGGTCTGGGGTCAGGGATTACGCCTCACCCTTGATCTTGACGCCCGCACGATACTCTTGCAGGGCCACGCCGAAGTCGAAGAAGCCGCGGAACTGGATGCCCAGGACGTTGAAGTCCGCATCCGCGCGCTCGACCGTCGGGGTCTGTTGGCCGTTGAGGAACGCGACCTCGATCACCGGCACGTCCGCCGGCTCAGCCAGCAGATACCAGGCCTTCGCCGAGTAGCCGGTGATATTGGCGTTCGACAGATACGTGGAATACTCCACCTCGAACTTGCCGGCGTGCGGGTTGCTCGTACCGAACTTCTTGGACGCCGTGGTGTCGCGGACCTCCAACGACTTCATCAGTTGTGTCGCCTCCACCAGCAGGGCCGGCGGAACCAGCAGGATTCGCGGGGCGACCGCCAGGGGCGCCCCATCCGGATCGGTCTGCTTGAGGAACAGTAGCTCCGCCGCCGTCAGGGCATCGACACCCAGGGCCGTCCCTGCGCCCTCGGCGTAGTTGCCCCGGTCGCTGGTAAAGAACGAGCCGTTGGCCAGGAACGCCGCCCAGAAGACCTTGTTGAGCTTCAGGGCGCCCCCACGTCCAATCCGGCGCGGCAGGGCCGTCAGGGCCCCCAGGTCGTCGTTGATCAGGTCCGTGCGTGTGACCACGAACATCTTGCCGTAGGTCTTGGCCTGGTTGGTGAAGCTGTCCTCGCCGATCTGCCCGTGCTTGAGTTCACCGGTCGGCCCGACCTCCTCGTACTCGAAGGCCCCGGTCAGCCGGTAGCTCGTGACCGTCTTGAAGTCGCGGACGTTGCGGACCGAGCAGATCCGCCGCCAGGTGCTCTCGACGCCCTCGAAGCCCTCCAGGAGGAACTTGTTGGCGATGTTCGACAGGATGCCCGGCAGCCGGAACGTGCTGAAGGCCGCCCGAAGCGTGCCGTCCATATCCGCCCGGAAGCTCCGCCCCTGGTAGCCGTTGGCCCAGGCCGCCTCCAACAGAAGCTCCTGGAGTCCGATGCCCCGGCGGAACCGCTTATCAGCCGCCTCCAGGGTCTGATCGGAGAAGCCGCAGCCCTCGGCCCTGATCCCACCGGCCATGCAGACGGCCGCCGCCAGGACCTCATCGGTCAGCTTCTGGTCGGGGATAATGGCGTTGGGGGCCTTCGGCCGCTCGGCCCGCATGACCTCCAACTCCGTCCGCGTCACGTCCCAGCCCTCGGCAATGGCCTTGGCCGCGATGTCCGGATGGTCCTGGCCGCAGACCTCACCGACCTTGACGATCCGCTCATGCTCGGCGGCCGCCTTGGCCCGAAGGTCTTTGACGAAATCGCCGGCGTCGGACGCCTCGATCTTCTCAGTCGGCTTGGCAGCCGCCGTCGGCGCAGGCGTCACCGGGTCGGCCGTTGCCGCAGCCCTGACCTGTCCTTCATCCTGGGGCGTTTCCTGTGCTTGCGATTCCGACTCTTGATTCTTTCCCTTCTTCATGGATGTCTCCTTCGATTTTGCGGCGACTTTGACCGATGTGTTTCGGTCCGCGCCAAGATCAACAAAGCTGATTTCGGCCAGGACCGCTTTTCGCGCGACATAGACCGGGCCCTTGAACTCTCGCCCGTTGACCAAGACACTCTGGTCTTCCGGGATGAACTCGCGTTGAAGCACGGATGCCAACATGCTGGCCTGCCACGGGAAGCCCTTCTTCGCCGATGAGACCACCTCTCTCGCCTGCTCGGTATCCCGCGACACTACGCCCTCGGCCATGAGCTTGCCGTCCTCGATGGCGATCCGTGTCGTGTGCCCGACACCCGCACTGGTATCGTGCTGGAATCGCACCGGCAGGGACTGCGATGGGATCGTGATACCCGCCAGATCGGCCACAACCGGATACTGCCAGTACGCCAGACGCATGGCGTCGCCGGTGTATGCCACCATGCGAAACGTCGGCAGCTTGCCCTCTCCGCCGCCGGCCGCCTCGATGGATAGTGCGCCCGGCTCGCTGAGAAGCTGCACCGACTGCTCGGCCGCCTCGATGACGCTGTCTGTCTCGGCATTACGCTGCACGGCTGTTCTCCTTGAGCTTGGGTCGGGCGTTCTCCTGCTCTTCGTCGTCGTCCCTGTTTTCGGTATCACTGCCGGGGGCGGTCTGTGCCGTACTCAGGCCAAGCTCCTTCATCAGGGACACCTCGGCCGCCCGCTGTCGGATCTCCACCTCCCAGTCCTTGCCCTGCCGGGCGTACTCGGCCGCCAGTGTGGTGGTATGATTGCCCAGCCGTGTCGCCTGTGCCGTCGCCTCTTTGGCAGGGTCCACGTGCTCGTGGCCATCCCAGAACCACGTATGGCCCATGTCCGCCAGGTCCGCGGCGTCCAGTCGAACACCGTAGACCAGCGCTGCCTCGGCCAGCCATGCCGCGAAGATACGGTCCAGAACGACCTGCTCGCAACGGGCCTGATCGACCCGGATGGCCTTGTAGTAGGTCTGATGATCGAGTCGGCCCGAGGAGTAGTTGTAGCCGCTCGAATTGCAGGCGACGATGTTGTACGGAAGATTCAGGCAGCGGCCTATCTCATTGAGAATTTCCCGCTTGCCCATGTCGTAAGTCGTCCCGGGTTGTTCGGCCTTGATCTGGGAAGGTTCCCAGCCTTCGGGCGTGAAGACCGCCATGTTCGGGGCGAACTCCATCTCCATCATTGGTTCGACTTCGGCCGCCTCACCGCCGGCCGGGGCGTTGGTCTTCATCAAGACCGCCAGATTCGCGGCGCTCTCGGCTGCTCCGATGACCGCCAGGGTGTATCGGCGAAGAAGGGCAAACAGCGGCAGGGCCGGTGTGATCTCGGGGATACCCCGATGCTGGCCCGGCCGGTCCGCACGGAACCAGTGGATCACGCTCTCGGCTTTGATCGTGCTGTACTCCTGGGAGGCGCCCGCCATGGCGCCACCGCCCGGATGGCGCTTGAGGACGTGGTATGCCTTCGGATTGCCGAACGGGTCGAAGGCGATGCCATCGACAGCATCCGGATCGAACGACAGGGTCGGCGTCGTCACCTGATCGGCCTCGATGAGCCTGACATCGAGCGTGATGTCATGGCCCAGGCCCCTATTGTCGAACAGCACCATGAACGACTCCCCATCCTGCGCCCGGGCCATCCGGGCCGTATGGAGCTTCTCGGCCAGCCTCACCGCCCGCGACCACGAGTCGAACGCATCCTCCAGGAGTGCGTTGACCGGGGGGTTATCCGTCAGTAGTTGCAGCCGTGGGCCGGTGCCGATGGTGTCGTTGGCCAGGGTCAGGACGATCCCCTTGGCGTAGCTGTTGTTCGCCACCTCGTAGCGGGCCCGGTTGCGGAGTGTCTGGCGGACATCGGCGGAGGCGGCCGCGTCGGCCGACAGGAAATCGGCGTTCGCCCAGTGCCGGCGGTTGTCGGGCGTGGTCTGCGCGGCGTCGAACTTGGCGCGAACGACCATCATCCGGCCGCCGTCGGCCTTGACCTTCGCTCGTTTTGTCCGCCGCCAGAATCCCATCGCTTACACCGTCCCTGGGGGTACGATCTTGACCCGCGTAAAGCCCTTGGTGAAATCCGTCCGCGCCTCGTTGGCCTTGAGGTACTTGTCCGCCGCGATCTGATCCTGGAGCGAGTGCTGAGACGTGCTGACACCGTCGGCCGCGGCCTGCTTCGGCCCTTCGGCGTTCTCTTTGATGTTGTCCTTGAGGTCCACTGTCATACTTGCAGGGGATGGAATCGAACCAACCGCGTCAGGCGTATGAAACCCGACAGCCCACCAGGGCTTCCCTGCAATGACCCGACCGAGGTCGGGAGCAACCCAGCCCCGCGCAAAAGAAAAGGCCACACGAGTACACGGCCCCGTGTGGCCCATTCCTTGTATCGCGGCGGGGATCAGCCGACGCGACGCGGTATTCAGTTGTTCACCGTGTGATTATCGGCACGGCGTATGGGATGCAAGTCATTTTTGCCGAGTTTTTGCCCGTGATCGGGAAAAAGTGCTACATATAGCACTTTCGCCGTGTTCACCCGTCAGATTTCGGCCCCCGTTCGTATGTCACCAGCCTCCGGCCGCAATATCGGCATTGGCGGTATCGGATGATCTTGCCCACAGTCCGCCTCGTGGTAACGACGTGTAATTCCGCACATCCGCATTTCGGACAGGTCACGCCCTTCGGCTCATCGTCCGGGGGCCATTTCTTGCGTCCGTCGATCATATCGTGCGTCTCCGCAGGTCTTCCTGAGTGTACCGTTTCCGCTGCCGACGCGCCGTATCGCCCTGGCCAGGGGCCTTGATGCCCACCATAGATGCGCCTACGGCACAGCCAACGAGGCAGTCGAACCAGTGGTTGTCTGGCCGTTGAGGTTTGATCCGCCATTCCTGAACCGTCCGGCCATGACCCTCAGTCACGGTATAGAACTCCGAGTCCGCCACGTGTTCGGCAAAGAGCCGGTGATATTCAGGGGCCGACCCAAACAGCGCCAGCGAGCCGCGGTCTCCTGGCGCTGTCGCCAGCCGGGCGTGGGTGAAGCTCTTCCAGAAGTTGGCGTCAAAGGCCACATGACGGAATTCGCTGGACTTCGAGACGTTCGGCACATACCAGTTGTGCCCGTGCACCTCACCGGGGCGTCGCTGATAGGCGATCATCGGCTTGTTCCCCGCCCGAAGGCCCATCCCTTTGCTCAGCAGCAAGGCGGCGCCCAGTTTGACGACCACGGCGTTGCAGACGCCCGGCAGATAGCCGCTGTCGATCAATAGCCGGTCCATGCGCAAGGCTGCCCCATCCGTGCGTTTCCATTGCCGGCCAAGCAGATCGGCGGCCAGCTTCTCCAAGCCCGCCTGGATCGATCCTTCCCGCCCGGCCCCCTTGAACACCGTGCCCAGCGTTCGTTTCGCATCCCGGAGAGTAAAATATAGCCGCTTCTGGTCGGGAAATGTGCCATAGTCGATGACGTAGCCGGTGAAATCGTCCTCCCAGGCGCAGACGCAGTAGAACAACAGGCTGTCGTGAACGTCAATGAAACCCGTGACCCGTGTGGCGGCCAGAGGCACTTGGCTGCGGGGGCGGCCCGTGACATGCTCCGCCACGTGATCCGGACTCAGCCGTCCATCGTCGAATTGCTCGGTCAACACCTCGTTCTGATACTCGGCGGCGAACGCCTCTTCGTCACGGAACTTGAGGTTCATCGCGTGCTGCAAGGCAGACACTTCGGTCTTGGGATCGTACCGCTGGGGCCAGGCCACGACCGACCCGGCGTCCATCGCCTTGCGGTTCTTGCGGTAGAACGCCGTCGCCGACTTGATCCCCCGGCCCTGCCGCAGCCCCTCGGCACGAAGCCTGGCATACTCCGACCAGAGCTTGTCCGCCTTCGGGAAGCTGTACACGAGCTTGGTGCATTCGCCCTGCCATTCCGGGTTCTTGGTGGTGTCCAGAATCTGATCAGCCAGGTCACCGGCGTAAATCTTGGTACAGGTCAGGACCGCCGCGATGCTCTCGCCAGGTCCGCCCATGCACAACACGTCGCCGTTGAGCAGTTGCAGCCGGTATCGGGTCTGCGACGGCGAACGAGCCGACTGGCGGGTCTGGGGATCGTCCAGCAATGCAAAGGATGGCCGCAGCGTTCGACCGTCCATCGTGGTATGTTGCTGGCCCCGCATGTTCGCGTCAAGACTGGTGACGGTGATAATCGCCCCGGAGGCCTCGTTGTCCGGGCCATCGACGGTCGGGAAGATGAGCTTGTCGGCCGCCCAGGTGCAATAGGTGGGCCTGCCGTCGATGTGCTGGCCGATCTGCTTGCGTGCGTTGTTCGCCAGCCGGTGCAACGGATAGATCGCCTTCGGGAAGTCCGCCAGCAGAAACTCGTTCTCCAAGCAGGCCTTGCGGATAGGAGAGAGCAACTCCACCGCCCGTTCCTGGGAACCACCGATCAGGCAGACGAACGGCCGATAGCCACCCAGCACCGCCCACAGCGCCGCCACACGCGCCAGGGTCGTCTTGCCCGAACCCCTGGGCATGGCATAGGCGAACTGCCCTCCCTCTTTCACGGCCCGTTCGATCTTGGCAATCACCTTCAGGTGATCTGCGGACCATGCGCGATAGAAGGCGTTGGCGAAATAGGTCTCGCAGAACAGACGCATATCCGCCCGGGCGCGCTCGCGGCGATCCATATCCGCGATGGTCGGTAAAGGGGCGATGTTCTGGCTGTCCCAGGTCCTCGCGTTCTTGCGGGCCAGGCTCGCCGCCTCTCGCGTCACGGCGCGGCTGGCTTGATGGACCTCCTGAACCAGCCAGCGGAGATAATCCACGAAGCGGATATGCTGGCCGTCATGCCAGCGCCAACCGGCCTGGTTCATCTGCCGATTGAGCTTGTTTCGGGTGATGCACTGCCCCAGTTGGGTCGAATTGAGCAGTTGAACCAGCTCATTGCGTGTCAGTCTGTTTGGGTCTACGGCCATCCGTGGCGTTGCCCTCTTGCTGATTGAGCCATGCCGCGTACAGAATTAGGTCGATTCGACCCTGTATCAGCGGCAGGCCTTGCCGAATATGCTCTTTGATGACGTCCGTCTTGACCTTAAGCAGATTGGCCGTCGCCGTCACCGAAAGCGTCTTATTGTCCTGTCTTGTGTCGGCCATACGCCTGTGTATGCGGTTTTCAGAGGAAAAAAACTGGCTTCCTGATTGTTCCCCACAAGGTAAGGAGCACTTCCCTTCTTGGAAGGACCCATTGCCCGGGCTCATAGTGGACCTTGATGGACATTCGGCACTTCAAACAGCCCCAGTTGACCCTTGACCTCGAACGGTTGGACGGGGCGAATGTCCGCCAAGAGCCAACAGTACTCATCGCTTGCGACTGAGCAACACGCTGCTATTACGTCACCATATCGCTCGTGTCTGCATCCGACAAGGCGAGCGATGCACAGTGCCTGGCCCACGATCTGTTTCGCCGGGTCGAGGTTGAAATATTGGCAGGCCGCCGTGTCCACGTGCCTGCTGGCACAGATGAGAATGTCGCCCCTGTAGGCGGTGCGCCAACTGCGGACTTCGATGGTCTTCCGGCCCGAGACAATCAAGCTGGCCCACGGTTGCCGAACTGAAAGTGCCTTCATCAGACTGTCTCCTAAAACGGCGTCACCCGGCGTGTATCCGTGCTGGTATACCGAACGCCGACAAGGTGCTTTGCGAGATCGTCCTTGACGTAGTATGCTACACCGTATGCCTCACACCGTGCGATGGCCTCGATGCCGAACGCCCGCCAGTCCACCGTCGATGTCCGGTGATTCAGCTTGCCGATCTTGAACAGGTCAACGACGTCATGCGTCGCGTCGATGACCGCCAGAGATTCCGCTGGGTCAATCACCGGTTCCAGTGAGACCCATGTCTCAATGTCCAGCACCTGGGCCTCCCGTATGGCCGCGATTCGCTCTTGCGGCGTCGCGGCGTTGGGTTCAAACTCTACGCTACGCAGTCGGTCGATGAACGTCATGGTCGTGGCGAACGCATCGCGGCGCCCGTAGAGGTCGAAGTCGGCCACTGCCCTCAGCCCCCCTTTCGTCAGTATCTGCCAGGGGATGTCGTGGTCTCGCAGCACCGTCAGGACTTGCCGCGTCAGACCGAACCGGTCGTTTGCCGCCTGATACGGGTCCGTCGAAAACGACAGGAGCACGCGCTTGTCCGTGCCTGCGAACGATGGCGCCTCTTTTCGCAGGGCCGCCACCACGCCACTGCGTGGCGATGCTACGGCAAACGGCTTGCCCCAGCGTTCCGCCATATCGCGGGCGTAGCAGTAGCTGCACCCGTGTTCGCAACCGTTGTAGTGATTCAGGGCCAGCAGGGAATACTCCAATGCCCGGCCCTTGGGTTCGTAGATAGTCTTCATGATGGTCGTTCTCCTGCGTTCATTGGCCGTGTGCAAGCATCCTGCCTGATTCCACCGCTTGCAGCATCGCCCGCATGTTGTTCTTGTTTTCCTCGGCCAGCGCGATGTATGCACTGAGAGGCTTGCCGTCGAGAGACTCTGCTTTCGCAATCCGCCGGCAGCGCATGGCGAATGCCCTGCCGACTTCGGGGCCGTCGCCAAGCTCGATCAGCGTGCACCGGCTCAGGAGCGGACCCGCGTCGATCTGCTCATCGAACAGGTTCTTCTGGCCGATCTTCGTCGTAGTGAAGACGAAACAGACGTGACGGGGCAGCCGCTCAAGAACGCCGAGCAGCCGCTGAATCATCCACTTGCGAAGCCCGTGCGCCTCATTGATGATGTAGGCCCGTCCGCCCCGGCCCATCCCGCACAGGTGCATATCCTCGACGATGCGGTCCAGCGTCTCCGAACTGAAGCCCCAGCCCGAATCGTACTCCTGAATCATAAACTCATCCGCCCCCATCGACGCGATGATCCGGGCCAGTGAGGTCTTGCCTATGCCGCTGGCCCCGCTGATCCAGAACGCCCGGGCGCCCCAGCCGCGGTTCAAGACCCGGCCGACCTGGGCAATCGCCTGCGGCTGACCCACGATGTCTTTGAGCGTTCGGGGTCGATATTTCTCGTAGAGGCTGCACCCCGGTATTTCACGCCGCCGACCGCCTGTCTTCTGTGCCTTCATGGTTCTGACTCCTAAATGTGTGCCGTTGTTAATTCTATAGTTACAAGGTACACAACAGCCAGCACTTTGGCAAGGGAAAAACCGCCGTTGACCAAAAAAAGGCCCTCCGTAAGCCGTTGAAATAGCAGTCGTTATGGCGCACCCTAATTTTTTATGCGAAAACACAGGTAATTCTTGCGCCCAGAGGCGTCCTGATAGAGCTTTATGTGCCCGATGCCCCGCAAGGCCAGGTAGTCTAGGAACTTGTCGATTCCGTGCCGACAGAATAGGCTGGGGATCGCGTCGATCATTGCCCGCGTGTATCCGAGCATGACCAATAGCCGCTTCGGCGGCATCCCGAACATGCTCTGAATCCACGTCACAAAGATGATCTTGCCCGCCATTCCGGGGCGTGTCAGCACCATCTCCACCTGCTCAAACGGGGCTCCATAGGCATCCAGGTCGATAACGTCGAATCGAGACAGGTCCATGCCTGCAATGAACTTCCGATTGTCGCCCATGAGGTATAGACCCCGCCGCTCGCGCTTCACGTCGATGCCAACCACGCCGAACTTCACGTCGGGCCGCCGGCCTGCAATCTCCCGCCAGAGCAGCCCGTTGCCGTGGTATGCGTCGAGAACGTGGATCGTCTCTTTGTCAGGTAGATTATCCAGACGCAACTGGACCTTCTCCGCGAAATGGCTATTGTCAGTTTGCACCTTGTTCGCACTCCACCAGTGGGTTCTCAATCAGGTCCAAGATCGCCGCTTCCACCTCAGCGAGCAACTCAGGCGGGAAACTGAGTAGAACGTGACATTTCTTGAACGGACGAAGCTCCCGTTCGGAATACATAAGCCTACCGCCTGCCGACCCCGATACCTCCAGTATACTGCCCCGTAGTTCATCCAGCCGCAGACTCACAAAGTCATCCGAACTGTCCAATCCACTGCGGAGTTGTTCAATGTGATCGCCGAGCATGGTGATGAACTCACCTTGCGTGTGCGGGTTATTGAGTGACAGGTTCAACAGCCGTTCATCGTGGTCGCTCAAGTCAACGACAACGCAGGTACACTCGAACTCCGCCCCGCGCAACCGCAACAGGGCCCTGTGTCGCTGATGCCCACCAACGATCACATTGCGGCCATCGCGGACGTTGACCACAATGGGCTCAACGCATCCGAACTTCGACAACGAATGAGCCAGCCCTTCAAGGGCCTCATCCGAGATCGTCCGCGGATTGTAGCGGGAAGGGGTCAACTGACCCAGTTGGAACTGCCCAAATCTCGCGGGCGGCACGGGCCCGGCCGTCGCTTTTCTGTTTCGTCTTGCCATTATCCTATCCTTCGTTTTGATTCAACCATTCCACAATCACGTCACCATGACAGGATTTGGGTGCGCACCAACAACCGAGCTTCTTGCCTCGTAGGGACAACACGGCACGCCGGAACTCACGGTCACGAACAATACGGGCATAGAACCACACCCGATACCGGGCTATCACCAAATCCCGGTCGGATTCTGAGTGCATTTTGAACGGGTTTCCAAACAGCGTCCGCCGGTCAATCCGCACCACGTCTGAATCGTGGCAGGTTCGCAAATTGACGACGATGGTTGCGCTTGCCATTACTCGCACTCCTAATCACAAAGTCCTTTCTGCCCGCCTGCGGCGCACGGCTCGTGTCCGTTTGCCGTAACTGCCGTCGGCGATTGCGGGCATAGTAGCGGGTTTGAGCCGGGCCTGAACTCCCGGCATTCCTTTGGCCGCCGCTCGTAAATCGGGCATAGGTTCGCACAGGTCAGCAATGGACATCCTACCATACTCCATCGACCCCTGCCCTTCGGGCGAACGTGTGGTAACAATTCCGGCGCACGCCGTAGGTCCGCCAGGGTTATTTCGATAATCGACTCGCGGCAACAGTGACCACAACGTGTACATTCAACGGGTGAGGTCATCGGTAATCCTCCCATGCGACGCTCCGAAATATGGCCTTATGATTCACCCACCGGGCGAATCGCCGCTCATAGGGGTCGTTCCGGTGGTATGGCATCACGAACGGGTCAATCCCCATGCCCGCCAGTTCCTGCACACGCCACAGGTCCTCGGCGGCCGTAGAGTCATAGCCAATCAGCACATAGCACATCAGCTTGTGCTGCGGCCAGTCGGCAGCCAGTCGGCGGATGTCCTCTCGCAGGTCTACGTGTGGATCATCCCACGCACACCGCAACCGCTTGGCCCAGCGGAGCCGCTTGAGCGCCCGGGCGTGCTCCGGCCGGTAGAGCCGCACGTCAATCCCGTTTTGGAAATCCACCGGCTGGCCCCAGGCCACGAGCCGCTCTATGGCCTCCGGCCACGCCTCGCACGCGAAGAAGTTGTCGTCCATGACCCAGACCACCTCGCCCCTCGGATTCAAGGGTTTCGGCGTCACTGGGTGGATCGGTCCATCTTTCCACCACACGCAACAAAACGAGCACTGGCGGATGCAGCCGCGTGAAAACCACACCAGTGATGCGTGACAACGTGGATAGATGCTGTAGTCGTACTCGCACGCCTCGTAGGCCAACCCCAGCCGCGAAGATACGTCATAGCCCGTGCCGCCACATATCGCACGGGCCGGGACATCTCGCTTATCGGTAAAAGTGAACAGGGACGAACAATAGATGTCATCGAACGCGCGGTCCTCGATGGGTAGCCACCAGTCCACGGTGTCGCCCCGCCGCTTGTGGTACGCACTAATCTGCATGTAGGCCGCGTTGACAATTCGCGGCTCAATCGGAATTAGACCAACTCGCAGGCTCATCGCTCCTCCTGGCGCTCCTGCGGCCACTGCCGCACGGCCCAGGCGGGCCATTGGGGATGGGCCGGGTCCTTGACCACATTGCCATCGATGTTGAGACCCTTCAAGAACACGGGGACGCCCTGCTGTTTCGCCGACGCCGCCAGTTCCTCGGCCCAGGCCAGGTCCATTGGCCGGCGGCCGGGCCCGGTTTCGCAGCCGATTATGACCCAGTCGATGCCATGGAGGTACACGGCGTCGATAGGCTGTAAGAGGGGCTCGAACGAGACCCACCGCAAGGCGGCCTTGACGTGGCGTAATTGTCCAATCCGCTTCAATCGGCTGCTGTCCTCAACGGAAACCCCGACCCACAGATTCTGCGGGAAACCCTTGGGGTACACCTCCCCTTGATGCTCACGATACGTGTTGCCCGCTACCATGCCGTACATTTCGCACAGCTTAGACGCAGTGACAGCGTGGATTCGCGCAGCCTTGATTTCGTCAGATGTCATTGTGTTTCCTCGACGTATTCGACTTCTATTGGGCCCGCAACATGATCCGCAAGTAGCGGAATGAGCCAGCGGAGGTTAGACAAGCAGGCTGCCGGCAGACCGCCGGTTGGGAACAGTCCGGCTGGTTCCCGCCGCGTGCCCAGCACTTCTCGCAGTTTACCGTGGCTCTCGCGTGCAACAAATATATACACCGTGCCCGGCGCGTTCAGCATAGTGATTCGATGTCCCCAGCGGCTCGCGGGTATCTGCAACCCCGTTTCCTCCTCGCACTCCCGAACCATTGCATCGACGGGCGATTCACCCAGCTTGATCTTTCCTCCGACGCCGTTATATCTGCCCCGCTGCCAAGCCGGACGGCTTTTGCGTATCAGCAGCACGTATTGGTGTTGCGGTGAAAACACGAATCCGAGAACCATCACGTCTTTCTGGTCTGTAGCCATCCTGTGTCTCCTGATCGCCGAGCGCCAGGGCAACCGCCGATGATTCGACCGTAAGTCCGCTTCTGCGCGTGGTCGGCCATTATGCGTCGTGTGGGCCTCGGTAGGGGCCGAATCAGCAACGGGCTGGGGATTATGCCATTGATACGCCGTGGGGGCCAATAGAGCACCAGCCAGCCGTATTCGCCGTATGGACCCAACCTCACCCAGCCGACCCGGGCGCCGTGCGCAAAGGCCAAGTGTATGTCGGACGGCATTAAGCGGACGTGCCCGCGGGCTCTCACAGGCCCGCCTTCGCCGCCGCAATCTGCCAGGCGAACGCGGCCACGGCGCGAACGAATTCGTCCCGACTCCTGGCCGCCGCCGCGGTACTGGTGTTCAGGGAAACGCCGATTGACTTCAGTTCGGCGCTCCGCTGCCGGCGTTTGTCGCCGGGCGTCACGTTGTAGCACAGGCGAAACGCCGCCAGGTAGTTGCCAGCGTACATCGAGGCAAAGAAGGCGTCGATCTGATCGGCCCCGGCCGCGAGCAGTCGGACAGCCATGTCCCGCGCCAATTGTTGCTGCTGCGGTGGGAGTTGTGCGATGAGGTCTGAGAGAGTCTTCACTGTGGGTCTCCTGAATGATTGTCCGCATCATCCGCCAATTCTGCGTTCCATTCGGCGATGGGCAGGTCTGGGGCGGACAGCCAAACCCGACCACAGCCCCAGCACACCCAGCGGTCAGCGTAGATATTCCACGTCACGCTGCCACATGAGCATTTCAGCAATTCGTAACTCGGCATTGCGGTTCACTCCATCGGAATCTCGGCGTTGGTATGCAGCAGCCACCGCAGCCACCAGTGGGTCTCGATGAGCCCGCTGCGGCACGTCTCGGGGTCCACCGGGCAGTCCCGGTAATCCGCCTCGGCGATGGCAATGACCTCGGCGACCGTCACGCGGGCCTGTGCCGACAAATGCGCATGGTCCGGGTCGTAAACGGTCAGAAGGACCGCGATGGAGTCCCGGAGTTCCTGGGCCACGGCGTTCGGGTCGCTCCCCAGCAGGGCCGTGCGGGCCTCAATCTCGGCAGTCTGGACCTCCGCAGCCAGCAGATCAGGAATGCGAACGTCGCGGGTACAACCTGTGGCCCCAAACAGGAGGACGGCCAGAATCAACATCGCCGGGGCGACCTTGCGGGCCTGGACGATCTTGCGAATGATAGCGGCCACGCGCTCCTCGCCCATCGCCCAGAGCAGCGACCGGACTCGCTCATCCCGCGCCACTGACGCAGCTACGTTTAGTGCCCTCTTGCGTGCCGTCTGTCGCTCCACCTTCGTGAGCTTGCCGTCCGCTGCGGACGCCTTGACGCCCCGCACGTAGTTCTCCCACGCCTCTTCGACGCCGGATTCAAGGCACGCGATAGCCTCGTCACGGACCTCCTTGGCCTGCATGTTCGCCGTCAGACGCCGCAGGGCCCAGGCCCCAAGCAGGCCCACCAGGGCGCCGGCAGCCGCCAGCAAATCCAACAGACCCGGCAGCATCCACTGGGCGAAAGTCTGGGGCGGCTCGGCCCGTGCATTGGGATCGGCCCCAAACAGCGGGCAGGCCAGCAGTACAACCACAACCAACATCATGTACAGCGGTGTTTTCATGTTCGATTCCTTTCGACTCGATTGTGTGGCCCTGTGGGCGGCGGCCCAGGCCCCCGGCGTTAGCCGCCGCCGCCCCCGTTCGTCAATCGCCGGGTGCTCGAAATGGGGTCATTTCGGTCAGTTACCAGCGTCATCCGCGTCGCCCTCGATCTCCGGCACATTCGTGTCACGCAGGGCCGTCGCCAGAATCTTGCATGCCTCCAACGCGGCCTCCGTGTCACCGTCGTCGCCCCGGCTGTCCAGGTCGCGGTAGCGCGCGCTATTGGTGAGCAGCTTGTCCTCGGCCTCCGTCACTGTCGCTCGCCCGTACTGATCGACAAGGTCCTTGCGCCACTTGGCCGGGCTGTCTGGCGTATCCGCATCACCGCCTCCGTCAAAGGTGAAGCTCATTTGCTTCTCGGCCTCCGACAGGGCACGTTCCTCGATGACCTCGCCGGTGTCGTCGCGTGTCACTGTAGCGGTCAGCGTGTCGTAGTCCAGTGTGAGTGTGCACGCGACCTGACGGATTTCCTCGCCCTTTTCGACCCTGTCCACGAGTTCGTTGCGCTCCGCGACCATGCGGTCAATCTGCGCCTTGTAACTGCTCGCTACCGACTTGCGGTCGTCCTCGGTCCTCTGCAATTCGGCACACTTCTCCGCCAGTTTGCGGCCGGCGGCGATACGCTCCCGGTCAGTCAAGGCGCACCTGAGAGGTCGCGTCTCATGTGTCGTCTTGGTGGCCTGTCTCGGTTCGGGCGGCGTCTCGCTGGACTCCATTGTCATGTCCGCCTGTTGCTGCTGCGTTTTACGCTTCGCCATACCATTGCTCCTGTCATTGCAGTGTGATTGTGATCGTCGTGCGGGGCCGATCCCCGTAGCGTTTGTGAGCTACCAACTCCCAAATCTGGCAATCGTCCTGCCAGTAAATGCCCGTGAGAGCATCCTCCACCAGCTTCACCAGGTTCGACGTGTCGGCTCGGTGTCCCGTGTGCCGATTATCAGCGTGCTGCGGTTTGACCGATCCCTGTCGGTCTCCCGCCCGGAAATGACTCTGCGGCCGCGCAAACCAGAACTCGACCCATAGGGACACCGGGCCGTCATGGGGCGTGGCCGGCGCGTGTGAGGCGGCCTGGACAGCCAGCGATTCTTTGGCCGTCACGTTCTTCGCCGGGTCGTAGGCGGTGACGTGCTTGCCACGACGCGCGAAACGAGGACGCCGAAGGACCTGTGGTTGACCGGGGATCGTGAAGCGGATGGTTTTCATTCCTCGGCCCTCCCACTGGGGCGGTAGTATCCCTGCTCTTTCATCGCGGCGACGAACACGGCCAGGTGGTTGCAGCCTTTCTGCGCCATGATCTTCTCCGCCTGCCGCTCCACGTCCGCAACTGCGTCGGCCCCGAGCCGCCCGACCTGCCGCTCGATGTCGGCCACGACGGTGGCGTCGGCCCGACCCTTCATGGCCGAGCCGAGAATCGCCCGCAGGCGTGGACAGCCGAAATGGACGAGACGAGACGAGGACGAATCACGCGCAGCGTCCGAATCTGGCTCGCGGGTTCCTGGGGCCTCTCGCGGGTTCTCGCGGATACCCGCGAGCCTTTCGTTTGTATTGTGTTTCGTTTCGTTTCGTTTCGTTCTTGAAGCGTCGCGGGTTGGCGCGGGTTCTCGCGGGTTCTCGCGGGTTCTCGCGGGTTTGTCACTCGTTTTTGGGCATTCTGTGGCCGCCAAACAGACCTCGTCCTCTACGAAAATCCAGCGTATTTCGCTTAAAATGCGGATTGCGGCCTCAACGACGCTGGGGTCAAATCCAGCCAATTCCGCAAACTCTCGCGGGTTGGCGCTGGTTCCCGCGTCATTCCGCACGAACCCGCGAGAACCCGCGAGACCGGCCCCGGCAAACTCCAACAACTTACAAAACACACCGAATGTGGTAGCTGGATCAAGCCCCGCGTCTCGGCTCAATCGCATCATTCTGCGCCAACCCGGACCCCACTTGTCGGCTTTCACCGGCAAGCGAATGTAGTCCAGTGCCGCCTTACGTGGGATGCCGCCGCTCGTCAGGGGCCGACCATCATTCGACACCTCGTAGCGTTCCGCCCATTCTGTTATACCAATGCGCTGCATTGCGTCACGCCCCTCCTTCTGGCCATCGCGTAGATGCGCCTCATGCGCCGCAACCAGGCGATGGCGTCGTCGAATGTCATGCCGTTCGTCAGTGGTTCCGGGTCGTTCGACCAACACACGTAATACCAGCCGTCGGCGGATAGAATGTATAGCACGGGCCTTTGTCCTGTCATTTCCCGACCTCTAGCATGATGTCCCGCACGCGGCCATCGACCACATCGAACACGTCCAGCCATGCCGGTATTGCGTCAGCGTCGGGGACGCCGGGACGTGACGCGAACACAAAGACATTGCCGAGGCGACACTCCTGCACGGCGTCGAAAAAGGCGTTGGCATTGTCACCCACGAGCACCTCGAAGCCGTCGAGCGCGGCAAAGCCAATATCGGCCACGTCCGCCAGGGCCAGACCCATCACGCACCCGGCGCGGTATCGTTCGGACTCACTGGCCCACTCGATGGGGATGTCCCGCAGCGTGATGTCGCCATTGTCGGCCCACCGCAGGCCGTCCATGCCCCACGCCGTGAGCAGGTTGTGGTTGATGGGCAATTGCCGTCCGCCGGCGGCGATGGCCGCCTTCACCGGGCCGCCGTCTTTCAGTGCCGCGTCGATGCGATCACACTCAACAATCAGGGCCTCATTCTGTTCGGCCTTCGCCCGCTTCTCCGTGTCGGCGGCACATGCCACCTTGTAGGCGCGGTATGCCTGAATCTGCGCCTGTGCGGCCGTGTGTCGGGCCTGCACGTCGTCCAGGTCCAGCGTCCCGGCGGTGGCGGCCGGCGTCGCGGCCTTGAGCATCTCCAATTCGCGTTGGGCGATGTCGATGTCCCGGTTAAGGCGTGCGTTGCCGGCATCGATGTCGCGGTAATGCGATAGAGCGGCCTGGTATTGCGTCAGCGTGGCGGCCATGTCGTCGCGGCGGTCCTCCATCGTCTTGCGTGTCTTGAGTCCGCCACAGACGGGGCACTCGCATTTGGCCCCGTCAGCCAAGGCCACAATCCGCTTGAGAATCTCCATGTATACGGCATTCTGGCCGAGCGATTCGGCCGTCACGTCGCCGGCCAGCGTCGGCAGCGGCCGGATGCGTTCCCGCAGCGTGGTGATGGTTTTCTCAAGCTCCGCGATGCGGGCCGCGTTGCGTTCAGCGGCCTTGGCCTTCTCGGCGGCGGCCCCGGCCTCGGCGGTCTGCGCCGCGAAGGCCTTGACGGCCGTCTCATCCACGGTCACGTCGTAGTTGTCCGGCAGGCCGAAGTCATGGAGCACCGGCGGGCGGCTCGGCACATCCTTGACCTCGCGCTTCAGGTCCCGGCGGATTCTAACAACCTCCGCTCGTAGGGCGTCCACGTCGCAGACATCCACCCCGCTGCCCTTGATCTCGGCGCGGATACGATCAGGGACGTTGCCGACGTGTTCGGCAATGGCCTCCTGGACCAGGCTGCGCATCCCGCCGCCGAGCACGTCGGACAGTACCTTGCCGCGGTCCCGTGGCGGCAGCGCGATGAACGCGCCCGGGTTCATGGCGTAGTAGAGCGCCGGCCGCTCATCGGTCCCCGCACTCACGTTTTTGGCCGTGCGGGTGATGGTCGAAATCTCCGTGTCGCCGTCGGCCTCGAATGACAGGGACACGCTGTAAGGCCCCGCGGAGCCGGTGCGCTCCAGTTGCCCTGCCTCGTTGAATTTCCGCATGGCCCGGCACTTGCCGGTCAGCGCGAACAGGACCGCGTCGCGGACACTGCTCTTTCCCTGGTTGTTGCGGCCGACGAACAGCGTCACAGGCCGCGTGAAGGCGATGTCGATGTCCCGCAGGCCAAGAAAGTCCTTCGCGGCCAGTCGTGTAATCCGTCGTCTCATGGGTTTGCCCTTAAAAGTACTTGTCGTGTCGAGTCCGGTCCCGGCGCGATCTGAATCAAAACAGGTTACTCCTCTTGCCCGCGCCGCCAGCCTCAGCCAACTGCTTGGAGGCGGCCTCACGTCTGCGCTCAAAGTCCGGGTCCGCGGGCTCGTCTGGCATACCCAGGGCGTCATCGGCGTCAGACGGTGCGGGCGTCGCCGGTTTCGCGTCCAGCTTGGCCGCGGCCTTCGCCGCCTCTTTCGCGGGGTCTGGTGGCGCTGGAAATGCGGTATCCAGTTCGACCTCTCCATCGTGGACGGCCGTCCCTAGGCCGATGAGAAGGGTCACGTCATCGACGGTGATGTCCTCGGTGCTCCGTCGGCCCAGGCGGTGGAGTACGCGGGCCTCATCGACGCCCATCTTCGCCAGTCGCCTGAGTACCTCCGCCCGGCGATTACTCAGGCTTTTGGCGCTGCCCGTGGCCACGGCCTTGACCTGATCGAACGCCGGCTTGATATACGCCGCCGGGACTACCTTGAAGATCGCGTTGCGCAGAGCGATCGAACAGGCGGCGTTGGCGGTCACGGCGATCATATCGTCCTTGAAGCGATTGCCCCGTTTGTCAGTGATCCGCCGCCGGACCCGGACCCGCACGGCAACGTTCCGTTCGAGGTCGCGG
>Ga0209200_1001221_pt1 | contig 26584 bp, 23 predicted proteins | sample AD_UKC033_MetaG_FD_184406 | JGI IMG/M metagenome (GOLD analysis project Ga0209200, IMG submission 184406) | Active sludge microbial communities of municipal wastewater-treating anaerobic digesters from USA - AD_UKC033_MetaG (SPAdes) (version 2) | ecosystem: Engineered > Bioreactor > Anaerobic >... | reverse complement strand
GAAGTGCCAAGGTCACTGGTGGGCCTCCTGGACTTCAAATCCAGTGTGGGGCGCTAGAACCGTCCCGGGTGGGTTCGATTCCCATGCACTTCCGCCAAAAACGTAATAAAATCAAATACATTTTTTGGCGCATTAACGGAACATGGCCGGAACATGACTCCTCTAACCTAAAAAGGAGGAGTTATGAAAAAAGTGATGATTTATGTTGTTGCGTTTTTGTGTTTTTTTGTTGGAGCGTGTAACGATGATATCGTAGTGCCCGCCGATCTTCACACCCGACTAAAATTAAACTTCACCAACGGTCTGACAGATAGCTCTATTTACAGCAATAAAGTTGTTGCTGTAAATGGCGTGGCGGTTACTGCTGGCGTGGCCGTGTTCACTGGCGGCTGGTTAAATGTGCAGGACTCGCCCCTACTCGATTTGTCCGATAAAAACTTTACAATAAAATTTCGTTTGCATCCATCTTCTACCAGCATACGCGGCATAATCGGCAAATTTGTCGATCGGGATAATTACTGGATGATCTATGCGGACGGTCCGGCGAAAACTATTAACTTTGAGGCGAAAGAGCGCGGCGTGACGATAGCTCAGTATGCTTTCCAAGTGCCCTACCAAACTGGAAGATGGCGTAGTTATAGCCTGAGCCGGGAAAAAGAAAATCTTTACATGGTTTGCGAAAATAAACGCTGCGAGCCGATTGTCGCCGTGCCGATATATTCTACCGCGATCCCTAATTTTTTAACGGCTGCCGGGCAATACCCAATCGGCATAGGCAGGCCTGCGGGTATCCCTATTACGGCCGCAGGCGTCCGGCCGTGGGCAGGTATGATGGACGAAATTTGTATTATTGTGTTTTAAATTTAATTAGGCCGGGACCGGTATTCCCGGCCTGAAATACATTAACTAATTTTAATATCACAAGGAGGCAGACATGGTTAAAGGTCAAAACTTCAACCGCCCGGATCCGGGCAGTAAAATTAAAGTGCAACCAATCAAAACAGCAAAGGATATCGAAACAATCAAAAAACTGCTCAAGGATAATCCGCTGCACATGGCAATTTTCACCCTGGGGATCAACACAAATCTTCGGGCATCCGATTTATTGAGCATCAAAGTCAGTCAGGTCCGCGGCCTGAAACCGATGAGCGAAATTGATATCACCGAGCGCAAAACCGGCAAATCCAGAAAAATAAATCTCAATAAAAAATGCGTGGACGCGATCAACGAGTTACTGGCATCCAGGACATACCAGGAAGATGATTATTTGTTCATCGGCCAACGGGGCCGCTTAACCGTGCCCTATCTTAACAATTTGGTAAAATCATGGTGCGCCGAAATCAATCCCAAAGGCAACTATGGCAGCCATACGCTGCGCAAAACATTCGGCCACATTCAGCATGTTAATTTCGGCGTGCCGTTACCCGAATTAATGATTTGCTACAATCACGCGACGCAAAAACAAACGCTGGACTATCTCTGCATCCAGCCGAATGAGATCAGAAAGGTTTATGCAAATGAAATCTAAAACGGCAGCAATCAAGACAAGGCCGGCGCCGAGATCGCGCCGCCAATGGCAAAATAAGCAGTCAAAAATAGCGAGGGAATGATAAAATGACCAAAACACCAATAAAATCTGCAGAAGACACTGTGCAAATACTTATACGCGCCGTGCCTAAAAGCATTCACAACGAATTTAAAGCCGTCTGCGTGATGAGAAACACAACAATCCGCGCCCGACTCATCGAATTAATGAAAGCCGACGCTTGGCAGCAGCAGCGCAATTAAAATTAAAGATCGCCATCTGGCCAATCCTGGGCCGGATGGCGATACCTTTTTTGCCCTCTTTTGGGGCATACCCTAATCCCCATTAAAAATCTGTCTCAAAATCTGTCCGGTTATCCAAAAACTTATTTTTCTCCGCACCCGCGGTCCCATTTATTTTGTTCGTGAGTATAAAAATACGCGTTTTTTTTCGCAATACGCGTTTTTTGGGCTCTATTAATTATATATAAATATACATTTTCCTTCCATCGCGCGGGCGCGTGCGGTTTAGACTAGTATAGGTATAGAGTGAATAATAAATTAATTAATAATAGGGAAAAACCTGTAAAACCTGTCTGAATGAATAAAATGACGATGGGTAGGCGAATTGTTAAAAGTTTTTATTCACCAGGATCATCCTGATTTTATATTTTCCTGACAATATTCATTTCCACAACATCCTCATTCAGCGGTTTTTATCCGGAATTGCCGGGGGCTGGGGGCTTCTGCGGGAAAGTATAATGATATTTGGTGTTTAGCGTATTGAATAGTTTTTGAAGCGGATTGCGCCGAAAAGAATGAAACGATCCGGTGAAACTGATTAAATTTTGATGTTATTATGATAAATAGTTAATGAGATAAGGCGAGAGGATTAATCGCGCCAATGGGAAAAATAACATAATGTATTGAGATTATTAATCATTTATTGTTTTTATACTCTTTAACTTTTAGGGAATAGTTAATGAGTTTGGTGATTAAAAATCGCAAATTTATAATTCGCTATTGCTGGCCATAACTTTTTTTCTCCGGCTGGCGCGGGCAGCCGTTGTTTTTCACCGCTCTAACCGCCGCGCTACACACTCACCACACAACCAACACCCCGAAAACAAAAACCCGGAGACTTGGGACTCCCTCCCCCACTCAATGACTTTGCTTGCGCGAAATTTTGATTTTTAAAACTTCTTAATCATCAAAAATAATTTGGGGGCACGGGAAACGCTTCAATTTGCCCTGAGAGAAACGATCTCTTCAAAACGTCACCTAACTTAAGTGAAATGATTTTTGACTTCTAATGGGTAATTTTTCGCGTTAAACAAGAAAAATATTTTTTCGTCTGACTCTGTAAAAATATTTTTTGCCGAAGAAAAATACGTGTCAAGTTTTATTTCCACGCGCTGCGGACAAATACGGACAGTTTTGAAAAGTAGTTTTCACCCCCACCATTAAAATTCCAAAACTCGTGTTATAGTTATATCATGAAATGCGAACTTCTTCGCTTGTGCGCACCACACTCACCAAAGAGATAGGTGCACCTGATTTGATATTAGCATTCATTGTAATCAAAAATAATCCCGTCTGTATTTATCCCAAAGTTTTTTACGATTGACACGTCTGAAAGCGGGGGCTATACTGCACATCAATTCAAACAGCCAAGCATAGAGAATCTTTACTGGAAACAGTTAGAAATAATATTTCAAAACTTGAGTTCATTGAGTGTTATCTTGACACTAAATGGAAAAGCATGACTATAGCAGGAAAAACAGCGAGAATTAAAAACTGTTTTCAAAACGACTGTTCCAGAGAAAATACCGCAAAAAGTTGTTTCCAATGATGACGAAGAAATAACATTTCCCAAAATCAGGGGGAGCGGCAAATTATGGTCAAAGATCAGCATTATAGATATCCAAGAGTAAACAGGGCACATTTCAAACCAAATTTTGTAAAAAAAGACCGTGACGATCAGATTGATTTAGGTTGGGCGGAAGGAGTATTTTCGGATGGTAGACCGTTTAGGCTCGAGGTATGGGCGGCAACATACGTCAGATATTATACCTACTACTTTTCGATAGTTGATATTGAATACTATTCACCAAGTGATTTAAAAAAATATCTTGTATCAGAGAATGTAATTGAATTTGATGATGAAAAATATTTGGCCTCGGGGTTTACAGGTATAAACGTTAGCGCCCGAAAAGTAGCGGATGATTCGGGTAATGATATTTGGGAAGTTACAATTATTGTAGATGATGATGACGGGCCATATGTGCATAATAAGATATTAATTTGTGGATACAGAAAAGAATAATGACGCTAAGCTGATGTTTTATTTTATACGTAAGCTTACCTGACCGGGTAATCCAGATCGTGATGAAAATATTGAAAATAAAAAGTCCATCGGACATCAAATGGAGAGGGGTGGCAAAATAATATCATAATTTAAACGCTGTAATATAATTTTAAATAATTATGAAATACATCGCACACATTGCCGAAGACGGCCGGATACATACCCTTGAAGAACATTTAACTCGGACAGCAAAATTAGCCGGCGCATTTGCTTTCGAATTTGATTCAAAAGAGTGGGGTTATCTCTGTGGCCTATGGCATGACCTTGGAAAATATTCTGAGCCATTTCAAACTATGATCAAAGTCGCTCATGGGATGATTGATGATACAACTAATCTTGCTTATAAAGTAAATCACTCAACTGCAGGGGCGTTATGGGCAATAGAAAACTTTGGCCCTCTTGGTCGGATTTTTTCCTACCCGATTGCTGGGCATCATGCGGGCTTAGCGGATTGGCTGGCGGATGAAACGGGCAACGCTGCTTTGTCTGTTCGACTTAAAGACAACAAACTACTTGAGATAGCTAAAAAAGAAAATATTCCTGCAGAAATATCAGAACAAGCTATACCCAAGAATAAACCGCCGCCAGGCGCTGATCCCGCCTTTTGGATTCGGATGCTGTTTTCCTGTCTGGTCGATGCAGACTTTTTGGATACAGAATCTTTCTTTGACCCTGATAAAGAAAAGTTACGAGGTAATTATCCATCGACTGGAGAACTTCTGCGGACTTTTACCGATTTCATGTCTAAGAAAATATCAGAAGTAAAAAGCACACATGTAAATCGCTTAAGAGCAGCTATTTTGGAGAATTGTATCAAAAAAGCGCAGGATAAACCCGGTATTTATACTCTTACAGTTCCTACGGGCGGTGGAAAAACGCTCTCTTCCATGGCTTTTGCTCTTCATCATGCGGTTGCGCACAAGAAAAGACGGATAATTTACGTAATTCCTTATATTAGTATTATCGAACAAACCGCGGACCAATTTCGCAAAATATTTGGTGATGACGTCATTGAACACCACGCCAACCTTGAAGTAGAAGAGGAAGACGAGATGGCCACAAAAATGCGGCTTGCCTGCGAGAACTGGGATGCGCCAATCATTGTTACGACTGCTGTTCAATTTTTTGAATCGCTTTTTGCCAGTCGCACAAGCCGATGCAGAAAATTACATAACATCGTCAATGCGGTTGTCATTCTTGACGAAGTGCAATTACTGCCGCCGGAATTCCTGAATCCGATTCTTCGGGTATTGGAAGAATTGGACAAACATTACGGCGTAACATTGCTTTTAACGACCGCCACACAACCTGCATTCACCCCACAGCCGACATTTAAATTTGCTGGGCTCAAAGACACGCGTGAAATTATGCCGTCGCCAGAGCAGTTGCACAACGAACTGAAACGTGTCCGAGTTGAACTTTTAAAGCCGCTCAACGAAGTCGTTCAATGGGAGGAATTAAGCGAGCGTTTAAAACAACACCCGTCTGTTTTGTGCGTTGTCAATCGCCGCGACGATTGCCGAAAGCTCTGGAAATTAATGCCGGAGGACACATTTCATCTGTCTGCATTAATGTGCGGTGCGCACCGCTCTAATGTCATAGCTGAAATTAAGAAAAGGTTACTAAATAAAATGCCAACACGCGTGATCAGCACGCAGCTTGTGGAGGCTGGCGTAGATTTAGATTTTCCGGTTGTTTATCGGGCGTTGTGCGGTTTGGATTCCATTGCCCAGGCAGCCGGTCGCTGTAATCGCGAAGGTCTTTTAAAAGAAGGTAAAGTGTTTGTGTTTAGACCGCCTACTGAGGCGCCTATTGGTCATTTGCGTCAAGCGGCGGGAATTGGCAAAAGACTTCTAGAAAGTGATGCCAGTGATCTTATTGCGCCTGAACAATTTACAAAATATTTTCAAGAACTCTATTGGCTGCAGGGTGAAAGGCTCGATCAACATGGCATTCTGGATGATCTCAAAGATGGCGAGCTGCGTTTTAGTTATCGGACGGCGGCGAGAAAATTTAAGATGATTGACGATACAAAACAAATGCCTGTCTTTGTTGCCTACGGTGACGGAGCGCAGCTTATAGAAGAACTGTCAAAGAGGACGCCCGACAGGAATCAAATGAGAAAACTTCAGCGTTTTATAGTGAATTTGCCACGTTATCTTCATGATAAATTGGTTACCGAAGGTTCCATCCGTTTAATCCATCCGGGCATTTATGTTCAAGGGCATAGCGCTCTGTATAACGAAAAAACCGGGTTTTGCGCGGATCGTTCGATGGTTTATCAGCCGGACGATCTCATTGTATAAATATTCACGAAAGGAGGTCACATGAATGACAAGAAAATGAGAAGCAAGACGTTTTTCCTGAAGGTCTGGGGCGACAATGCCTGCTTCACAAGGCCGGAGATGAAAGTGGAGCGCGTTTCCTATGATGTCATGACACCGTCTGCTGCGCGCGGCGTTCTGGAAGCCATTCTCTGGAAACCGGCCATTGCGTGGCATGTCGAAAGAATTGATGTGCTCAATCCCATTTTGTGGGAATCGGTGCGCCGCAATGAGGTGGGTGCACGTATGTCGCCGCGCAGCGTCGGGATTTTCATCGAAGATCAACGCCAGCAAAGAGCCGGATTGTTTCTTCGCAACGTCGCCTACGTTATCCACGCCCACTTTACAATGACGGAAAAGACGGGTGCGGAAGACAATATCAACAAGTTTCAGGAAATGTTTACGCGCCGCGTTCAAAAAGGCCGGTGTTTCAACCGGCCCTATCTGGGATGCCGGGAATTTTCCGCGCACTTTGAATTGCTGCCCGATGAGGCTTCATTGCCGGAAACCATTCCCGATACGCGCGATTTGGGCTGGATGCTCTATGATATTTGCCACGATGCATCACTGGATAATGGCAACCACATCCACACGTGCACGGAGGAATGTCATCCATCCTTTTTCCGCGCCCATTTGGTCGAAGGCGTCATCAATTTGGCTAAGGCGGAGGTGCGGTCATGATACTACAGGCACTTACGAAATACTACGATCGGATTGCCAGCGGTGGAGGAAATATTGCTGCTGAAGGATTTCAGAAAAAACCGATTCCCTTTATAGTAGTTTTGAATCAAAAAGGCCAATTTATTGATATTCAGGATACGCGAAGCAGTGAAGGTAAAAAAAAGACGGCAAGAGAATTTACGGTGCCTAAAGCGGTAAAAAAAACAAATGGAATCGCAGCAAACTTGCTTTGGGATGTTCCGGTTTATATGTTTGGCAGACAAAAACCTGATGCTAAAAAGATCCAATAAAGCAAGAAGAAAAAGCCCGCGACCAACGAAAAGCCTTCATTGAACGCATCGAGAACACATTCCCACAAGAAAACCGTGATGGCGGCATCTCGGCCGTTTTAACCTTTTTGAAGGCGGCTAACTTTGCTGCTGTATTCAAACACCCTTACTGGGCGGAAATCGAAAAAAATGGAGACTTGTTGAGCTTTCAGTTGCAGGATGACGTTTGTCTTGTCTGTGAAAAACCAACGGTTGTCGAGTTATTGCAAAAAAGACAAAGCGGTGAAGATAACCCCCAAAATATTTGTCTCGTCAGGGGCATCAACGATGTGCCGGTTAGACTTCATACAGCAATAAAAGGCGTGTGGGGCGCTCAAACTTCCGGTGCAAACATTGTATCTTTTAATCTCGAAGCATTTGAATCGTTTGGTAAAAAGCAAGGCTTTAATGCGCCTGTCGGAAGCAAGGCGGAGTTTGCGTACACAACGGCTTTAAATATGCTTTTGAAAAAAGGATCCCCGCAGCGTATGCAGGTTGGCGATGCGTCAACGGTCTTCTGGGCGGAAAAAGAACATAAATTGGAATCTGTCTTTGCCGATCTTTTTGACACATCAGTGAAAGACGATCAAACGCAGGACGCCAAAGCGTTGATTGCCGCTTTTCGGGCGCCGCAAATCGGCGTCAAACCGGAACTCGACCCGCAAACCAGGTTTTATGTTTTGGGGCTTGCACCCAATGCCGCGCGCATTGCCGTACGTTTTTGGTATGAAGGAACGGTGCAGCAGGTCGTGGATAATATTAATCAGCACTTTGAAGACTGCGAGATTGTTCACGGCCCCAAGCAGCCTTCGACGCTTTCACTGTTTCGCTTGCTTAAATCTACAGCGGTTCAAGGTGACTCCAAAAATATTCAACCAAACATCGCTGGCGATATGATGCGCTCAATTCTAAATGGTACGCCTTATCCAAAGTCGCTTTTGTCTTCAGTCATTAATAGAACAAAGGCGGAACAATCAAGAAAAGATCAAAATGGCAAATCGATGCAAAATGTAAGTTATCCGCGCGTCTCTTTAATAAAAGCGATCTTAGTGCGTGATACTAAATACTATCAACGTAATCAAAAGGAGGTCGGAATGTCACTGGATAAAACGAATATTAATATCGGTTATCGGCTCGGACGGTTGTTTGCTGTTCTAGAAAAGGTGCAGGAGGAAGCAAATCCCGGCATTAATGCGACGATTCGCGATCGGTTTTACGGCGCGGCGTCCAGCACTCCGGTGGCCGTCTTCGCGCTTTTGATGAAACTCAAAAATCATCATCTGGCCAAGCTGGAAAATCGCGGACGCGCCGTCAGCTTCGAAAAATTGATCAGCGAAATCATATCTGAAATAAACGGATTCACGCCTCATTTGAGCCTAGCGGATCAGGGGCGTTTCGCGGTCGGCTATTATCACCAGCGCCAGGACTTTTTTACCAAAAAAGAAAACAGCAACTAAAAATAATATTCTGAAAGGAGACAGAACATGAATAATGCGATTCAAAACAGATATGACTTCGTTTTATTGTTTGACGTAAAAGACGGAAATCCCAACGGTGATCCCGATGCCGGTAACCTGCCCAGAATTGATCCGGAGACCGGTCACGGCCTAGTCACGGATGTTTGCATCAAAAGAAAAGTGAGAAACTACACACAATTACTTAAGAACGGGGTTAAGGGATACGATATTTATGTTAAAGAAAAAGCTGTTCTTGGTCGTGCCCATGTAGAGGCATTCAAGGAACTTGGTATTCAGCTTGGTGAAGAATATAAGGTGCATACAACCAAAGAGGTCTATGACGGTCTTGAAGAGTTAGGCTACCCGCCGGGTATTACCATTGATGGTGACGAAGACACAGACGCTTATACCCTGACTGTAGCGTCAGATGCTGATAAGAAGGAGATTAAAGAATGGTTAAAAGAGAATAAACCGGCTAAGGTAATCAAAGATGCAATTAACGAAGCCTTAAAGCAAGCAAAGACAAGAAAACCATCGGCTGAGGAAGTTGAACAAGGCAGGGAAAAAATGTGTGAGAAATTTTATGATATAAGAACTTTTGGGGGGGTTCTGTCTCTCAAATCTGCACCCAACTGCGGTCAGGTGCGCGGTCCTATTCAAATTACTTTCTCCCGCAGTGTTGATCAAATCGTGCCATTGGAACACAGCATAACCAGAATGGCTGTGGCGACCGAAGCAGAAGCAGAGAAGCAATCCGGTGATAATAGGACGATGGGCAGAAAATTCACCGTGCCTTATGCGCTTTATCGTTGTCACGGCTTTATTTCGGCGCCATTGGCTAGTCAAACGAGTTTTGGCGAAGACGACCTTAATCTTTTTTGGGAAGCTCTGTGTAATATGTTTGAGCATGACCATTCCGCTGCACGAGGACAGATGGCAACCAGAAAATTAATTATCTTTAAACATGATTCATCGATGGGCAATGCTCCGGCGCACAAACTTTTTGATCTTGTTGAAGTAAAGCGGAAGAACGGCAACGATAAACCTGCACGGGATTTCAATGATTATGAAGTTTCCTTTGATCCCACCAAGGTGCCGGAAAGTGTAAAAGCAGAAGTAAAAGTTTAAAGTGTATTGAATACGATGAGTTACCTTGAAGACGATCTTATTCAGTTATCAGCTTTGCAGCATTATGCCTTTTGTCCGAGGCAATGCGCCTTGATTCATGTGGAGCAGGTCTGGTCTGAAAATCTACTGACCGTGCAAGGCCGCATTATGCACGAGCATGTGCATGAGGAAGGGAACGAGTCGCGCGGGGATTTGTGCATTGAGCGCGGCGTGGCGTTGAGATCGTTGCAACTTGGTCTGATCGGAAAGGCGGATGTGATTGAATATCACCGGCGGGCAGACGGTTCCTGGCAGGTTTTCCCCGTTGAATACAAAAGAGGTAAACCCAAGCCCGACAACAGTGATAAAGTCCAGCTCTGTGCGCAGGCAATGTGTCTGGAAGAAATGCTTAACGTTCATATTCCGGCAGGTGCGCTTTTCTATGGCAAAACCAGAAGGCGTCTTGATGTTGATTTTGATGAGGCGTTACGGAGAGAGACGCAAGATGTGGCGCAGAAAGCACATGAGTTAATTGAATCTGGGCAAACGTCGAAGCCGGTTTATGCAAAGCGTTGTGAAAGTTGTTCTTTGATTACTGAATGTATGCCTAAAACGATTCAGAAGAAACGATCGGTCGAAAGTTATTTAAAGCGAATATTGGATGAAATATGAAGAAACTTCTTAATACTTTGTACGTGACGACGCAGGGTGCATACCTCGCCAAGGAAGGCGAAACCGTAGTGGTCAAAGTCGATCAGGAAATTCGTTTGCGTCTGCCGATTCATACAATCGGCGGCATTGTTTGCTTCGGCAATGTATCATGCAGCCCCTTTCTGATGGGCTTTTGTGGTGAAAACGGCGTTGGCATAAGTTTCTTGTCCGAATATGGTCGGTTTCTGGCACGAGTGCAGGGACCGGTATCCGGAAATGTATTATTGAGACGTAAGCAATATCGTCTTGCTGATGACCAGGAATACTCCGCACAAATGGCGAAGTATTTCGTTACCGGTAAAATTGCCAATTGCCGGACGATATTACAACGTGTGCTTAGAGATCATTCAAATAAAATGACCGATGATGCTTTAAGTCGCAGCATTGCCGAATTGAGCAGTTCACTGAAGTCGCTGGAATTGAATCAATCGCTTGATTCTATTCGCGGTTTGGAAGGCGATGCGGCGCATACTTATTTTGGTGTCTTTGATAATTTGATTATCGCGCAAAAAGAAAACTTTACCTTCCAGGAACGCAATCGCCGGCCGCCGCTGGATAATGTAAATTGTCTTTTATCTTTTCTTTATACGCTGTTGGTCCACGATTGCCGTTCCGCGCTGGAGGCGGTTGGGCTTGATCCGGCTGTTGGTTTTCTGCATCGAGACAGGCCGGGCAGGCCCAGTCTGGCCCTGGATTTGATGGAAGAGTTTCGTCCGTTTCTTGCTGATCGCCTTGCGCTTTCTTTGATTAATCTGCGCCAGGTGCAGGATAAAGGCTTCACTCAGACGGAGGCAGGTGTAGTGACGATGAACGATGAAACAAGAAAAACCTTGATTGTGGCGTATCAGGAAAGAAAGCAGGAAGAAATTTATCATCCTTTCCTGGACGAAAAAGTTAACATTGGTTTGTTGTTCCATGTGCAGGCCATGCTTCTCGCGCGATGTTTGCGCGGTGATCTGGATGGTTATCCGCCGTTTATCTGGAAATAAGGGGTGACGCCATGCTAGTTTTAGTCAGTTATGATGTAGCGATGAATGATGAGCGCGGCCCTAAACGTCTGCGACGGGTTGCCAAGACCTGTCAAAACTACGGTCAGCGGGTGCAATATTCTGTTTTTGAATGTATCGTTGATCCGGCGCAATGGACGGCTTTGAGGGAACAATTGATTAAAGAAATTAATCAGGAGGAAGACAGCCTGCGTTTCTATTTTTTAGGATCTAACTGGCGCAGACGTGTGGAACACGTTGGCGCGAAGAAAACGATTGATCAGGAAGGGCCGTTGATTGTCTAATGAATTGGTCATTTTTAATGGTCGATGATTTTTTATGTGCCAATAAAAAAGTTTCGCGAACCACAAGCTGACAATGATTTTTAATGAGGTTCGCGAATTGTTTAACTTGTCGAAATAATATTTTATTTCGCAGAATGCTCTTTGAAAATTGAATAAAGAAAATATTAAAAGGTGTGTTTCGCGGAAGATGAGAATTAGAGCTAATATTTGTAATTAGTTAGAAGTAAATAGTCGCGCCTCACGCGGGCGCGTGGATTGAAACGGGTTTTCGCCCCCTGCTCGATCTTGTAACGCAGGTCGCGCCTCACGCGGGCGCGTGGATTGAAACAAAATGCCGCTGATGTAGCTCAGCGCCTCCTGATGTCGCGCCTCACGCGGGCGCGTGGATTGAAACTGTATCGGCACGCCGGGATAATCGGCGTTGGAGCGGTCGCGCCTCACGCGGGCGCGTGGATTGAAACCGAAACCCGGTAAGGATTCTCCCCGCGTATTTTATGTCGCGCCTCACGCGGGCGCGTGGATTGAAACGATTTAGGGGGGGGTTGATTTTTCTGCCCGTAAGGTCGCGCCTCACGCGGGCGCGTGGATTGAAACCGTCCGTGGCGTGAAGATAGAAAAGCTGGCCGCGGTCGCGCCTCACGCGGGCGCGTGGATTGAAACCTTTATCCGGATTAATCTCAAAGCCCACGTTTTGTCGCGCCTCACGCGGGCGCGTGGATTGAAACCATGCGCCGCCTTATTGAAAAAGCTAAGTGTCGAAGTCGCGCCTCACGCGGGCGCGTGGATTGAAACTAAACCACGTGGAAACAGCATTGCGCGGGCTTTCGGTCGCGCCTCACGCGGGCGCGTGGATTGAAACCAATTCCTCGCCGACCATGACGGAAAAGCTCAGCGTCGCGCCTCACGCGGGCGCGTGGATTGAAACTACGCGCGCCAGCTACCGGGAACTGCTGGATTACGTCGCGCCTCACGCGGGCGCGTGGATTGAAACCGTATGACCCGAAAATCCGCGCGGACCTGCGCAGCGTCGCGCCTCACGCGGGCGCGTGGATTGAAACGCCATTATAATATGTCCTCAAAGTGCGGCATGTCGTGTCGCGCCTCACGCGGGCGCGTGGATTGAAACATCGAGAAAAAAGGAACGCCGCTGGAAATCAAAGTCGCGCCTCACGCGGGCGCGTGGATTGAAACTGGGCAAGGTCGGCCAGCGTATTGCCGAGCGCGGTGTCGCGCCTCACGCGGGCGCGTGGATTGAAACAAATGGATGCTCGGCAAACTCGAAGAACGAATGGACGTCGCGCCTCACGCGGGCGCGTGGATTGAAACACCTGCCACAGCAGAAAAAAGCCATCGAGCGCGCCGTCGCGCCTCACGCGGGCGCGTGGATTGAAACATCCAATACTTCTTGCGCGCTTGCTTTAATGCCGTCGCGCCTCACGCGGGCGCGTGGATTGAAACACAACGGGCGCGGAAATAACAATAATCAAGGAGGGTCGCGCCTCACGCGGGCGCGTGGATTGAAACTTACATATCGCTTTGCGGCAAGCGCGAACATCGCGGTCGCGCCTCACGCGGGCGCGTGGATTGAAACCCGTTTCATTACCGCCGTGCTGGCCAATCTGCGTCGCGCCTCACGCGGGCGCGTGGATTGAAACTGGAGATGCTGCGCAACGTCAACGAGCGTTACGCCGTCGCGCCTCACGCGGGCGCGTGGATTGAAACTTGCAGGAGCTTGTGGACCTGACGGGATTTCGCGTCGCGCCTCACGCGGGCGCGTGGATTGAAACCGGGCAAGACCTACACCGTGATCAACGGATCAGGGTCGCGCCTCACGCGGGCGCGTGGATTGAAACTTGTTGGGGGCGGCGTGTTGGTGTTGGGAAACGGTCGCGCCTCACGCGGGCGCGTGGATTGAAACGGCATCCTTCAGTATTTTTAAAGCGTCTTTTAGGTCGCGCCTCACGCGGGCGCGTGGATTGAAACGCGCGCGCAGGAAGACGTCCTGCGGGAAAAGGAGTCGCGCCTCACGCGGGCGCGTGGATTGAAACCGAATACCGGCGCGTACCGCGAAGTGGAATTTAGTCGCGCCTCACGCGGGCGCGTGGATTGAAACATGGACAACGCCAACTGCTCCGACGCGACAGCGTCGCGCCTCACGCGGGCGCGTGGATTGAAACCTTGCCGGTGAGCTCGTCTTTGTTGTCCTCCGTGCGTCGCGCCTCACGCGGGCGCGTGGATTGAAACTGCATACCCAGCCTGGGCACCGGCGTATTTCTCGTCGCGCCTCACGCGGGCGCGTGGATTGAAACCTTTCCCCCCCCCTGCTACGGCGGACATTCCCTGTCGCGCCTCACGCGGGCGCGTGGATTGAAACTTTGACCAGTTTTTCGGAATCGCCCATATTGGCGTCGCGCCTCACGCGGGCGCGTGGATTGAAACTATGCTACCGGCGAACGCGCGGCAGACGGCTCGGCGTCGCGCCTCACGCGGGCGCGTGGATTGAAACCCTCTTGAGGGGGTTGCTCACTTACCCCTATGTCGTCGCGCCTCACGCGGGCGCGTGGATTGAAACCATCTGGCCATTACCCATAAAGGAGCGCTGGAATGTCGCGCCTCACGCGGGCGCGTGGATTGAAACGTCGGAGTGGTTGATAATCAGGCGATAAGTGCCGTGTCGCGCCTCACGCGGGCGCGTGGATTGAAACAACTGGCCGCTGTTTGTCGCCAGCACGTAATCCGTCGCGCCTCACGCGGGCGCGTGGATTGAAACGCTCAATAAAATCGTGACGCGCCGCAACGCCCCCCCCTCGTCCAATTTCTGAAAAACTCGCGCGTGACTGCGCCGCCGGTTTCAGGCCAACGACACCTAGAGATTTTGAGCACCCTCTATGGTATTAAACTTTGTTTATACTAATTTGGGTTCATCCGGTTAATGCGTACTTCCTGAAAGAGCGCGCCTGCAATTCTCCCTGTTCATACAACCTTTTAATCGGTATCCCTTAATTGATTGTAATCAAGAATGTCAATTTCCCGCCATTCATGCTATATTTTAAACAAATATAATCACGTGCTCTCATAATAGCTTCAGAGTATGAAAGACAGTCTTGCAGCATACGGTTATATTTTTTATGGTTCATAATTATTATCACGACAAGACAGGGGAGCAATATGACCGACCATTCAAGGGCCATTCAAGAGCTTACCGCAGAATACGATGCACTGAAGAAGCGAATCCATGAGCTGGAAGCTATGGAAGTGGACCGCAAGCAGGACGAAGAATCTCTCCGCAGGTCGAAGGAGAAATATCGCCTGCTTTACAGCAGCATGCGGGACGGTTTTGTTTATCTGGACATGGACGGCACATTCATGGAATGCAATCCGGCCTTTGAAGAAATGATCGGCTACAAGCTACAGGAGCTCAAAAACCTCACCTTTACGGACATCACGCCGGAGAAATGGCAGGCATACGACGAGGAGGCCGTCAGGAGATTGCGCCAGACGGGTGACTCCGAAGCAGGTCAAAAGGAATTCCGGCGAAAGAACGGCGTCATCTTTCCCGTTGAGATCCGGGCGACCCTGCTTCGGGACGATGACGGAAAACCGTCCGGGTTCGGGGCCATTGTGCGGGACATAACCGAGCGAATGCAGGCGGAGGTAGCGTTGAGAAAAAGCGAAGAACGATACCGCCTCATTGCTGAAAACACAGCAGATACAATCGCCATATTTGACCTAAACCTCAAGCCTACATATATTAGCCATTCAATACTAAATCTGCGTGGCTACACCGTTCGAGAAGCGATGAAACAGACGTGGAATGAAATTCTAACCCCCGATTCTCTGGAACGTGCAACCAAGATGTTTGCCGATCAAATGGCCCTGGAATCAAGCGGAACCGCCGATCCAGCTAGAAGTACTTATCTTGAGCTTGAGGAGAATTGTAAAGATGGGTCTACTATTTGGGTGGAGCATGCGGCATCATTTTTAAGGGACAGCAATCTCAAACCGACCGGAATTTTGACGGTAACGAGGAACATCACCGCGCGCAAGCTCGCAGAGATGGAACTTCAAAAAACCCTTGAAAGGCTTAGAAAGTCTATCGCTGTGACGATCCAGGTGATGGTATCGGCGATTGAGGTCAGGGATCCCTATACAGCCGGTCATCAGATGAGAGTTGCAGACCTTGCCAGGTCTATCGCCACAGAGATGGGATTAAACAAGGATAAAATAGAGGGAATCCGAATGGCAGGTTCGATTCATGACATCGGGAAATTAGCGATTCCCTCGGAAATACTGGCCAAGCCCACAAAACTGACAGACCTTGAATTTTCTTTAATCAAAGAACACTCTCAAAGCGGATATGAGATGTTGAAAAATGTGGAATCTCCCTGGCCCCTGGCAGAAATTCTTTATCAACACCATGAACGAATGAATGGATCCGGTTATCCAAGAAAACTGAAAGGGGAAGAAATTATTATAGAAGCCCGCATCATCGCCGTGGCCGATGTTGTTGAAGCCATGGCTTCTCATCGTCCGTATCGCCCAGGGTTAGGTCTTGATGCCGCCCTTGAAGAGATTGAGAAAAATAAGGGTATTGCTTATGACAATGATGTCGTTGATGCGTGCCTGAGATTATTCCGGGAGAAAGGGTATCAGCTTACATAAAATGGAGAAACCCATCCCATAGAAATAACATGATTACAAAAGGTAATCCGTCATTCTACCGACTGCCTAATACTGTGGATTGGTAGGTGCTATACGTACGATGTTCTTCCTGAAACGTTGAAAATACAACTCTAATAATATTTCAAACCTTTCAAATTGATCTTTCCCCGAAAAAGTGGACACGCTACTAAGTTACACACGCTCTCCGTTCAAACTCGGCGGGCGAGCAATAATTCAATGCCGAGTGTCTTCTAACACAATTATAAAATACTTCAATATATTCAAATATGCCCCCACAAGCCTCCTGCCTGGTCCGATATTTCTCAAAATAAACAAGTTCCGTCTTTAAGGTATGGAAAAACGATTCCATCACGGCATTGTCGTAACAATTTCCTGAAGAACTCATGCTCTGAACAAAACCGTATTGCTCCATAAGATCCCGAAAAGCATAACTGGTATATTGCGTTCCACGATCTGAATGGAACAAAACGCCAGCTTTGGGTTTTCTCTGCATGATTGCTTTGCGCAAGGCATCCGCAATAACCTCATGGCTCAATCTGTCATCCATTGACCATCCAATAATTTTACGGTTAAAAACATCCAGGATCGCCGCCAGATATACCCAACCCTCTCTTGTCCAAATATAGGTAATGTCCGAAACCCAAACCTTATTGGCCACGTCTGCCGAAAATCTCTGATTTAGAAGATTATCTGCCACCAAAAAGTCATGCTTGGATTTCTTGGTAGCCTTGAATCTCCTCTTCGTCTTTGCCTTAATCCAATGACTCTTCATTAGACGAGCAACGCGATTCTTTCCACAAGGAATCCCTTTAGCCCTTAATTCCGCTGTCACCCGAGGGCTGCCATAAACCCCGCGGCCCCTTGCGTAAGCATCACGAATATGCACCAGCAAACGATCATTCTCTATCTGGCCTTCACTCTTTTTATGCTTTTCCCATAAATAATAACCGCTCCTGGAAACCCCTAATACCTGGCACATCTTCTTCACCGCAAATTCGGAACGGTGATTCTCTATGAACTGATACTTCACTTTGGGTGTTTGGAGAAGATGGCCAAGGCTTTTTTTAAGATCTCCTTCTCCTCCTTTAAATCCTCATTCTCACGCTGTAAACGGCGAATCTCTTCCTCTGGTGGCTTCAAATGACCTTTACCGGGAAAAGCATGTTCCATATCTGCCCGATATTTACGGCGCCACTGATGCAGCAAGTTCGGATGAATATCCAAATCCCTGGCAATATCTCCTAGAGATCGCTTCCCCTCGTTTACCAACCGTATGGCTTCATGCTTGAACTCCCGATCAAAATACCGCTTATCCTTCCCCATAACCATGACACACCTCCACCTTATTTTCTCTTAACTGAAACTCTTCAGCGTGTCCAATAAATCGGGGGAAGTGCACGCCTAATCTTTGGGATGCCTTATTATGTCATGTTTGACATGATCAAGTAATTTCTGTATAAATCTTTGCTTGAAAAGAGTTTCTCGATAACACGTAAAAAACAATGGAAGAAAATTGTAATCGTGATGAAGATATCCATGAATCAGAAAAGGTTAAGTCATGTTGCACCATATACCAGATGCCGATATTGATCGTTTCATCGCAGTAATTGTGCCGTATGCCATCTCAATTTAACCAAAATACGAGTTGTGAAATGAAAATTTAAAAATGGTGAAAATAATTCCAACTGAAAGCAGCAAACCGCAATCACTCCGGGTGTTAATGGTTGAGGATTCGGAAGACGATGCTCTGCTTATGATCCGTGAGCTGAAAAAAGGCGGTTACAAACCGGTGTATGAACGTGTGGAAACCGCCGCCGCCATGAAAAAGGCCCTTCAGGAGAATCCATGGGACATCATTCTTTGCGATTATAGACTGCCGCAATTCAGTGCTCCTTTAGCCATTGCCATGCTCAAGGAAATAGACATCGACATTCCTCTCATCATTGTATCGGGCGCGATAGACGAAGAAACAGCCTTAGAGAGCATGCGTTTAGGCGCTCAAGATTACATCATGAAGGGGAAACTATCGCGTCTTTGTTCGGCCATAGCCAAAGAATTAAAAGATGCAGAGGTCAGAGTCCAACGCAATCGGGCGATAGACGACTTGCGGGAGAATGAAATTAAATACCGGGTCCTTTTTGAATCTGCCGGTGACGCCATTTTCATGATGGATAAAGATATACTTATTGACTGTAATCAAAAAACTCTTGGGATGTTTGGCTGTACCAGAGAACAGATCATCGGACAAACACCTTACCGATTCTCGCCGGACGTTCAGCCGGATGGAAGGAACTCTAAAGAAAAAGCAGTAGAGAAAATTAACGCGACGATCAAGGGTCAGCCTCAGTTTTTTGAATGGCAACACTGTCGTTATGATGGAACGATTTTTGATGCGGAAGTAAGCATAAACTCCTTCAATTATGGGAGTAAATACTATATTCAGGCGATTGTTCGTGACATCACCGAGCGCAAGCAAATGGAAGAGACGATCCGTCAATCCGAGGAAAGATACCGAACTATCCTCGAAGAAATGGCCGATTCCTATTATGAAGTCGATCTTGCCGGCAATTTCAACTTCATGAATGATACGATGTGCCAACAGTTGGGATACGCAAGAGAGGAACTGTTGGGCACAAGCTTCCAGATCAATGTCGTGAAAGAAGATGTCGACCATATCTATCAAACCTTTGCCCAAATCTATAAAACCGGCAATCCCAAAAGGGACATCGCCTACAGGATCCTTCACAGGGACGGAACCATACGATTCGTCGAAAATTCAGCCTTTCCGATTCACAATCAGGAAGGAGTAATTATCGGCTTTCGAGGGATTGGACGAGACGTCACGGAGCGCAAACGGAACGAAGAAAAAATCCAATACTTGGCCACTCATGATTTCCTGACGGGACTGCCCAACCGCATGATGTTCGGCCAACTGCTCCAGCAGGCCGTCCAGACCGCAAAACGATACCAGAAGCAATTTGCCGTCCTGTTCATCGATCTGGACGGATTCAAAGAAATCAACGACAGGATGGGACACGAAGCAGGCGATCAGTTTCTCAAGGAAATCGCCACGCGATTGAAGAATGATTTGCGGGCGGCCGATGTGGCCGCGCGCTTGGGAGGAGACGAATTTGTTGTCTTGGTGGAAGAGGTTGCTGATTCCGGCAGTGTGGCCACCGTGGCCCGCAAAATCAATGACAGCATTGCGCAGCCTCTGACAATCCATGGGTGTGAACAACGCATCACGGCAAGTATCGGCATCAGCCTCTACCCGAGCGACGCCGATGAGGGGCCAACGCTCATGACGCTTGCCGACAGAGCCATGTATGCCGCCAAACTGAAGGGTAAAAACCAGTACCAGTTATTCACTGAAAATCGGTAGCATCAAACTGAAGGGAGGCATCAACGCCAATCGGAATATCACATACGCTGTCGATGACGGGCATCATGGTTTCAACGCATCTTTTGACAAGCGGCACGCATGTCATTGTTTCTTAATCCACGGGAGGCAAGATAAAGGCTCCATTCAGATCGGATAAAAAACTGAGTTCCATTTTTATTGACTCTTTCAAACAACAATCCTTAATTCTGACAACCCCTCAATACTAAACCTTTGTAGGTGCTATACGTACGATGTTCTTCCTGAAACGTTGAAAATACAACTCTAATAATATTTCAAACCTTTCAAATAGTAATCTGTATATTGGATTTGAAAATTAGCGAATAATCACTAGTAAATCATTTGGGGTATTATACGGATCCGGATAACATCCCAAGTGGAGAATATAAAAATTGGTTGATAGTTCAATGACATTAATGTATTAAATAAAAAACATTAATCATCTTATTAGACGTATTAGGCCGACCAAGCTGTCGGCGTTTGCAATATTAGCACCGATCCGTATAAACAATGTTGTGCTGAAGGAAGTATTATATGTCATTAAATTTTTCCGAAAGAATTGGTGTAACTAAAGTACCCGATGTGCTCCAAATTGGTGGCATGACTGCAGCTCTTAGAAATTCGTTATGGAATTATCTTTTAAATACAATTTATTCTGGCGATTCGAAATATCATGTCAAAGCATCAAAGATAATTTGTGAAAGGCATTTTAAATTACCAACAGATACTTTACCTTTCAGAGAATATGAACAAAAAACATGGTTACGTAATTTTTATTTCTATGATTCATTTCAATGGTATCAAATATACAATCTCATAGAGTTCATAGCGAAGAACTGCGGCGAGATGAGGTACGATCTGAACTCAATGAAATTTATGTCTGGAGTCAATCGTATATTAGAAGAAGAATTAGCTGGCTATAGATTCATTGGGGGAACTTTAGCACCTATTTCTAACCCCGAAGAAATAAACAGCATTACATCTGCGCTTATTGCTGCACAAGAAAAAGAACTATATGGTACCCCAAAACATATTGAAACTGCTTTATCGTTATTGGCAAAAAAGCCAACACCGGATTTTCGTAATTCAATCAAGGAATCAATAAGCGCTATTGAATCTATTGCCAAGCAGCTTACTGGTGAGACAGGAGGTGGGTTAGAAAAAGCGCTATCAAAATTGGATTCAGTTGTAAATTTTCACGGTGCTTTCAAAGCAGGGATTCTTAGTCTTTATGGTTACACAAGCGACGAAAATGGTATCAGACACGCTATTTTGGAAGATACAAATATTGATTTTGATGATGCCAAGTTTATGCTGATTATTTGTTCTGCATTAGTAAATTTTATTATCTCAAAGGCGGCAAAATATAAATTGTTATAGAAAGGCACAACCTGTCGCTCAAGCCGATCGCCGCTTAGCGGCTCCGTTAAATTGCTATAAAATATGAAATATGTTGTTGACACAAACATCTTCAATAAACTGGTTGATGGCTCTTTGCTTATTGATCAGCTTCCATCTGACGGACAGATGGTGGCGACTCATATACAGATAGACGAGTTAAATAATACACGTGACAGTGAAAGAAGAGCGAAACTATTTTTAAGATTTTCAAAAATTGCACCTGAAATAGTTCCTACAGAGTCTGTTGTCTTAGATGTTTCTCGCTTTGATGAAGCAAAATGGAGCGATGGTGAACTTTTTCAAAAATTAAAAAATGATCTTGATGCAATGAATGGAGGAAAACAAAACAACACTCAGGATGCTTTAATAGCTGAGGTTGCTATTGTTAATTGTTTTACATTGCTAACTTCTGATTTCCATCTTTCAGAAGTCGTAAAAAGAAACGGAGCTAATGTTATCTATTTCGCAACCTAACCACGGCATGCACTCGGACGCGGGTGCCGCCCGCGCCGGTGATGCCGGCCGTTAGGGTGCAGGCAGGGGTAGAAAGTAAGTAAATAATTTTTTATGTTTTAATCAGGAGAACGTTGATGAAAAAAACCTTGGAATACTTGAAGGAGAAAAAAAAGAATAATCAAAAAATTAAAGCATTAACATCATATGATTATCCCACGACCAAGATATTAGAAGAAGCAGATATCGATATGATAATCTTGGGAGACAGTGTAGGAACAAATGTGTTAGGTTATCAAAATGAAACGGAAGTTACACTTGATGATATGATTCATCACACAAAAGCTGTTTGCCGAGCCAAGAAAGATATTTTTCTCGTTGTTGATCTGCCGTATAAAACTTATGAGACCCCTGAAGAGGCAGTTAAAAATGCAAAAAAACTAATCGACCTGGGAGCAGATGCTGTTAAATTTGAGAGCATTAAGAAAGATGTCCTTGTTTCATTGAAGGAAAATAAAATCAACGTTATGTGCCATATAGGATTAAATCCTCAACATGATCAGGCAAGAATGATGCAAGGTAAAATTGCAAAAGGTAAGTTATTCTCTGAAGCAATTGAATTATTAAATGGTGCAATGTCATTAGATAAAACCGGAGCAGATTTAATAATACTAGAAAAAATTCCCGGAAAAATATCCAAAATCATTACAGAAAACGTATCTATGCCTACGATTGGTATTGGAGCAGGAAAGTATTGTGACGGCCAGGTTTTAATAATATATGATTTACTTGGAATTAATGAAAGAAAATTCAAACATTCCCCAGTATATATCAATGTAAGAGAATTAATGATTAAAACAATTCGGCAATATCAAAATGAAATTGATAATGGCATATTCCCCAACGAGAAGCAGACAAATATAATTGATGATGCTGAATATAATAAGATCAGAGACTGGTGTTTGAAAAATAATATAAATGTGTGATTATATTTTACTTTAGCCTAACAAAATCAATACACCCGATCGCTACGCTCCGGGTGATTTTTTCGTTCGGCGGAAACAGATCAACGACAATGAAACTGCACGTACTCTTTAGGGTGGCTGATTGGAAATGTTGAGGAACAACTGATGGGAATGGACAATATGCTTTTCGGGGAAGGTTACTATTCAGGAAATCCAGGCGATATTTTCGAGGAGCACGGTGGGGATATTGAGAGGGAACTAGAATCTCTTCTTCTTGAGCAGGATCCTGATATAAAGTTGCGTATCGAGAAAGCAGCAAAGGACTATAAGACAAAAATTCAGGCCTCGCTACGCAATGAAACAGCGCTAAGGCTTTCCGACTCCTCAGGTAAGGCGTCGATCAAAGTAAAAGTGGTGCCTGGATTGCCCGTTGTCGTAAGAAAGAGGCTTATGGGGCGGCCAATACCCCCCTTGCCAAGGATTTTCATCGACAAGACAAGTCTTCTAAATGCTGAAACCGGCCTTGAGTATTTGGGAAAGTCACTCGAACCACTTAATAGACTTGTAACTGATCCGCATCTGACACCGGAGGAGATGCGCAAGGCACTTGATTATGTTCGGAGGTTGCTGAATCTATTCAGTGTTCCGGGGCTAGACGATGATATTGTAGAATTCATAGTAAAGATCGACCAAGATGTTCTTGGAGCGTATTTCTTCCGTCATGCCGAAATCCATCTCTATTGGCTGGTCATCGGTCTGTTTTCATACAAATTCGGTGTTTCGCCCGAGTCCATGACTGCAGTGGTGGCCGCGCATGAGTGGGCGCACGCATACACACATCTGGGTGCGGACGCCGGAGGGAAACGATGGGATACGGATGCATTCGCATCTTGTTCGTTGATTACCGTGGAAGGTCTTGCGCAGTACTACGGTGGGCTAGCATGTGAGCAGCTTTCGAAGGATTGTTTTAACGCGCACCTGAAACTCTTGGAGAGACAACCCCACCCCTACCGTTCTCACCTAGATTGGTTCAAGGACAATCCTGATGAACATAAGACTGATCCCGCTGAAGACTTGAACCGTTGGGGCAGAATATCCAAACCAGAACTTCGGGAGGCTGTCCGATTCGCTCTGTTGGAAGCGCGGAGCGGAGATCGGCGCCATCCTCAGAATTTTGTCAACACTCTTCGGGAAGTGCGCGATCGTTTGCAGGGGAGAAACGGGGTCAGCCCTTGACAAGGGACAAAAGCAGGGAGGAAGGATAGCCCAATCCGGCAATCCAACCGATCGATAGGCTCCGGCTGATTTTTTCGTTGGGCAAAATGAATGTGAAGGGAAATGGAATGAAGAGTTGGATTTATCTTTTAGTGGCGATTGTTGCGGAAATGGTTGGAACGTCAGGACTCAAAGCCAGCGACGGCTTCAGTAAGTTATGGCCGTCTCTATTGACGATTGTTGCTTATGGCGCTTCGTTCTTCTTCCTATCTTTGACGCTTCGCACAATTCCTGTAGGTATTGCATATGCTGTCTGGGGCGGCGTAGGCATAGTCCTGATCACGCTTGTTGGTTGGCTATACTTTGGGCAGCGGTTGGATGCACCCGCTATTATGGGGATGCTCTTAATTGTCTCTGGCGTCGTGGTGCTAAACGTCTTTTCCAAAACGATCCTCCGCTGAGCAAACTGGACCATAGGTAACAGAATGTTCTGGGTACATGGACAACTCTTTTTATATAAAAGCCCAACAAATACATCCAGCCGATCGCTGCGCCCCGGCTGATGTTGTCGTTAGGCATAAGAATCCGGGCGTGGCGTAGATGGCAAAGAAGAAAAAACTAAGCAATCTATTCTCTACCGGCGGTGGCGGCATTCATTTTGAAGCGCATGTCCAAGCGTCATTTGTCGCGCTCATGCTTACCGGCGGGCACGCTCCCTGTCTTCCCTGCTGGCCCATTGTGGAAATCAAACTTCAGGGAAAAATTGACGGCTTTGATACAGACGATCTCGTTGTTGTCGTAGAAAACGTAAACAGCAAGGAACGGCGGAAACTTCGCGGGCAGGCACAGAGCCGCTTTTCTCTGCGCCGGAAAAAGCCATATCCTTACACAGAAGGAGAGACAACAGATGGTCGAATATCCGATAATCGAGGAGAAAATGGTAATAGATCACCAAGGCGAATTTCCGGAATACAAGATTTTACCCCTACCATCATCGGCAAGAAAAAAACCGGCACAATCAAAACAGCAGCAAAAAATATCAGCACAACAAAAGCCGTTGGCAAAAACGTCAAAACTTACTTGCATTTTATAAAAAATATGCTTTAATAAAAACAAGTAAAAAGCCGCCGGCGTGATGAACCGGCTAGGCCCATAAAAAATTAAAGCCCTGGATTGCGAGGTGTTTAACGCCTGGGCAATCTCAGGGTTTTTTTTGCGCGCAAAACAAATCCTAACCAAGCAAAAGGCCCGATATGGCGAACAAACACACAATCCAGTTTTTGCTCGGCGAAATGGAAATGCAACGCAGATTGGCCTATGACGAAAAAATTATTACAGAATAATATATTGACAAATACAACGCAAATCAATATCACCATCATAACGGGTGGTGGTTTGTGTATGAAAGGCTCAATCGGTTTTAGGCAGACCGGCAAAGGTGAGTATTATTTTGTCCGCTGGCCAGAGGGCGGCAAAGAGTATAAAATAAGCCGCTACAAAGGTTTTTTGTGCCGCTCGCACGACATGGCACAAGCGCTGCTATCATGTATGCGCTCAGATTATGAAAATGGAGTATTTCGGCTTACCAAATACACTAAAAATGAAACAAACGTAATTCCTTTTTTGCTCGCCTGGATCGAAAGCGAAACGCACTTGTCGCCGGCCACAAAAAAGGATTATCTTAACAGTATTCATAACCATTTAAAGCCTTACTTCCAGGCGAAAAACATCATGTTGCATGAAATTCAGTATGATGTTTTGTGTGATCTGCTTAAAAGTATAAAAAGGGATGGCAAAGGCAAGCGCAATGTTATGTATTATCTGCATACCGCATTAATCAGTGCACTAAAAGCGGGCAAAATTGAAGCCATGCCGGTATTCCCCGAAAAGCGGAAATACGGCATTCAAAAAAAGAAACGCAAAGGTTTACCGTCTGACCGGCAAGCGTCGATCATACAGGCAATTCCCGAAGAACACCGCCCGATCTTTTGGTGGCTGAAACATCATTATCGCCGCCCTTCTGAAGCCTGCGCCCTGCACACAATAGACTATGATCCTAAACGAGATTGTTTTACTATCAGGAGGACTTTTTCCAATAAGATTATGGTAAATTATACCAAAACGCATCACGAGCATGAAATACCATGCAATCCATTGTTCAGGCCGATCATGAAAACCATGCCCAAAAATTTTAGTAAATTCTTTTTTCTCAATCCATCGCCCTGGTGCAAAACCAAAAAACATGGCAGTCATTATACCGTAACCGGGCTGGAGCATATATGGAATACAACATGCAGAAAAGCCGGCGAAACAATATCCCTGTATCAGGGAACCAAGCATTCTGCTTGTTGGCAATACCTGAACGAGCAGGGTGGAACGCTAGACGAGTTACAAACAATCACCGATCATAAGCGCCGCGAAAGCGTGAGCGTTTATGGTGAAATGGAACTTGAAACAAAGCGTAAGTTAATGGGCAAAGTAATGCCGCTTCCGGAACATCTCCGGAACATGGCAAAATGATGGCAATAAAAAACCAATATAATCAATAGGTTTAGGGGAAATAAATGTTTTCGATTCCCATGCACTTCCGCCAAATTTTTTTTAAAGGATTCAAAACATGAAAAAGATATTATTCGCTTGTTGCTTTCTGCTTTTTTATCCTTTCTCTTCAGATGCCGGCAATCTCTCCGTTGATG